>ERZ1370068.6647-contig-5617_pt1 | contig 71786 bp, 72 predicted proteins | sample MGYA00561227_ERZ1370068 | MGnify/ENA primary metagenome ERZ1370068 (study PRJEB38410, sample SAMEA6850437) | metagenome | study: Metagenomic assessment of the ecological functions of the soil: analysis of the soil microbiota associated with the... | reverse complement strand
TCCTACTACTCCGGGCGGCTATCGCAACTACGCTCGCGTCATCAACACCGATGACAACCAGGTGGTGCGTCGTCCGAATGGGCGCAGTCGCTCGGCTTCAAGAAGGCCTACGTCATCGACGACGGCCAGACCTACGGCCAGGGCATCGGTCGTGCCTGGGCGCAGCACTTCGCCAAGATCGGCGGCACGCTCGCCGCGCCAACGGCTCGTCCGAGAGCTACGACCTGAAGGCGACCGACTACGCCGCGCTCGCCCAGAAGATCAAGGATCCGGGGCGGACGTCGTCTTCGTCGGTGCGATCACCGGCCAGGGCACGCCCAAGCTCTGGAAGGACATCAAGGGCGCACTTCCCGAGCATCACGATGTCCGGCCCGACGGCGTCGTCGAGAAGTCGTGGTACGACGGAGCCGGGGCTTCGCCAAGCGGCACCTATCTGACCTTCGGCGGCGTCGACATCAGCCAGCTGCAGGCGCACGGCAAGCCGTGGGCGGACGACTACAAGGCCGCCCACAACGGCACCTCAGCCCGCGTTCCCACACCACCTTATGCGAAGGCTGCCGCGCAGGTCGCTCTGGCGCCCTCCAGAAGGCGGGCGACCAACGATCGGCTGGCGGTCCTCAAGGCAGTGATGGGGACCACGGGTCTCGACGACGGTCGTCGGCTCCACGAGCTTCGACACCAGCGGCGACGCCAAGGGCGGCGTCATCTCGAGCTACCTCGTCGGCACGACCTGGCCGCCCGGAGTTCAAGGGCGTCATCACCCAGACCAAGTGAGTGAAGTCCGCCTGACCTGGTAGCGGACGCTCGGGGCGGGCTACCAGCCCGCCCCGAACCACATCCCGGCCCATCCGCGCACCCGTTCCTCGTATCGTCGCTGAGGACCCAGCCGCATGGACCAACTGATCCAGACCGTCATCATCGGTCTGGCAAACGGCCTGATCTTCGCGCCTCGTCGCGCTCGGCTACACCCTCGTCTACGGCATCATCGAGCTCATCAACTTCGCCCATGGCGACGTCTTCATGCTCGGCTCGATGCTGGCGTTCTTCCTGATCGCGCCGGCGTCCAGCGGCGGCTGGGGCATCTTCCCGGTCACGGTGGACACGCCACCGCTGCTGTTCGTCGGCTAGATCCTCGCGGTGCTCGGCATCTGCATGCTCACGATCGCCAGCCTCAACGTGAGCCATCGAGCGGATCGCCTACCGGCCGCTCCGCAACGCCCCCAAGCTCGCGCCTCTCGATCTCCGCGATCGGCGTGAGCTACGTCCTCCAGAACGTCGGCCTCGTCTGCGGCGGCGCCGTACCAGCAAGAGCGATCGAGAACGTCTTCCCGTCGACCAATCTCCTGGAACCGTTCGGGATCACCGGCGATCACGGTCAGCCTCCAGCCCAGGTCTTCGTCGCGGTGGTGACGATCCCGCTTCTCATCGCTCCTGTCGCTCGTTCGTCAGCACGGACACGCCAGGGTCGCGGCGATGCGGGCGACCGCGCAGGACCCTGACACGGCAGGCCTGATGGGCGTCGACGTCAACCGGACGATCGCGATCACGTTCCTGATCGCGCGGCGCCCTGGCCGGCGCGGCCGGAGTCGTCCAGCTGCTGTACAACAATCGCACGGTCTACGACCCTCGGCTTCCGGTTCGGCCTCAACTCGTTCACGGCGGCCGTCCTCGGCGGGATCGGCAACCTCCAGGGTGCCGTGCTCGGCGCCATCGTGATCGGCTTCATCAACGCCTTCAGCGACCGCTACCTGTCGGCGAACTGGACCAACGCCATCGTGTTCGGCATCCTGATCGCGGTCCTGGTGTTCAAGCCGACCGGCCTCCTCGGCCAGCAGCTGGCGGACCGGGCGTGAGCGGCGCGACCGCCACCGAACGGGTCGGCAGCGGGATCGGCGGCTGGCTGGGCCACGTCGGCGCGACCTGCCGCGGTGCCCGGCCAGTACCGGCCAGGCTTGCCGGCAGCACCGCGGCGAACACGATCGGGCTGACGCTGCTGTTCATCATCGTGGTCCGTCTACCCGCTCATCGATCACGGATTCCTGGCTCCGATTCAGCCGGAACGTCTTCCCGCTCCCGTTCCCGACGACACCGTCGTCACGTTCATGACTGATCTTCGGGATCATGGCCATCGGCCTGAACATCGTGGTCGGGTTCGCCGGCCTGCTCGACCTCGGCTACGTCGCGTTCTACGCCATCGGCGCCTACACGGCGGCCTTCCTGGCGTCGCCCCACTTCGGCGCGTGAGCATCGTCCTGCTTCTCGGCCAACGTCGCGAACCGGCTTCCCGGGATCCACCTGCCGTTCTGGCTCATCGCTCACCGATCGCGGTGCTCGTGGCCGCCGACGTTCGGCGCCCTGCTCGGCGCGCCGACCCTGCGCCTGCGCGGCGACTACCTGGCGATCGTGACCCTCGGCTTCGGCGAGATCGTGCCGGTCTTCTTCAAGAACCTGGCGACGTCACGTTCACCTTCGATCGCCGGCGTGACCGTCATCAGCCTCGCAGAACCATGAACCTGACCGGCGGCCCGCTCGGGCATCAACCCGATCGATCGCCGCTTCGTCCGATCCTCGGACGATCGGTCTTCGACGCGACGCTCGGGGTCGCTGCCGGTCTACCTCGGGATGTCCCTGCTCGTCGATCGCGATCGTCGTCGCGCGCAACCTCGAGCGCTCGCGGATCGGGCGCGCCTGGGGCGCCATCCGCGAGGACGAGACGGCCGCCGAGATGATGGGCGTCAACACCGTCCGCGACGAAGCTCCTCGCCTTCGCGCTGGGCGCCAGCTTCGCCGGCGTCGCCGGTGCGCTTCAGGCGTCCTACCTGCGGCGCCACGACGTCGGACTTCTTCAAGTTCTCGACGTCGATCCTCGTCCTGATCATGGTCATCCTGGGCGGCATCGGGAACATCTGGGGCGTCGCTCGCTCGGCGCGATCGCCCTGACCTACGTCGACAAGACGTTCCTGCCGTGGCTCGGCCAGCGGATCCGGCAGCGTCGCGCCCGCGTTCCCGAACCCGCCGCAGTTCAACTTCCTGATCTTCGGTGATCCTGCTGCGTCGTGATGATGCGGTTCCGACCCGAGGGCTTCCTGCCGAGTCGCCAGCGCGCGGCCGAGCTCAGCGTGCCACGGCCTCCAGGCCGCCGAGGCCGAGATGGGCGTCGAGGTCGAGACCGACAACGTCTAGCGTCGCGCCGCACGGCCGAGGACGAGATCGGTCGGGCCGATGACGCCGAACCGTCCGGGAGGCTCGCGACGAATGACGCAGTCGACGGACGCTCGCGGCTGGACGCGGCGCCATGCATCGCCGCACCGGATCGCGGACTGCTGCGTCACGGCGCGCGGCGTGACCAAGCGGTTCGGCGGCCTCGTCGCGGTCAACAACGTCGACTTCGACATCCCGCGCGGCGTCGATCGTCAGTCGCTGATCGGCCCGAACGGCGCCGGCAAGACGACGTTCTTCAACATGATCACGGGCTGCTACGTCCCGACCGACCGGCACGATCGAGCTTCGACGGCCACCGATCGTGACATGCAGGCGCAAGCGGCAGTCGCGCAAGCCCCACGAGGTGACCGCGCTCGGGATCGGCCGGACGTTCCAGAACATCCGCCTGTTCGGCGACGATGTCGGCCGCTCGACAACGTCCGCGTCGGGCATGCACGTCCACCTCAAGAGCCACTGGTGGGACGCCGATCCTGCGCACGCCGCGCATGCTCGGCGAGGAGGCGCGATCGACGGCCGAGGGCATGCGCGCTGCTCGAGCTCGTCGGCCTCGAGCGACCGGCCGACGACGTGGGCGCGCAACCTGCCGTACGGCGACCAGCGGCGCCTGGAGATCGCCCGCGCGCTGGCGACGCGAGCCGAAGCTGCTGCTGCTCGACGAGCCGACGGCCGGCATGAACCCGCAGCGAGACGCGCGCAGATGACCGACTTCATCCGACGAGCTGCGCGCGGAGCTCGGGCTGACGGTCCTGCTCATCGAGCACGACATGCGGGTGGTCATGGGCATCAGCGACCGGGTCACGGTCCTCGACCACGGCGAGATGATCGCCGAGGGCACGCCCGCCGAGGTCCGCGCGAACCCGCGGGTCATCGAGGCCTACCTGGGCCGCGGCGCGGCGGAGGCGCTGACGATGGCGCTGCTCGAGCTCAACGACGTCCACACCTACTACGGCGCGATCCACGCCCTGCAGCGGCGTCATCGCTGCACGGTCGACGAGGGCGAGATCGTCACCCTCATCGGCTCGAACGGCGCCGGCAAGTCGACGACGCTCCGGACGATCTCCGGGCTGCTCAGCCCGCGGCAGGGCGAGATCACGCTTCGACGGCGAGCGACATCGACGCGTCGCCGGCCGCACGAGATCGTCGAGCTCGGCGTCTGCCAGTCGCCCGAGGGCCGCCGCGTCTTCCGCCGGATGTCGGTCCACGAGAACCTCGAGATGGGCGCGTTCTCGCGCAAGCGACAAGGCGGCGATCGCAGAGCCGACTTCGAGCGCGTCTACGAGCCTGTTCCCGCGGCTCAAGGAGCGCGAGGCGCAGAACGGCGGGCACGCTGTCGGGCGGCGAGCAGCAGATGCTCGCCATCGGCCGGGCGCTGATGGCCGAGCCGAAGGTGCTCCTGCTCGACGAGCCGTCGATGGGCCTCGCGCCGATCCTGGTCGAGCAGATCTTCGACATCATCAAGGACGATCAACGCGCAGGGCACGACCGTCCTGCTCGTCGAGCAGAACGCCCTGATGGCGCTCGGCCATCGCCAACCGCGGCTACATCCTGCAGACCGGCGAGATCGTCCTCCGGGATGCGGCCGCATCGCTGGCCAAGAACCCCGCGGTTCGCGCTGCCTATCTGGGCGGTGACTGACCGCCCGCGGCCATGACCGACCTGCGTCGGGTCTCGGGTCCATCGTCGCGGTTCGACCGACAGGCCGGCCGGATCATCGTCATCGCCGTGGTGGCGATCGTCATCGCCATCGTCAAGCCGTGGGGCACGTCGGTCCGGCCGTCCGCGTTCCCGGCGACGTCGCCGCGGCCCACCGCGAGCCCGTCGCCACCGGCGGCCGTCAGGCCTCCGATGTACGACTTCCTGACGTTCCGGGACCAACGAGACCGCAGCCGGCGCTGGGAGCTGCGCGCCGGCCGGCAACCTCGCGTCGTTCTACTTCGCGATGCGCATCGACATGGTAGGCCAAGGCGGCAGAGGCGCCCGAGGGCTCGCTCGGCACCGACGTCCGATCCCGACGCGACCGCGAGCTCGGTCCCGGGCCCTGGCGGCGTCCCGAAGTCGTGGCCGACGATCCACATCCCGGTCGGCAGCGATCTCGACCTGCTCGGGCTGAATCGCCCGCTCGGGTACGACATCGAGATCGCGGCGTTGGTCCGGCTCGCCGACGACGGCACCGAGCGCCCGGTCGAGTTCAGGATCGGACGGTCGTCCGTGGCTGGAACACTTCACGACCGTCGGGTCCCGGCGGCGGGCAGCGCCGAGGGGATGGAGCCATGGCCGCCGGGGCACTACCGCCTCGACGTCGTCATCGACCCCGGGCGGGTCGCCCGATCGGTCGAGGGATCATCATCGACACCCGCGCAGCCCGACGCCGTCGGCGATCAGCGGTCGGCTGTCGTCGGCGTCGGTCCCCGCCTCACCGGTGCCCTGACCAGCCCGTAGGATGGGGCATGGACCTGGACTCACGGGCGCCCGCGCCCTCGTCGGTGGCGGGAGCGGCGGACTCGGTGGGGCGATCGCCGCGGCGCTTGCGCGCGGAAGGCGCGTCGGTCGGGCTGATCGCCGCGGCCGAGCGATCGGCTCGACGCGGCGGCCGACGCGGCTCGAGGCGCTGGCCGTGCCCGCCGACCTCTCGACGCCGACCGGCCCGGCCGACGCGGTCGCCGCGGCCGTCGAGGCGTTCGGCGGGCTCGACCTGCTCGTCGTCAACTCCGGCGGGCCGCCGCCCGGCCGGTTCGACGACCTCGACGAGGCCGCCTGGGCTGGCCGCCATCGACGGCACGCTGTGGGCGCGATCCGTCTCATCCGCGCGGCCCTGCCGCACCTGCGCGAGGGCCGCGATCCGGCGATCCTGGTCATCCTGTCGAGCTCGGCGCGCGAGCCGATCGCCGGCCTCACCACCTCGAACCTCATCCGGCCCGGGCTGGCCGGGCTGATCAAGTCGCTGGTCGAGGAGATCGTCCCGGTCCGGATCAACGGGCTGGCGCCCGGGCGGCTCGGCGACCGCACCGGATCGCCTAGATCGACGCGGCCCGGTCGGCGGCGACCGGCGATCCCGGTCGAGGAGATCGCGCGAGCGCACGATCGCGACGCATCCCGCTAGGCCGCTACGGGGATCCCGCCGAGCTGGGGCGGGTCGCCGCGTTCCTGCTGTCGCCGGCGGCGTCGTACGTGACCGGCGCGATCGTGCCGGTCGATGGCGGGATGATCCGGGCGCTGCCCTGACCGGGCGCGCTCAGCGGTAGGCGGGCTCGCGGGACATGACGTACGCGCCCGTGCCGAGACCACGAGGCCGATCCCGGCGACCCACAGGCCCGGCCCGTTGGTGAAGCACCTGGACCGGCTTGGTGAACTCGGAATGCCCCGGACAGTCAGAGCTCGACCACGCGCCATGCGAAGGCGATCCAGCCGGCGACGGCCAGGATCGCGAACGACAGCCAGCGATCGAGGCCGAGCGGGCGATCGCCCGGCGGCATACGGCAGGGCGACCAGCGCGAGCGTCGCGACGCCGACCAGGAAGACGAGGATGCCGCTGCCCGCGAAGCCGTTGCCCGCTCCGGCGGTGATGCCCGGCGTCGCCGCCGACCTGCCACCACGGCAGGACGCAGCCGACGACGATGAGCACGCCCGGCGATCGCGGCCATGCGTCCGGCCCACGCCCGAGCGGGCGCCGATGCATCGTCACGCGCCGCGCGGCCGCGGTGTAGACCTCGGGCTTGAGGACGCCCGACGTAGCGCAGGTTGCGGTACAGCTCGCCGTAGTCGAGGCCGTAGCCGACGACGAACTGGTCCGGGATCGTGAAGCCGGTGTAGTCGACCGGGATCTCGACGAGCCGGCGGGCCGGCTTGTCGAGCAGGGTGCAGATCCGGAGCGATGCCGGGTTCTTGCCGCGCAGGTAGCGGATCAGGTAGTTGAGGGTCAGGCCGGTGTCGATGATGTCCTCGACGATCAGGACGTCCTCGTCGGCGATGCTCGGCCGACAGGTCCTTCAGGATCCGCACGAGCCCGGACGACTCGGTCGCCGACGCCGCCGTACGAGCTGACCTCCATGAGGTCGATCCGGACGGGAGGTCGATCGCGCGCATCAGGTCGGCCATGAACGGGAGCGAGCCCTTGAGCACCGACACGAGGGTCAGCTGGCCGGCCGGCGTAGTCGCGCGCTGATCGCGCGCGCCGAGCTCGCGCGACCTTGGCCGCGATCTCGTCCTCGGTCAGCAGGATCTCGCCGACGTCGTCGTGGAGGTCTGGCCGTCTCGGTTCATCGCGCGGATCGCCCGCTCGTCGCCGAGGCGACGTGGTCGGCGCGCTCGGCGGCGACGACGCGGCGTCGCCGATCGGCGTCGGCGGCCGGTCGGCTGCGACGACCGCGCGGCCGGCCGGCGTGCCGCTCGTCAGCGCAGCGGTCACCGGCGGCGATCGGCCGGGCGATCGGCGCGTCCGCCGCATCGGCGACGAGCTCGAGCGCCGCGCCGGCGACGGCGACCTGCCCGGGCGTCCCGGACAGCGCGTCGGCCAGCGCGCAGCTTGCCGTACTTGAGCATCAGCGCCCGGAAGTCGCGCGCGTAGAACAGCTTGATCGTTGATGTCCGGGTACAGCTCGCGCAGCCGGCGCAGCTTGCGGTTCTTCTTGCGGACGAGCTTCTGGCGGAGCGTCGTCATCTCGAGGTAGAGGTCGAGGTCGGGCAGGTAGAAGTCGGGCGAGAAGCTCTCGACGACGTCGCCCTCGAGGTTCCAGAGGATCGGGAACGTGTCCGGCTCGTACTCCCAGCGCACGGCGTAGAAGTCGAGGATCCGCGCCATCTCGGCCTCGCTGGCGTGGGCGAACGGCGCGGTTCACCGATCGCACGACCGATCCGCCGCGGGCGGGCCGGCCACTGGCCGATCGCCTCGAGCCAGCCGACCAGGTCGCCGTCCCAGGCGTGGAGGGTGGTCGATCAGGGCGAGCGGCTTCGCCGGGCGCGATCGGGGTCACGGCCTCGGGGTCCACGTCCGCGATCAGCAGCGCCGAGCGGCCGCGCTGCCGCAGGCCGGGCAGTCGAGCTCGACGAAGGCGAGGTCGTCGCGGCGGGCGAGGATCCGGATCCGGCCGGTCGGGACGGTCGCTCCGCAGGCGGTGCACGCGGCGCCGGCCTGGAGCGGGCGGAGACGATCGCTGAGGATCCATCGGCGGCCAGTCTACCGGAGCCTGGCCGACGCGCGGCGGGCGGCGGCGATACCCAGGGGTATGATGTCGGGAACGACGCCGACCCCGGCGCCCGCGACGAGGAATCACCGACCGATGAGTCCGACCGAGCGCGACGCGGACCACCGCCCCGCCCGACCCGAGCCACTTCCGCCACAGCTACTCGAAGGACAAGGCCCAGCTCGTCCGGCGCCTGTCGCGGATGGAGGGCCAGGTCCGCGGGATCGCCCGGATGATCGAGCGCGAGGAGTACTGCGTCGACATCCTCCAGCAGACAGCCGCCCTGCGGGCCGCGGTCGACTCGCTGTCGATCATGGTCCTCGAGGACCACGTCAGCGGCTGCGTCCGGACGGCCGCCGAGCAGGGCAAGGCCGACGAGTACGTGGACGAGGTCATCGACGTCGTCCGGCGGACGCTCGGCCGGCCGGTCCGGAGCCCGGCCGCGATCACCTGACGGCTGATCGCGGCCCGTGGTTATCCACGAATCGACGACCCAGCCGACGGTTCGTGGACAACCCGGTTGACGGAGGCCCGACCCGCCAACTACCGTCCGGCATCCGCACTGGGGCCGATGCCAGGGTAACGCGGTCCGCGAGGGGCACGGGGAGACCCGGCCGCGAACCGGACGGACCGCGGAAGACCGAAGCCCGTGCCTGCGGTGCGAGACGATGCCGACGCCGGGAGCGGCGCCGCGCGGACGGACGGCACGCGGACCACAGGAGGCGTGTCGTGGACCACGTCGCGCGAGCCGCTCCCGACGCGCGTCGAGGACACCCCGAGCTCCCGACCGCGTACGGCGCTCGCCCTCGAACGCGGGCTCTCGGCGCTGTCGCTCGACCTGTCGCCCGCGGCCCGCGCCGCGATCGACGGCCACGTCCGCCTGCTGCTCGCGTGGACCTACCGCGATCAACCTGACCGGCGATCCGCGACCCGGCAGCCGTCGCGACCGCCCACGTCGTCGACAGCCTGACCGGCGTCGCCGTCCTCCGCGACCGTGGCGTCGACCGGTTCGTCGACCTCGGCTCGGGCGGCGGCTACCCGGGCCTCCCGCTGGCCGCGGCACTACCGGCCGCGCGTGCGCTCCTGCTCGAGCCGATCGCCAAGAAGGCGCGCTTCCTGTCGACGGTCATCGATGCCACCGGGCTGGCCATGACCGTCGAGGCGGCGCCCGTGCCGGGCCGAGGCCCTCGCCGCCGATCGACGCCACCGCGGCCGCTGGCCGGCGGTCACGCGCGCGGGCCGTCGCGCCACTCGCCGAGCCTCGTCGAGCTGGCCATTCCCGCTGCTCGAGCCCGGTGGCGTCCTCGGTCGCCTGGAAGCGCGGCGAGCTCGGCCGACGAGCTGGCCGTCGCGCACCGGGCGCTGGCGCGCGCTGGGCGGCGGGACGCTCGAACGTCCGTGATGGTCCGCGTCCCCGGCCTGCCACGGCCACCGAGCTGGTGATCGTCACGCGCTGGCGGGCGCGTCGCCGGCCGCGTACCCGCGCGATCCCGGCCGCGCGCAAGCGGCGGCCGTGGTGAACGGCGCGCTGCTAGATTGGTGCGCGTGCGGATCGTCGTGCGTCTCGGACATCCACAGCAACCTCGTCGCCCTCGACGCGGTGCTGCGCTGCGGTCGGGCGCGTCGATGCCATCGTGGCATCTCGGTGACGTCGTCGGCTACGGCCCCGAGCCCGATGGCGGTGGTCGATCGGCTGACCGACGCTCGGCGCCATCGGCGTCCGCGGCAACCACGACGCGGCGGCCACCGGCGGGACCGAGATCGACTGGTTCAACCCGGATGCGCGGGCGGCGATGGAGTGGACGCGCGAGACGATCACGCCGGACGACCCGCGAGTGGCTGGCGGCGCTGCCCCGGCGCCGCGATGCGAGGCGGACGTCACGCTCGTCCACGGCAGCCCGCGCGACCCGACCTGGGAGTACGTGACGTCGGCGGCGCTCGCCCGCGCCAGCCTGGCCGCCATCTCGACGCGAGCACGGCCTGCACGGCCACACCCACGTGCCCGATCGCGTTCACCGAGGTCGACGGCCGGATGCGCACGCTCGCAGCCGCGGGCCGGCAACACGCGTCGCGCTCGGCGAGGGCCGGATGCTTCCTCAACCCGGGCAGCGTCGGACAGCCGCGCGACGGCGACCCGCGGGCCAGCTACCTGATCCTCGACACCGACGCGGGCGACCGCGACCTGGGAGCCGGGTGGCCTACGACGTCGAGGCCGTCGGCGCGTCGATGCGAGCGGCCGGTCTGCCCGGCCGCCTGGCCGACCGGCTGCGTGCGCGGCGCTGTGTCCACCTCGATGATCGGCGGTCGCCGCCCCTCCAGGGTCGCAAGCCCGGCGATCGGCGGGTCCGCGTCGAGCGGCCCCACGCTCCGTACTTCCGCTACACCGGCCCGGGCCAGCTGACCGCCAAGGAAGCCGCCAGCGCGCCGACGACGCCGGTCGGGCAAGGCATTCGCGTCGGTCCGCGGCTTCGTTCGTCGGCGACCGCTGGCCAGCGAGGAGGAGCTCGGCGAGCGGCTGTCGAAGACCAAGGCGCTGGCGATCTTCAGCTCGGACGCGATCAGCTCGTCGGCCTACGCGACCGAGGAGATCCTGCGCGTCCTGATCCTCGGCGGCGTCGGCGCGCGCTCGGCCTGCGGCGTCCAGATCAGCGTCGCGATCGCCGATCCTGCTCGTCGTCGTCGCCATCTCAGCTATCGCCAGATCTGCATCGCCTACCCGACCGGCGGCGGCTCGTACACGGTGTCGCGGCGGAACATCGGGCGGACCGTCTCGCTCGATCGCGGCGTCGGCGCTGCTCATCGACTACGTGCATGACCGTCGCGGTCTCGACGTCGTCGGCGGTCGAGCAGATCGTGTCGGCGTTCCCGGCGCTGCTCGACGAGCGGGTCGTGATCGGCGTCGGCGCGATCGGCCTGATCACGATCGGCAACCTGCGCGGCCTGCGCGAGGCGGGCAACATCTTCGCCGCTCCCGACCTACCTGTTCATCGGCTCGGCGCTGCTGATGATCGCGGTCGGCGTCGTTCCGGATCGTCGTCCTCGGCGAGGGCGCGACCTACGCCGCCGACACTCGCCGACCAGGTCGCCGAGACACCGCCCAGCCGGTCACGATCCTGCTGCTGCTGCGGGCGTTCGCCGCCGGCGCCGTCGCCCTGACCGGCACCGAGGCGATCGCCACCGGCGTGCCGGCGTTCAAGCCGCCCGAGGCGAAGAACGCCGCCACGACGCTCGCGGTGCATGGCCGGCGCTGCTCGGCGTCCTGTTCATCGGGCATCACGTTCCTGGCCGTCCAGCTTCGCGATCATCCCGATCGAGATCCCCGAGAAGCAGACGGTCATCGCGCCAGGTCGCCCGGACCGTCTACGGCGACGACGATCCTGTTCTACCTGTTCCAGGCGTTCACGGCGCTGCTGCTGTTCCTGGCCGCGAACACGAGCTTCAACGCCTTCCCGCGGCTCGCTCGCGATCCTCGGCCGAGCGACGGCTACATGCCGCGCCAGTTCGCGCTGCGCGGCGACCGGCTGGCGTTCTCCTACGGGATCATCGTCGCTGGCGCCGATCGCCGCCGCCCTGATCGTCGTCTTCGGCGGCGACGACGCACGCTGCTGATCCCGCTCTACGCGGTCGGCGTGTTCATCGACTTCACGATCAGCCAGACCGGCATGATCCGGCACTGGCTGCGCGAGCGGTCGCCCGGCTGGCGGCGGCGGCTGGCGATCAACGCCTTCGGCGCGTCGCTGACCGGCGATCGTCGCGGTCATCGTCACCGTCGGTCAAGTTCTTCGACGGCGCCTGGCTGGTCCTGGTCCTCATCCCGATCCTCGTCGGCGATGATGTCTGTTCATCCGCCGCCAGTACGAGCGCGCAGGAGCGCGAGCTCGCACGTCCGCGACGACGGCGTCCTGCCCGGGCCGCATCGCGAGCAGCGCGTCGTCGATCCCGGTCAACGGCATCAACCGCGCGGTCGTCCAGGCGGTCAACTTCGGGCGGACGCTGGCGCCGCGACGTCCGGGCCGTCTACGTCACCGACGACCTCGAGGCGGCCGACGCGCTGCGCGAGCGCTGGGAGCGCCAGCTGCCCGGACGTGCCGCTGGTCATCGTCGAGTCGCCGTACCGCGCGGTCATCTCGCCGGTCATCGCCTACCTCGACGTCCTCGACCAGGCCTGGCCGCCGGACAAGGAGGCGCCGATCACGATCGTCGTCCTGCCCGAGTACGTCGCCCGCCACTGGTGGGACCGGTTGCTGTATAACCAGACCGCCAAGCGGCTGAAGGCGGCGCTCGTCGGTCGCGAGCACACGGTCATCGCCGACGTCCCCTACCGCCGCGGCCACTGACCGCGATCGCACGCCCAGCACCGACATCGGAGTCCACGTTGATCGGAGGCCGGCGGCCCCTGCAGGGCCGCAAACCCGCGGACCGGCGCGTCCGCGTCGAGCGTCCCCACGCCCCGTACTTCCGCTACACGGGCCCGGGCCAGCTCGTCGCCAAGCGCGGCCGCCAGCGTGCCCCTGACCGCCGAGCGGCCGGTTCCTCGGCGCGCGTCCGGGCGTCGTCTTCGGCCGCCCGCTGTCGACCGAGGAGGAGATCGGCGAGCGCCTCTCGCAAGACGAAGGCGCTGGCGATCTTCAGCTCCGACGCGATCAGCTCGTCGGCCTACGCGACCGAGGAGATCCTGCGGGTCCTGCGTCCTGGCCGGGGCGAGCGCGCTGTTCCTGTCGCTCCAGGTCGTCGATCGCGATCGCGATCCTGCTGGCGGTCGTGTCCGTCGTCGTACCGCCAGGTCTGCCGCGCCTATCCGAACGGCGGCGGCGCGTACGTCGTGGCGCAGGACGAACCTGGCGCCGCATCTTCGGGCTCATCGCCGCCGCGGCCCTGCTCATCGACTACGTCATGACCGTCGCGGTCTCGACCGCCGCCGCGATCGCCCAGATCCAGTCGGTCATCCCGGCGGCCTACGACGTCCGGATCGAGATCGCGTTCGTGTCGATCGCGCTGATCACGATCGCCAACCTGCGCGGCCTGCGCGAGTCGGGCAACATCTTCGCGGTCCCGACCTACCTGTTCGTCGGGCTGGCCCTGGCGATCGTCGCCATCGGGCGTCGTCAGCATCGTCGACGGGCACGGTCGTGCCGGTCCCGCCCGAGCCGACGCGGTGCCCGTCCGCCGGACCGCTCGAGCCGATCGGCATCCTGCTCCTGCTCAAGGCCTTCGCCGGCGGCTCGGTCGCGCTGACCGGCGTCGAGGCGATCGCCAACGGCGTGCCCGGCGTTCAAGCCGCCCGAGGCGAAGAACGCCGCCAACACGATGACCGCGATGGTCGATCCTGCTCGGCGATCCTGTTCATCGGGCTGACCGTCGTCGCGGTCGCAGTACGGACCTGCGCCCGACCGAGCGCGGGCGGCGCCGTCGATCGTGGCCCTGGCCGCCGAGGCCGCGCTTCGGCGACGGGTCCGGTGCTGTTCGTCACGTTCGCGGCGAGCACCGCGCTCATCCTGTTCCTCGCCGCGAACACGAGCTTCAACGCCTTCCCGCGCCTCGCCGCGATCCTGGCCGAGGACGGCTACATGCCCCGCCAGTTCTCGTTCCGCGGCGACCGGCTCGCGTACTCGTGGGGCATCGTCCTGCTGGCGGCGATCGCCTTCGGGCTGCTGTGGGCGTTCGGCGGCGACACGCACGCGCTGATCCCGCTCTACTCGGTCGGCGTGTTCGTGTGCTTCACGCTGAGCCAGATCGGGATGGTCCGGCACTGGCTGCGCGGTCCGCGAGCCGGGCTGGCGCTGGCGGCTGGCGTCAACGCCGTCGGGCGCCGTCCTGACCGCGGTCGTCCTCGGTCGTCGTCGTCTACGAGAAGTTCGGCGACGGCGCCTACCTCGTCGTCATCCTCGTCCCGCTCGCTCGTCGGGATGATGCTGTTCATCCAGCCGCCAGTACGCGCGCTCGAGGCGCGAGCTCGCGGTCGCGCCCGACCTCATCGTCCAGCGCGCCGCACCGCGAGGAGCGGGTCGTCGTCCCGATCCCGGGCCTCAACCGGGCCGTCGTCCAGGCGGTCAACGTCGGCGCGGTCGATCAGCCGACGACGTCCGCGCCGTCTACATCTCCGACGACCCGAGCGACGCCGGCCGGTCTCGCGCGCCGACTTCGAGCGCCAGATCCCGGGCGTCCCGCTGGTCGTCGTCGAGTCGCCGTACCGGGCGCTCGCCGGCCCGCTGCTCGCCTACCTCGACGTGCTCGACGCCGGCCTGGCCGCCGGACAAGCCGGCGCCGATCACGTTCGTCGTCATCCCCGAGTACGTCGCCCGCAGCTGGTGGGAGCGGATCCTCTACAACCAGGCGGCCAAGCGGCTGCGGACGGTCCTGCTCGGGCGGCCGCACACGGTCGTCGTCAACGTCCCGTACCGGCGCGAGGACCCGGCGCTGTTCGAGGCGATGCCGGCGGAGCGGCGCGAGCGCGGCGCGGACGCGACCGCCCGACGACGGGCCGCCGGCGGTACCGGACCGCCAGCTCGGCCATGCCCGCCGGACGCGCCGCCTGCGCCGGTGGTATCGTGACCAGCCATGTCAGATGCCCATCAGCCGCGTCTTCCAGCGCGCGGTCGTCGCCCTCAACGGCGGCCCGAGCGACGCGCGGATCGTCCGCCTCGTCGCCGAGCAGGCGCGCGCATCGCAAGGCCGAGCTGATCGCCGTCCACGTCGTCGAGATCGACTGGACGCTGCCGCTCGACGCCGACATCGCCGGCCGATCGGAGGAGGTCCAGCGCGTGCTCGACATCGCCGAGGCGGTCGCCGAGGACTCGAAGGTCACGCTCGAGCCGGTCCTGCTCCAGGCCCGCGACGTCGGCGCGGCCATCGTCGACGAGGCGATCGAGCGCGGCGCCGACCTGCTGGTCGTCGGGCCTGCCCTATCGCAAGCGGTTCGGCGGCGAGTTCGCCATCGGCCGGACCATCCCGTACATCCTGCAGAACGCGCCGTGCGCGGTCTGGGTCGTGCGCGAGCCGATGCCGAGGAGTCATCGTGAAGATCGTCATCGTCGGCTGCGGCCGCGTCGGCGCGTCCGTCGCCGAGGTCTACGACCGGACCGGTCACGAGGTCGATCATCCTCGACATCTCGACGTCCGCCTTCGACCGCCTGCCCGTCGTCGTTCGGCGGCACGGCCATCCGCGGCGACGGCACCGACGAGGACGTCCTGCGCCGGGCCGGCGCCGAGGGCGCCGACGTCTTCCTCGCCCTGACCGAGGGCGACAACCGCAACGTCATGGCCGCCCAGCTGGCCGCCGAGGCGCTCGGCATCGAGCAGGTCATCGCCAAGATCAACGACCCGCTGCGGGCCGAGGCCTACGCCGAGCTCGGCATCGCCACGCTGTGCCGGACCGGCCTGATGGTCGACGCGGTCGACGGCTACCTCGGCCTCCCGCCGTCGGGCCTGCCGGGCATGCTCGCGCCGACCGGCGCACGCATCCCGGCGGCGGCCATGCACGCACGATCGCGACGCGGCCGCGGCACGGCCGGCGGCCCGGCGGTCGCGACCGGCCAGCCCGCGACCAGCGCCGCGCCGCAGCCGCCCAGGAGGCCTGAGCCGTGTTCGTACTCGTCGTCGGTGGCGGCAAGGTCGGCTACTACCTCGCCAAGGAGCTCATCGAGATCGGGCCACGAGGTCGCCCTCATGGAGAAGGACCGCGTCGCGCGCGCGCCAGATCGCCGACGAGATCGGCTCGATCGTCATCGCCCACGACGGCTGCGAGGGCAAGTACCTCGGCGAGGCCGGCTGCAACCGCGCCGACGTCGTGGCCGCCGTGACCGGCGACGACGAGGACAACCTCGTCATCTGCCAGATGGCCAAGCACCACTTCGACGTGCCGCGGACGATCGCCCGCGTCAACAACCCCAAGAACGAGGCGCTCTTCCGGCACCTCGGCGTCGACGAGCTGATCAGCCCGACCCGGATGATCCTGGGCTCGATCGAGCAGGACATCCCGGTCCACGAGCTGCTCCACCTGGCGGCCCTCGGCGAGGGCGAGCTCGAGCTCATCGAGGCGCACCTCCAGGCCGGCTCGCCGGCGATCGGCCAGCGCGCCGAAGGACCTCGCCGATCCCCGAGGGCTGCTCGCTGTTCGCGGTCATCCGCGACGGCATCGCGACGCCGCTCCGGCCGGACACGGTCATGCTCGAGGGCGACAAGGTCATCGCCATCGGCAAGCAGGAGTGCCAGGACGCTGCTCCACGACCAGCTGATCGGCGACCCGGAGGCCGCATCGGCGTCGACGCCTGAGCGGCGCGGCCAGCGCCCACGGCGGCGAGCGCCCGGCGATCCGGTACGCCGCGATCGCAACGCAACCGAGCTGCAACAGTCTCGACAACGACACTGTCAGGTTCTGCGATGCCATACGGCGTCTTGACAATCAGCGCATTGTCAACGGTTCCAGCGATTGCCGCATGGCACCATCCGCGACCGGAACGCGATCCCGAGCGCAGCCCGTCTACGTCATCAGCGTGGCGGCGACGCTCGTCAGCGCGCATCCGCGGACCCTGCGGATCTACGAGGACGAGGGCCTGCTCTGCCCGGCCCGGACGCCGATCGAACATCCGGCTCTACAGCGAGAACGACATCCGGCGGATCACCTGGATCCGGCACCTGACCCGGGAGCGCGGCGTGAACCTCGCCGGCATCCGGATCCTGTTCGAACTCGAGGAGCGCCTCGGCGCCCGGATCCTCGAAGCCCTCTACGCCGAAGGGACCGACGCCGAGCGGCGCCAGACCGACGCCACCAGCCGGAACCCGACGCGCCGCCACCGCAGCACCTAGGAGAACCTCAATGGCCAAGCGACCGTCCACCCCGGTCGACGAGCAGCCCACTCGACCACCGGCACCGCGCGAGCTGCCGCTCGTCGCCCTCCGGGAGACGGTCATCTTCCCGAGATGATCGTCCCGCTCCAGGTCGGCCGCGAGAAGAGCGTCAACGCGCTCAACGCCGCGGTCGCCGACGGCGGACCCGATCGCGCTCGTCACCCAGCGCCAGGCCGAGCAGGAGGACATCGACGATCCCTCCGAGCTCTACGCGCATCGGCACCCTGGCGAAGATCGCCCAGGTCGTCCAGCTCCAGGACGGCACCGTCCGGGCGATCGTCCAGGGCCAGGGCCGCCTGCGCGTCCACGGCTTCACCGACGACCGAGCCGTACCTGCGCGCGACGATCGAGGAGCTCGCCGACGACGAGCCCCGACGGCCTCGAGGTCCAGGCGCTGATGCGCACGGTCCAGGCCCAGATCGAGCAGTACGTCGCCAACGGCGCCCCGGTCCCGCCGGAGGCCGCCGTCGCCGCCCGCAACATCAGCGAGCCGGGCCTGCTGGCCGACATGGTCGCCTACAGCCCGGACATGTCGACCGAGCAGCGCCAGGAGATGCTCGAGACGATCGACGTCACCGAGCGCCTCAAGCTCGTCTCGAACTTCCTCGCCAACCAGATCGAGATCCTCGAGCTGAAGGGCCGGATCCAGTCCGAGGTCAAGTCCGAGATGGACAAGACCCAGCGCGAGTACATCCTGCGCGAGCAGCTCAAGGCCATCCAGCGCGAGCTGGGCGAGGACGACCCGCAGCAGGCCGAGATCAACGAGCTGCGCGACAAGGTCGAGGCCGCCGGCATGCCCGAGGAGATCAAGGCCCGCGCGATCAAGGAAGTCGACCGGATGAGCCGGATCCCGTCGGCGTCGCCCGAGGTCGGCGTCATCCGGACCTACGTGGACTGGCTGATCGGCCTGCCCTGGAACGTCGCGACCGACGACCAGCTCGACATCAAGGAAGCCGCCCGCATCCTCGACGAGGACCACTACGGCCTCGAGAAGATCAAGGAGCGCATCCTCGAGTACCTCGCCGTGCGCACCCTCGCCGACGAGATCCGCAGCCCGATCCTCGCCTTCGTCGGACCGCCCGGCGTCGGCAAGACCGTCGCTCGGCAAGAGCATCGCCCGGGCGATGGGCCGCAAGTTCGTCCGGATGAGCCTCGGCGGCATCCACGACGAGGCCGAGATCCGCGGCCACCGGCGCACCTACATCGGCGCGCTGCCCGGCCGGATCATCCAGAGCATCAAGACCGCGGGCTCGAACAACCCGGTGTTCATGCTCGACGAGGTCGACAAGATCGGGATGGACTTCCGGGGCGACCCGAGCTCGGCCCTGCTCGAGGTCCTCGACCCGGAGCAGAACAACACGCTTCCAGGACAACTACCTCGAGGTGCCGTTCGACCTCAGCAAGGTGCTCTTCGTCGCCACCGCGCAACCTGCTCGACCCGATCCCGCCGGCCCTCCGCGACCGGATGGAGATCGTCCAGCTGCCCGGCTACACCGAGCAGGAGAAGATCGAGATCGGCAAGCGCTTCCTCATCCCCAAGCAGATGACGAACCACGGCCTCAAGGCCAAGCACATCGAGATCACCGACGAGGCGATGACCGAGCTCGTCCGCTCGTACACGCACGAGGCCGGCGTCCGGAACCTCGAGCGCGAGATCGCCAACGTCATGCGCAAGGTCGCCCGGCAGGTCGCCGAGGGCCGCAAGCGCAAGACCGTCATCGACCCGAAGAAGCTGGCCGACCTGCTCGGCCCGCAGCGCTTCGAGTACGGCGAGCTCGAGGCCGAGGACCAGACCGGCTCCGGCGACCGGCCTGGTCGTGACCGAGGTCGGCGGCGACGTCGTCGCCATCGAGGTCACCCGGATGGAAGGCCGCGAGGACTTCATCCTGACCGGCCAGCTGGGCGAGGTCATGCGCGAGTCGGCGCGAGCCGGCCTGTCGTGGACCCGGGCCCACGCCGCGCGAGCTCGGCATCCAGCGCGAGATCGTTCGAGAAGAACACCCTGCACATCCACGTGCCGGCCGGCGGCATCCCGAAGGACGGCCCGTCGGCCGGGATCACGATGGCCACCGCCATCGTGAGCGCCCTGACCGGCATCCCCGTCCGCAAGGACGTGGCGATGACCGGCGAGATCACCCTCCGCGGTCGGGTCCTCCCGATCGGCGGGCTCAAGAGCAAGATCCTGGCCGCGCACCTCGCCGGGCGCCAAGATCGTCATCCTGCCGCGCAAGAACGAGAAGGACCTGCGCGACATCCCCGAGGAGATCCGCAAGTCGATCAAGCTCGTCCTGGTCGACAACATGGAGCAGGTCCTCGAGGCGGCCCTCCGGCGCAAGCCGAAGGCGCTCGCCGCCGAGCCGCCCAAGATCGTCAAGGGCGACGACCCGCTCGATCCAGAGCCGGCAAGAGCCGACGCGTCCGTCGCGACGACTTCCCGCCGACGGATCAGCCGCCGGTCGTCGTCGGAGGCCACTGACGCGCAGGAGCCGCCGATGGCGAGCGCAGCGGCCCGGATCGCCGGGCCATCGGAGTACAAGGATTACTACGCGGTCCTCGGCGTGCCGAGGACCGCGTCCCAGGCCGAGATCAAGAAGGCCTTCCGCAAGCTCGCCCGCCAGCACCACCCCGACGCCAAGCCGGGCGACACCGCCGCCGAGCAGCAGGTTCAAGGAGATCAACGAGGCCAACGAGGTCCTCAGCGATCCCGCCAAGCGCAAGCAGTACGACGAGCTCGGCGCCAACTGGGAGCCAGATCAGCCGCGCCGCGGCGGCGGGCGGCGCGGCCGGCAGCCCGTTCGCGGCTTCGGCGGCGGCGGTCGGCACCGGGCGGCAACGTCCGCTACGAGTTCCGCGACGAGCGGCGACGCCGGCGAGTTCTCCGACTTCTTCCGCGATGTTCTTCGGCGACGAGGCTGCGGCGCCGACGGCGCCGGCCGAGCCGGCCGCGGCGCGGCGCGGCCGACCGGCGGCACCGGCGTTCGAGGACATCCTCGGCGGGCATGGGCATCGACGGCGCCGCGACCGGCCGGCCGCGCGGCGCGCCGCGCGGCGACCCGGCCGCGCCAGCCGCACCGGCACGAGGCCGACCGCCGAGATCACCCTCGACGAGGCGTACCACGGCACGACCCGCCTGGTCGAGGTCGACGGCAAGCGGCTCGAGATCACCGATCCCGCGCGGCGCCGACACCGGCACCCGGATCAAGCTGACCGGCAAGGGCCCGGGCGGCGGCGACCATCGTCGTCGTCGTCCGGTCCTGCCCGACGCCGCGTTCACCCGCCGCGGCGCCGACCTCGAGCGCGAGCTGCCGCTCGACCCTCGAGGAGGCGCTCCTCGGCGCGCGAGGTCCCGGTCGAGACGCTCAAGGGCCGCGTCCTGCTGACGATCCCGGCCGGCACCCAGCCCGGCCGGACCTTCCGCCTCGACGGCCAGGGCATGCCGCGGTTCAAGGCGACGCGGCCACGGCGACCTGTACGTCAAGGCCCGCGTCGTCCTGCCCGACCAACCTGTCCGACGAGGCGAAGGCCGCCGCGCGCGACGTTCCTCGACCTCGTCGACCAACCAGACCCACGCTGAGCCGACCACGGACCAGCGAGACCCGACCATGCAGACTCGACCGATTCACCCAGAAGGCCCAGGAGGCGATCGTCGCCGCCCAGGCGACTCGCCCAGCGCCTCGACAGCCCGATCCTCGACGCCGAGCACATCCTGTCCGCGCTCGTCGAGCCCGACGACGGCGTCCCCGCCGAGACGCTCCGCCGGCTCGGCGTCGACCTGCCCGGCTTCCGCGGCGAGCTCGCGGCGATCCTCGCCCAGCGCGCCCGGATCCAGGGCGGCTCGCTGTCGCTCGACCCGCGCGCCAAGCGCGTCATCGAGCTGCGCCGAGGCCGAGGCCGCGCCGGCTCGGCGACGAGTACGTCTCGACCGAGCACCTCCTGCTCGGCGATCGCCGAGGTCGGCGGCGAGGCGCCAGGCGCTGCTCGAGCGCCACGCGCGCCGGCCGCGAGGCGATCCTCCAGGCGCTCCAGAGCGTCCGCGGCGGCCAGCGCGTGACCTCGCAGAACCCCGAGGGCACCTACGCCGGCGCTCGAGAAGTACGGCCGCGACCTGACCGCCGAGGCCCGCGCCGGGCAAGCTCGACCCGGTCATCGGCCGCGACGACGAGATCCGGCGCGTCATCCAGGTCCTGTCGCCGCCGGACCAAGAACAACCCGGTCCTCATCGGCGAGCCGGGCGTCGGCAAGACGGCCATCGCCGAGGGCCTCGCCCAGCGGATCGTCCGCGGCGACGTCCCCGAGGGCCTCAAGGACAAGCGCGTCGTCGCGCTCGACCTCGGCGCGCTCATCGCCGGCGCGAAGTTCCGCGGCGAGTTCGAGGAGCGGCTCAAGGCCGTCCTCAAGGAGATCAAGGACGCCGAGGGCCAGGTCATCCTGTTCATCGACGAGCTCCACACGGTCGTCGGCGCGGGCGCGGCCGAGGGCGCGATGGACGCCTCGAACCTGCTCAAGCCGATGCTCGCCCGCGGCGAGCTGCACACGATCGGCGCGACGACGCTCGACGAGTACCGCAAGCACATCGAGAAGGACGCCGCGCTCGAGCGGCGCTTCCAGCCGGTCCTCGTCGACCAGCCGACGGTCGAGGAGACGATCTGCGATCCTGCGCGGCCTGCGCGAGCGCTACGAGGTCCACCACGGCGTCCGGATCACCGACTCCGCGCTCGTCGCGGCGGCGACGCTGTCCGACCGCTACATCACCGAGCGCTTCCTGCCCGACAAGGCGATCGACCTCGTCGACGAGGCCGCGTCGCGGCTGCGGATGGAGATCGACTCGATGCCGATCGAGCTCGACGAGCTCGAGCGCCGCCGGATCCAGCTCGAGATCGAGCGCGAGGCGCTCGCGCAAGGAGACCGACGACGCGTCGAAGGCGCGCCTCGAGGCGCTCGAGAAGGAGCTGGCCGACCTCGAGGAGGCAGGCCGGCGCGATGAAGCAGCGCTGGGAGGCGGAGAAGGCGGCGATCGCCGCGATCCGCGCGACCAAGTCCGAGCTCGAGGCGCTCCAGGTCCGGATCGAGCAGGCCGAGCGCGAGACCGACTACGCGACCGCGGCCGAGCTCAAGTACGGCACGCTCACGCGAGCTGACCGACCGGCTCGCCGAGCAGGAGGCGGCGCTCGCCGCGCTCCAGGGCCCGGGCTCGCTGCTCAAGGAGGAGGTCACGCGCCGACGACATCGCCGGAGATCGTCGCGGCGTGGACCGGCATCCCGGTCAGCCGCGCTGCATGGAGGGCGAGACCGCCAAGCTCATCCACATGGAGGAGCGGCTCCACGAGCGCGTCGTCGGCCAGGACGAGGCGATCGCAGGCCGTGTCCGACGCGGTCCGCCGGGCCCGGGCCGGGCCTCAGGACCCGCGCCGGCCGCATCGGCTCGTTCCTGTTCCTCGGCCCGACCGGCGTCGGCAAGACCGAGCTCGCCCGCGCCCTCGCCGAGTTCCTGTTCGACGACGAGCACGCGATGGTCCGGATCGACATGAGCGAGTACATGGAGAAGTTCGCCGTGTCGCGCCTCGATCGGCGCGCCGCCCGGCTACGTCGGCTACGACGAGGGCGGCCAGCTGACCGAGGCGGTCCGCCGCCGGCCGTACCAGGTCGTCCTGCTCGACGAGATCGAGAAGGCCCACCCGGACGTGTTCAACGTCCTGCTCCAGGTCCTCGACGACGGCCGCCTGACCGACAGCCAGGGCCGCACGGTCGACTTCAAGAACACGCGTCATCATCATGACCAGCAACATCGGCAGCGCGGCCATCGCCGCCAGCGGCGCGCGGGCGGCGACGCCGCAGCGTACGAGGCGATGAAGCGCCAGGTGACCGAAGCGCTCGCGCTCGCACTTCCGCCCGGAGTTCCTCAACCGGGTCGACGAGGTCATCGTCTTCCACGCCCTGACCGAGGCCGACCTCGACGCGGATCGTGGACCTGCTGCTGGCCGATCTCGCAGCGCACGGCTGGCCGCAGCAGGACATCGACGCTCGAGCTGACGCCCGCGGCCCGGGCGCTGCATCGTCCGCGAGGGCACCGGACCCCGCGTTCGGCGCGCGGCCGCTCAAGCGGACGATCCAGCGCCTGGTCGAGAACCCGCTGGCGCGGGCGCTCGTCGCAGGCGAGTTCCGGCCGGGCGACCGGATCACCGCGGACGCCGATCTCGGCTCCGGCACGATCGTGTTCTCGACGGAGACGCGCACTGGTCGTTACCAGACGGCTCGAAGCGACGCGACGCGCAGGCGCCCGTCGGGGCCGCGGCGGACGCGACGGGGCCCAGCCCCCTCGAGCCACCGCCGACCGAGCGGAAGCGACCGAACCGCGACCTGGTCAGCTGGGCCGCCAGCCACCAACAGGCCGCTGACGGCCGTGCGCTTCGACGACGTCCTCGTCCGTCGTCGCGACGCTCCCTGGTGAGCCGCACGAGGCCCGGCCGCGCTGATGCCGTAGCTGGTCGAACGGTGACCAGGCGCGGCTGCGGATCCGGCCCGAAGGCGGCGACCCAGGCACGACAAACCGCGGTCCTCGTACTGTCTACCCGGTTATGGCGACGCGAAGGCACACGATCTGCTGACCGAGCGGGTGGACCGTGGCGGCCACCACTCGCGGGCGAGGTGTCGTTCCCAGCGGTCGGGCGGAAGCGGCTGATGTCGATCCCGTGCACACCGGCGCTGCGCGGGCAGCCGAGGAGGGTCGGCCTCGACCCCGACCGCACCGCAGGCCCCGCGTCCATGAGCTCTAGCCGCACCGTTGTGGATCCCGGTCGGCGACTACGCCGGTCACCCCAGTCCTGCGTCTGGCCGAGCGCCTGCCACCGCTGGTGGCCAGCCGACCGAGGTCGCCCGGATCCTGGCGGCGCCGGTCGCGCTGTTCCTGCGCCCGCGAGCTCCTCCACGTCGAGCGCGACGTCCGCGGCTGGCGGCTGCGCTACGCGGCCTACCCGGTCGCTGGCCTGGCGGTGTGGGGGATGACCGCGCGCGTGCTCGGATCGCTCGGCGCCGTCCTCGCCAGGGACCGCTGCCCTAGGGGCCGGCGTCACGCGACCGGCCCGACGACGCACTCGTTGGCGTCGACCGGGACCTGCGGTTCCGCTCTGCCGCAAGCCCGCCCGCGTCGGCTGGAGTCCCAGCTGAGCTCCCAGCGGAGGTTGCGCCATGCATGAGCGACTCCTCTCCCGAGCTCATCGCCCTCGTCGCCCTATCGGCCGCTGCCTGCGGCTCGGCATCCACCGCGTCTACGGGCGCAGGCCCAGCTCCACCGGATCAGCACCACAACCCGACGCCGACCAGCCGGCGCGGACCCTAGCGCAGTTCCCTTCGCAGACCAGCCCAGACCAGCCGACTCGACACCGACGCAGCGACCAGGTGGCTCGACCTTCGCCATCGGACGTCGACACCGCCTCGTACACCATCGCCCAGCGCTTCGTCGCCGACGGCAACCTGCCCGATCCGGCCAGCGTCGGATCGAGGAATGGGTCAACGCCGTTCGACCAGGCGCTATCCGACGCCCCGCGACGGCACCTTCGCGCGTCCATCTCGACGGCGGCCCGTCGCCGTTCCTCGACCGTGACGAGCGGCCTGCTCCGGATCGGGATCAAGGCCCGCAGATCGTCCGAGCGCACGCGGCCGGACGCGGCGCTCACGTTCGTCATCGACACGTCCGGGCTCGATGGGCCGCGAGGACCGGCTCGAGCTCGTCAGGGATTCGCTGCGCAAGCTCGTCCTCGGCCCTCGGACGGGCGAGCTCGATCGCCGTCGTCGACGTTCGGTGACGACGCCCGCGTCGGTCCCTGCCGCCACCGGGCGACCGACGAGGAGACCATCCTCCGCGCCATCGACCGAGCTCCAGCCGGGTGGCTCGACCAACCTCGAGGCCGGCCTCCGGCTCGGCTACTCGCTGGCGCGCGAAACGATGCACGAGGACGGCATCGACCGGATCGTCGCTCGCGTCCGGACGGCGTCGCCAACGTCGGCCTGACCGACGCGCGACGCCATCCTCCGGAGCATCCGCGAGGACGCCTCGGCCGGCATCGAGCTGGTCGCGATCGGCGTCGGCATGGGCAACTACAACGACGCGCTGCTCGAGACGCTGGCCGACCAGGGCGACGGGTTCTACGCCTACGTCAACGACCTGGCCGAGGCGCGCCGCCTGTTCACGGAACGACCTGACCGGCGACGCTCCAGACGGTCGCCCTCGACGCCAAGGTCCAGGTCGAGTTCGATCCCGACGTCGTGGCCTCCTTCCGGCTGCTCGGGTACGAGGATCGGGCGATCGCCGACCAGGACTTCCGCGATCCGCGCACGCGACTGCCGGCGCGATCGGCGCCGGTCACGGGGTGACGGCGCTGTACGCCGATCGCGCTCCGCGGCGACGCGCTCGGCAGCGGGCCCTCGGCACCGTCCGCCTGCGCTGGACCGAGCCGGACGCCAACCGCGAGCGTCGCTGCGCCAGGAGATCGGCTCGAAGCGACCTGGCCGCTCGACTTCGCGGTCGACCGACCCGGCATTCCAGCTCGATGCCATCGTGCGCCGCGGCGGCCGAGGTCCTCGCGCGATCCGGCGGCCCGCGGCGCGGACCTCCGTGACGATCGTCGACGTCGCGAACCGCTCGTCCGACGCTGCCTGCCCCAGACCGACCAGGTCCACGACTTCCTCGAGTTCCTCACGCCAGGCGGCACGAGCTCGGCGGCTAGACGGGTTCGCCTTCGCGCGAATCGCCGTCGGCGATCCGAAGCGGCCGGCGGCGCCAGCTCGCCACTCGCCCTGGCCGCTCGTCAGCTCGTCCGCTGCCAGCTCGCGGGCGATGCCGCTCACCACGGCCGTGTCATCGGGCCCGGTGAGCTCGACGACGAAGGCGCGCATCTCGGAGTGCTCGGTCCATGCGGAGTGGATGATGTCGGCCGGCCAGACGGCGGCCTCACCGGCGGCGATCCTCGTGCGCTCGCCGTCGACGCCGACCCAGCCGCCACCCTCGACGACGATGAAGTAGGCCGTGTTCGGGCTCGTGTGCGGCTCGATCCGCGCGCCGCGCGCGAACGCCAGCTCGGACACCACGGCCCGGCCATCCGAATGCGAGCACCTCGCCGGTCAGGCCGACCGAGCCGGGCGGCCCCATCGGCCGCCGCTGGCCGACCCCGAACCGGCGGATCTCGATGGGCATCGGAACGCGGCCGAGTCCGCGGCTACCGGCGGCGGCGACGGGGCTGGCGGGCGGGCCGTCGCTTGATCGTCGCCTCGGGGTCGGTGAACTTCTGCTTGGTGAAGTAGCGCTCGCGGGCCAGCCGCGCCGTGTAGGCGTTGAGGATCGGCGGGAACCGGATGAACCGGATGCAGACCAGCGTGCCGAGGCCGATGATCTCGGTCAGGAGGACCAGGAACAGGTCGAACACGAAGAGCGATTCGATGAGGATCAGGCTGAACGTGATGAGGCCGGCCCACCACAGCCACTCCCACATCTCGAGGAACGGCGGGTGCCGATGGAGCGCCCGGGTCCGGACGTTGTAGAGGATCGCCAGGATCACCAGCAGGGCCAGCGCCGCGATCCAGGTCGGGTGGAAGAGGTCCGGGAAGTTGGTGTGATTGAACGCTTTGGATCAGGTATTCCCAGGGCAGGTGCGTCACGCGGTGTCCTCGTGGTCGCCGTGTGGATGGGCCACCGGAGTATGCCATGCGCAGGCGGTATACTCGGCCGGCGAGGCGCGACGTCGCCGCGACCGTCCGGGACTCCACGCCCCACCCCGATGGTCCCGCGCACAGGCCCACGGAACGGGAGGACACCCGCGGGTGCGAGCCCTGCTTTCAGTCGCGAACCGGGACGGCATCGTCACGCTGGCACGCGACCTCGCTCGCCCTCGACGTCGAGGTATACGCGACCGACGGCACCCGCGAGGTCCTCGCCGCGAGACGGCGTGGACGTCGCGATCCGTGTCGGAGCTGACCGAGGGCGGCCCGCACGTCGGCGGCCAGGTCAAGACCTTCCATCACGCGGTCTACGCCGGGATCCTGGCCCGTCGCGACGTCCCGCCCAGCTCGACGAGCTCCGCGACCAGGGGATCGGCCTGATCGACATCGTGGTGCGTCAACGTCAAGCCGTTCGCGCCGGCGATCGGGGTCAAGCTGGTCGGCCTCGACGAGGCCATCGAGATGATCGACGTCGGCGGGGCGGCACTTCTGGGGCCGCCGCGCGCAACTCGGCGGGCGTTGCCGCGGCGTCGGACCCGGCCCACTACCCGATCCTCACCGCGGAGCTCCGCGAGCACGGGCTGCGTCAGCCCCGAGACGCGCCCGGCTCGCGGCCGAGGCGTTCAGCATGGTCGCCGCCTACCACGCGGAGATCGCCGCCTACCTCAACCAGGTCTCGGGCAACACCTTCCCGAGCCGGCTGGCGATCGTGCTCGAGAAGGTGGACGAGCTCCGCTACGGCGAGAACCCGCACCAGCGGGCGGCGTTCTACCGCGAGACCACGCATCGGAGCGGGACGCTCGCCGACGCGACCCGGCTGCAGGGCGACATGCCGTCGTTCAACAACCTGCTCGACCTCGACGCGGCCTACCGGATCGCCCGCGACTACACCGCGCCGACGGTGGCCATCGTCAAGCACACCGACCCAGTCGGCCTCGCGTCGCACGACGAGCTGGTCGAGGCGTACCGCCACGCGCTCGAGACCGATCCGGTCGCGTCGTTCGGCGGGATCGTCGCGGTCAACCGCGAGCTGGACGGGGCGACCGCCCGCGAGATCGCGGCCAACTCGTACGAGGCCGGTCGTGGCCCCCGGGTTCAGCCAGTCGGCCATCGGGATCCTGCGCGGCAAGCCCGGCCTCGAGCTGCTGGCGATCCCGCCAGACCCGACCGAGGGCATGCGCGACTACGGCATCGCCAGCCTCGACTTCAAGCGGATCGCCGGCGGCCTGCTGGTCGAGAGCCTCGACGAGCTCGGGCTCGATCGCGGCCGGCTCCAGGTCGTCACGGTGCGCCGCCCGACGCTCGAGGAGCTGACCGACCTGCTGTTCGCCTGGCGGGCGGTCCGCCATGTCAGGTCGAACGCGATCGTGCTCGCCCGCAACGGGGCGACGGTGGGGATCGGCGCGGCCCAGGCCAGCCGGCCAGGTGTCGGTCGAGATCGCCTTGCGGCGGGCCGGCGACCGGGCGAAGTTCTCGGTCATGGCGTCGGACGCGTACTTCCCGTTCCCGGACGGCATCCAGGCGGCCGCGCAGGCCTGGCGTCACCGCGATCATCCAGCCGGGCGGCTCGATCCGCGACGAGATGGCGATCGAGGTCGCGGATCGGCACCACCTGGCGATGGTCTTCACCGGCCGACGGCACTTCCGACATTGATCGGGCCGCTGATCCGACGCGCCCGCCGCGTTGGGCGCTCCGGGCATGATCAACGATCCGGTGGAGCAGCTGCTCGCGCTCGAGATGGTCCGGGTGACCGAGGAGGCGGCCATCGCCTCGGCCCGGGCGATGGGTCGGGGCGACCGCAACGGCGCCGACAAGCTGGCCACCGAGGCCATGCGCTCGACGATGGAGGAGATCGACTTCGCCGGCCGGATCGTCATCGGCGAGGGTGAGCGCGACGAGGCGCCGATGCTGTACATCGGCGAAGAGGTCAGGCGCGCGCACCGCGATCCGTCCGCGCCACGGGTCGACATCGCGGTGGACCCCTGGAGAGGCACGAACCTGGTCGCCCATGGCGCGAGGCCGGGCGCGATCACGGTCCTGGCGGCGTCCGAGACGGGCGGCCTGACCCACGCCCCGACACGTACATGGAGAAGTTGTGCGTCGGACCGGTGGCCGCGGGCCGGGTCGACATCCGCGACACCCCGACGTCAACCTCCAGGCGATCGCCTCCGCGCTCGGGCGGAAGGTCAGCGACATCACCGTCGTCATCCTCGAGCGACCGCGCCACGACGACCCTCATCGCCGAGGTCCGCGAGGCCGGGGCGCGGATCAAGCTCATCAGCGACGGCGACCTGTCGGCCGCGATCTCGACGCGCCGTGTCGGGGACCGGCGTCCACGCCGTGATCGGGCATCGGCGGCGCGCCCGAGGGCGTGATCACGGCCGCCGCGCTGCGCTGCCTCGGCGGCGAGATCCAGGCCCGCTTCCGCTACCGCAGCGACGAGGAGCGCGAGCGCGGCGCCGGATGGGTCACGGCGACGAGGCCGCGTCTACCGGACGGAGGACCTGGCACCGGGCGAGAACCTCGTCTTCTCGGCGACCGGGGTGACCGCCGGCGACCTGCTCGAAGGCGTCCGCTTCTTCGGCGGCGGGGCACGGACCCATTCGCTGGTGATGGCCTACCAGACCAAGCAGGTCCGCTTCGTCGACACGGTCCACATGTTCGACCGGGACAGCCCGCCGCGGGTCCGCCTCTAGCCGATCGCCTCCGCGCCGCGCCAGCAGGCCGGCCGCCGCGCGCCAGGCCTCGTGATACGTGTTGTACAGCGGCATCGGCGCCAGCCGGATGAGGTCGGGGCCCGGAAATCGGCGGCCACGCCCCGGCGCGTCAGGCCGTCCAGCACCCGGTCGGCGACCGTCGCGGACGCGAAGCGGAGCGACAGCTGGGCGCCCCGCGCGACCGGATCGCGCGGCGTGATCGCTTCGACGCCGAGGCGATCCAGGCAGGCCTTCGAGGTAGCCGGTCAACGCCACGGACCGGGCGCGCAGTGCCGGCATCCCGACCTCGTCGAAGATCGCCAGCGAGGCGACCAGCGGGGCCATCGACAGGACCGGGTTGGTCGACGCCTTCCAGCCGGCGGCACCCTCGGCCGGCACGAACGGGACGTCCATCGCGAACCGGCGATCGGGCTCGGTCCCCCACCAGCCGCCGAGCCGGGCGATCGACGGGTCGCGGCCGTGGCGCTCGTGGACGAACAGCGCGCCGATCGATCCCGGACCGCCGTTGAGGTACTTGTAGGTGCACCAGGCGGCGACATCGACGCCCCAGTCGTGGAGCGCCAGCTCCACGTTGCCGGCCGCGTGGGCGAGATCCCAGCCGACGATCGGCGCCCGGCCTCGTGCCCGGCCGCCGTCAGGCGCTCGATGTCGTGGGCCTGGCCGGTGGCGAAGTTGACGCCGGCCAGGAAGACGAGGGCCAGCTCGTCGGCGTGGTCGGCGATGGCCGCCTCGAGGTCGCCGGTGCCGAGCGTCGCCTCGCCGCGCTCGCGGCTCGACCACGACGAGGTCGCGCGCCGGGTCCAACCCCTCGCGACGAGGTGGCTGGACGAGGGCGTGCCGGTCGGACGGGAAGAGCGGGCCGTCGACGAGGATGCGCCGCCGGCGGCCGACCGGCCGGAAGAACGACGTGAGCAGCAGGTGGATGTTGACCGTCAGCGAGTTGAGGATCGCGATCTCGGCGGTCCGGGCGCCGACGATCCGGGCCATCGGCTCGCGGAGCGAGTCGTCGTACGGTGAACCACGGCCGGTCGGTCGACGAACATGCCCTCGATCCCGAGGCGCGCCCAGCCATCGAGGACGGCCGTCAACGGCTGCCCGCGCGCCGCGCGGCTGGAGGCCGAGCGACTGCCCGGCCAGGTAGATCGCGGGCGGTCCGCCGGGCCGTCCGGCCCGTCCGGGAGGTGGAACCGGTCGCGCAGCGCGACAGCGGGTCGGCGGCGTCGCGGGCGAGCGCGTCGGCCTCCGTTGGCCGGTCGCGCGCCGCATCGGGCCGGCGGCTGTCACCGGCGGTTCAGCCGAGCCGGAGGTTGGGCAGCACCTCGCGCCCGAACACCTCGATGAACTCGGCCTGGTTGCGCCCGACGTTGTGGAGGTGGATCTCGTCGAAGCCCATGTCCACGTAGTGCTGGATGTTGCGCCGTGTGGACGGCGAGGTCGCTGGTCATCAGCACCCGGTTCTTGAAGTCCTCGGGCCGGACGAGCTTGGCCATCGCCGCGAAGTCCTCGGGGTTCTTGATGTCCTGCTTCGGGAACGGCATCCCGCCGTTCGGCCACTCGATCATCGCGTTGGCCGATGGCCTCCTCGTCCGTGGGCGCCCACGAGACGTGGATCTGGAGGAGCTTGGGCATGCCGGCCGGGTCCTTGCCGGCCTCGCGGGCGCCCTCCTCGAACTTGGCCCACAGCATCCCGATCTTCTCGTCGGCGGCACCGACCGTGATCATCCCGTCGGCGAAGCTGCCCGGTCCGCTTGGCGTTGACCGGCCCGGCCGTCGCGACGTAGACCGGGACCGGCGCCTCGGGGCGCGTGTACAGCTTCGCGCTCTCGAGCGTGAAGTGCTCGCCGCGGTGCTTGACGACCTGCGCCGCTGAACAGCTTGTTGATGATCTCGATCGCCTCGAACATCATCGCGCTGCGGACGCCGACCTCCGGCCACTCGCCGCCGATGACGTGCTCGTTGAGCGCCTCGCCGGCGCCCAGGCCCAGCCAGAACCGGCCCGGGAACATGGCCCCGAGCGTGGCCGCGGCGTGGGCGATCACCGCCGGGGTGGTAGCGGAAGCCCGGGCAGGTCACCGCCGTCCCGAACGGCAGGCTGAGTCCGCGTCCCGAGCGCGCCCATGAACGACCAGGCGAACGCGCTCTGGCCCTGCTGTCGGGGTCCACGGATGGAAGTGCTCGCTGACCATGAACCCGGCGTCGAAGCCGGCCTCCTCGGCCTGCCGCGCACCAGTCGAGCAGGTCGGTCGGATGGAACTGCTCGAGCATGGCCGCGTAGCCGATCCTGGTCATCGCTGGGATCTCCGGGGTGCGGTCGGGGGAGGTGCCAACGAGGGTAGCATCAGCCGATGACCGACCCACGGTTGATCGTCGCGATGGGTGGCGGCGGCTTCTCGATGGACACCGAGGACACGCTGCTCGACGACCACGTCCTGTCGTTGGCGCGCGCGGCTGCGGAGCGACTCGACCGCGGGTCTGCTTCCTCGGCACGGCCAGCGGCGACGCGGACTCGTACTTCACGAAGTTCTACGCGGCGTTCGCCCGGCGAGCCGAGGCGTCCCACCTGGCGTTGTTCGGTCCGGACCGTGGTCGACATCGAGGCGTTCCTGCTCGACCAGGACGTCATCTACGTCGGCGGCGGCAATACCGCGAGCATGCTCGCCATCTGGCAGACGCGCACGGCGTCGACCGCGCGTTGCGGCGAGGCCTGGGAGGCGGGCATCGTCCTGACCGGGCTGTCGGCCGGGTCGCTGTGCTGGTTCGAGGGCGGAACGACGGATTCGTTCGGGCCGCTGGCCGCGTTCCACGACGGACTCGGGTTCCTGCCGGGCAGCCACTCACCGCACTACGACGCCGAGCCGGAACGCCGCCCGACCTACCACGACCTCATCGGCCGGGGCGTGCTGCCCGGCGGGCTTGCCGCGGACGACGGCGCGGCCCTCGTCTTCCGGGGACCGACCTGGCGGAGGTCGTCGTGGCGCGGCCGGCCGCTCGCGGGTACCGCGTCGTCCGCGGCCGGGACGGTAGGGCGGTCGAGACGGAGCTGCCGGCGCGCTACCTGGGTTGACGGCTCAGCGGGTCGCCGGGGTCGCCGTGATCGGGACCCACGCCCGGCGGGCCGGATCCCACGTCCCGATCGGTCGGACCGCGTCGGCGGGTTCGAGGCGAGCCTGGGCGCGTCGCGCGGTCTCGACCGTCCGGCGCCAACCCGGCGGGACGAGCCCTGGAGCGAGGTCGGCCATCGGCGCCAGGACGAAGAGCCGGGCGGCGGCCGAAGGGTGCGGGACCTCCGAGCCATCGAGCCGCCACTTCCGGGTCGGCGCCGGCGTCGGTCGACCGGCGCGGCCGGCGGTCCGTTCCACGGCAACCCGCGCCCGGCCGAAGACCAGCAGGTCCAGGTCGAGCTCGCGCGGTCCCCCAGCGCCTGCGTTGGCGGCGCCCGAACTCGCGCTCAGGTCCTTCAGCCGTTCGAGCAGGGCCATGGCCCCCGTCGCCGGATCCGGGCCTGCGGGCGCGTCGATCGCCACGACGGCGTTCCGGAACTCGGGCTGGTCGGTGACCCCGACCGGCGCGGTGGCGTAGAGGCGCGAGACGCCGTGGAGCCGGACGCCCGGGAGGGCTTCGATCGCGCTCACGGTCTCGGTCAGCGTTCGCTGCGCGTCACCGACGTTGGCCCCAAGGCCGAGGTACGCGCGGACTCGTCGCTGGGTCAAGCGTCCATCCTTCGAGCGGCTCGTTGCATGATGCCAGTCGTTGGCATCGCCTCGGGAATGGCATAGGCCCCGGGAGACCGACCTCGGCGACGGTTCCGCCATACTCGCGCTCCTGTGACAGCGCAACGACCGGCGCCGCGCGGCGCGCCACTACACCGCAGAACGTGACCGCCGAGCTTCGCCGCGATCCCCGCCGGACCTCGCGATCCGGTGAGGCGAGGACGAGCCCTCGTCGCGCGCATGCGGGCCGAGATCGAGCGAGACGGTCCGATGACGTTCGCGCGGTTCATGGCCCTCGCCCTGTACGACCCCGACGGCGGCTACTACCGCGGTGCCGTAGCCAGACCAGGCCGCGAAGGCGACTTCCTCACCGCGCCCGAGGCCCATCCGATCTTCGGCCGTGCGCTCGCCGGGTTCGTCGCCGATGCGTGGCGAAGGCTGAGCCGGCCCACCGCGTTCGTCCTTCGCGAATACGGCGCCGGGAACCGGCACGCTCGCGCTGGCCATCCTGGACGCGCTCCGGGGCGACGAGCCGGATCTCGCGGCCGTGATCCGGTACGAGCCCGATCGAGGTCGAACCTGCGCGCATCGAGGCGATCGACGCCCGCCTGGCGCAGGCCGGCCACCACCGCGCGGGCCCCGAGCCCTCGACCGACGAACCGGGAGCGCCGCGCCGCCGACACCCCGATCGTCGGCGTCGTCATCGCCAACGAGGTCCTCGACGCCCTGCCGACGCACCGCGTCGTCGGTCGCGGCGGACGGCTCCGCGAGGTCATGGTCGGCTGGGACGACGGCCACTTCGTCGACGTCGAGGCCGACCCGTCGACACCGGCCCTCGAGGCGCGCTCTCGCCGCCGAGGGCATCGCGCTGGCCGACGACCAGCGCGCCGAGATCTGCCTCGAGCTGGACGCCTGGATGGCGCGAGCCGCGTCCGGCCTGGACCGCGGCATCCTCCTGATCGTCGACTACGGCTACCCGGCGGCCGAGCTCTACGACCCGGTCCGCCGCCACGACGGCACGCTCCGCGCCTACCTCCGGCACACGGTCCACGACGACCCCTACGTCCACGTCGGGCGGCAGGACCTGACCGCCCACGTCGACGTCACCGCGGTCGAGGCGGCCGCGACGCGCCGCCGGCCTCGCCCATCTCGGGACCACGACCCAGGGAGTTCCTCGCCGGGCTCGGCGCCGGCGAGAGCGCTCCAGGCAGCTCGGCACCGACCCGGCGACGACGATGGAGGACTACCTCACGGCGCGTTCGGCGCTCCTCCGGATGATCGATCCGGCGGCCATGGGCCGCTTCCGCGTCGTGGCGTTCGGTCGAGGCTGGCCCGACGGCCCGCCGCCCGCCGGCTTCGCCTTCCGGACGCCGCGCTGACGCACCCGCCGCGCCGACCGCGGCGAGATCACCTACACCGCACTGCACCGCACTGCACTACGGCAAACGCCCTATTGCTGCCCGACGACGGGCCAACGGCACGCTTCACATCGGTCGGGCACGACCTGATCGGGGAGCGACGCGCGGACCTGCACGCGCGCTCGGCGCGCGCCGCTCCCCGACGCAACCCGACACCCCCTGACGACACCCCACCGGATACGCCGCCGCGCTCGTTCCCACGCTAGAATGCCGTTGGAGGCCGGCCTGCCCGATCCGGATCTGGTCGTGCGCTCCACAGGGTCCTCGGGCCACCGGCGCCTGCCCTGGCGCATCGCTCGAAGGAGTCGGCTTGACCGGCATCTGGTACGTCGTCGGGTTCGCCTTCGCCGGCGTCTCGTTCGTGTTCCTGACGATCGGCGCCGCCTGGCTGATCTCGCACCGCAACCGCGGCGACGACCACAAGGGCCTGCCCTACGAGTCGGGCATCGACACCTACGGCGACACCCACGGCCGGTTCGGCCTGTCGTTCTACATCTACGCCCTGCTGTTCGTCGCCTTCGACATCGAGGTCGATGTTCATCTACCTCTGGGCGATCGTCTTCCGGCGACCTGCCTCGCTCGGCGGCTTCGTGAGCATGCTGATCTTCGTCGGCGATCCTGCTGCTCGGCCTGGCCTACGCCTGGCGGAAGGGCGTCCTGACGTGGCGGTGACGCCGACGGACCGGCGCGGCGCCGCGCCGGACGAGCCGCCGCGGCAGCGACCTCGCCGGCCGTCAGCGATCGCAGCGCTCGACGTCGTCGCGCCGATCGTCGTCCCGAACACGCTCTGGCAGGCGGCCGACCCGAGCGCCTACGACGGCGGCCGCGCGAGCCGACATCACCCACCTCGCGCGAGTTCGAGGCGAGCGGCCTCGGCCGGCGCGACGACGCCCGCTGGGCGGGCGTCCTCGAGGTCATCCCGACCAAGGCCGACTACGTCCTCGACCTGATCCGGATGAACAGCCTGTGGCCGCTGCTGTCGGGCCTCGCCTGCTGCGCGATCGAGATGATGTCGGCCGCGACGTCGAAGAACGACATGGACCGCTGGGGCATGTTCCCGTTCCGGGCCAGCCCGCGCCAGGCCGACGTCCTGATCGTCGCCGGCACGCTGACGACCAAGATGGCCGGCCCGCTCGTCCGGCTCTGGGAGCAGATGCCCGAGCCGAAGTGGTGCGTCGCGATGGGCGACTGCACCTGCTCGGGCGGCCGCTACAAGCGGAGCTACGCGACGGTCGAGGGCATCGACCGGGTCATGCCCGTCGACGTCTACGTGCCCGGCTGCCCGCCGCGCCCGGAGGGCCTGATCTACGGGATGATGAAGCTCCAGCAGCTGGTCAAGGACCGCCGCGGCCACTGGCCGGAGCGGGCGATCGGCCCGACCGTCCCGGACGGACGTCTAGGCGATGGACCGCGCGTTCAAGGCGCGCCTCGAGGCGCGCTTCGGCGACCGCCTGACCGGGCCCGTCCGGCAGCGCCACGACGAGACCGAGATCCGGATCGGCGCCGGGCGACGTCGTCGACGGTCATGCGCGGCGCTCCACGACGAGCCGGACCTTCGGCTTCACGTTCCTGGCCGACCTCGCCGGCGTCGACACCGGCGACGGTCATGCAGGTCGTCTACCACCTCTGGAGCGACGACGACGCCGGACTGGCTGCGGGTCATCGCCGACGGCCTGTCGCGCGACGACCCGCGCGTCCCGTCGGTGACCTTCCTGTGGAAGGGCGCCGAGTGGATGGAGCGCGAGGCCTACGACATGTTCGGGATCACGTTCGAGGGCAACCGCGACCTGCGCCGGATCTACATGCCGCCCGACTACCAGAGCTTCCCGCTGCGCAAGGACTTCTACCTCGCCCGACGACGCCGCCCGCTCGCCGGGCGGCGGCGTCCGGCCGATGGAGCGGACCCACGCCCGCGCAACGCCCCGCCGCGGCGCTCGTCCGCCGGACGCCGGAGGCTGAGCCGAGCCTGACGACCGACGCTGCCCGCCACGCCGCGCCACGCCGTCCGCCGACGACCCGCGCGTCACGCTCGACGACGAGCTCGGCGTCTTCGAGCCGGTCCCGCCGTACCCGCCGCGGACCGAGCGCGAGGCCGAGTTCTACACGCTCGGCGACGGCGAGATGTTCATCAACATGGGCCCCCAGCACCCGTCGACCCACGGCGTGCTCCGGGTCGTCCTCAAGCTCGACGGCGAGAAGGTCGTCGACCTCGACCCGGTCCTCGGCTACCTCCACCGCGGCGTCGAGAAGCTGTGCGAGAACGCCGACTACCACCAGACGATCAGCCAGCTCGGACCCGCTCGAGTACGTCAGCTCGCTGTTCAGCGAGTGGGCGCCGGTCATGGCCTTCGAGAAGCTGCTCGACGTCGAGGTGCCGCGCCGGGCCGAGTACATCCGGGTCCTCTCGGCGGAGCTGAACCGGATCGCCAGCCACGCCCTGTTCCTGGGCTGGATGGCGCTCGACCTCGGCGGCCTGACGCCGATCCTGTGGTCGTTCATCGAGCGCGACGAGATCGTCGAGATGCTGGCCGCGCTGACCGGCCAGCGGATGCTCTTCAACTACTTCCGGATCGGCGGCGTCAACGGCGACCTGAACCACGAGTTCATGAGCCGCCTCGGCGACTGGATGAGCCGAGGCGACCGAGCAGATCGAGTCGAGCAACGCGCTGCTCAACGAGAACGAGATCTTCGTCCGCCGGATGCGCGGCCTCGGCACGATCGACACGGCGACGGCGCTCCGGATGGTGCATGACCGGCCCGAACCTGCGCGGCGACCGGCGTCCCGTTCGACATCCGCCGGGCCCACCCGTACAGCGTCTATCCCGAGCTCGAGTTCGACATCCCGACCCGCGACCGAGGGCGACTGCCTGGCCCGCTACCTGCTCCGGATGGACGAGATCAAGCAGAGCCTCCGGATCATCGACCAGTGCCTCCACAACATGCCCGACGGGCCGGTCATGGCCAAGCTGCCGCGGCTGCTCCGGCCGCGACCGGGCCGGCGCCTACGCCGCGGTCGAGGGCCCGCGCGGCCAGTACGCCGACCTACGCGATCAGCGACGGCACCGACCAGCCGTTCCGGATGCGGATCCACGACCCGTCGTTCATCCACCTCCAGTCGGTCGGCGCTGCTGATGCCCGGCCACCTCATCGCCGACACGATGGCCGATCATGGCGTCAGCCTCGACCCGATCATGGGCGGCGTCGACAAGTGAGCCGTCACGTCGCCGCAGGAGCCTGGTGGACTCGCGCTGACGCCTGCCGGGGAAGGTCGCTGCTTCATCGGCTCGTCCCGCTGCTCGCTCAGTGCTGACGGTCGGCGCTGCGTCGTCGGTCATCGCTGCTGTTCGGCGGGACGATCCTCGACATCCTCGTCGACCAACCTGCCGATCGTCCGGTTCGTCGTCGCGGCGACGGTCGATCCTGCTGATGACCGTCCCGACGGCCTTCCTGATCATCTACATGGAGATGAAGATCATCGCCCTGATGAACCTCCGGATCGGGCCGGACCGGGTCGGGCCGTTCGGCTCGCTCCTGTCGGTGGTCCACGGGCTCAAGGTCCTCATGAAGGAGGACTTCACCCCGACCGGCGCCGACGCGGTCGTGTTCACCTGGGCGCCGGTCGTCGTCTACCTGCGCCAGCGTCATGACCGCTGCTCGTCATCCCGTTCGCGCCGGGCCTGTTCGGCCAGGACTTCAACATCGGCCTGCTGTACTTCTTCGCGATCGGCGGCCTGATCGGTCGTCGGGCTGCTGATGGCCGGCTGGTCGAGCTTCAACAAGTACTCGCTGCTCGGCGGCCTGCGCTCGGCGGCCCAGGTCGTCAGCTACGAGATCCCGCTGACCCTGTCGGTCGTCGGGCTGATCCTGCTGGCCGGCACGATGAGCCTCAACCAGATCGTCGCAGCAACCAGGCCGGCTGGTTCACCGAACTGGTACGTGTTCCAGCAGCCGCTCGGCGTCGCTGATCTTCTTCATCGCCGCGACGGCCGAGGCGAACCGGACGCCGTTCGACCTGACCGAGGCCGACTCGGAGATCGTCGCCGGCTTCGCGACCGAGTACTCGGGCATGCGCTTCGGCTTCTTCTTCTTCGCCGAGTACGTCAACGTGTTCATCGTCTCGGCGCTGATCGTCACGCTGTTCTTCGGCGGCTGGAACGCGCCGTTCCCGTGGCCGCTGGCCGGTCGACCTGCAGCCTCGACCCGGGCTCGCATCGGGATCGGGCTGCTGCTCGTCCTGTCGCGATCGTCCCGCTGATCCTGACGCTCGCCCTCGCGGCGCCGATCTGGATGGCCAGCTCGCGGATCAAGCCGGCTGGCAGGCGCTGATCGGCGGCTTCGTCCTCGCTCAACCTGTTCGTCGTCGGCGCGTCATCGGCGGCTGCGGCGCTACATCGAGCTCGACTGGGTCGCGGGCCTGCTCTGGTTCCTGCGGCAAGACCTACGCCTTCGTCTTCATCTTCGTCTGGATGCGCGGCACGCTGCCGCGCGTCCGGATCGACCAGCTGATGGACTTCGCCTGGAAGTGGCTGCTGCCGGCGTCGCTGCTCAACCTGTTCGTGACGGCCGTCGCCATCGTCGTCGTCGAGCCGCTGAGGCCGGCCGATGAGCCTCGTCCCGGGCCTCGGCATCGTCAAGGGCATGGCCCTGACGCTGCGCCGCTTCTTCGAGCCGAAGGTCACGATCAAGTACCCCGAGGTGCGGCTCGACGTCGCCGCACAAGTTCCGCGGCCGGCTCCAGCTGCTGTACGACGAGTGCGGCACGCTCAAGTGCGAGACCTGCTTCCAGTGCGCCCAGGCCTGCCCGATCGAGTGCATCGACATGGGCGGCATCGACACGCAGGGCCGCTTCCACGTCCACTGGGGCGCGCCCGAGACGTACGGCGAGCGGCGCGAGGAATCGGCCGCTGCGCCGCTCCGGCCGGCCGGTCCCGGACCCGGCCTACGCGCACGTTCGCGCCGATCGACATCGCCGGCGGCTCGACGCGATCCTCGAGGAGCTACGACCACGACCCGAAGCGGATGCTCGAGATCCTCGAGGCGACCCAGGCGCGCGTACGGCTACCTGCCGGTCGCGGCGCTCAAGCGGATCAGCCAGAGGACCGGCGCCTGGTACGCGATGATCTACGGCACCGCCACGCTACTACCGCCACCTCCGCTTCGAGCCCGCCGAGCGCGACCGAGCAGGCCGCCGCGGTCGACGCTCACCGCCCGCCCGAGGCGACCTACCTCGACCGGCGCTCGACGCATCGCTGCGCCGGGCGCACGCGCGCCGGCCGGCGAGCCGGCGCGGGCGCGACGCATGACGACCTCCTCAAGACGCCGGCCGACTGGCCGACGATCCTGCTCGAGCGCGCCGGCGCGCGCGGACCCGACTCGACCTCGACGCCGCGGCCCGGGCCGGGCGCGTTCGACGGCCTCCGCACGCGCGATCCGCGACCTCGGGCGCGACGGCGACGATCGCCGACGATCGCCGCGTCCGGCGCTGCGCGGCCGCGGCGGCGCCGGCTTCCCGGCCGGCGGCAAGTGGCGGACCGCGGCCGCGCACCGACGGCGCCGCGCGCCGCTACGTCGTGGCCAACGGCTACGGCGCCGACCCGGCGACCGGCACGGACCGGACCCTGCTCGAGCGCGACCCGTTCGCGGTCATCGAGGGCGCCGCGATCGCGGCCTTCGCGATCGGCGCAGACGAGGCGATCATCGCGCGTCCGCGCCGAGGCGACCGAGGCCATCCGGCGCCTGGAGGCCGCCATCGGCGCCGCCGAGGACGCCGGCTTCATCGGCGTCGACGTCCTCGGCTCCGGGCCACGACATCGAGTGTCGCGATCCGGCCGGTCCAGGGCGCCTACATGCTCGGCGAGGAGACCGTCCTGCTCAAGGCCCTCGAGGGCAAGCGCGGCCAGCCCGAGCAGCGGCCGCCGCATCCCGCCGAGCGCGGCCTGTTCGGCATGCCGACCGTCGTCCACAACGTCCAGACCCTGGCCGCCGTGCCGTGGATCCTCCGCCAACGGCGCCGACGGCGTTCGCGGCGATCGGCGTCGCCGACGAGCCCGGGCACGATCCTCGTCCAGGTCCGGACGCCGGCCGGCGACGGCATCGCCGAGGTCCCGCTCGGGACGCCGCTGCGCGAGATCGTCGCGCTCGGCGGCAAGCTGCCGGCCGGCCGGACGATCAAGGCCGTCCTCGTCGGCGGCCCGTCGGGCGGCATCCTGCCGGCCGAGCGCGCTCGACACGCCGTACGACGTTCGAGGCGCTGCGCGCCGCCGGCGCCCACGTCGGCTCGGGCTCCGTCGTCGTCGCCGACGATCGGGCCTGCATCGTCGACCTGGCCCGGCTCCTGACCCGCTTCTGCGCCGAGCGAGGCGTGCGGCAAGACGATCCCGTGCCGGATCGGGACGCGCCGGCTCGGCGGAGATCGCCGACCGCGTCGTCGACGGGCGGCCCGCGCCCGACCGACCTCGACGCTCGCTGGCCGACCTGTCGGCCGACATCGTCGGCGTCCGCCCTGTGCGACCACGAGCGCCTGACGACCCTCCCGCTCGCGAGCGGGATGCGATACTTCCGGTCCGAGCTCGACGAGCACATCCTGCGCAGCGCCTGCCCGGCCGGCGTCTGCCACCCGATCGCGGTGGCCGCCGGCGCGAGCCGCATGACGAGGCGACCATGGCCGACCTGATCACGCGCCCCGACAGCCGCCCACGACCGACCGATCCGATCGACGATCGCTCGCCGAGCGCCTGCTCGACGACCCAGTCGCCGCAGCGGCCGCAGTCGACGCCGCGGATCCGGATCGAGGTCGACGGCCGCGTCGTCGAGGGCTTCGAGGGCCAGACGATCCTCGAGGTCTGCCGCGACAACGGCATCGAGATCCCGACCCTGTGCTACGAGCCCAAGCTGCCCGGCTTCGGGGCCTGCCGGATGTGCGTCGTCGAGGTCGAGGGCGAGGAGCATCCGCCGATCTCGTGCTCGCGCGCGTGCGAGCCGGAGATGAAGGTCCAGACCCAGACCGAGGAGATCCGCCGGCTGCGCCGGACGAACCTCGAGCTGATCTTCAGCGACCACAACGCCTACTGCCTGCCGCCCTGCCAGAACAAGTGCCCGAGCCACATCGACATCCCGGGCTTCCTCAAGGCGAACGCCGAGGCGCAACTGGCGCGAGTCGACCCGGATCTTCAAGCGGACGATCCCGTTCCCGTGCGTCCTCGGCCGCGTCTGCCCGGCGCCGTGCGAGGAGCACTGCCGGCGCGACGAGGTCGACGAGGCGATCGCCATCCGCGACAGCCACCGCTACGCCGGCGACCAGGTCCTCAAGTCGATGCTCGACGAGGGCGTCGACCCGCCGGTGCCGTTCGAGCGCCAGGCGACGACCGGCCGCCGGGCCGCGGTCATCGGCTCCGGGCCGGCCGGCATGGCCGCCGGCCTACTACCTGCTGCTCGCCGGCCACGACGTCACGGTCTTCGAGCGCGACCCGGCGCCGGGCGGGATGCTCCGCTACGGCATCCCGCAGTACCGCCTGCCGAAGGTCGAGGTCCTCGAGGCCGAGTACGAGTCGGTCACCCGGCTCGGCGGCAAGATCGTCTGCAACGCGGGCCTCGGGCGCGACTTCACGCTCGACGACCTGCCAGTACCAGGGCTTCGACGCGGTCGTCGTCGCGATCGGCTGCTACGACACGAACAAGCTCGGCATCCCGGGCGAGGACGCCGCCGAGGTCCTCGACGGCCTCGAGTACCTGCGCACCGCGACGCTCGGCCTGCCCTACCCGGGCCACGCCGGCAAGCGCGTCGTCGTCATCGGCGGCGGCTTCACCTCGATGGACTGCTCGCGGACGTCGATCCGCCAGGGCGCGGCCGAGGTGACGCTCGTCTACCGCCGCGACATGAAGGACATGCCCGCCGTCGAACGAGGTCCACGAGGCGATCGAGGAAGGCGTCACCGCCATCTTCCAGGCCGGCCCGATCGCGGGTCGTCACCGACGAGAAGGGCAACGTCACCGGCGTCGAGTTCATCCGGATGGCGCCCGGCGCGCCCGACGCGTCCGGCCGGCGCCGGCCGGAGCCCGCGCCCGGCACCGAGTTCACGATCCCGTGCGACCGCGTCCTGCTGGCGATCGGCCAGGGCCCGGAGCTCGACCTGGATCGGGCCCGGCTCCGAGGGCGTCGAGGCGACCAAGCAGCAGCCGGCTCAAGGCCGACGCGGTCACGTTCGAGACCGGCCGGCCCGGCGTGTTCGGCACCGGCGACGTCCGGATCGGCGCGGCGACCGTCGTCCAGGCGGTCGCCGAGGGCCGCCGCGCCGCCTACGCCGTCGACGCCTACCTGCAAGGGCCTGGACCTCGCCGGCGATCCGGACCCGCCAGACGCTGGCCGAGCCGCAGCCCGAGTTCCTCTCGATCGTGCCGTTCACGAGCGAGGTCAAGGAGCCGCGCTACCGGATGACGGCGCTCGAGGCCGAGGAGCGCAACCACAGCTACATCGAGTACGAGCTGCCCGTACACCCGCGAGGACGCCGTCGCCGAGTCGACGCGCTGCCTCCAGTGCACCTGCGAGGCGATCGGCTTCTGCGACCTGCGCCGCCTCGGGCATCGAGTACGGCACGACGCTCCAGACGCTCGAGCCGCAGCACCACCAGGGCGCGGGCTTCCGGAGCGTCACCGAGAACCGCTTCACCGGCGTCAACCACGACTACATCCGCGACGACTCGCACGCCTTCATCCTGCGCGAGCCGTCGCGCTGCATCGACTGCGGCCGGTGCGCCCAGGTCTGCTCGGAGGTCGTCGGCGCGGCCTGCTACGACTTCATGCGGATCGGCTTCGACACGCTCGTCACGACGCCGCTCGACATGAGCCTCAACGACACGCCGTGCGTGTCCTGCGGCCGCTGCGCCGAGACCTGCCCGACCGGCGCGCTGATGCCCAAGCCGCGCGTCCTCCAGAAGTACGAGGTCGACGAGAGCCGCTGCATCCTGTGCGGCATCTGCGTCGACGCCTGCCCGTACGACGCGCTGCGCGACGGCGCCGACATCGAGCTCGTCGCACACGAGCCGCGCCGAGCCGATGATCGACCTGATGGCGCATCGCCGCGGTCGACCGCGAGACCGAGGTCACCTACATCCGGCGCGAGCGCGACTGGGCGACGCGGGCCGCGGCCGAGGGCCGGCTCATCGACCCGGCCGGATGCTGCCGATGCTGCCGCCGACGGTCGCCGGCGATCCGGCACGGCGGCAACGGCCACGGCAACGGCCACGGCAACGGCCATGGCCACGGCGGCACGGCGCATCGCCCCGGCGCATCACGAGTAGGCGCCGACGTGCTGCGTCAGCCTGATCCCGATCGTCCTGGCGCTCGCGGTCGCTGGCGCGATCGTCACCGGCATCGCCGGCGATCGATGCTCCTGTTCCTCGGCCAGGACTGGGACGACGCGCTGCTTCTGGCTCTTCGCCGCGCGTGATGCTCGGCTCGGCGCTGCTGGTCGTGACGATGCGCGACATCATCCGCTGCGGCCTGGCGATGATCGTCTGCTTCGGGGCGCTGGCCGGGATCTACGTGATCCTCGGCGCGCCGCTCGATCGCGGCCGCCCAGGTCATCGTCTACATCGGCGCGATCAGCGTCCTGATCCTGTTCGCGATCATGCTGACCCAGACCAAGGACGCGCCGGCCCGGCTCGTCTTCCAGACGCAGGCCGTGCCCGGCGGCGATCGCGCGCGATCATCATCGCGGTCGTCATCGCCCTGGCCGTCGCCGCGACCGACTGGGGCGGCCGCGGCGCGGATCGCGTCGTCGACCGCGACGGCCTGTCGCAGCGTCCTGTTCAACGAGCTACGTCCTGCCGTTCGAGATCGTCAGCGTGCTGCTGCTGGCGGCCGTCATCGGCGGCGTCTTCCTCGCCAAGCGCGAGCCGGGCGGGCCGTCGTGAGCGACTCGCTCGACGCCTACCTCGTCCTGTCCGGGATGCTGTTCGCGATCGGCTCGTTCGGCTTCCTCGCCCGGCGCAACGCGATCAGCATGCTGATGTCGATCGAGCTGATGCTCAACGGCGGTCAACCTCGTCGATCGTCGCGTTCGGCGCGTTCATCCCGGCGCTCGGCGCGCAGCGGCTCGGTCATCGCCCTGATGGTCATGGCCGTCGCCGCCGCCGAGGCGACCGTCGGGCTCGCGATCGTCATCGCCATCTACCGGAACAAGAAGACGCCGCTCGTCGACGAGTACGACGCGATGCGCCGATGAACCTCGACGCCGCTGATCCCGCTGCTCGCGCGTCCTGCCGCTGGCGGGCTTCGCTGATCACGGCGCTGCGTCGGGCGGCGGCTCGAGCAAGCAGGCGCACTGGATCCCGGTCCTGGCGATCGTCGTCGCTGGGTCATCGCGATGGCCGTCGTCGTCCACGGCGCTGACGCGGCGCCGCGCAGCCGGTTCGGCGACCGCACGGCTACGACGTCGACGCTGTTCACGTGGATCCCGGCCGGCGACTTCGTCGTCGACGTCGGCTTCTTCGTCGACAACGCTGACCGCCTGCCTGCTCATCGTGGTGACGACGATCGGCCTGCTCGTCCACGTCTACTCGATCGGCTACATGAGCCACGACCGCGGGCTACTGGCGGTTCTTCGCCTACCTCAACCTGTTCATGTTCTCGATGCTGCTGCTCGTCCTCGCCGACAACTTCCTGCGTCGTGTTCGTCGGCCTGGGAGCTGGTCGGCCTGTCGCAGCTACCTGCTCATCGGCTTCTGGTACCGCAAGCGGTCGGCGGCGCTGGCGGCCAAGAAGGCGTTCATCGTCAACCGCGTCGGCGACGTCGGCTTCGCGCTCGGGATCATGCTCGATCTTCGTCAGCCTCGGGCACGCTCGACATCCGCGACGGTCGATCGACGCGGATCGGCGACGCTCGACCGACGCGCTGACGATCGCTGATCATCGCCCTGCTCGATCTTCGCCGGCGCGATGGGCAAGAGCGCCCAGTTCCCGCTCCACGTCTGGCTGCCGGACGCGATGGAGGGCCCGACGCCGGTCTCGGCCCTGATCCACGCCGCGACGATGGTCAACGCCGGCGTCTACCTCGTCGCCCGGACCAACCCGATCTTCGCCTACGCGCCGACGGCGATGGTGGTCGTCGCGGCGATCGGCATCTTCACCGCCATCCTCGCCGCCTCGATCGCGATGACCCAGACCGACATCAAGCGCGTGCTCGCCTACTCGACGCTGTCAGCCAGCTCGGCTACATGTTCGCGGCGCTCGGGGTCGGCGCGTGGACGGCGGCGATCTTCCACCTGATGACCCACGGCTTCTTCAAGGGCCTGCTGTTCCTCGGCTCGGGCTCGGTCATCCACGCCGTCCACGAGGAGCAGGACATGCGCCAGATGGGCGGCCTGCGCGAGAAGATCCCGATGCACCTACGCGACGATGCTCATCGGCTCGCTGGCGATCGCCGGGCATCCCGCCGCTGGCCGGCTTCTTCTCGAAGGACGAGATCCTCGGCGAGTCGTTCAAGAACGGCTTCGCGTGGGTCTGGGCGATCGGCTTCGTCGTGGCCGGCCTGACCGCGTTCTACATGTTCCGGCTGATGGGCCTGACCTTCTGGGGCGTCGTTCCGCGGCCCGAAGGCGGTCTGGGACCAGATCCACGAGTCGCCGCCGGTCGATGACCGATCCCGCTCATCCTGCTGGCGATCCCGTCGGTCTTCCTCGGGCATGTACCTCGGGCCTGCCGCTCGGCGCGAGCCGGATCACCGAGCTGGCTGGAGCCGGTCTTCGCCGGAGGCCGAGGCGATCCTCCACGGCGACGCGCCGCGAGCCGGCCTTCAGCCTGTTCGGCATCGACGGCGCTGCTGATCCTCGCCAGCGTCGACGATCGCGGTCATCGGCGTGGTCATCGCGTGGCGCCTGTTCGGCGTCGAGCATCGGCCCGATCCGCATGCCGGCCCGCCCCGAACGCGTCCGCGAGCTGACCGCCCGGCGTCCCGTTCCTGTACCGCGCCTCGCTCAACAAGTGGTGGTTCGACGACCTCAACCACCTGCTGTTCATGGTCATCGGCGGCCGGATCGCGGCGCGCCTGTGGTGGTTCGACCGCGAGGTCGTCGACGGCACCGTCAACGCGCATCGGCGCGGCGACCATCGACGCCGGCGCGCGGCCTCGCGCCAGGTCCAGACCGGCCGCGTCCAGAACTACGCGCTCGGGCATCGCCATCGGGCTGATCGTGATGGCCGGCTCGTACCTCGTCCTGGCGCGGCGCTGACGATGGACATCGCGACGCATCCCGATCCTGATCGATCGTCACGTTCCTGCCGCTCGTCGGCGCGCTCGTCGATCGCGCATCGCTGCCGGCGCGTCGCGCGCGGCCGCTGGCGCTCGCTGCTCGCGCTCGTCACGTGGGTCGTCTCGCTGGTCCTGCTCGTCGGCTACCTGCCCGGCCGGCCCGGCTTCCAGTTCGTCGAGACGCGTCGACTGGATCCCCGTCTTCGGCATCCAGTACAAGGTCGGCGCCGACGGGCTGTCGGTCGCGCTGGTCGTCCTGACGACGACCCTGACGTGGATCACGCATCCTCGCGCAGCTTCAAGCCGATCCAGACGCGGATCAAGGAATACATGATCTCGTTCCTCGTCCTCGAGGTCGGGATGATCGGCGTCTTCCTCGCCCTCGACACTGTTCCTCTTCTACATCTTCTGGGAGATCGTCCTCGTCCCGATGTACCTGATCATCGGGATCTGGGGCGGCGCGAACCGGATCTACGCGACGATCAAGTTCGTCCTGTACACGCTCGTCGGGTCGCTGCTGATGCTCGTCGCGATCCTGGCCACGGCCTACGCCTACCAGGCCGGCCACGGCGGCTCGTGGACCGGCGCGTTCGACTTCGAGGCGCTCGCGGCGTACGCCGCGACCGGCGGCTTCGCCGACGGCCTCCAGCTCGCTCGCGTTCCTCGCCTTCTTCCTGGCCTTCGCGATCAAGGTCCCGATGTTCCCGTTCCACACCTGGCTGCCCGACGCCCACATCGGAGGCGCCGACGGCGGGCTCGGTGATCCTGGCCGCGATCATGCTGAAGCTCGGCGCCTACGGGTTCATCCGGTTCGCCGTGCCGCTCTTCCCGGACGCGGCCGCAGACGTTCGCGCCGGCGATCATCGTGCTGTCGCTCATCGCGATCATCTACGGCGCGATCGTGGCGCTCGTCCAGCCCGACCTGAAGCGGCTCGTCGCCTACTCGTCGGTCAGCCACATGGGCTTCGTGACGCTCGGGCATCTTCGTGTTCACCGAGCAGGGCCTGCAGGGCGCGATCCTCCAGATGATCAACCACGGCCTCATCACGGGCGCCCTGTTCCTGCTCGTCGGCGTCATCTACGAGCGGACCCACGACCGGACGATCGCGAAGATGGGCGGCCTGTCGGCGCGGACGCCGGTCTACGCGGCGGTCTTCGGCTTCTTCGTGTTCGCCTCGGCCGGCCTGCCCGGGCTGTCCGGGTTCGTCGGCGAGTTCCTCGTCGCTCGTCGGCACGTTCGAGGTCCTGCCCGGTCGCGGCCGCGGTCGCGACGTTCGTGATGATCCTGGCCGCCGGCTACCTGCTGTGCATGTTCGAGCGGATCGTCTTCGGCGAGGTGTCCGACTTCCTCGCCGGCCTCGGCGACCACCTGACCGACATGACCCCGGTCGAGATCCTGACGCTCGTCCCGCTCGGCGCGCTGGTCGTCGATCTTCGGCGTCCAGCCGGGCCTGCTGCTCGACCTCGTCTCGGGCACGGTGACCGCGACGCTCGACGCGGTCACCGCCGGCGCGCCGATCGCGATCCCGACCGAGCGTCGTCGTCGGCCTGCTGCCGATCCTGCATCGTCGCGCGTCGGTCGCCCGGATCGCCTGGGTCGCTGCCTCCGCGCCGCGGCGACGGCCGCTCGAGCCGCGGACGGCGGGGCCGCCCATTGAGCTGCCAGGACCTCGTCATCGATCAGCCCGCTCGTCGGCGGCCATCCTGACCGCGGTCGCCGATCCTGCGTCGTCGACCTCATCCGGCCGGGCACGGACCGCGGTCGCGGTCGGCGACCGCGCTCGATCGGCCTGGCGATCACGGCGCGTCGCTGACGCTCGTCGTCGGCGGCGGCGACGCCGGAGCACGGCGCGTTCGGCGGCGCCTACCAGGTCGACGCCCTGACGACGTTCCTCGACCTCCTGTTCATCGCGATCATCGCGCTGACGATCGTGTTCGCGCCGGACTACCTCGCGCCGCGCGGCCTGCCGGTCGCCGGAGTTCGCGTCGATCCTCGTCTTCGCGATGACCGGGGCGATGCTCATCGCCGGCCTCGACCGACCTGCTGCTCCTGTTCCTCGGCCTCGAGCTGATGGTCCTGCCGGGCTACCTGCTGGCCGGCGTTCCACAAGACCGACGCGCTACTCGACCGAGGGCGCGATCAAGTACTTCCTGCTCGGCTCGTTCAGCTCGGCGATCTTCCTGTTCGGGCTCGCGTTCGTCTGGGGCCTGACCGGCACGACGCGGATCGACGGCGATCGCCGCGGCGCCTGGCGCGACGATCGTCGCCGGCGACGGCGCCGCTGTCGCCGGGCCTGGCGATGGGCCTCGCGTTCCTGACGACCGGCGTCGCGTTCAAGATCGCCGCGGTGCCGTTCCACTACTGGACGCCGGACGCCTACCAGGGCTCGCCGACGCCGATCACCGGCTACCTCTCGGTCGGCCCGAAGGTCGGCGCGTTCGCGCTGATCCTGCGGCTGTTCGTCGAGGCGCTCGGGCCGCTCGGCCGACTGGTGGCTGCCGGTCGTCATCGTCCTCGCCGACGCTGACGATGACGCTCGGCAACCTCGTCGCGCTGACCCAGGACAACGTCAAGCGGATGCTCGCCTACAGCTCGATCGCCCACACCGGCTACATGCTCGTCGGCCTGGCGGCGTACGCCGGCGGCCGCAGGATCGACGGGCCTCGAGGCGCTGCTGTTCTACGGCGCCGCCTACGCGTTCATGAACCTCGGCGCGTTCGCGGTCATCGCCGCGCTCCAGAAGCGGACCGGCGTGACGTCGCAGCCTCGACACGTTCGCCGGGCTGGGCCGGCGCGAGCCGCTGCTCGGCATCCTGATGACGCTGTTCCTGCTGTCGCTGACCGGCATCCCGCCGACGGCCGGCTTCTTCGCCAAGGCCTACGTCATCCTCGCCGCGGTCGAGGCCGGCGGGCCGCTGACGATCCTGGCCGTCATCGCGGTCCTCAACGCCGCGGTCGCCGCGTTCTACTACCTGCGCGTCGTCGTCTACATGTTCATGCGCGACCCGGCGAGCGACGCGCCGGCGCTCCGCCACGGCGCGCTGCTGTGGGGCGGGCTGGCGGCCGCGACCGCGCTGACGATCCTGCTCGGGCTGTTCCCGACCGGGCTGCTCGATGCGGCCGGCGCGGCGCCAACCGACGTGCCGAGGCTCGGTCGCTGCGCGATCCCGGGCCAGCGCAGGCGCAGCTCGACGGCGGCCCTCAGCTGCAGTTGACCGGCTTGGCGACCGGGTCGCCTCGGCGTGCGGCGCGGCCTCCTGCGACAGCGGCTCGGCGACGAGCTGGAGCTTCGGCTGGCGTGCCCGACGCCCTCCGAGGTCTGGAGCCAGAGCTGCTCGGTCGTCGGCCGCGAACGGCGCGTGACCGACCGCCGTGTCGAACGGTGACGGCGCTGACCTGGCGATGACGTACAGGAAGCGCTGGTCGTCGCTCGTCCAGACCTCGACGACCATGCCGAGCATCTTGCTTGCCGTTCGACGACCTTTGACGCGGTCAGGAGCGGCAGGAACATGCCCGGTCCGGGCGTGGGCGTAGAGGTAGGTCGCGCGACCCTCGCCCGGCTGGCCGAGGCGCGGATCCCGGTAGATACATGCGCGACGTTGCAGAGCCGGGTACCTGCGTCGGGCTCGGCGGATGACCGGCAGGTCGATCTTCAGGGCCGCGACGCGGACCCGCGTCGCGATCGCGGTCGGCCGGCGATGGATGCGGTGGCTGACGGTACGGCGCCGCCGAGCCGAGCGGCGGCAGCGTGATCAGCGGGCTCGGCGTCGCGACGACCGGCGCTCGGCGGCGGCGGGGCGGTCGGCGTCGGCAGCGGATCGGCGGCGACCGGGTCGGTGTAGCGACAGCAGGCCCGCGGCGAGGAAGCGTGACGCCGAGCGCGGTCAGGAGCGCGGGAACGATCCGCGTGCGGATCCGGTCCGGAGTCGGCCATCGGAGCGGCATGGTAGCAGCGGTCCTGCCGAGGCGCCGCCGACCGCTCGTACTGGTACCCTCCGCGCGCACATGTGGCCACGCCTGTCGATCGTCGCCGGCCTGCGTGGTCGGGTCGCCGTCGCGGCGCTGGCTGCTCGGGGGACTCCTCGCGCTCGCCCCCGACCCGCCGCCGCCGTCGACGCCTGCCCCGGCGCGCTGCCGCCGGACCGTCCCGTCGACGTCGCGATCGCCGGCCGCGTCCGTGCCTCGGTCGCCGCCGGAGCCGCGTCGCCGGCGGCTCGGCCAGCACCCGCCGCCGCTGACGCTCATCGGCCTGTCGGCCTGGCCGCGACCATGGTCATGCCCGGGGTCGACGTCACGCCTTGACCGCCGCGACGCGCGACCCGACGCGGCGACGGTCCGACGTCGAGCGAGATCGCCGCGATCGCCGCGTCTGGCCGCGTCGGCCCGGCGCTCTGCTCGTCGTCGCCGACTTCGACGGCACGCTCGCCGAGGGCTCGCGCGATCCCGGCGCGGCGCCGATCGTGCCGCTCGCCCGCCGCGCGCTGCGACGGCTGGCCCGGGTCGCGCGCACGCGCCCGGCCGCGTCGTCGGTCGCGATCCTGACCGGCCGGACCGTCGCGCCGACGTCGCGGCGCGGGTCCGGGTCGGCGGCATCGATCTACCTCGGCGACCACGGCCTGCAGTCGGGGACCTTCCCGCGCGGCGGCGACCCGGCCCGGATCGCGACCACGTTCCGTGGCCGGCCACGAGGCGCTCGCGCGCACCGGCCGAGATCCTCGCCGCGCGGCGTCGCCGGACGTGCCTCGGCCGGCCGGCCGTGGCTGTTCGTCGAGCGCAAGGGGCCGTCGGTCGCGTTCCACGTCCGCCAGGCCGACGATCGCGGCGGCCGCGCGCGGCCGCGGTCGAGGCAGCCGATCGACGCACGGTCGATCGCGAGCTGCCGCCGCACGACCTCGGCCCACTACCGCGGCCGCGCTCGTCGTCGACCTGCGGCCGCGATCGGCGGGTGGCAAGCGCGAGGCGTTCGAGGCGCTGCTGGCGCGCAACGCGACCGGCGACGGTCGTGGCGTTCGGCGACGACAGTCAGCGACGCCGGACGGGTTCGCGGTCCTCCGGGCGGCGCGGGCGGCCGGCGCTGTCGACGGCCTGGCGTCGGCGGTGACCGGGCCGCACGGGATGCCCGACGAGGTCCGGGCCGGCGGCGGACGCCGTCCTCGATACGCCGGTCGATGCGGCCCGAGCGGCTGTCGCGCGCTCGCGACGCGGCCGAGCGCGAGTCGCCCCGGGCGGTGACGCGACTCAGAGCGCACCGGCGACGCGCCGGCGCCTCGACCCGGCTCAGATCCAGTCGATCCTGCGCAGAACGACCGCCGCCACGCGCCAGCGGCCAGCGACGATCGCCAGGTGACCGACCAGAAGCCGCCGGCCTCTGCCGCCGCCGAGGGCCGCGCCCGCCTCGCTCATCCCGAAGATCCCGGCGACCGCGCCGATCCCGGCCAGGATGACGGTCACGCCGGTCAGCCGCTTCATGATCACCGACAGGTTGTTGTTGACCGTCGGTCAGGTAGACGTCGAGCGTCGCCGAGGCGAGCTCGCGGTAGTTGTCGAGCTCGTCGGTCAGCCGGATCGACGTGGTCGTAGATGTCGCGGAAGTAGACGATCTCGTCCGTCGTCGATGAGCGTGCTCGTCGCGGTTCGTCAGCTGGTTGAAGACCTCGCGGACCGGGCTGATCGCGCGGCGGACCTGGATGAGCTCGCGCTTGAGCTGCGAACAGCCGCTCGAGCGTGTCTCGGGGTCGCGCTTGCGGACGACCTCGTCCTGGACGCTCGTCGATGGCGTCGCCGATCCGGTCCGCGAACGGGAAGTAGCCGTCGACGAGGTCGTCGGCGATCGCCCACAGCAGGTGGTCCGGCCCGTGCTTGAGGATCGGCGCCGACGCCGTCGCGCGAGGTGGTGGCCGTCGCGCGGATCCCAGTCGGCGTCGTGGACGGTCAGCAGGTAGCCCGTCGCCGAGGACGATGTCGAGCTCGACGCCACGACCGTCGTCGCCGTAGCTCAGGTGGAACAGCACGATGTGGACGATGCCGTCGGTCGTCTCGATCTTCGCCCGCTGGTTGCCCTCGAGGACGTCCTCGACGATCAGCGGGTGGAGCCCGAGCGCCGTCGCCGACCTTCGACCTGCTCGCGCGATCGGGCGCGACGAGGTCGACCCAGACGCTGGCGTCTCGGCTTGCCGCAGCAGCTCGGGCAGCGCCGGCGCATCGCGGCCGTCGCCCTCGCAGCTCTGGACCTCGCCGACGCCTCGACGCATGACCGTGATCGTGCCCGGCTGCCCGGCGCGGGCCGATCGCGCTGCCGCTCGACGCGGACGCCGAGCGGGATCGGCCGGCGACCGGGCTCGTCACCGAGCGGCGAGGCCGCGGTTCGGGCGCGTCGAGGCCATCGGCGTCGGATCCTCCGGCAGCGGCGCGCCGGCTCGCGTCAGCGTCGCGGCCGGTGCGTCGTCCAGCATACGCGTCCGGCCCGCGCGAGCCGCCGAGCGGCAGCCGGCGGGACCGCGACGGCGCACGATCACCGGCGGCCGCGACGACGAACAGCCCGACCATGATCGGCGCCGCCTCGCGCGACGCCCAGTCCTCGAGCGCGTCGACGACGAGCGGGTCGCGCAGCGGGCGGTCGCGCAGCGACTCAGGGATGAACTGCCAGGTACGCGTCCGGGCGTGGCGTAGACCTCGTTCGCCGAGCCGGTCGATGGTCGTCGAGCCGTAGGCGCGTCAGGATCGCGAGCCCGACCGCCATGCCGATCATCCGCGCGACGGTCACGACCGCCGACGCCGTCCCGAAGGCGCGCCGGCCGGCCGCCTCGACCGCGGCCGTCGAGCGCGGCGTGACGGTCAGCCCGAAGCCGAGCCCGAACGCGCGCAGGGCCGAGCGCGACCGTGTCGAGGCTCGACGTCCGGCGTCCAGCACGACCATCGCGACGCAGGCGCGCCGATGCTGAGCGCCGAGCCCGATCGAGCGTGACGAGCGCGCAGCGGCACGACGCGGACGACGAGGCCGGACGACCAGCGCCCCGACCGCGGTCGCGCCGGCGAGCGCGCCCGAGCGCCAGCGCGCTGCTCGTCCGGGCCGCCGTACAGCACGCGGTCGACGAAGACCGCGCCGCCGATGATCGCGGTCGCGAACGCGTAGCCGGTCAGCAGCGAGACGAGCGGCGGCCGCCGCTGAACGGCACGCTCGGAACAGCCGCGGGTCGAGGAACGGGTCGCGCGACGCGCAGGCCCGCGGACGACGGCCAGATGCAGCGGTGGCGACGGCGGCCGCGAGCGAGGCCGGCGGTCACGGCGCCGGGTCGACGGTCGTCCCGGCGATCTCGGTCGCGCCGATGCAGCGTCAGGCCGATGAGCCCGGCGACGCAGCGCCGAGCCCGAACCAGCGCGGCCCCGACGACGTCGACGCCGGCCCGGCCGCCGCGGCGTCTCCCAGCCGGGCGACGCCGCCCAGCCGAGGCGTCAGCGCGATGAGGCCGATCGGGATGTTGAGGTAGAAGACCCAGCGCCAGGCCGGCGCGAGGATCGACGCGGCCACGGTCGCCGGCGATCGACCGGCGCCGTCGAGGGCGTCCTCGGGGTGGACCGAGCCGAGGATGGCCGCCCCGACGAACGGGCCCGGCGGCCATGCCGAGGAACGTCAGCGCGCCGACGACGCCCAGCGCCCGCGGTCGCATCGGCGCCGTCGAACAGGTGCGACGCGCGGCGGCCGTCCCGACCGGGACCAGCACGCCGCCACCGACCGCCTGGACGAGCCGGGCCGCGATGAGCTGGTCGAGCGTCTGGGCAGCCCCGGCGAGCACCGACCCGACGATGAAGATCACGAGCGCGCGCCATGAACAGCCGCCGGACGCCCCACAGGTCGGCCAGCCGGCCGGCCAGCGGCATCGTCGAGGATGTAGACCAGCAGGTAGCCGTTGATGATCCAGCTCGCCTTGCGCAGCTCGATCCAGGCGGAGCCGCCGGCCGGGTCGGCCAGGTCGGCGCAGGATCGACGGCAGCGCGACCGCGGTGACCATCGAGCTCGAGGCCGGCCAGGAAGACGCCCGATCCCGAAGACGGCGAGCAGCACGAGCGCCGAGCGGCGGTCCATGTCGGGAGTGTATCGGCGCATCCGGTCGCGCTCGGCGACAAGCGGGTCCTTCAGGCGGGCGCGCCCCGTTCGATCAGTTCTCGCATCGCTACCGATACCGATCGAGGAACAGCACCAGATTGCGGCATGCGTCCCCGACGATCCGGATGCGCGGCAGTAGGCGTTCGCCAGCGACTCCGACGCGCCTCGGTCGGTCGTGTACGCGACTTCGGATATCCGACGCCTTTACCGAGGACGAGTTCGCCGGCGTCAGGCCGAATGGATACGCGAACGAGACCGGCGCCGCTGGGCTGGAGCTCGATGGCGCGCTGGGCGCCGAGGACTCAGGCATCAGGTCTGTCGCCGGCTGTACGTCGCTTCGTCGACGTGGCTGACCGTATGGCTGCCGATCTCCGCGCTTCCGCCTGCATCTCCAGCATCTCGAGCCAGTGCGAGATATCGCGGATGGGCCGACGCGGCTCGTGATGGTGAAGAAGGTCGCCACGAAGCCATACTTCGACGATCGGAACGCATGGATGTAGCCGTCTGGCGCCCATCCGTCGAGCGTCGACCACGAAGGCCTTCGGCGGGCGAAGCAGCCGGCCCTCATGATCGCCGCGAGCTGCGCGGTGGTGATCGTGATCCAACCGGCCTGCCTTGAGCGCGGCGAGCTGGGCCTCGCAACTCGTTGGGGCTCGACCGACGAGGTCGACCGGTCATGGCCATGCGCTCGGATGCCGGCTCGATCCGGGTGATCATGAGGACCGGGACGTGATAGGTGGTCACCGTGCCGTTCGAGACTGTCCACTGGCGCACATCTGGCGCATGTCGCCCGCCGGTCGACATCGGCCCGGCGATATTTGAGGGGCCGAGGATGGCAATGGCTGGGAGGACGGAGAAGCACCGCGGCCAGGGACGCGACTGCGACTGGGGTCGGGGACGGGGCGCGCGGACGGGCACGCGCACTGGCGAGATGGACGCCGGCGCAGGCCGATAGGCTGAGCCCGGAAACGACCGGAAAGGCCACGCAGCGTGAGGCTTGCACGGCGGCGACCGTTCCCATGCGGGTCGAGCGTCGATCGGTCCTGAACGCTGTACGGTCCATCGCTCGCCCGCTCGACCAGCTCCCGCCGCATCGCTCGCCCTCGTCGCCGACAGCATGCGCTGGTTGCCGAGAGAGGACGGCGAGCGGGCGGTCCGACTGGGACTGCTCCGAGATCACCCTGACAGCCAGCCTGCGAACCGCTTAGCATCAACGGCCATTGATATAAACCGTGGTTGATGTGCCACGACGCACCACCCCGAACCGGAGTCCTCACCCTGTCCCACCTCGCCCGCCCGGGTCCGCGGCACGATCGCCGCGGCCGTCGCTCCAGCCGGAGGACCTGCGCGAGCTGCGCGCCTTCCACAAGGCCCTCGGCCGACGTGAACCGCCTGCGCATCGTCCGCGCGCCTCGCCGAGGGCGAGGCGACCGTCGCGGAGCTCATCGCCCACGTCGGGCTGTCGCAGCCGCTCGTCGTCGTGGCACCTCGGCGGCTCCGCGCCGCCGGCCTGGTCGAGACGCGCCGGCGTCGGCCGCGAGACGGTCTGCCGCCTGCGCCCGGAGGCGTTCGCCGAGTTCGCCGCCCGCCAGGCGCGCGATCCTCGGCGATCGGCCGGCGCGAGCCCGAGCGGCCGACCCGTCGAGCGATCGTCCCGCGAGCTCCGGACCCGCGTCAAGCGGGTCTTCGAGCCGATCGCGCCTCGCGATGGGCCGGGTCGGCCTGACGCCCGAACGCGCTGACGCTGATCGGCTTCGGGATCACGATCGTCGGCGCGATCCTGCTCGCCGCGCCAGCTGCTGGCTCCTCGGCGGGCATCGTCGTCTTCATCGGCGGCGTCTTCGACATGTTCGACGGCACGCTCGCCCGGGCGACCGGCAAGGTCAGTCACGCTCGGCGCGTTCATGGACTCGGTCTTCGACCGCTGGGGCGAGGCGATCGTCTACGTCGGCATCGCCGCTGGGCTGCGTCGCCGCCGGCTTCGGACCCGGTCGCCGATCCTCGTCGGCCGCCGCGATCGGCGTCGGCCTTCATGGTCAGCTACGCCCGGGCCGAAGTCCGAGGGCCTCGGCTTCACCGCGGGCACCGGCATGGCCGCCGTCGGCGCTCATGCCGCGCGAGGTCCGGCTCGTCATCCTGACGCTCGGCCTCGGATCCTGGCCGGTCGCCGGCGCGACGCGCCGACGTCGCGTCCTCGACGCGGCCGTCGCTCGCGATCATCGCGCTCGGCGGCTCGTCATCACCGTCATCCAGCGCATCATCCATCGTCCAGCCAGTCCGTCCAGCCGTCCTCCGGCCAGCGCCATGACCACGAGGAGACACAGTGGCAGCAACGGCAGAACGGCAACGAACGGCGACGACGCCAGCGAACACCTGGGCCGGCGCCGGCCGCCGCGGCGACGGCAAGATCCGCGTCGCGATCGTCGGCGTCGGCAACTGCGCGAGCAGCCTCGTCCAGGGCCGCTACTACTACGAGAACGCCAAGGACGACGACTTCGTCCCGGGCCTGATGCACGTCAACCTCGGCGGCTACCACGTCCGCGACATCGAGTTCGTCGCCGCCTTCGACATCGACAAGAACAAGGTCGGCAAGGACCTCGTCCGAGGCGATCTACACGAAGCCGAACAACACCTACGTCTTCCAGCAGGTCCCGCAGCTCGGCGTCACCGTCGAGCGCGGCATGACCCACGACGGCCTCGGCAAGTACCTCAGCCAGATCATCGAGAAGGCGCCCGGCCCGACGGCCGACATCGTCGGCATCCTCAAGGAGCGCGAGGTCGACGTCGTGGTCTCGTACCTGCCGGTCGGCAGCGAGGAGGCGACCAAGTGGTACGTCGAGCAGGCGCTCGCGCGCCGGCGTCGGCTTCATCAACGCCATCCCGGTGTTCATCGGCCGCGAGCCGTACTGGCAGCGCCGCTTCGCCGAGGACGGCCTGCCGGTCATCGGCGACGACATCAAGAGCCAGGTCGGCGCGACGATCAGCCACCGCGTGCTGACCCGCCTGTTCATGGACCGCGGCGTCCGCCTCGACCGGACCTACCAGCTCAACTTCGGCGGCAACACCGACTTCCTGAACATGCTCGAGCGCGAGCGCCTCGAGTCCAAGAAGATCTCGCAAGACCAACGCCGTCACCTCGATGCTCGACTACGAGCTCGACCCGGACGACGTCCACGTCGGCCCGAGCGACCACGTGCCGTGGCTGCTCGACCGCAAGTGGTGCTACATCCGGATGGAGGGCACGACCTTCGGCGACGTGCCGCTCAACGCCGAGCTCAAGCTCGAGGTCTGGGACAGCCCCGAACAGCGCCGGCGTCATCACCGACGCGATCCGCTGCCTGAAGCTCGGCCTCGACCGCGGCCTGAAGGGCACGCTCGTCGCGCCGTCGAGCTACTTCATGAAGAGCCCGCCGCACCAGATCCACGACGACATCGCGTTCAACCGGGTCGAGGCGTTCATCCGGGGCGAGGACAACGAGACGCTCGTCGGGACCGAGGCGCCGGTCAAGCGGAGCTGCTCAAGCGGCTGGCCGGGCAGCAAGGCCAAGGTCGCGCCACCGCCGGCGAAGTGACCGGCGACGCCAGCGACCGGCCTCGAGGCGCCGCCTCGACCGGCGCAGCGACGGCGCGGGCCGCCCGCGCATCGTCGGAGCGGCTCGCGGTCGTCGGCTACCGGCGTCGGCGCGCGTGGCTCGCTGCGGCCACGCTCCCGCCGGCCGGCTCGCGCGCTGGTCATCGGCACGGCTCGCCAGGCCGTCCTATCTCGCTCTGGCCGACGAAGCGGCGCTGGTCGAACGCGAACTTCGGCCACGTCCTCGGCCTGCCGCCCGACGACCCGCGGGTCCGGCGGCTGGCGCTCGCGCGCGTACCGCGAGTACGCGCCGCTACCTCGTCGAGCTGATGCGCCTGCCGTCGCTGCCGACCGACGAGGTCGGCCGGCGCGTCGTCGAGACCTCGACGCTCGACCGAGATCGAGACGCGTCTGGCAGGCGTCGCCGCGGCGGGCTGATCTTCACCGTCGGCCACGTCGGCAACAACGAGGCGGTCGCGGCCGGCGGTCGCCGGCCGCGGCTGGCCGATCAGCGTCGTCGCCGACGACTCGTCGTTCCCGGAGCTGTTCGAGCGCCTCCGGCGGCAGCGCGAGGCGTGGGGCGTCGACGCTCATCCCGTGGCGCAACCTGCGCGAGATCTACGGCGTGCTCCGGCGACGCGAGATGCTCGCGCCTGCTGGTCGACTGGGGCTACCGCGCCGACGGCATCCCGGTCCGCCTGTTCGGCGCGTGGACGACGCTGCCGGCGGGCCCGCGACGCTGGCCGCCAAGACCGGTCGCGCGATCCTGCCCGTCGCGATCCGCCGCGCGGCCCGACGGCACGTTCCACGTTCGCATGGCCGAGCCGATCGTCGGTCGCCGTCCGCGACCCGGCCGAGCTCCAGCGCGCGACCCAGGCGATCGCCGACGCGCTCGCAGGCGACGATCGCGGCCGCGCCCGGAGCAGTGGTACAGCTTCAAGCCGATCTGGCCGCCGACGACCGCCGAGGCGGCCGACCTCGAGCGCCGCGCCGGCTGGCGATGCAGTCGGGCGGCCGGACCCGGACCGGCCGCGACCGGCCCGCGACGACGACGGCCGCGGTCGGATGCGCGCGACCGCCGGCGCGCCGCGCTCGTGACGTGCCGCGGTCGCGCTCGCTGCGCGCGCGTCGTGGCTCGCCTGCCGCCTGCCCGAGGCGCCGCTCGTCGCGCTCGCCGGACGTCGCCGGCGAGCTCTGGTACCGGCTCGCGCCCGGCCGCGCCGCCCAGGCCGCGCCGCAACCTGCGCCGCGTGTGCGGCGCGCTGGCCGCCGAGCGGCCGCGGGCCGACGCGCCGCGCGCGGCCGCCGCGACCGACCCGCGCGCGCTCGAGCGGCTCGTCCGGCTCGCGTTCCGCCACGCCGCCCGCTACTACCTCGAGGTCGCTCGGACGCCCGGCGCTCGACGCCCGGCGTACCTCGACGAGCGGCTCGATCGTCGAGACGCCGGACGCGGTCGACGCGGCGTTCGGCCCGGCAGGCCGGTCGATCTTCGTCGGGCTCCACTTCGGGCTCGATCGAGCTGCCGGCGCTGTACCTCGCCGCCGTCGCGTCGGCCGACGGCCGTCGCGCCGATGGAGACGATCGACGACCCGGCGCTGCAGGCCTGGTTCGTGCGGACACGCGGCGCGGCTCGGGCGTCCAGCATCGTCGGGCTCGCGCGAGGCGCGCCGCGAGCTGCTCGCGCGGCGCTGCGGCGCGGCGAGCTCGGTCGGGCTCGTCGGCGACCGCGACCTGACCGGCGGCGGGACTCGACGGTCCCGCTCTTCGGCGCGCCGGCGCCGCTGCCGATCGGGCCGGCGCTGCTCGGCGATCGAGACGCGGCGCGCCGATCGTACGCCGTCGGCGTCCGGCGCGCCGGCGACGGCCGGTCGCACGCGGGCGCGACGCCGCGATCCCGGTCGCCGCCGAGGGCACGCGCCGCGAGCGGGTCGACGGCGACGACGACGCCGCGATGGCGCGCCGCCTTCGAGCGCGCTCATCGCCGACGCGCCGGAGCAGTGGTGGGCGGTCTTCTTCCCGATCTGGCCGGACCTCGAGGCGCGGCGCGACGCGCCGGCGGCGACCGCGGCCGACGCCGGCCCGAGGCCGGCCGGCATGACCGATGACCGACGCGCCTCGGCCGCGCCGACCTCCACATCCACACGCTCGCCTCGCGACGGGACCGCCGGCGATCGCGGCGATCCTCGACCACGTCGAGCGCGCGACCGACCTCGACGTCATCGCGATCACCGACCACGAGCGGATCGACGCCGCGCGTCGCCGCCCGGACGATGGCCCGCGACCGCGGCCTGCCGGTCGAGGTCGTCGTCGGCGAGGAGGTCACGACGCTGCGGCGGCCACCTGCTGGCGCTCTGTTCATCGAGCGGCCGATCCGGCCGCTACCGCTCGCTGCGCTCGACGATCGCCGACGATCCACGACGCAGGGCGGCCTCGCCATCCCGGCCCACCCGCTCGTGCCGTACCCGCTGTGCGCCCAGGGCTGGGTCCTGCGCCGGCTGCTCGACGACGCCGACCCGCGCCGTCCGCCCGGACGCGCATCGAGGCGTTCAACCCGACGACGCTCGGCCGGCCGTGGCACGGCCGCGTCGTCCGCGTTCGCCGACGAGCACGGCCTGCCCGACGTCGGCAACAGCGACGCCCACGCGCTCGAGGCGATCGGGACCGGCTGGACGACGTTCCCGGGCCGCGACGGCGGACGACCTGCGGCGCGGCGATCGCGACCGGCACGACGCATCACCACGGCTCGTTCCACGGGACCGCCGGCCAGCTCGGGACGTTCGGCGCGCCAGCTCCGCAAGCACGGCCGCGACGCGCGCGCCGAGCGTCGGCGGCCGGGTCCGCCGCGACGGCACCGGCCGCGACCACGGCTACCCGGCGGCGACGCCGCGCCGCCGCGGCTACGAGCCGCGCGCCGCCGAGCGGCCGGCGGCGGCAGGCCGGCGATGAAGATCGGCCTCGTCACGCCCGTACGTCTACCCGCTGCCGGGCGGCGTCGACCCAGCACGTCCGCTACCTGTACGAGAACCTCCGGCTGCGCGGCCACGACGTCCGGATCCTGACCGCGCAGCCACGGCCTCCAGCGCGCGTCGGAGGGCGACATCATCCGGATCGGCGACGGGCTTCTCGATGCCGGCCAACGGCTCGGTCGGGACGATCACCGTTCTCGCCGCGCTACATGTCGCCAGGTCCGCGACATGCTCGAGCGCGAGCAGTTCGACGTCGCTCCACTTCCACGAGCCGTTCGTGCCGTTCCTGTCGCTCGTATCCTGCTGCGCCTGTCGACGAGCGTGAACGTCGGCGACCTTCCACGCCTACGGCGGCTTCTCGCCGTCGTACGAGTTCGGCCGCCGGGTCGATGCGCGGCTACGCCGCGCGGCTCCACGGCCGGATCGCGGTCAGCGCGCGCCGCGCGCCACTTCATCGACCGCTACTTCCCGGGCGACTACAAGGTCATCCCCAACGGCGTCGACATCGCGCCGCTTCCAGCGGGCCGTGCCGATCGCCCGCTGGCAGGACGGCACGCGCGAACATCCTGTTCGTCGGGCGGTTCGAGCCGCGCAAGGGCCTGCTCGACCTGCTCAAGGCGCTACCGGATCCTGCGCAAGACCGGCTGCGAGTGCCGGCTGCTCGTCGTCGGCGGCGGGCCGCAGGAGCGCGAGGCGCGGCGCTACGTCGCGACCCGCGCGGCTGCAGCGGCGTCGAGTTCCTCGGCCGGGTCAGCGACGACGAGAAGGCGCCAGCTGTTCCGGACCGCCGACGTCTACTGTCTCGCCGGCGACCGGCGGCGAGTCGTTCGGGATCGTCCTGCTCGAGGCGATGGCCGCGGGCGCGCCGATCGTCGCGTCGCGACATCCACGGCTACAAGGGCGTCGTCCGGCGCGGTCGCGAGGGCCTGCTCGTGCCGCCGCGCGACCCGAAGGAGCTCGCCGCGGCGATCGCGCCGGCTCGCTCGACGACGACGAGCTGCGCGGCGAGATGGGCGCCGCCGGCCTGAGCGCGCGCCGAGGAGTTCAGCTGGCCGCGGGTGACCGCGCAAGGTCGAGGACTACTACGGCTTCGTCATCCGCCGGCTGGCGGCCCGGGCGGCTCAGCCGCCGCGCCGGACTTCCGCGCGCGCCGATCCCGCCTCAGCCGCGCGCCGCCGCTCCGGTCGCCAGGCCGCCTAGCCGGCGTCGCCCGACCTCGTCGCGGCGTGCCGCGGCGGCCGCTCGGCCAGCGCGAGCCGCCAGACCCAGGCGCGAGTAGGCGACGACCAGGCGACGTCACGACGACCAGCGACGACGTCAGGACGCGAGCCGGATCGGCGTGAGCGAGCGGGATCGTGCGCGTTGCGGTCGATCGTGCTGACCGGGAACTGGAACGCGTACAGGTAGGTCGGCAGGATGCCCTGGTAGGCGTTGACGATCGCGGCCGGCAGCGGCAGCGCCGCAGATGTTCGGGTACGAGGATCGACGAACCAGCCGACCATCGCGACGACGAGCCCGACGCACGAACCGGCGCGCGTCGCGCGACGGCGACGCACGCCGAGCGCGAGCTAGCGCCGAGCGGGATCGCGACGAGCAGCGCGATCGGCTCGACCGGGATGCTCGGTCAGCGTCAGCGATCGGCGTGTCCGGCGAGGAGCACGGCGACGCGACCAGCGGCGACGACGCCGACCAGCGCCGGTCAGGCCGAGCGACCGGAGCGCGGCCGTCGTCCGGCTCGCGCCGGCGCTCGTCGTCGCGTCGCCGATCGGCGAGCGCGAGGAGCCGCGCAGACGAGCAGGAGCACGCCCGACGCCGACGACGATCGCGCCAGCGCCGGCCGTCGGAGCGTCAGCGACGAAGTCGGGGATGACCGCCGGGCAGGCCTGCGAGCCCGGGTTGACCGATCGACGCCGACGATCGCGCACAGCGGCCGGTGGAAGAGCCACAGCGCGGCCGGGCGCGACGATCGCGATCGCCGCCGCCAGCCGGGCCAGCAGCCAGCGTCCGGCGCGACGCCCCGTGCCACAGCTCGGCGATGAAGTAGGCGAGGGCGAGGACCACGAACGGCAGCGCCGTGTAGTAGTGGTACTGGAACGCGGCCCGGTCGATGCGCGCCCACGGGATCCACTGGGCGGCGAAGCCGATCGCGATCAGGGCCAGGGCGAGGCTGCGGCGCCTGAACGCCATGCCACGCCACGAACGCCATCGCCGGGATGCCCAGCCACCAGATGACGAGGTTGCCGGCGTCGTAGATGCGCGGCCGCCGTGCCCGCCCGCGAGGCCCTCCTGGTAGAACCAGACGGGCTTGAGGTTCGAGCGGCCAGGCCCACCACGGCGACGAGGCCGGGTGCGCCGCGGTCAGGCCGTTGTGGTAGCGCGTACATCTGCGCCGGTCAGGTCGAGCAGCGTCTGGCCGGTGTGGCCGCGGCGGCCAGCCGGCGACGAGCTGGTGGTTCTCGACCAGCGCCCACGGGATGTACGAGACGACGTAGACGCCGAGCGGCAGCGCGAGCAGCGCAGACCGCCAGCCAGACGACCGGCAGGCCCAGCAGCCAGCCCGGGCCGCAGCCAGCCGTCGGCGGGCCGGCGCGGCGGCTCGAGCAGCGCGGCCGGGTCGTCGGGCCGGGCGGCGCGGCCGAGCGGCCCGAACCCGAGCCGCCCGGCCGAGCCAGAACAGCGCCGCACGACGACCAGCGAGCCGGAGGCCGAGCAGCGAGCGCCACCGGCAGCGGCGTGACGCGAACCGGCCGAGCTCGATCGGCGGCGTCGAGCGTGCCCGCGGCCGAGCGCGCCGAAGAAGACGAGCGTCGCCGAGCGCCGACCGGCGCGCCGACCGCGAAGCGCATCTCCTCGTCGGTCCACGCGATCGGGTGGACGACGTCGCGACCACGACCGCGAGCAGGGTCAGCGCGATCATGATCAGCGAGGAACGTCAGGTTGCCGCCGGCCGTCGGCCCTCGGCGGCACGCTGATCGCCATGTAGCCGAGCACGCCGTCGTCAGCCCGATCAGCCCGAGGATGGCCAGCGACGCCGCCCGAGCGCGCTGCGGACGAGGATCAGCAGCAGCGAGCCCGCCGATCGCGTAGGCGGCGACCCACTTGCTGGCGAGCGCGAGGCCCGAGCAAGACGCCGATGAGCGGCATCGCCGACCCAGAACGCCGCACGGCCACGCCACCAGCCCGGTCCAGAGCGCGGCGAAGAGCGTGTAGGCGGCGACGATGAAGCAGCCCGACGTAGACGTCGTTCATGCCGATCCGCGACTGGACGAAGAACATCCCGTCGACCAGCACGAACGAGCCCGACCGAGGACCGGCGACCGAGCGGCGCCGGAAGAGGATCCGGGCGAGCAGGTACAGGAGCAGCCGCCGTCAGCGCGCCCGGCGATGACGCCCGGGCAGCCGCCAGGCGAAGGCGTGCGAGCCGATGTCGATCGACGCCAGCGGCGCCGTCGCGCGTCGAACAGCGAGGAGCTGCTGGCGGTCCGTCGGACGGGTAGTCGGGCTTGACGTCGACGGCCCAGGCGGCCGGCGTCGAAGCCGTCGGGCAGGCGCGGCGTCGGCGAAGACCGGCGTTGCCGTGCGGCTCGACGACGTACACCGTCCACGGCGCCGTGCCGTCGCGTCGCGTCCGGGCGCGAGACCGAGGATGTGGACCATCTGGCTCGCGTCGTCGTAGGCGACCGACGTGCCCGGGCGCCGGGCAGCGCGGTTGCGTGCCCTGGTCGACCGGGCCGTTCTTCGCCGCGTCGCCGCCGACGGCGATGACGTCGTAGGTCGGCGTCCGCGGCGTCGCCGGTCGTCGCGTACAGCTTCGCGGTCGTCGATGCCGGTCACGTGCGCCGAGGCCGTGGGCGCCGCCGTCGAGCGCGATCGTGTCGACGACCGAGGCGGCTCGCCGGGTCGACGAACGCGACGCCGTCGCCAGTCGGCGACCGCGATGCGCGGCACGTCGTCGACCGCGACGCCCGGCAGCGTGCCGTCGGCGATGGCCGTGTCGAGCGCTGTCGCGCGTCGTCGCCGCTCCCGGCGTCGCCGAGGACGACGGTCGTGCCGGGCGACGCGGCGTCGAGCCGCGCCTCGTAGTCGGCCGCGTCGCCGCCGAGGATGCTCGGCGAGGCTCGAGGCGGCCGCCGTCGGATCGGCGACCTCGGTCGACCGTCGGCCACGAGCGCCGGGCCGCTGCCGCCCGGCGCGAGGTCGGCGATCCCCGGCAGGTCGAGCGTGCCGGCGATGCGTGCCCGTCGCGAGGTCGACGGACGTCAGCCGGTCGCTCGAGGCCGGCGACGACGTCGCGCCGTCGTCGGTCACGAACAGGCGGTCGACCGGGTGGTCCACCGTGCGCCAGGACTCGACGGGCGCGAGGCCGCGCGCAGCCGCCGACGCCGATCGACGGTCGAGGTCGAGCGTCGCGATGCGGCCGTCGTCGTAGCCGACGACGAGCTGGTTGCCCGTCGTCGTCGATCGCCAGCGCGCCGCGCCCGGGCGGCCGGGACCGGTCGCGATCGAGCTCGCGCGTCGCGAGGTCGTAGGTCCGGATCTCCGTGCCCGGTCGCGACGTGGAGCCGCTCGCCGGCCGCGCTGCGCGGCGCGGCCGTCGTCGATCGCGGCGCGGCTCGACGACGCGGCGCGCGACCGGCACGCCGAGCTCGCTCGTGGCGCTGACGTCGTCCTCGCCCACAGGCACGAGCCCGACGGCCATCGCGTACTTGGCGAGGTGCGGGTGGGTCCACTCGTAGATGTCGTGCGAGATGCCGTAGCGCCAGTCCTGGAGGAACTCGGTCGCGGTCCGGGCGTGGTAGACCTCGTCGAAGTGCATCTGGTACGGCTCGGCGAGCCGGAACGTCCGCAGCGCCATGCGTCGCCGACGACGAGCACGACGAGGATCCACAGGTCGAGCCGGTCGAGCCGGCCGCCGCGCTCGCGGTCGCAGCGCGCGCGACTGCGGTCGGGCCGGATCGGCGGTCTCGCGCAGCCGCGCCCGGAACCAGCCGACGAGCCCGAGCTCGTCGAACGTCGGCGCGCGGCGTCCAGGTCGGCATCGCGACGGCGACGGCGCGGCCGCGAGCGCCGGCCGCGGCGCGCGGCGCGGCCGACGGTCGCGCCGCGGCCAGGCCGCGCAGGCGTCGTCGCCGAGGCCGCCGCCGCGGCGCCGACGCGGCCGCGGCCGCGCCGCCGAGCCGCGACGCGCCGCCGGCTCGGCGCGAGCGGCCCGTCGGCGCTCGACGGCGTCGTCGCTCGATGCGCCTCGCCAGCTCGTCCTCGAGCCGCCGTCGACGCGCGCGCGCGGCCGCGAGCTGGAGCGAACGCCCAGCAGCGAACGCCGCCGCGTGGAGCGATCGCGACGACCGCGACGCCCGCCTGCGAGCGGATCGCCGGCCCGATGCCCAGCCAGTCCGCTGATCGACGGGTTGTCGGAGTAGAGCGTCGTCAGGACGACGTACATGTTCAGCGAACGTCGCGACCGCCAGGACGACGTAGGCCGACCCGCCAGCGCCACGAGATCGCGGCGAGGATCGCCGCCGAGCGCGAAGAACGGGTAGCAGGTAGCGCTCGTGGACGCGCGTCGGGACGACGAAGAACGCGAGCGCGAGGACCGCCAGGCCGACGAGGAGCGTCAGCCGGTCCGGCCGGCGGGCGACGACGACCGGACGACGACGACGGCACGCCGAGCGAGCAGCGCCGCCGCCGATGAGCGACGGCCGGGATCAGCCCGAACGACGGCGACGCCGGCCGCGCAGTCGTCGACCGGTCCCGGCGTCGTCGCAGACCCACAGCCCGGCGTTCGGCCAGGCTGTCGCCGATGTCGCCGGCGACGAGCGCCCACGGGTTGTAGGCGTTGACGGTCAGGTACGGGTAGCCGCCGCCGTCGCGACGACCTGCTCGAGCAGGCCCGAGTGAAGTACGGCGGCTGGCCGCTGAGCTCGATGACCGACAGCCCGAACGGCAGGCGACAGCACGACCGCGGTCAGCGAAGCCGGCGCGAGGTCCGTCGGTCGGTCCGGATCCGGACGCGCTCCGGCGCGGACCGGTCCGCGGCTGCCGGGCTCGTCGCCGCTGACGCCGCCGCGCCGTCGGCCACAGCGCGCGCCGGATCGTCACGACCGCGACGATCGGGACGAGGATGCCGAGCTGCGGCTTGATGATCGCGGCGATGACCGCGTAGATCGCGGCCCGCTCCGGCCGGTCGCGCCACAGCTCGCGCAGGCCGAGCAGCAGGAACACGACGCCGAACGAGTCGACCTGGCCCCACACGACGCTGTCGAACCAGGTGATCGGGTTGAGACGGCGACGAGCGCCGCCGCCGAGCGCGCAGCCGGTCGCCGGCCGCCGAGCTCGCGGACCATCGACCAGACGAGCCAGCCGATCGCGAGGTCGGCGAGGATCGGCGGGATCTTGATCAGGTCGCCGACGCCGCCGAGCGCGCTTGCCGACGAGCCCGACCAGCCACAGGACGTACAGGTAGCCGGGCGTGTAGTCGTGGAAGAAGTCGCGCTCGTAGAAGCCGTTCAGGCCCTCGCTGGCGAGGTTCGCCGCCCAGAACCGGAACGGCGTCGAGGTCGACGCTCGAACCCGGACCCGGGAGCAGGTATGCGATGATGAGCCGGAGGGCGAGCCCGAGCGCGAGGACGACGAGGATCGCGCCGACGGCTCCCTGCGTCCCGGTCGGCCGCGATCGGCGCGTCCTGTGCCTCGGCTCGGTCCCGCCGGATGCGGGGCCAGTCACCGGGAGCGGCTCCTGCACGAGCGTGGAAGGTGGATCGGAGCGTAGCACAGGGTCGCTCGCCGGACCCGCCGCCGCGGACCGCGACGCCGACCGCTCGACGTTCGCCCGCGCGGCTCGGCGATCGTCGGTCGGCGTCGGGCTGGTCGCGCTCGCCCTGGCCGTCTACTGCGCTCGACCCAGCCGGACCGCTACTACGACCACTTCGTCTGGCAGGCGCTGGCCGTTCCTCGAGGGCCAGGCGGCGATCCGCTACCCGGTCGCGCGACCGGCGACTGCGTCGCCGGCAACGCCTGCTTCCAGGACGTCCTGCCGATCGCCGACGAGCGACGGCGTCGCCGCGCGGCCTGCTGCCGTTCCCGCCGCTGCCGGCGGTCGCTGCTGCTGCCGTTCGTCGCGCTCTGGGGCCTGGCGACCAACGACCAGGCTGATCTTCGCGATCCTCGCGCGCGATCGACGTCGGCGCTGTGCTGGTGGGTGCTCGGGCGGCTGCCGGTCGCGGCCGGCGTCCGCGCTCGCGACGACGCGTCTTCTTCGCCTTCGGGACGGTGTTCTGGTACGCGGCCCAGCTCGGCGACGACCTGGTACCAGGCCCACATCGTGGCGGTCGGACTGACGTTCCTGGCGATCGGCGCTGGCGCTCGGCGCCGATCCGCGGCGGCCGGCGACGACGACCGGACGACGCGACGCCGTCGCGCGGCGCCGGCGTCGCGACGCCGCTGCCGGCGAGCCGCCGCGCTCGGCTCGGCTCGCGCATCGACCGGCGCCAGTTCCTGGCCGGCTTCCTGTTCGGGCTGGCCTGCACGGCGCGGCTCACGGTCGTCTTCGGGGCGCCGTTCTTCGTGCTCGTCGGCGGCGGCGGCGACGTGGCGGCGGCGCGGCCTGGTCGGCGGGCTCGGCGCGGCGATCCCGGTCGCGGCCTGCTGCCGTCTACAACCTGGTCACGACCGGGCCAGCTCCTCCAGCCCGGCTACGACTACCTGTACCGAGCTCGAGGCGACCGGCTACCGCGACGCTCGGCTACCACGCCGACTGGGCCGATCGAGGACCCGCGCTACCTGCCCGCAGAACCTCGGCGATCATGCTGTTCGGCACGCCGGACGTCCTGCCGGATCGCCTGCCCGACGCGCCTCGGCGACCCGACGCCAGCCTGTGCACGAGCCCGGGCGCGGTCGCGCGGCCTGTTCGACCTCGACTGCCCGCTCGCGATCCCGCGCGACACCGGGATGAGCGTCCTGCTGACGAGCCCGGCGTACCTGCTCGCCATCCCGGTCGCTGCGCCGGCTGCGGCCGCAACCGCGCTCGTCACCGGCGCCGTCCTCGCGGTCGTCGCGATCGCGTTCGTCAACCTCATGCACTTCAGCCAGGGCTGGGTCCAGTTCGGCTACCGGTTCAGCAACGACTTCGCGCCGTTCGCCCTGCTCCTCGTCGCGCTCGGCGTTCGAGCGCGTCTGGCGCGTCCGGCGGCGCTGGGGCATGCTGCTCGGCGTCGGCCTCGTCGTCGTGTCGCTCGCGATCAACCTGTGGGGCGTCATCTGGGGTCGGCTCGCTCGGATGGTGACGCCGGCGTCGGCCGGATCGCGCCGTCGATCGCCGCGGTCGCCGCTGCGCGTCGCCGTTCGTCGTGCCGCGCTCGCGCTCGGCGATCGCTGCCCGGGCGTCGGCGTTCTGGGACACCGGCCGAGCTCCAGACGGTCGCGCTCGCTGCTCGGGCACGGCGCACCCGACCGGCTTCCCGACCTACGTCCTGCTCGGCTGGCTGGCCTCGGTCGTCCTCCAGCCGTTCGGCGAGCCGGCGTTCCGGATGAACCTGCTTCTCGGCGATCTGCCTCGGCGTCGCGGCCGGCGATCACCGTCGACCTCGTCCGCGACGCTGACCCGCTCGACGATCCTGCGGGATCGTCGCCGGCATCGGCCTCGGCGCTGCACGCCGATCGCCTGGGCGATCGGCGACCCACGCCGAGGCGCACGCCGCTCCACCTCGCCTTCGTCGCCGCGATCCTGCTGGGCTGCTCGTCGCGCTGGGAGCGAGCGCGCCGGCGAGCGACCGCCGAGCGACCGCGGCGACCGCTGGCTCGTCGCCGCGGCCGCCGCGTCGTTCGGGCTGGCGGTCGGCAACCACTCGCTGACGCTGCTGCTCGCGTCGCCGGTCGCGCTCTACGTCCTCGCCGTCGAGCCGCGGATCCTCGGCGCCGCTGGCCGGCTCGGTCCTGGCGTGCGTCGCGGCGCTGGTCGTCACCGTCGGTCCTCGTCTACCTCGAGCTGCCGCTGCGGGCCGGGCTCCGCTTCCGGGCGCCGCTCGTCTACGGCACGCCCGGACACCTGGGACGGCTTCCGCTACGTCGTCCTCGCCGAGCAGTTCCAGGGCAGCCTGTCCGACCCGTTCGGCGAGCTGCCGCGCAAGCTCGGCGAGCTCGTCGACCGCGGACGGCACGCCAGTTCGGATCCTCGCCCCGCTCATCCCGCGTCGGCGTTCGTCGCGACCGCCATCCGCCGGCCGCCGCTACGCGCTCCTGACCGGCAGCGCGCTGCTCATCACCTGCTTCTTCGCCGCCTCGTACGTCAACGCCGACATCGAGCCGCTACTACCTCGGCCCGGCGCTCGATCGCCTGGACGTGGCTGGCGATCCTCGCCGCGGCCTGGTCAGGTACGCCGCGCCTGGCGTGCGTGGCATCGGGCCAGTGGCCGACGCCGCCGGAAGACCAGGAGCCGCCTGGACCGGCGCCGCCGGCGAACCGGCGACCGCCGACGGCGCGCACGTGGACCGTGGCTCGATCTGCGCCGTCATGCATCGCCGTCGCGCTCCTCGTGCCGACCGACCCTCGAGGCGCCGGCCCGCTTTCGCCGCCGTCGCGACACGGCGCACCGCCATAGCGCCGGGGCTGCTGATGGGCCGACCACGTCCTCGACGTCATGCAGGACCAGGCGCGCTGGTCACTCCTCGGCTGGTGGAGCTTACCGCGAGCCTCGCTCTGGTACGAGCACCTCGTCGAGGGCCAGCCGCCCCGACATCGATGTATCATCGACGACCGCACGCCTCGACCTGAACCTCGGCAGCCTGACCGAGGCGATCGACCGCTACCTGGCCGAGGGGCGGCAGCCCATTACGTCCTCCGACTCGACCGGCGCGAGGTCGCCACTCCTCGCCCAGCGCTACGACCTCGACCGCATCGACGGTATCAGGTGACGCGCCGATCACGATTGGATCGTGACGCCAGTTGCGGCATGTTGGCCGCCGTTAAGTCCGGCTTCATGGCTCGCCTCGGCGGGTCGCACGTCGACGGGTTGGTGAGTCACCGAGAGAAGACGATCAGGTACCAGTCGACGATGTTTCGCCGATCGCTCGATCAGCCCAGCAATACGCAACGG
>ERZ1370068.6353-contig-5340_pt1 | contig 71837 bp, 104 predicted proteins | sample MGYA00561227_ERZ1370068 | MGnify/ENA primary metagenome ERZ1370068 (study PRJEB38410, sample SAMEA6850437) | metagenome | study: Metagenomic assessment of the ecological functions of the soil: analysis of the soil microbiota associated with the... | reverse complement strand
GTACTTCGTTCAGTTACGTATTGCGGCAAGCGCGTGCGGACGACGGGCCGGGTCGAGTTTCGCCGCGGCCGTCGAACCATCGCCTTCCAGTGCCGTGCCGATCGATCGCGTCGTCCGATCACGCGTCGCGCCCTGAGCGACCCGCTCCCGGAACGTGCGCCGCCCATTCGAGGCCTCGACTCCGTGGAGTCGAACGCCAGCGACTCGAACGCGGGCCGTCCTTGTAGATGGCGACGAGGCCTTCTCCCTTCCTGGCGCGATCTCGACCTCGAACCGCGCGACGCGGCCGAGGGCGCTCTCCTCGAAGTGGGCAAAGATCCCCTCGACGAGCGGATGCCCGGAGGCGAAGAAGTCGATGCGTCTCTTCTCGACGGCCTCCTCGCGGTCGAACGAGCCGACGTAGCTCGACCCGCCGGGGACGCCGGGCAGACTGTCGACCAGCGCCTCGTTGCCGAGCTCGATCGCGAAGATCCGCGTGCCGCGCGGGCGTTCGATGGTGAATCCCAGGCCGATGCACGCCGTGACCACGACCTCGCTCGTTGAGCGCGTCGAGCTCCGCGGGCACGCGCGCGAGGATGCCGGCGGCCATCTCCGCTCGATAGGGGTCGCGATGGAGCTGCTGGTACGCCGCTTCGCGGATGCGCGTGCGCGCCGCGTGCGCTTCGCTGACGAGCGCTCGAACCGCTCTCCGGACAGCGACGCCGAGAGGATCGAGCGCGATCTCCTCGAGCGCGCCTTCGACGTGGGCGAGTTGCGGCTCCAGGCCGGCCAGCGGCTCGCGGAAGAGGCCCAGCGCCTCGAAGAGCCGCACCACGTCCGCGCCGATCCCGCGCGGCGGCCGGAAGTACACGATCTCCACCGGGATGCGCCGGCCGATCCGATCGAGCCGGCCGATCCGCTGTTCCGACGACCGACGGTTTCCACGGCAGGTCGAACAGCACGAGGCGGCGGCAGAACTCGAAGTTGCGGCCTTCGCCTCCGGCATTCGGTGGACACGAGCAGGCTCGGACCATCAGGCTCGCGGAACCGCGCCACCTCCGTGTCGCGCCGCGCCGGCGACAGCTCCTCGTGGAAGACGCCGGTCGCGACCTGCGCCCGGTGGCTGAGCGCCGTGCGCAGCATCTCCAGTGTCTCGCGGTGCGCCACGAAGACGAGCGTCTTCTCCCGCGCGTCGCGCCAGCGCGGCGCCTGCGACAGCAGCCACTCGAGGCGCGGATCGGCTGGCGTCCATCGCCTCGGCCTGCTGCGCGCAGCGTCGCGTCTCGTCAGGCCGAGCAGCGCGCGCCGAGCGCCGCTCCTGACGCGAGCGCCCGGCGGACGCGATCGATCTTCTGCCGCCGGCGCGACCGCATGCGGCGCAGCCGTCGCCTCGCACGACCGCTTCGACGGCGTCGCGTAGCTCGCCAGCCTGGCGCGGCTCGTCGAGCGCGATCGGAATGCCCACTCGCGGCGGCAAGCCTCCGATGTCGGCGCGGCGCGTCGAGCTGGTGCACGGAGGCAGCGGCGTGCCGAGGCGCGAGGCGCGCTTCGAAGCTCACGTCCTCTGGAAATTCGCTCCGGACGCAAGCAGCTGCAGCAGCCGGAAGAACCCGTGCGCATCGTCCTCGAGCGGCGTCGCGCTGAGGAGCAGCACGTGGCGGCCCAGCGCCGCGATCGGCGCGATCGCCCGCCAGCCTGGCTCGCCGGGATGGCCCGGAGGACGGCGGAGCCGTTGCGCTTCGTCAACGACGAGCAGATCGATGCCCGCGCGCACCGCCTGGTCGGTCAGCTGCGGGCGCTCGATCGAGCATCTCGAGGGCGATCACGGCGCGGCGGTGCACGTCGAACGGATTGAAGTCGGCGCCGAAGTCGCGCGCCACGTCGGCGAGGCGCGGCGCGTCGAGCAGCGTGAACACCTGGTGATACTTCCGCCACGAGCTCGCCCAGCCACTGCACCGTCAGCGCGTCGGGCGCGACGACGAGGCAGCGCTCGATCTTCCCGGCGTGCACCAGCCGGTTCAGGATGAGCGACGCTTCGATGGTCTTGCCGAGGCCGACTTCGTCGGCGAGCAGCCAGCGCACCGGATCGCTGGCGGTCGCGCGCTCCGCGACGTGGAGCTGGTGCGGAAAGAGCCGGACGCGCCCCCGAGGAACGAGCCGAGGCCGTCGGCTTCGCGAAGGTCGAGGAGGCGCAGGATGTCCAGCCGGGTCAGGAAATCCTCGACGTCGTCGAGATCGCCCAGCGCGAGGCGTTCGAGCGAGCGCGCCTTCGAGCTCCAGCGGCCACAGCTCGTCGGACGACGCGGTGCGCCCGTTCGCCAGCCGCAACGTCCCGTCTGGGAGGCGCGCTCGGCCACCGCTGTCTCTTCCCGGGTGGCGATGATTCGGACTGGCCGGCCGGCGCTAAGGTCCACCGGAATCAGCGCATCGGTGTCTGCGGCCAGCCGCAGCGTCGTGCCCGAGCGCGGAAACTCGACGAGGATGCGCGCGACCGTCGAGCGCCGCCACGCGTCCGATCCCGAGCTCGGGATTGAAACGGTGCGTCAGATAGTCGCCGGTCTTCCAGGCGTGTCTTCGGATCGTGTATCAGGACAGCTCCATCACGCGCGGGGAACCCGCTCGTGCGAGAAACGCGATGCGGTCGCCCCGATGGGCGATGAGTCCCGACACAGCATCAGCTCGTCGACACCCCTATCGCGCGAGCATCATAATCCATCGCGCACGCGCTGAAGGGCCGCCGATGATGGCTCCCATCAGGAACTCGTCGGCAATCGCCTGCATTCGGCCGCTGAAGCGGATACCGAGGCTTCCTCCTGCGATACCTGCGATCGGCGCGCGGCGTCCGCATCCTGTTTGACGACCGCGAGGCGGATGGGCGCCGCCATCCGTTCCGCCTGTTCGTCGTCATCTCCGCAGACGACGGTGACGGCGAGCATGGCTGGGAGCCGTTCCAGGGTCGCCGACGGCGTGGGCGATTCCGGTGCACGCGATTGCGGCCGCGGCGTTATCGCGAAATGCCCGGCGAAGGCGTAGCGCACACCGATTGAGGCGGCAATTGATGCGCCGGCGAGCGTCGAAACCGAGCATCAGATGGGCGGCAACGTGACGCCGGACGGCATGGGAATGACATTGTGAAATGGATTGGCCCTCCGGAAACTGGCGTTTGGCGAAGGCGAGTAGCTCGCCGGGGCGGTCGTTCCACGGATCAATCGAGCGTTCCGCGGCGGGCGCAGAGGCGATGGGATCCGTGCTGGCGCCCTGCCGAGACCGAGATCGACTCGACGCCAGGGTGCGGCGCTTCAGTGTCGGAAGATTTCGACGATGCGAAGAGGATTGTGATTGGGGAGCATGATACCGCTTTGCCAGTAATCCGCATGGTTCGCGTTATCGCGGCGATATGCGCAATCCTGCAACATCTAATTGCCCGGACGTCGCGATGGCTGGCCATGTTGTGATGCTCAGCCACCCAGTACGCGTGTAGCCGAGCGTGTCCTGCACCGAGCGAGGGCGACTGAATCAGGATGGCCTGCCGCGGTGTCGAAGACGCACGACAGGCGAGAGATCGAGGACGGACAGGGGACCACGTCGATCAGTGTAGACGCGTCATTTGTCGTGTGATCTTATAATCCTCCGCGATCGGCCCGGGAGGATCATGAGAGGGAGCGCGTTGGCGATCGTCGCGTCGTTGTTGATCGGTGCCGCCGCCCTCGACGCGCAGTGGCTCACCTATCCGACGCCCGGCATTCCGCGGCTGCCTGATGGCAAGCCGAACCTGAATGCAGCTGCGCCACGCTTGCCCGACGGCAAGCCGGACTTGTCGGGCATCTGGCAGGGATGGGGACCGAATGGTTTCTTCTTCGATCTCGCGAAGGACCTGACACCATCCGACGTGCAGATGACGCCGTGGGCGGCCGGCATCAGGCGCAGCGCGAGCGGCGCGATCACGTCGACGATCCCGCTCGGCTTCTGCATGCCGCCCGGCGTTCCGAGAATTGATTCAGTCGATCAGTTCAAGATCATCCAGACGCCTGCCGAGACCGTATTGCTGCACGAAGCGCAGGTCGGCCTCATGTTCCGCCAGGTGTTCACCGACGGACGTCCGCTGCCGAAGGATCCCGAGCCGGCGTGGCTTGGTTACTCGATCGGTCGATGGGATGGCGACACGTTTGTCGGTCGACACGATCGGCTTGAGGGATGGCGGCTGGCTCGATACGCGAAGGCCCACCCGCACAGCGACGCACTGCATGTCACTGAACGGTTCCGGCGCATCGACTTCGGGCACATGGAACTGGCGATCACGATCGACGATCCGGAAGGCGTATACGAAACCGTGGACGGCAAAGACGGTGCTGCCGCTGCTGCCGGACGCGGAGCTGCTCGAATCATTCTGTGACAACCATCAGCAGAGCGCTGGAACACCGGAGCGTCGAGCCGGCGCTGCCCGAGCCGCCGAGCCCACCGCTGCCGGCGAGGGTGACGTGTCATGACGCGTGCGACGTGGACATCGATGATCGCGGCGACCATCCTGCTGATCGTGGTGCGGCTCATCTGGCCGCACACCATTCGTTCTCCCGCCGAATTCGATGTCACCGAAGCCGTTCAAGCTGACGGGCGTCGTGACGAAGGTCGCGTGGGCGAACCCGCACACGTTCTTCTACGTCGACGTCACCGATGACAAGACGGGGAAGGTCTGCGAACTGGTCGATGGAAATGGGCAATCCCAACGCGCTGATGCGCGCGGGCTGGACGCGCAACACGATGAAGGTCGGCGACGCACGGTGTCGATCGAGGGGAGCCTGGCGCGCGACAGGGGCGCGCACGGCAACGCCCGCGTCGTCGTCCTGGTCGCGACCGGCCAGCGGCTGTTCGCCGGCTCGAGCCAAGGTCAGCCGTAATCGGCGGAACCCGCCGGAAGGGCCTGTCCCAGCAGGCGTCAGCGAGCGTCAAAGAATTTGCGACGTCACGCCGATAAAAAATTCGAACCATGCCTCGAAAACAGCCACTACCCCTCGTCGTGCTGCCGCGCCCGTCGAAGAAAGGCGCTGTCGAAATCGTCGTCCGCCGCGGAGCGATGCGTCGCTTCTGATGCGCTGAAGACCCGGACAACCTGAACTGCCCGTCGTCACCACCTGGACCGGCGGATCGATCCACCGCCGCGACGCCGCCGCCTCGGCCGGCGTGAAGGCGCTGACCGCCGGGAGAACGAGCGTCGCCGGCAGCCGCCATTTACGTGGGATCTTGCGGATTTTGTCGTTGTTGAGCCTACAAAACGACAAAAGGCGACAGCGGAAGAAGAGAGCGTCAGAAAGTCTTGAGTCTCTCAGGTCTGCCATAGCCTATCAAGGACCAGCCGAAAGTAGGTGGGGTCCGCACGTCGCTGATCAACTGGGAACTGCCACACGAGGTGGCGCGTGCCCGCGCTGCGGCTCGACCGAGACGCGAACTGTCGCTGGAACTGCTCGGCCTGATCCGCGTACTCATGTAACTCCTGCCGCAAGTCGTTCGCAATCCACGGCGATACCAAGCCAAAAACGATCGCATCGGCCAGCTCTGCGCCCGCATCGCCTGAAGCATCCGGCGTCGACCTGACGCATCCGCCTCGCGCCGGGCCTGAGCGCGCGTTCCGCGGCATTTCCATCCAATCTGGTAATCCTCGACCTCGAGTGGTCATCGGCTTCGACTACGCGCTCGCGCTCGTGTCCGGGCGCGCTGCTCGCGCTGAGTTTTCCCCGCTACGGACATCCGGCCTTTGCCTGGGTTGCGCTCGTTCCGCTCCTCGTCGCGCTGACCGGAGGGACGGCACCCCGGACGGCGGCCGGACAGCCGCCGCTTCGCGGCGTTCCTCCTCGGGCTGACCTCCGGGCTTCGTGTATTTCGCGGGGACGCTCTACTGGACGGGCACGGTCATCCGGACGTTCGGCGGCATTCCGACCGTTGCCGCGATCTGCGGCGTCTGTTCTGCTGGCGCTCTATCAAGGGCTTCTTCCGGCGCTCTGCGCGCTGCTCTCAGCAGCCGTCTGATCGGCGCGCGGCGGGCTCGCCGGCGCTGCTGCTGTCGTGCCGCCGCGTGGGTCGCGACGGAGTTCTTCCGCGGCGTCGCGTTCGGCGGCTTCCCGTGGGTGCCGCTCGGCGACAGCCAGGTCACGGTGCTGCCGGTGGCGCAGCTTGCCAGCGTGCTCGGCGTGTACGGCGTCTCGGCTGCTCGTGGCGTTCGTCAACGCCGCGATCGCCTACGCGATGCTGCACGACCGGCCGCGCGGCGTCGCTGGCGCCATCGCGGCGGCTGCCGTCGTGCTGCGTGGCGACGGCTGCGTGGGGCGCGTGCGCGCATCGCCGACGGATCGCTGACGCGCGGCGGAGCGCCGATTCGCGTCGGCCTCATCCAGGCGAACATCGCGCAGGAGGACAAAGTGGAAGTCCGGCGAGGCGCGCCGCATCTTCACGACCTACATTGCGATGACGCGCGACGCGGTGCAAGCCGCGGTGCGGAGTGCGTGATCTGGCCCGAGTCGTCGACGCCGTTCATGTTCGAAGAGGACCCGATCGGGCAGGCGACGCGATTCGCGCGCTCGCGCGCGAGCTGCGCGTGCCGATTCTCTTCGGCAGCGATCAAGAGGTGTCGGGTCCCCAGCCGGTGCGCTGCTACAACGCCGCGTTCCTCATCGCGCCCGACGGCACGACGGCCGCGGTGTACCGCAAGATCCACCTCGTGCCGTGGGGCGAGTTCATCCCGTTGAAGCGTTGGCTGTTCTTCGTGTCGCCGCTCGTCGACAGCTTCACGGACTTTCTCGCCGGGCACTCGATGGTGATGCTGCCGGTCGGCTCGCACCTGACCAGCACGGCCATCTGTTACGAGGTGGTCTATCCGTCGCTCGTGCGTCAGGCGGTCGAGGCGGCAGCGAGCTGCTGACGACGATCACCAACGACGCGTGGTACGGCAACTCGTCGGCGCCGTACCAGCATTTCGCGCTGGCGTCGATGCGCGCCATCGAGCAGGGGCGGTACTGGCGCGCGCCGCGAACACGGGCATCAGCGGCGTCGTCGATCCGTACGGACGCATCGTGCGCCAGTCGGGCTATCTTTGAACAGGACGGCGCTCGTCGAGCAGGTTCGGTTCCTGACGGTCCGGACGATCTACTCGCGGATCGGCGACGTCATCGCGTACTGGCGATGGCCATGGTCGCGATTGGCGCTGCATTGTTCTGAGGCGGACCTGAAGGTCCGCCTCTACGACTCGGCGGTCCGCTAGGAGGATCTGTCAGAGCCGACTCGGTCAGCCTGCAGGAATGTGTTGGCTGTCGCCATTGAAGATCTCACCAGGCGGTACGAGGACCTGAACAAGCGATCGCTCGAGCTGCGGAGGCATCTTTGAGGGCGCCAACCTCGATGAACAGCTCGCCGAAGTAGAGGCGCGCATCGCGGCTCCCGATTTCTGGAGCAACCAGGCCGAGGCGCAGAAGATCATGCAGCGCCGCCGGCGGCTCGAGGAAGATCGGACGCTGCTCGAATCGCTGACGCGCCGCGCCGACGACATCGGCGTCCTGATCGAATGGGCCGGTGCGGGCGAAGACGTCGACGCCGACCTCGCGCGCGCGCTCGACGAGCTGCAGCAGGAGGTCGACGCGGCGGAAACCAGGAAGATGCTCGGCGGCGAGCACGATCGCGCCAACGCGATCGTCACCATCCATCCGGGCGCCGGCGGCACCGAGTCGCAGGACTGGGCCGAGATGCTGCTGCGCATGTATCTGAAATGGTCGAGCGCCGCGGCTTCCGGCCGCGAGGTGATCGACTACCAGCCCGGCGACGAAGCCGGCATCAAGAGCGTGACGTTCACTGCTCACCGGCGAGTACGCCTTCGGCCTGATGTCCGCCGAGGCCGGCGTCCACCGCCTCGGTGCGCATCTCGCCGTTCGACCAGGCGGCGCGCCGCCACACGTCGTTCGCGTCGGTGTTCGTCTGGCCCGAGCTGCCGGAGGATGTCGACGTCGAGATCGACGACAAGGATCTGCGCATCGACACGTATCCGCTCGAGCGGCGCCGGCGGACAGCACGTCAACGTCACCGACTCCGCCGTCCGCATCACGCACCTGCCGACCGGCATCGTCGTGTCGTGCCAGAACGAGCGCTCGCAGCACAAGAACCGCGCGTCGGCGATGAAGGTGCTGCAAGTCGCGGCTCTTCGACCTGAAGATGAAGGAGCAGCAGGCGAAGCTCGAGCAGATCGGCGGCGCGAAGAAGGACATCGCGTTCGGCAGCCAGATCCGCAGCTACGTGCTGCAGCCGTACCAGATGATCAAGGACCACCGCACGAAGATGGAGGTCGGCGACGTCAACCGCGTGCTCGACGGCGACCTCGATCCGTTCATCAAGACGTACCTGCTGAAGAAGGCCAGCGGCACGCTGGGCGCGCCGGCGCTGGCCGACGACAGAATAGGGGCCAGGCGGCGGTGTTCACTTCGGCACAGCCGGACCTTCGCGCATCCAGTACGCTGGTGACGTGGTTCTGGTGGCCTGGATGAAGCGGCGGCGCGCGCGGTTGCGCGATCGGATCGATCAGGAGCCGGTGGCCCCCAGGGTCCATCGGTCCGCCACGTCCGAGAATGCCTGACGCTTTACACCGTACTGGAGAATGAGATGCGCCGATCGCGTCGTGCTGACCTTCAACCAGATCGAGGACCTTCTCCGGTTTCTCCTCCCGGACCCGGCGCGCCGGAACGAGACTGGTGGACGCTTCCCGATCCAGCCACGCCTTCGCCGCGCTGCTCGATTCATGGATACTGGCGCATCGGACGGCGCGGCCAAATTTTCTGGCCTTGACCGTCGTTTTCGACCGCATATCTCATGATCTGACCCCCTTCGATGAAGACTCGCCACACCGCTCAAAGACGAATTAGCACAAAGAACAAAGAAACCATCTGTCACCACAGCGGAGAGGTTACCCGCGCGTAGGTGAGTCTGAGGTTGTGAACGCATTCTTGGTTTCGTGTCCCTCGTGACTTTCGTGATGAAGAATGTCGTTGTGCCTTTGTGGCTATCGTCTTGTGGCCATCGTGCCGCATCGTTCGCGCAGCCGCGTCGCTTCACCGTCGTCGAAGCCTCCATCCCGGCGATGCAGCGACGCGCTGCGCGGTCATCGCGTCACGTCGCGCGAGCTCGTTGCAGCAATCGCTCACGCGCATCGCGCTCTACGAGAGATCGGCTCAACGCGATCATCTACGTGAACCCGCGGGCACTCGACGGAGGCGGACGAGCGCGATCGCGAGCGCGCGGCCGGCCGCGTCCGCGGACCCTTCACGGGATCCCGGTCGCACTCAAGGACAACATCCAGACGCGCGACATGCCGACGACGGGAGGCGCGCTGGCGCGTTCGCCGGCCTCGATGCCGCCCTACGACGCCGACCGTGACGAAAGTCTTCGCGACGCCGGCGCCATCATCATCGCGAAGACGCAGATGACCGAGCTGGCCAACTGGGTCACGCGTCGGGATGCCGGCCAACTACAGCAGCCTCAACGGCTACGGCATGAACCCGTGCGATCCGCGTCGCGATCCGCGCGACGGCCTCGCCGATGGCCGTCCCGTGCTCGACGACCGGCGGCTCGAGCTCCGGCGTCGGCACCGCGGTCAGCTTCTGGGCCGCCAACGTCGGCACCGAAACATCCGGTTCGATCCTGAGCCCGGCAAACCAGAACATGCTGGCCGGCATCAAACCGACGGTCGGGCGCGTGAGCCGCTACGGGATCATTCCGATCACGGCGGACCAGGACACGGCCGGGCCCGATGGCGCGAGTCGGTCACCGACGCCGCGATCATGCTCGGCGCGCTCGAGAGGTGCCGCGCCGGATCCAAACGATGCGGCGACGTCGACCTGCGCGCCGCCGCCGGCGACGACTACGCGCATTCCTCGATCGCGACGGCGCTGAAGGGCGCGCGCATCGGCGTCCCGCGCGCGTTCTTCTATGACGCGGTCGCGTCCGGAGGCTCGCTGCTCCCACGCGGCGGAGCTGACGATGGAGCAGCAGGACGTGATGCGAGGGTGCGATCGCCGAGCTCGTGCGCCAGCGGGGCGCCGGATCGTCGACCCGGCTAATATTCCGAGCATCCTCGACTGGCGATCCGGCTGCGGAGCTTCCTCGACTGGCAGCGTCTGTTCCGGGCCGGACAACGCAAAGGGAAGGACGCGAACTGCTCGACGACATGATAATGCGGCATGAAGCGCGACTTCAGCCGCTGGCTTGCGCTGCTCGGCGACGCTCCGGTCAAAGTCACGCAGGCGGAGCTCGTGCGTGGAACGAGGCGCACCGGACATGCGGGCACCAGTCGAAATGCGGTCAGTCGAACCTCGATAACTTGCCGACGAGGCTGGATCTGGTCGCCGATCGCAGCCGCTACGAGGCGGACCGCCGAAAGGATCTGTTGCTGACCGCCCCGACGGCATCGACGAAGTGATGAAGGCGCCGGCGCGCTCGATGCGCTGGTATTTCCCGCGCAGAACGGCGGCGGACATCGCGGCGCGCGCCGCGTATCCGATCGGTCATCGTGCCGTTCGCGACCGTGCCCGAACACGCGCGCCCGCCCGCATTTCCGGCCGGCTTCGATCCAGCGGCCCGCGCCCTACGGCGTCACGTTCACGGGGCATGGCGTGCAGCGAGCCGCGCCGCGATCGCTGGTATGCGTTCGAGCCAGCCGACGAGACAGGCGAGCCGTCGTTCCACTTTCCCGTGACGACAAGCGAAAGGCCGAGACGCAACGCGAGCAATGAACTCCTCTCGTCTACTGGCGGGTCTCCTGGCCCGCTCGATCTAATTTGACGCGGGGCTGACGGCGGGAACCGCGACAGCGCCCTGCGGCTGCGTCGCCGTTGATGAAGGCTTCGCTGAGTGCCGTTGTCGAGCGTCACGAAGACGATGTTGCCGGGCGCCTCGAACTGCGGCACGTTCTTCCGGTCGGCGCGCGTGTCGATGTAGGCCTTCATGAAGTCCATCCAGATCGGCAGCGCCGCCGATCGCGCCCGTCTCGTTGTTGCCCGAGCGGCTTCTTTTCGTCGTAGCCGACCCACACGCCGACCGTGATGTTCGGATCGAAGCCGATGAACCACGCATCGGTGTACTCGTCCATCGTGCCGGTCTTGCCGGCCAAGCGGCCAGTCGAGGCTGGCCGCGGCCGCCGCGCGTGCCGCGCTGCACGACGCCGCGCAGCAGGTTCGTCATGACGAACGCCGTGTCGGCGCGGATCGCCTTCGTGCGGCTCGGGCCGGTTCTCCTCGAGCACGTTGCCTTCGCGGTCCGCGATGCTGATGACCGAGTACGGGGCGCATCCGAACGCCCTGGTTCGGGAACGCGGTGTAGGCGCTGGTCATGTCCCACAGCGTCTCCTTCCACCGAGCCGAGCGCGAGCGACAGATACGGCGGCATGTTCGGCGGCAGCCGAAACGCGCCGCGACCTTGATCGACATTCGCCGGACCGAGCTCCGCGAGCGCCTTCACGGCGGGGACGTTGCGCGAATCTTCGAGCGCGCGGCGGAGCGTGACCGGCCCTTCGTACTTGCGGTCGTAGTTGAGCGGCTCGTACGGCGGCTGGTTCGGGACCCGCGTCGAGGAAATCGGCTCGTCGACGAAGATCGACACGGGCGTGATAGCCGCGATCGATCGCCGTCGTGTAGATGAACGGCTTGAACGACGATCCGACCTGACGCTTCGCCTGCGTCGCGCGGTTGAACTTGCTCCGCACGAAAGCTGAAGCCGCCAACCATCGCGCGGACCTGGCCGGTGCGGTTGTCGATCGCCAGCAGCGCACCTTCGACGATCGGATCCTGCTCGAGCGCGAGCGTCTGCGGCACGCCGCCCTGGACGCTGCGGACCTCGACCTGGATCAGGTCGCCGACCTTGAAGAGGTCGGCGGCGGACGTCTTGCGCGTCCACGCGAACGCGCGCTTTCGGCAGCTCCACTTCATGCGTCAGATCCGGACGCGCGCGCTGCCGTTGCCGCCCTTCGGCGCAGACCGTAGTCGACCAGCGCGGGCACGATGTCGCCGGCGAGGATCGGTCGGTTCCATCGATCGACGGTGAACGAAGTCGGCGAGCGTTGCTCCTCGGCGAGCACGTTGCGCGCGGGCTTGCGAAAGCCGCCATGCCGCTTGTCGAGCCGCCGCAGTCCGCGATCGACCGCACGATTGGCCGCTTCCTGCAGCTCGGCGTCGAGCGTCGTCTGCACCGCGCAGGCCGTTCTGATAGAGCGCGTCGGCGCCGTATTTCTGCTCGAGCGTTTTGCTGATCTCTTCGACGAAGTAGGGCGCGACCGACGGCTCGGGCGCTGCTGTCCCTGCAGGACCAGCGGCCGCTGCTGCGCCTCGCGCGCCTGCGTCGGCGGAGATGTAGCCGTTCCTCCGCCATCCGCTGCAGGACGTAGTTCGCGCCGCATCAGCGCCGCCTTCGGGATTGACGAACGGGGCTCAGGCGCGCCGGGGTCTGGATGATGCGCGGCGATCACGGCCGCCTCTTCGAGCGTCGACGTCTTTCGCGGACTTGTCGAAATACAGCCGCGACGCCGCCTCGACGCCGTACGCGCCGTGCCCGAGATTGATCTGGTTCGCGTAGAGCGTGAAGATTTCGCGGCTTCGTGTAGCCGCTTCTCGATCTGGATCGCGACGATCATTCCTTGATCTTGCGCTCGGGCGAACCTCGAACCGCGCCGCCGCCGACCTGCGTATTGCTGCAGGAACACGTTGCGCGCGAGCTGCTGCGTGATCGTGCTCGCGCCCTGCCGCTGCCCGTCAGGACGTCCTTGAGCACGGTGACGAGCGATGCGCGACATGCTGAGTCCGAAGTGCTGATTGAACCCGGCGTCTTCGGTCGCGATGATCGCGTTGCGGCAGCGCGGGCGCGATCTGGTCGTAGCTGACGACCACGCGGCGCTCGGTCGCGAATTCGCCGATCGTCTGGCCGTCGCGCGCGAGGAGGCGCGTGATGGTGTCTCGGACGGTAGTCGTCGAGCGCGCTGATCTCCGGCAGGTCGCCGGCGATACGCGAACGAGCACGCCGCTCAGCGTGCCGAGCAGCGCGCGCGCAATGACGAAGAGCAGGACGAGGCCGACTGCCTGGCAACGCGAGATGCACGAACTGCGTCGCCGCCGGGCGCGGCTGTGCTGGTTCTCGACTCGCTGTCTGCTTCATGGCTGTCTCGCGGGTATAACGCAGCAAGTACACAGTGGGTTACCGGAGCGCACGTAGAGGCCGGTCCGTAACATTGACTGCGTCTCACTCAGATTTGATAATACGCATCGGCCTAAAGATTTGGATCGCGGACCTGGCAAGGTCCGACTGTCCAGCACGAGGACGCGACGACATGAGCAAAATCATCGGCATCGACCTGGGCACCACCAACTCCGTGGTCGCGGTGATGGAAGGCGGCGAGCCCGTCGTCATCACCAACCCGGAAGGCAGCCGGCTCGACGCCGTCGGTCGTGGCGTTCACCAAGACCGGCGAGCGCGCTCGTCGGCCAGGTCGCGAAGCGCCAGGCGGTGACCAACCCGGAGAACACGGTCTTCTCGATCAAGCGCTTCATGGGACGCACGCTTCGACGAAGTCAGCGAAGAAATGAAGATGGTGCCGTATCAGCGTCGTGCCGCGCCGGCAACGGCGACGTGCGCGTCAAGGCGCTCGACAAGGAGTACGCGCCGCCGGAGATCTCCGCGATGATCCTGCAGAAGCTGAAGCAGGCCGCGGAGGAGTATCTCGGGCAGCCGGTCACCAAGGCGGTCATCACCGTGCCCGCCTATTTCAACGACGCGCAGCGCCAGGCGACGAAGGAAGCCGGACAGATCGCCGGCCTCGAGGTGATGCGCATCGTCAACGAGCCGACGGCGGCGGCGCTGGCCTACGGCCTCGACAAGAAGAAGGACGAGACGATCGCCGTCTACGACTTCGGCGGCGGCACGTTCGACATCTCGATCCTCGAAGTCGGCGAAGGCGTCGTCGAGGTCAAGGCGACCAACGGCGACACGCACCTCGGCGGCGACAACCTCGATCAGCGCATCATCGACTGGATCATCGCCGAGTTCAAGAAGAGCGACGGCATCGATCTCAGCAAGGACCGCATGGCGCTGCAGCGCCTGAAGGAAGCGGCGGAGAAGGCCGAAGATGGAGCTCTCCACGGTGATGGAGACCGACATCAACCTGCCGTTCATCACCGCCGATGCAGACCGGGCCGAAGCACCTGCAGATGAAGCTGACGCGCGCGAAGTTCGAGCAGCTCGTCGAGGACCTGCTGCAGAAGACGGTCGGCCCGACCAAGCAGGCGCTCGCCGACGCCGGGCGTCGACCCGTCGAAGATCGACGAGGTCGTGCTCGTCGGCGGATCGACGCGCATCCCGCGGGTGCAGCAGATCGTCAAGGAGCTGTTCGGCAAGGAGCCGCACAAGGGCGTGAACCCCGACGAAGTCGTCGCGGTCGGCGCGGCGATCAGGCGGGCGTGCTCGCCGGCGAGGTCAAGGACCTGCTGCTGCTCGACGTCACGCCGCTGTCGCTCGGCATCGAGACGCTGGGCGGCGTGATGACGACGCTGATTCCGCGCAACACGACGATCCCGACGCGCAAGAGCGAGATCGTTCTCGACGGCGGCCGACAGCCAGACGAGCGTCGAAGTGCACGTGCTGCAGGGCGAGCGGCCGCTGGCGCGCGACAACCGGACGCTCGGCCGCTTCCATCTGATCGGCCTGCCGCCGGCGCCGCGCGGCGTGCCGCAGATCGAGGTCACCTTCGACATCGACGCCAACGGCATCGTCAACGTCTCGGCGAAGGATCTCGGCACCGGCAAGGAGCAGAAGATCACGATCACCGCGTCGAGCGGCCTCAGCAAGGACGAGGTCGAGCGGATGATGAAGGACGCCGAGTCGCACGCCGAGGAGGACAAGCGGCGCAAGGAGGAAATCGAGGCGCGCAACAAGGCCGACCAGGCGGTCTACGGCGCCGAGAAGATGCTGCAGGACATGGGGCCGAAGCTCGCGCGCAGCGACAAGGCGGCGGTGGAGACCGCCATCGAGCAGTTGAAGAGCGCGATCTCGGCCAACGACACCGCCGCGATGAATCGCGCGATGGAGCAGCTGACGCAGGCGCAGCACCGCGCGGCGGAGGCGCTCTACAAGAACGCTGGAGCTTCCGCAGGCAGGTTCAGGGGTGCGGAAGGTTCACGGGGTTGCAGCAAGGTTCACGGGGTTCAGGAGGTTCAAGGTTCAGCGAGGTTCGCAGGCGCAGGGCGAGGTCATCGACGCGGAAGTCGTTGACGAGGAGAAGAAGTAGATCCAATCACGAATCACCAATCACAAATCGCGAATGGACTTGACATCATCCTCGGTCTCGAGCACGGCGCGACGGAGTCGGACATCAAGCGCGCCACCGACGCCTCGCCCGGCGGTTTCACCCGGACATCAACCCGGGCGACTGCACGGCGGAAGCTCGCTTCCGCCAGATTCTCGAGGCCTACGAAGACGCTGATCGATCCCGCAGCGGCGGTCGCGCTACGACTCCGGCACCGCCGCTCGGCGGCGGCGGCGGCGATCGCCGCACGACCGGGTTCGAAGGGTTCGACTTCTTCGGGTCGCGGCGCCGACCACGCCGCCACCTTCGGCGATCTGTTCGCCGGACGTCTTCACGGCGCGCGAGCGAACAGCGACCCGCCGCCGAGCGCGGCGTCGACCTCCATCACACGCTGGCGCTCTCGTTCGACGAGGCCTTCAACGGCACGCTGCGCACCGTCACCGTGACGCGCCGCGAAACGTGCCGCGCGTGCGAGGGCACCGGGGTCACCCGCGTGAGCACCGGCGCGTGCCTCGTGTGCCAGGGCGCGGGCTCGGTGCGCACCGTTCGCGGCCACATGGTGTTTTCACGCAGCTGTCCCGGATGCGCGCGGCAGCGGCCAGCAGCGTCCGCGTCCATGCGAGCCGTGCGGCGGAGCCGGGCAGCTGACGCGCGCCGAGTCGGTGCAACTGCGGGTGCCGGCCGGCGTGTCCGACGGCGAGCCGTGCGCGTCCCCGGCAAAGGCAACGCGGGACTGCGCGGCGGAGACGCGGGCGATCTGCAGCATCACGGTGCAGGTGGCACCCCATCCGCTGTATCACCGTGAAGGCGACGACCTGTTCATCACGGTCCCGATCGCGATTCACGAAGCGGCGCTCGGCGCGCGCGTCGACGTCCCGACGCCGGATGGCGGCGCGAAGGTGCGCGTGCCGCCCGGCACGCAGTCGGGCCAGCGCTTCCGCCTGCGAGAGCGGGGCTTCGCGTCCACCCGCGACGGCCGGCGCGGCGACCTCGTCGTCGAGGTGAAGCTGGTGCTGCCGAAGATGCTCGACGAGCGATCGAAGGAACTGCTCCGCGAGTTCGGCCGCATCAACGGCGAAAACGTGCGAGAGGCTTTTGGAGAAACGGCTCACGGAGCCCCGGAGACACGGAGACAGAACTCATGAGCCTCCGTATGTCTGCGTCTCCGCGGCCCGTGGACTGACGCGATGGCGAAGCGAGCCGGCGGCAAGGCGTATTACATGATCAGCGCGGTGTCGCAGAGCTTACAACATCCATCCGCAGACGCTGCGCCTGCTACGAGCGCGAGGGGCTGCTGAAGCCGTCGCGCACCGAGGGCAACACGCGCCTCTACTCGGAGGAAGACCTCGAGCAGCTCGAAACGATCCTCACGCTCACGCGCGATCTCGGCGTCAACCTCGCCGGCGTCGAGATCATTCTCAACATGCGCCGCAAGATCGAGCAGATGCAGGGCGAGGTCAACGAGTTCATGGATTACGTCAAGCGCGAGCTCGCGCGCGGCATCGACGACTGGGAGCAGCGCCTCGGCACCGCGCTCGTCAAGTCGTCGCCGACCGATCTCGTGCGCCGCAATCCGCCGTCGCCTCCGCACGAAGCCGAGAAGCCCAAAGTCAAGAGTCTCGAAGTAGGGCAAACGAACTCCCGACTTCCAACTTCCAACTTCTCACTTACTTCGAACTTCGAAGTTCGAACTCGACCTTCGCACTTTCGGGTTACCATCTGTCGTGCCCTGCGCGATCTGTGACGACACCGGATGGAAGACGATCGAGGTTGACGGTGTCTCGCGGGTCACGCGCTGCGACTGCTGGCATCAGCGCAGCTTCGAATCGCTGCTCGAAGAGCGCGCGCATCCCGCGCCGCTACGTCCACTGCGAGCTCTCCAACTTCGAGGCGCACACCGACAGCCAGCGCGCGCGCTGACGCTGCGCGACGCGGCTCGTCGATCAGTTTCCGGTCGTCGATCAGCGGCCTGCTGTTTTACGGCGACAACGGCGTCGGCAAGACGCACCTCGCCGTCGCGCTGATGAAGGAAGCGATTCGCCGCAAGGGCGCACGCGCCGTGTTCTTCGAGACGCGCGACTCTGCTGAAGCTGGTGCGCGACACCTACAACAACCAGCGTCGAGGCGACCGAGCTCGACGTGCTGCGTCCGGTGCTCGAGGCCGACCTGCTCGTGCTCGACGACATCGGCGCGGAGAAGAAGTCGCCAATGGGTCGAGGAGACGCTCGGCCTGGTTGTCAACACGCGCTACAGCGAGCGGCGCGTGTCACGTGTCTTCACCACGAATCTCGACCGACTCGGAGAACACCGGAGCCGCAACTCCGATCGCGCTGCAGCTGGGTCTGCGCATCCGGTCGCGTCTGAAGGAAATGTGCGACTGGGTCGAGCATCGACGGACCGGATACGCGCGAAGCTCGGTCCCGCATCCCGACCGACGGCGACATCGCGCGCTGGCAGGAAACGTCGCCGGCATCGCCGAAGAACCGTGGCCGCGCCGCCCTGCCGTCAGAAGGCGGCGGGCCAGGCGCGTGCCCAGCTGAAGCCGCGCGAGCGCGATGCCCGCGCCGAGCCTCAAATGGCCTGGCGGACGCGCGGGCAGCTAGCGTTTCGGTAATTCAAGATGCAAAATGCAAGATGCAAACCCTGCGTTACTGCTTGCATTTTGAATTTTGCATTTTGAATTTTGAATTGACTGATGCTCGGTCTCTACGTCCACATCCCGTTCTGCTCCGCGATCTGCAACTACTGCAACTTCAACCGCGGCCTGTTCGACGCCGCGCTGAAGGAGCAGTACGTCGCGGGCGCTGCTGCGCGAGATTGCCGTCGCAGGGCGACCTCGACTGCGCTCGCGGCGGCGGCGACGACACGATCTACTTCGGCGGCGGGACGCCGTCGCTGCTCGAGCCCGTCGGAGATCGCGGTCGATCATCGAGGCGTGTCGCGGCGCGTTCGACGTGACGGCCGACGCCGAAGTCACGATGGAGGCGAACCCGGAAACGGTCACGCCGGCGCGGCTCGCCGGCTTCCGCGACGCAGGCGTCAATCGCCTCAGCTACGGCGTGCAGTCGTTCCGCGACGAGGAACTGCAGCGCCTCAGCCGCCTGCATTCGGCATCGCGCGCCGCGCGAGGCCTTCGCGATGGCGCGCGCGCGCGGGCTTCGACAACATCTCGCTCGACCTGATGATGTGGCTGCCGCAGCAGGCGATCGCGCAGTGGCTCGAATCGGTGGATGCGCTGATCGCGCTCGGCCCCGATCACGCGTCGCTCTACATCCTCGAGCTCTATCCCGAACGCGCCGCTGCCGTGAGGCGATGGCGCGCTCGAAATGGTCGCTCGCGCCGGACGACGACGCGGCGGAGATGTATCTGGAGGCGATGCGCGCGTCTCGACGCCGGCGGGCTACGAGCAGTACGAGATTTCCAACGTCGCGCGGCCAGGGCGCGAGTCGCGCCACAACCTGAAATACTGGACCGACGGCGAGTGGCTTGGCTTCGGCTGCGGCGCGCATTCCACCCGCCGCGCTGTCCGCTGGAAGAACCTGTCGTCGACGACCGAGTACATCGCCGCTGTGGCATCGGGAGGTCAGCTCGGCGTCGAGCGGCGCGAACTCACGCGCCGCGAGGCGCTCGAGGAGGCGCTGTTTACGGGTCTGCAGGCTGACGCGCGGCATCGACGTCCATGCCGTGAAAATCCGTTATAACGCAGACGTCTGGGAGATTTACGGCGCGGAGCTGGAACGGTTCCGCGAGGCGGGCTTGTTGATCTATGATGGGCGCCTTTTGCGGCTCTCGCGGGCAGGAATGCTTCTTGCCAACGAGATCATGTCTCAGTTTCTCGGCTCACCTGTGGTAGATTAACGGCCTTTCCGAGGAGGCTCGATGATGCGACGACTGTCCGGCGTTCTGTTGGCGTGTGCGATGTTTCTGCATGCCGGCGTTCTACGCACGGGCACGGCGACCTGTTCGCGCAGTCGGCGCCGAACAAGACGATGTTCACCGGTGACGTCGTCGGTGATGGCGTTCTCGGTCAACCCGGACAAGACCGCCGACTACGAGAAGGTGCTCGCGGCAGCTGAAAGACGCCCTTTCGAAATCCGAGGCGCCCGAGGCGAAGCAGCAGCTCGCGGGATGGAAGGTCATCAAGAACGCGATGCCGAATCCCGGACGGCTCCATCGTGTGCATCCACATCATCTCGCCGGTGGTGAAGGATGCCGACTACTCGGTCATGAACAACATCTACGCTGCGGTGAAGGATCCCGCGGAGCAGAAGGCCGTCTTCGAGATGTATCGCGGCGCGATGAAGGCCCCGCTGTTTGTCATCCAGGGCCCGATGGTCGCCGACCTCTCGAAATAGACCTTCACGGGAAACAGGCCATCGACGTCAGAGAGGCCGGCCTTCAGGTCGGCACGAGCGATCTGAAGAGGCGGGTCCGTCGGGCCCGCCTCTTTGCATTTACACTGGTAGCGATGCGCGCTTCATTCATCGCTCTTCTCTGTTGCCGCGACCGCGGCCACAGCCCGCTAGAACGACTCACGCCGCAGACCGCCAGGGCGCGCCGCCACGCGCCGCTGCCGGCCCCCGCGTCCGCCGGACAGAACGTCGTGTCGCCGCCGCCGCTCGGACGCGTGTTCGCGGCCGAGCAGGGATTGATCTTCAACGCGATCAGACCCGGACAAGGTGATGGACTTCGAGACCGTGATCGCGAAGCTGCGCGCGGCGCTGACCAACTCGAAGGACCCGGTTCGCAATCAGCAGGGATGGGGATGGAAGATCTTCAAGGCCGCCGAGCCCGGGCCCAACGGCAGCGTGCTCTACGTGTTCGTGATGGATCCGACCGTGAAGGGCGCCGATTACGGCGTCGCGAAGATTCTTGCGGAGGCGTATCCGACCGAAATCATGGAGCTGTGCGGATGTACTGGGTGCGTTTGCCACGGCCGGACAGACGTTGATGAACCTGCAGCCCGTTGCCGCGGCGCCGGAGCGCATCAGCGCCGCGCCCGACAGCGCCTGCACCCAGCGCCTGACACCCTGACACCTGACCTGATCCTAGAATCCGAGGTTGATGCCGGCGTATACCCGGTGCAGCCGTCGGAAACAGCGGCGAGCCGCGCAGCTTCATCACGCGATAGTCGAAGCGCGCCTTGCAGTGGACCAGTCAGCGACACCTTCACGCCGCCGCCCGTGTTGAACGCGAGGTTCGTCTCCTGGTGCGTCGTCCCGTAGTGTCGCTCGCGGTAGCCGCCCGTCCCTGTCGTCCAGTAGAACTGCATTCCCGCAATCTGAATCGGCGTCTGGAGATAGACGTTGCCCTGGCCGGTCTTCAGCGACGGCGCGGCATTCTCCAGGTCCTCCTTGGTCGACGCGTATTCGAACTCGAAGCCGACGATCACGCAGGCCGGCGCCGACGGCAAACCCTTGGTCGTTGCGTGAGTTGGTCGGTGTCGTGATCGTCGCCGAGGAACAGCGTGGCGTCCGCGAACGCCGGACGCGAGGACACGGCCAGCACCAGGCCGATGAGCGGGAGAAGCCGTCGGGTCGCATGATCCGAATGATACGATCGGAACGCGCCGATGAACTTCGAATTCACGCCGATCAGGAGCTGCTGCGGCGCAGCGTCCGCGAATTCGCCGAAACCGAGCTGCGGCCGCACACGCGCGAGTGGGACGAGGCGCAGCAGTTCCCACGCGAGCTGCTCTCGAAGCTCGCCGCGCTCGGACTGATGGGCATTCAGTTCCCGGAAGAATTCGGCGGCGCGGCGATGTCGTCGGTCGACTACTGCATCTGCATCGAGGAGCTCGCGCGCGTCGATCCGTCGGTCTCGCTGACCGTCGCCGCGCACAACGGGTTGGGCGCCGCGCACATCGCGATGTTCGGAACCGACGAACAGAAGCGCACGTACCTCGTGCCGCTCGCGACGCGGCGAGAAGCTCGCCGCATGGGGACTCACCGAGGCGTCGGCGGGAAGCGATGCGGGCGCGATGCGCTCGTCCGCCGTCCGGGACGGAGACTGCTGGGTCATCAACGGCACCAAGCAGTTCATCACGCACGGCCGCACCGGCGATCTCATCGTCGTGATGGCGGTCACCAACAAGTCGAAAGGCAGCCGCGGCATGACCGCGTTCATCGTCGAGCAGGCGTACGCCCGGCTTCCGCGCCGGCAAGAAGGAAGACAAGCTCGGCATGCGCGCGAGCGAAACGAGCGAAGTGATCTTCGAACACTGCCGCGTCCCGCGTCTGCAGGTGCTCGGCCAGGAAGGCCAGGGTTCATCAACGCGCTGCAGGTGCTGGACGCGGGCCGTATCGGCATCGCGGCGCTGGCCGTCGGCCTCGCGCAGGGCGCCTACGAAGCCGCGCGGCGCTACGCGTTCGAGCGCAAGCAGTTCGGACAGCCGATCGGCACCTTCCAGAGCATCCGCGCGAAGCTGGTCGACAACGTGACGCGCATCGAGGCGGCGCGCCTCGCTGACCTATCGCGCCGCGTCGATGAAACACGCGGGCAGGCGGACGACGCTCGAAGCGGCGATGGCGCAAGCTGTATTCGAGTGAAATCGCGGTGCGCGCGTCCGAGGACAGCGTGCAGATTCACGGCGGCTACGGCTTCATCAAGGACTATCCGGCGGAGAAATATTTCCGCGACGTCAAGCTCACGACGATCGGCGAAGGCACGAGTGAGATTCAGCGGCTCGTCATCGCGCGGCATGCTCCGATGCAGGCACGCCATGACATGCTCTGCCGAACGTGTCCTGACTGGTGATCCGCGGGCGATCGCCCGCGCCATCTCGCTCATCGAGAATGAATCGCCCGCCGGCGCCGAGCTGGTGCGCGACATCTACCCGCGCACCGGCCGCGCGTATCGTCATTGGCGTGACAGGCCCGCCTGGCGCGGGCAAGAGCACGCTCGTCGATCGGATGACGACCGAGCTCCGCGAGCGGGGACAGACGGTCGGCATCGTCGCCGTCGATCCGACGAGTCCCTTCTCCGGCGGCGCCATCCTCGGCGATCGCGTGCGGATGGGCGCGCACTTCGGCGACGAGGGCGTGTTCATCCGCAGCATGGCCACGCGTGGTCACCTCGGCGGGCTCGCCCGCGCCACCAGCGATGTCGCGCTCGTGCTCGATGCAGCCGGCAAGGACATCGTCATGATCGAAACCGTCGGCGTCGGCCAGGACGAGGTCGACATCGTCCGCACCGCCGACATCTCGATCGTCGTCCTGGTTCCCGGGCACAGGCGACGAGGTGCAGGCGCTGAAGGCCGGCATCATGGAGATTGCGGACATCTTCGTCATCAACAAGGCGGATCGCGACGGCGCGGATCGTCTTGCACAATCAGTGGCGGCGATGCTGGCGCTGCAGACATTCCAGCCGGGCGACTGGCGGCCGCCAATCCTGAAGACCGAAGCGACGACAGGCGTGGGCGTGCCTGAGCTGATCGACGCGATTGCGAAGTTTCGCGCGCATTCGGAGGCCGCGCGCGCGACGCGCCAGCGCGCGCGAGACAGGAATACCGGCTGCGTGATCTTGCTCTCGCATCGCTTTCATGCAGCTCGTGGAGGAGACGCTGCCCGCCGGCGAACTGCAGCGCGTCGTCGACGGCATCGCCAGCGCGCAGGTGGATCCGTATTCAGCGGCCGCCGACATCATGAACGCCGCGTGGCGGGTCCGCCGACGCTGATCTGCGCGCGGCAGACCGCGACGCAGTCGACAGCGCCGTCCTCGATCACGTCGGCATCGCCGTTCAGGACATCGACAAGGCGCTCGCGTTCTACCGGGACGCGCTCGGTCTCGCGGTCGAGGCCACCGAAGAGGTCAGCTCGCAGCGCGTGCGGGCGCACTTCATTCCCGACCGGACAGTCATCGATCGAGCTGCTCGAGGCGACCGCCGAGCGATTCGGCGATCACGAAGTACATCGAGAAGCGCGGTCCGGGCCTCCATCACATCACGCTGCGCGTTGACGACATCCGCGCCGCGCTGGCGCAGCTGAAGAGCGCGCGGCGTCAGGCTCGTCGACGACGCAGCCGCGGCCAGGAGCCGAAGGCTCGCTCGTCGCCTTCATCCATCCGTCCGCCGCGCACGGCGTGCTCGTCGAGCTGAAACAAACGTAAGATCCCAAAACCCGAATCCCAAACTCCAAATCCCAACGAGACACACGAATGCAGCGAGCGCAGATAGGAGTCATTGGCGGGTCCGGCCTGTATGACATGCCGGGCGTGACCGACCGCGAAGAGGTCGAACGCTGACGACGCCGTTTGGCGAGCCCGTCGGCGCCCTTACGTGCTCGGCACGCTGCGTGGCGAAGCGGCGTGGCGTTTCTGCGCGCGGCACGGCGGCGGCCACCGCGTGTCGCCGTCGGAGTTGAACTTCCGCGCGAACATCTTCGGCATGAAGACGCTCGGCGTCGAGTTCATCCTCGCCGGCGAGCGCGGTCGGCAGCCTCAGGAGGAATACAAGCCTGCCGACATCGTGATTCCCGATCAGTTCTTCGACCGCACGCAAGGGCGCGCCGAGCACGCTTCTTCGGGCGCGGGCTGGTCGGCCACGTCGGCGTTCGCGCATCCGTTCTGCGAGATCGCTGAGCGGCATCGCCTACGAGAGCGGCGACGGCGTCGGGCGCCACCGTTCACAAGGGCGGCGACCTACGTCTGCATGGAAGGGCCGCAGTTCTCCACGCTCGCCGAGTCGAAGCTCTATCGGTCGTGGGGCATGGACATCATCGGCATGACCAACCTGCAGGAGGCGAAGCTCGCGCGCGAGGCGGAGATCTGCTACGCGACGATTGCGCTCGTCACCGATTACGACTGCTGGCACCCGGACCACGACTCGGTCACCGTCGAGATGGTCGATGTCGACGCTGTCGACGAACGCGGCGACCGCGCAGCAGATCATCGCAGGCGCGGTCGAGCGGCTGCCGTACGAGCGGACCTGCGAGTGCGCGTCGGCGCTGAAGTGCGCGCTGATCACGCGGCCGGAGATGGTGCCCGACCAGGTCAAGAAGGATCTGGCGCCGCATCATCGGGAAGTACATTCAGTCGATCATGAAGCTCATCGTCACCGGCTCGATCGCGTTCGACTACCTGATGTCGTTTCCGGGCAAGTTCACCGAGCACATCCTGCCGGAGCACCTGCAGCGCGTCAGCCTCAGCTTCCTCGTCGACTCGATGGACAAGCGGCGCGGCGGGTGCGCGCCGAACATCGCCTACACGCTCGCGCTGCTCGGCGAGCGGCCGTATCTGATGGCGACGGCGGGACAGGACTTCGAGGACTACGGCGACTGGCTGCGACGCGGCCGGCGTCGACACCTCGCTCGTGCACCACGTGCCCGACAAGTTCACCGCGTCGTTCTTCTGCAGCACCGACACGCGAGAACAACCAGATCGCGTCGTTCTACACCGGCGCGATGGCGAATGCCGGCGGAGCTGTCGTTCCGCACCGTCGAGGATCCGGGACTGGTCGATCATCTCGCCGAACGATCCTGGCGCGATGATGCAGTACGCGGAGGAGTGCCGCACGCTGCGGCGTGCCGTTCATCTTCGACCCGGGCCAGCAGTGCGCGCGCATGTCGGGCGACGAGCTGCGCGACGGCATCGCCGGCGCGCGCCTCGTGATCTGCAACGACTACGAGTTCGAGCTGATTCGTCAGAAGACGGGGATGGGCGAAGACGGCGTCCTCGAGCGGGCGACCGCGCTGTTGATCACGCGTGCGAGGACGGCTGTTCGCTATGACGAGAGGCCGGGATCGGCGGGATCGGCGGGATTCAGGATCCGGTCTGCGCGCGTGGACATCAAGGCGCTGACGCCGCATCGCATCGTCGACCCGACCGGCGTTGGCGATGCGTTCCGCGGCGGATTGATGAAGGGCATGGCGCTCGCCAAGTCGTTCAAGGAATCGGCGCAGATGGGGACGGTGCGCCACTACTGCGCGCTCGAGCACCTCGGCGGCCAGAGCCACGCGTACATCTGATGAAAGAGTTCAGCGATCGGTACGCGGAGCACTTCGGATCATTGTCTGCTAGTTCGCCGAGCCTTCTCAATGCACGGGCGCGTGCAACACGATCTGGAATGGAAGAACGAGTAGAAGGCGAGGCCGGGCTGCATCTCCACGCTCTGAACGACCCCTCGCCGCCGGACTCCCACGCGACATCCGCACCGAAATGCTCCCGCATCGAAATGGTCACCGCCTCCAATCGGCCCGACTCCGCAATCACGAAGATCGGAAGGATCAGCACAAATCGCACGCAGAAGCGGCTGATGATGCGTCGCGGACAGAAAGTGCTGCAGGTCCGGGTGCTGATTGTCCCACCCGAGCGGAACTGAGAGCAGTGCGATCGGAGGACGACCGAACGGACGCCACCACTGCTCGGCCGGAAACGAATCGGCGTGCATGACGAGGAGCGACGGACGCAGCGTCAAGAGCTCCTGAACCTGATGCTCGATCGCCTTCGCGCTGGTCCTGGTCCGCCCTCGGTTGCGACACCACGAGGCCGGCCTGTCGTGCGGCCAGGCCGGCAGCGCCACCGCAAGCGCCACGACCGATAACGAGACGCCGCCCACGACTCATGCACGCACCAATCGTCACCAGCACCGCCATCATCAGCGTCGCCTCGAGCGGCGCAATCAGAACGGAACGGTGGCTCCTTGAAAACCACCTGGATACCCAGGTAGATGCCCGCAAAGATCGCGAACACGCTTTGTGATGGACCACATTCGTCGGCGGGAACTCACACCGGCCATGATGACCGCAGCGAGACTGAGGAGTGGCGCCAGTTCCAGCGAGAAGCCGCTCAATCACCACGCGATTCAACCCCGCGAGCCTCGCGCGCTCAGCCAGACGTCCCATGGTCGCGATACTGTGCGGCGGCGGCCCTGGCCACGCGATCGAACCCGAAGATCGTCGAGGTCGACGCCCCACCAGCCACGCAGCATGTTTCCAGTCGTTCGAGCTCCATCCGGCGGCCGCCCCGGATCGCGTCGAGCTCCGGCCCGCTCGCGCCGCCCTCCACTCCGCCAGCGTGACAATCCTCCAGTGATTAGCGTGATAGAACGCGCTCCACAACCGGGCTGCGCGCGTAGAGCGCCGAATCGCTGATGGCGAGCCGCGACCAACGCCGCGACGAGGCCGCACGCGGCGATCGCTCTCACCGCGTAGTCTCCTGACGTCCGTGTCTCATCGCTCCACGCCAACGGCACGAGCGGGAGGAGTCCCGACAGGACACCCGCTTCAGCGGCCATCGCCCGCAGCAGCAGGCCGACGAACAACAGCGCGCCCGCCATCCCGAGCATCGACACCGCGGCCGCTCCGTGCCATCAGCTCGACGAGCGCGATCATCGTCGCGGCACCTCCCGCCAGCGTGGCGCTGATCGTGTATTGAAAACCGCCGATGAGCGGGTCGTCACGGCGACCAGCGCGAGCATGGCGGCCGTCCTCGTCACACGCTGCGCCGGAACGCGTGCCAGGTGAGCGCGAAGAGCGCGGCCGGGCCCACACCAGAGGCACCGTGATCAGCACGTCCCAGACGGACAGACCCGGGAGCGCGCGTTGGAGGACCGCGGCGGTCCATCCGGAGCCTGGAATGCGTGAAGACCAGATAGCCCGTTGGCGGTTCGCCTGGATACGTGCGTCCCTCGACGGCCAGGCGGAGTACACGTCTTCGTTGTCCCAGATGGAGGGGATGAAGAATCGACCAGAGGCAGCGACAATCAGGGTCGTCAGGCACAGCGCTGACGAACGCGCGCCACGGTAACGGCGACAGATTGAGATGTCGTATGTCTGTCAACAGGACGCTACCCGTCCGCGCGACGCCAGAAGCGCATCTCGAGGCGACACCCGCGTCGTGTCCGGATTCAAATTGATCCCCTCCACCGTGCACCAGATACGGCGAGAAGAGCGTGAGCTCGTTGGGTCCCAGGTTGGGCCGGACCATGCGGATCGAGCGGACGGCTCCGGTGACGGACGGCACGCGATAGCTCTGTCCACCGATGAGCGCTCCCTCCTGACGCGTGCGCTCGATCTCCGATTCCTTCCAGAGGTGACTGCCGGGTGCCAGCGGCAGAGCCGAGCGTGCATTGCTGCCGGCAATCGGCACGTAGATGTTCACGCAGTTCCGAAGATGGTCGAGCCAGGCGTCGCGATGCGGCGGGCTGTTATCCGTCTCGACGCCAGGACGGACGATGCGGATGTGGAAGAGGGGCGAGTCGAGATACGGGCGTCGGCACAGACCTCGGTGCCGCACAGCTCCGAGATACGACGCTCGATCAGTCGAACCAGGTATAGGCAGCCGGTCAATGGCCAGACCACCCACCGTTTCGCGAACCACCTGTCGATGGACCTCGGACGAGACGGTATCGGTGGTATTGGTCCAGCGCGAAGTCGTTCAGGTCGGTCGTCCTGTGCTGCGCGACGACTTCGCGGACGACGTCCGTCATTCCCCCAACCAGCGCGTGATAGCTCGCGTCATCAGAGAAACGCGCGACTGTGAACCCTCGAGACGCCCACGGCGTGGCCGCAATCAGGTTCGTCGCCGGCGACAAGAGGACTTCACGTCGGTCCCGTAGCGGCGCTCTCCATCGATCTCCGCGCTGTAGGATACTCCGTCTGTTTCGATTACCACCCTGCCCATCGCGGAAATCTTACTGCCTGTGGAGGCTCGTTCTCTGCGTCTCGAGTCTCTGTGGCTTCGTCATCAGTGAAGACTGGTCAGATCAACGCTCGAACGATTCCCGCCGGCCGGAGTCCGACAGCCGGATGACGTAGCGCTCCGGATCCTTCCGGAACATCTCCTGCAGCTCGCCGAGGCTTCGCGCGCCGCCGTAGCTGATCGCCGAGATCAGGATGCTTCAGCATGTCGCGGAGCACCGGCCGCACGGATCCGCGCGCGGGGACGCTGACCTCCATCCCTTCGGCGCCGAGCGCTTCGACGTCGGCAGCTTCGGGATCCTCGACATCGAGCCGATCGACGATCGCTTCGAGCGACGCCATCCCGCGAAAGACCTTGAACGGCACGCGGACGGTCTTGTGCGATTCGGGCACGACGACCGGCTTCTGCACGATATCGCCCGGCGTTTCGGTCGTGCCCGCGAGCGCGCTGCCGAGCATCACGGTGTCGCCGCCAAACAGCAGCGCCTGCACCAGCGCGCCGTCGCGCCTCACGCCGCCGTCGGCGATCAGCGGCACGCGGCCCGTCGGCGGCGGCACGGCACTCGACGAGCGCCTGCACCTGCGGCACGCCGAAGTTCGTGTTCAGCCGCGTCGTGCAGCCGCCGCCCGGGCCGATGCCGACCTTGATGCCGTTCGACGCCGCGCTCGAGCAGGAACCGCGTGCCCTCGGCGGTCGCGACGTTGCCGGCGATCAGCTCGACGCCGTCGAACCGCTTGCGGAACGCCTCGATCGCGCGCGCCATCACCACGGAATGGCCGTGCGCGATGTCGATGACGATGACGTCGACGCCGGCGCGCACGAGCTCGGCCGCGCGCTCGAGGTAGTCGCCCTTGGCGCCAATCGCGCGCGCCGACGCGCGGAGCCGCCCCTGCTCGTCGCGCGTCGCGAACGGCAGCTGCCGCTGGTGCAGCAGGTCCTTCGCGGTGATGAGCCCGAGCAGCGTGTCGTCCTTGTCGACGAGCGGCAGCTTCTTGATCTTGCTGCGCGCGCATCACCTCTTCGGCCGCCGCCGAGATCCGGCGTGCCTCGCTGCACGACCAGCCGATCGCGCGGCGTCATGCGCGACGCGACGGTGCCCTGCGATCGATCGACGAACCGCAGGTCGCGCGTCGTCAGCAGTCCCTGCAGCCGGCCGCGGCTCGTCGACGACGACGAGCGTGCCGACGCCGGTCGCGCTGCATGCGGCGCGGCCGCGTCGGCGAGGCTCGCGTCGGCGGCCGATGGTGTAGCGGATCCGCGATGATGCCGTGCTGCTTGCGCTTGACGATCTCGACCTCGCGCACCTGCGGCTCGATCTCGCCGCTGCGGAAGCCGCGGTCGATGATGCCGATGCCGCCTTCTTCCGCGACGGCGATCGCCATCTCGGATCGCGTCACCGTGTCCATGTTCGCCGAGACGATCGGACGCTTCAGGCGTCAGGCCGGTCGAGAAGCGGCACGTGAGATCGATCGGCGGCGGATCGCGCCGCTCGATGACGCTGTATTGCGGGTTGAACAGAAAGTCGTCGAACGTCGCGCCGCGACGAATCGAGATGATGGCATCGAATACGAATGACGATTGACGGATTCGAATGCCGAATTGCATTCGTGAATTCGTCAATTCGGATTCGTAGCTCATGATCTCCTCAGCGTCAGCGCGCCAGCGCATAGACGGCGGCTGCGCTCAACAGGGTCACGGAAAAGCCCCAGTTCATCGCGATAAACACCGCCAGGGTCGCGCCCACGACCGAGAACGCGCCGTTGATGCCCCAGCCCCACGGAATGATATCGGCGCGATCGGCCGCGACCAGTCGCATGCCGCCGGGGAGAGGCATTCCGAGCAGGATGCCGACCGGCGCGATGAGCGCGACGGCAAAGGCGATGCGGGTCGGCAGCGCCCACGGAATCCCGATGTCGATCAGCCGCGCCAGCGCCGAGCGCCGCGGCAGACGCGACCAGCGCCACGCCTACGATGCGCCATGACGGTGACGTCGCGCACGCGTGCCGGCTCGATCCGCCGGCTGATGAGCGAGCCGAGTCCCGTTCCCAGCAGCAAGGAAAACAATGTGACGGTCAGCGAATACACCGGGTGGCCGAGCAGCAGCACGAAGCGCTGCAGCAGCGCCACCTCGAGCAGCATGAAGCCTGCGCCGAGCGCGCCGAAATACGCGAGCCACGCGCCCCATCCTCGACCGGGTCGTTCGCCGCCGACGAGGAGGGGACCGATGACGAACAGGATGACGAGCATCGCCGAGATGGCCATCAGCGTCATCAACGCGCTCAAACCGTTGCCGAACAGCATGCTGCGGCCGAACGCCACCTGCATCTGGTCGCGCAGCCGCGTCGTGTGAAAGAAGAACGGGCGGTCGTCGGTCGTGGACGATTCGTCGAGCGGGTACGACGACGAGGAACTGCTGGCGATCGCTCGCCAGGATCAGACGGCGGTAGTCCGCCGCGCTCGTCCCCGTGCGCTGCATCTCGACCGGATCCTCGACAGCGGGTCGGTGGAGGAGGCCCGGCGCATAGAGGATTGAGAAGCCCAGTTCGTTGCTGACATCGCGCAGCCGCGCGACCTCGGCCGCGGTGAATGGCTGCTTCTTCAGCAGAAACGTCGCGACGCGGTCGTAGCGAATGATGGCCAGGCGCGTTGACGCGTCGAGACCTCGCTCGGCACACGCATCCTGCGCCAGCGACACGAGCCGCAGGCCGTCGAACACCCAGCGCGTGATCGTCAGCAGCCCGCCGTCCGTGAGGTGATCGACGTACTCGCCGAACGCCTCCTTCGTGTACAGCGAGTTCTCGGTCAGCGTGTAAGCGCCCGGCCGCCGTCGCGGCCCACGTATCGACGAGCGACGCCTGGATGACGTCGTAAGCTCGACGTGCTCCGCCGCACGAAATTGCGTCCGTCATCCACGTCGATCGACACGCGGGGATTCGCGTAGACGCCGCCGGAGTAGTCGCGAAAGCGATCGAGCATCACGTCGCGCGCGATGATCGGATTGATCTCCACGCCGTCGACGTGCGACGGCGCCGAAGACGAGCGCCGACAGCAGGTCGCGCCCGCCGCCCGGTCCGATGACGAGCGCCGTGAAGCCGCCGGGGCGCTCGGCGAGGTGATAGCCGATGGCGGTCAGCTCGTAGCGCAGATACGCGGCGTCGGCGACCTGCCCGGTGCCCTTCGAGAATCGGTGTCGACGCCGCCGAATCGATGTCCATGAACAGCGACGGCGCGCGCGTGCCCGGTGAACTTCGGGCTCAGCGACCAGTCGCCATGCGGCCGGTCGTAGACCGCCACCCGCGAGAACGAGTTCCACTTGCTGAAGAGGATCCGATCGCCGACGTGCCCTTTCGTGTCGATGACGTCGAAGGGCGCGGCGCCCGCGAGCTGGGCTGCTCCCGCGGCGCCGATGAGGATGACCGCGAATCGTGGCAAACCGGCGCCGCTGTGGCGCGGGTGCAAACGCGATCGCCGCGCCGGTCGAGAGCGCCGCGGCCGTCATGACGACGCCCGGCGCGCCGAGCCAGTTCAGCAGCGGGATGAGGATGAGGCAGCCAGCGGCCGCGCCAATGAGATCGGCCGCATAGAGGACGTTGATGCGATCGCTCATGCGCGCGAAGGCGATCGACATCGACGCTGCCCCCAGTGAAGAAGGGGAGCGCGGCGAGTGCATAGATTGCGAGCATCAAGCACGAGGTTGGCCGGCGAGTAGTTCAGGCCGACGCGTATGCGAACAAGGCACGCGAGGGCGACGAGCGTCGCCGATGCATGAGTCAGTGCCGCGACCGACAGCAGCACGCCCGGCTCGATCGCCGACAGCCGGCGCCGCGCGAGATACACGGCACGCCGCTCGCACTCAGGCCGAAGAGCGCAATCGAAATGGCGAGAAACGCGAAGTGGTAATACATCGTGACCGAGAAGATTCGCGTCAGGGCGAGCTCGGTCATCAGGAGGGCGGCTGACACCGCCGCAATGCCGCCGAGCGTCGCGGCGCGCGCTCGCGGCGCAGTTTTTCCGTCATTTCTTCGCAGTCTAGCAGGAACATGCTTTGCAGCCCGCGTCGTTCACGCGCAACGGAGCGCGGCGAACTTTCGACGGAGGTGTCCCATGAAGGTGTTTGTTGCGGCGTTGACTTGCCTGCTGTGCTGGTGCGCAGATGCGCACACTGCCAGCGATGCGCACCTTCCGCAGCGGCGTCGATCTGGTCTCGCTGAACGTGATCGTCACGGATAGCCGTGACAAGTTCGTCACCGGCCTCTCGCAGCAGGACTTCTCGGTGTTCGAGGACGGCGTCCAGCAGGACGTGTCGTTCTTTGCCGCCACCAACGTGCCGCTGGACCTGGCGATCCTCCTCGACACCTCATCCAGCATGAGCGACAAGATGGCCACGGTGCAGCAGGCGGCCATCGGCTTCGCGTCGCAGCTTCGGGCGGGCGATCGTGTCACGCGTGGTGGGCATCAAGGACAGCGCGCGCACGCTCCACGAACTCGACGGCGACGTCGCAGGGCGCGTGCGAGGCGATTCGCCGGACCAGCGCCAGCGGCGGCACCGCGCTCTACAACGCCCTCTACACGACGATCAGGCAGATGCAGAAAGTGCACGCGGCCGACGGCGAGGTTCGCCGGCAGGCGATCGCCCTGCTCACCGACGGCGACGATACGACGAGCCTGGTGACGTTCGACGATCTGCTGGTGCTCGCCAAGCAGGCCGGCATCGCCATCTACACGATCGCCTTGAAGTCGCCGTATCCGCAGATTGGTTTGACGAGCCAGAAGTATTCTTCCGAATCCGAGTTCGCGATGAAATCGCTCGCGCAGGAGACCGGCGCGCGGTCCTTCTTCCCGACCGACATCTCGCAGCTGGCCGGCGTCTACAGCCTCATCACGCAGGAGCTCTCCAACCAGTACGCGCTGGGCTACACCTCCAACAACCCGAGGCGGGATGGCGCGTTTCGCCGCATCCTCGTCCGGGTCGATGAGCCCAACGTGCGCACACGCACCCGTTCCGGCTACCAGGTTGCGAAGACACAGCTCACCCGTTGAATCGGTAGGCAATTGATCTGGCGCTCGTGAAGGGCCGCCTACCCTGGAGATGACGCGATCGCTCGCGCTCGTCGCAGGCTCGCGATCGCGTGGCTGGCGCTGCTGATCCTCGCCCCCATGCTGCCCGTTCCTCTCGCCGGCGCGCTCTACGCGCTCGGATCGCGCATCTGCCATCAGCGTCCGGAGCGCTCGTTCCATCTGCTTGCGGCGCAGCTGCCGGTCTGCGCGCGATGTCTCGGCATCTATGCCGGGGCCGCGGCCAGGATCGCTGCTGGCGACGAGTGCGCGCATCCGTTCATCGGCGAGCAGGTTGTCGCCGCGGATGCTTCTCATCGGCGGCTCGATACCCACGGCGTTGACCCTGGTTCTCGAGTGGAGCGGAGCATGGGGCGCGTCGAACCTCGCGCGCCGCCGCCGGCCTTCCGCTCGGCTTTGTCATCGCGCTCGTGGTTGCGCAGGGCGTCGCTACGCTACACTACGGCGGATGCGCGCCACGACGGCCGATCGCGAGCAATCGGCCACCTACACCTATTTGATCTGCCTTGCGGCGTGGGCGATTCCCGGCGCCGGTCATCTTCTCCTGGGGCGCGTCCAAAAGGGCCTCACGTTTCTGATCGCGCTGACGCTGATGTTTCTGTGCGGCCTATGGCTCGAAGGACGTCTCTTTCCAGTTGAAATCCGTCAACCGCTCGTGGCGCTGGCGGCGCTGGCCGACATGGGCATCGGCGTCGCCTTCTTCATCGCGCGCCAGATGGGCGCCGGCGCGGGACGCGTCGTCGCGCTGACCTACGAATACGGCAACGCGTTTCTCATCGTGGCCGGCCTGATGAACATGCTGGTCGTCCTCGACGCCTTCGACGTCGCGCAGGGACGCAAGTGAGATCCGTCAGTGCGCCGGCTCAAATGAACGTCGCACTTCGCGCTGATGATTGTCTTCGCGCTCTTTGTCTCGGTTGTGTTCGGCACGCTGATGCGCGACGAGCCGAAGGAGCAGCTGCGGTTCGGCGCGCAGCTCTTCGCGGCGTTCGTCGTCGGGGGCGTCGCCCTCGGCTGGATCCTCTATTTCTTCCCGCTGTAATGCAAAATTCAAAATGCAAAATGCAAACGCCACTTAGTGTTTGCATTTTGAACTTCGCATTTTGAATTACCGACCCGTCAGTTGTCGGGGTCCGGTCGCGCTCTATATGGCCGCGATCTTTTACCTGTCGTCGCTTCATCAGGCGCCGTTGCCGCCTGGTGTTGCCGATAAGCCTGCGCACTCCTTCGGTTACCTGGGATTCGGACTGGTGATTGCGCGTGCGCTGGCCGCGTGGCCTGCCGCCGCGCATCACGCTTCGGCAGGCGCTCATCGGTTTCGCGCTCGCGTCGTTCTATGGGATCACCGACGAATTTCATCAGCGGTTCGTGGCCGGACGTTCCGCGCGATATCGCCGACTGGTACGCGGATTCGCTCGGCGCGGCCATCGCGCTCTTCGCCTGTTGGGCGTGGGGTATAACTCTCTCGGCAGCGTCGCCAGCGTCATGACTTTTGACAACCTCCTCCTCGAACGCGACGGCGCCGTCGCGATCCTCACGATCAACCGTCCCGCTGTTCTCAACGCCCTCGATACACCGACGACCGACGAGCTGCGGCATGCCGTGCTGCACCTGAAGCAGGACGCGTCGGTTCGTGTCGTGATCGTCACCGGCGCGGGCGAAAAAGCATTCATCGCCGGCGCCGACATCAACGAGCTCGCCGCGCTGAGGCCGACGCAGGGCAAGGAGCACGCGCAGCGCGGGCAGCATGTCCTCGATCTGATCGAGAACATGGGCAAGCCCGTGATCGCGGCGATCAACGGGTTCTGTCTCGGCGGCGGCTGCGAGCTGGCGATGGCGTGCACGCTGCGCATCGCGGCCGACACCGCGCGAATCGGGCAGCCCGAGATCAACCTGGGCATCATTCCCGGTTACGCGGGCGCGCTGCGCCTCGCGCGGCTGGTCGGCAAAGGTATCGCGTTCGATCTCCTGCTGACCGGGGCGGCAAATCAAAGCGGACGAAGCGCTCGCGATCGGTTTGGTCAACAGAGTGGTGCCCGCGGCGGAGCTGATGACCGTGGCGAAGACGCTGGCCGCGGAGCTCGCCGCCAAAGCGCCCATCGCGGTGCAATACATCCTCGAAGACGTCAACCGCGGCCTCGAGACGTCGTTCGACAAGGCACAGGTCCACGAGGCGACGCTGTTCGGTCTTGTCGCGTCGACCGCAGACATGCGCGAGGGGACACGCGCGTTCCTGGAAAAGCGCAAGGCGCAATTCAAGGGCGAGTAGTGTCTCGCTTCGCGATCGTCGTCTCACGTTTCAACGAGGAGATTACGGAAGGGCTGCTGAGCGGCGCGCGCGAGGTGTTCTCCGAAGCCTCCGTGCGCGATGAGGACCTCACAATCGTTCGCGTGCCCGGCGCCTTCGAGATTCCGATCGCCGCGCAGCGCTCTTGCCGAGAGCGGCGACTACGACGCCATCGTCTGTCTCGGCTGCCTGATCAAGGGTGACACGATGCACTTCGAGTACATCGCCGAAGCCGCTTCGCACGGCATCGTGCAGGCGGCCGCCGCCACCGGCATACCGATGGCGTTCGGCGTGTTGACGACGATGACCGAGGAGCAGGCGGTGGAGCGGTCGGGTGCCGGCGCCGGCAACAAGGGGCGGGAAGCGGCAGCCGCCGCACTGGAGATGGCCACGTTATTTCGCAAGCTCGACGAAGGTATCGGGGGATGACGGCGAGCACCGAGCGGCGATCGACCGGGCGCCCCGGAAAGGAGTCTCGTCACCGCGCGCGCGAAGCGCGCGGTGCAGATGCTCTACCAGTGGGAGGTCGGCCGCGAGTCGATGTTCGAAGTGGGCGAGGTGTTCTGGACGCATGGGCCGGCGGCCTCGGACTCGCTGAGCGACGAACTCCGGATATTCGCCACGACATTGGCAACGGGCGTCGCCGGCGACCGTCGTGGATATCGATCCGATGATCACCGAGGCGGCGCAGAACTGGCGCATCGAGCGGATGAACGTGCTCGATCGCCTGATCCTCCGGCTGGCGATCTACGAATTTCTTCACGAGCCGGAGACGCCTGCGAAAGTGATCATCAACGAAGCGCTGGAGCTGGCGCGCACGTTCAGCACGGACGATTCCGTCCGGTTCATCAACGGCGTGCTCGATGCCGTTCGCCGCACGTTGACACGCGAATGAACACACTCCAGGAATCCGATCAGGTCGTTCAGCGGCGCGCCAATCTCGAGGAGCTCAAGAAGCTCGGCGTCGATCCGTATCCCCACCGCTTCGAGGCCGACACGACGATCTGATGCGATCGTGGCCGAGCATGGCAACCGTTCCGCGGAGCAGCTCGAGACCGCGCAGGCTCACGTGCGCACCGCGGGGCGGATTCTTGCGATCCGCAGCTTCGGGAAGGCGAACTTTCTCGTCATTTCCGATGGCCGCGCGCGCGTGCAGGTGTACATCAAGCAGGAGGGACTCGCCCGAGCGGGACTTCAAGATTTTCAAGCTGCTTGATTTGGGTGACTGGATCGGCGTCGAAGGGCGCCTGTTCCGGACGCGCACGAACGAGCTGACGATCTGGGCATCGAAGCTGGAGTTTCTCGCCAAGTGCCTGCTGCCGCTGCCCGAGAAATGGCACGGGCTGCAGGACATCGAAATCCGCTACCGCCAGCGGTATCTCGACCTGATCGTCAATCCCGACTCACGCCGCGTGTTCGAGGTGCGAAGCCGGGTCATCACGGCGATTCGCGAGTTCCTCATCGGCCGCGGATTCCTCGAGGTCGAAACGCCGATGATGCAGCCCGATCGCCGGCGGCGCGCTGGCGCGCCCGTTCGTGACGCATCACAACACGCTGGACATGCGGCTCTTCATGCGCGATCGCGCCAGAGCTGTACCTGAAGCGCCTCACCGTCGGCGGCATCGAGAAGGTGTTCGAGATCAACCGCAACTTCCGGAACGAAGGGATCTCGACGCAGCACAATCCCGAGTTCACGATGCTCGAGTTCTACTGGGCGTACGCGGACTACAACGACCTGATGACGCTGACCGAGGAGATGCTGCCGTTTGTCGCGCGGAAGGCAGGCGCGGCCGACGAGGTGACGTTCAACGGCCACACGATTTCGTTCACGGCTCCGTTCCGGCGGCTGTCGCTGCGCGAGGGTGCGCGGGCGGCTGCGTCGAAGCGGCTCGGAACGCGACGTGCCGGCCGACGCGACTTCGCTCACGCGATGCGGCAGCGGCCCTTGCCGCGAAGCTCGAGATCCCGATCGCGCCCGGGATGGGCGCCGGGAAGATTGCCGCGGAGATCTTCGAGGCGCTCTGCGAAGAGGAGCTCATTCAGCCGACCTTCGTCTACGACTTCCCGACCGAAGTGTCGCCGCTGTCGAAGCAGAAGCCGGACGACCCGGACACCGTGGAGCGGTTCGAGCTCTATGCGGGCGGGTTCGAGCTGGCCAATGCCTTCAGCGAGCTGAACGATCCGGTCGAGCAGCGGCGCCGGTTCGAGGACCAGTTGAAGAGCCGCGCGGGCGGCGACGAGGAAGCGCACGCGATGGACGAGGACTACATTCGCGCGCTCGAGTTCGGCATGCCGCCGGCCGGCGGCGAAGGCGTGGGGATCGACCGGCTCGTCATGCTGCTGACCGGCAGCCCGTCGATCCGCGACGTGATTCTGTTTCCGTTAATGAGGCCAAAATAGGCGGTTGGTGGCTGGTCGTGTTGCGCTGCAGCTCGCTGATGTCATTCGAGCTCTTCGTCGCCCTCCGCTATCTGTTCGCGCGCCGCAAGCAGGCGTTCATCTCGCTGATCTCGCTCATTTCGATGATTGGCGTGGCCGTCGGCGTGATGGCGCTCGTCATCGCACTGGCGCTGATGACCGGACTGCAGGGCGAGCTGCGCGACAAGATCCTTTCGTCGCAGGCGCACATCTATGTCTGGAAGACCGGCGGCATCGCCGACTACGCGCCCGAGGTGGCCAAGCTGCTGAAGGTGCCGGGCGTGGTGGGCGCCGCGCCGACGATCTTCGGCAAGGCGCTCGTCACCGCCGGGCGAGCGCAGGCGTTCATCAGCGTGAAGGCGATCGATCCCGCGCTCGAGCCGTCGGTCACCGCGATCAAGACGGCGATGCTGGCAGGGAAGCCTCGACGCGCTCAGCCAGGAGAGCGAGGACGCGCCGCCCGCCATTCTCATCGGGCGAGGACCTCGCCAAGCAGCTCGAGCGTGCACCTCGGCGATCTCGTCACGCTCGTCACGCCACAGGGGACGCTCTCGCCGATGGGGATGATTCCGCGGACGCGCCGCGCGCGCGTGGCCGGCATCTACCACCTGGGACTCTACGAGTTCGATTCGCTCGATGGGATTCGTGTCGATCCCGTTCGGCGAGCGGCTGACGGGCATGAGCATGATCGAGTTGATCCAGCTTCGCGTGACCGACATCTACGACGCGCCGCGCATCGCGGACGACATCCCGAAGCGCCTCGGCACGGCGTATGTCGCGCAGGACTGGGCCGACCTGAACCAGTCGCTCTTCTCCGCGCTCGGCATCGAGAAGATGGCCATCTCGATCACCATCGGCCTGATCGTCATCGTCGCCGCGCTGAACATCGTCGCCTCGCTCATCCTGCTCGTCATGGAGAAGAGCCGCGACATCGCCATCCTGAAGACCATGGGGACGGCGCCGAGACGGATCGATGACGATCTTCATGCTGCAGGGGCTGATCATCGGTGTTACGGGCACCCTGGTCGGAGGGCTGGGAGGATTGGCACTCTGTCGCGTCCTCGACAAGTACCGGCTGATCAAGATTCCCGCCGACGTCTACCAGGTCGCCTACGTGCCGTTTGTCGTCCTGCCGCGCGACTTCATCATCGTCATCATCTCGGCGGTTGTCATCTGCTTCATCGCGACGATCTATCCATCGCGCCAGGCGTCGACGGCTGGATCCGGTGCAGGCGTTGCGGTTTGAGTAGGCTCATGGCTCACGGCGTCACGGCTCAGGGCCGCCGCTCTGCTCTGTGCGCTCTTCACCATCGTCATTGGCGCCGCCGGCATCGTCTCGCCAGGCCACCTTGACCACGATTCGACGGCTGTAGCTTCGCGACGCCTGCGGGCCTCTATGTGGCCGTCGGTATTCGCATCGCGATGGGGCTCGTGCTGATTCTGAGCGCCCCGGCGTCTCGTGCGCCCACGACTCTGCGCACGTTGGGAGTCGTCGTGTGCATGCAGGGACTCGCGGCGGCGCTTCTCGGACCTGAACGGGCGCGTGCGGTCCTCGAATGGGAAGCGGCGCGGACCGCGCTGCTGCGGGCCGGGGCCGTGGTGGCCCTGGCGGCGGGGGCGTTCATCGCGTTCGCGGTTACAACCGCCCGGCCGAAGACCGTCTGATGCCATTTGTCGCCGTCGAGCGTCTCAACAAGTTCTACCAGGTCGGCACGCAGCGGATTCACGTCCTGCGCGATCTTGAGCCTCGCCGTTGAAAAGGGCGAGATGCTCGCGATTGTCGGCGCGTCAGGCGTCGGGAAGAGCACGCTGCTGCACGCGCTCGGCGGGCTCGATCGCGTCGACAGCGGATCGATCCGGCATCAGGACCGCGAGCTCGCGGCGATGAGCGACGCGGCGCTCGTGGAGTTCCGGAATCGCAACGTCGGCTTCGTCTTTCCAGTTTCACCACCTGCTGCCCGAATTCGACGCGCTCGAGAACGTCGAGATGCCGATGCGCATCGCGCGCGAGCCGCTGTCGGCGGCGGGTGACGCGCGCGACGACGCTGCTTGGCCGCGTCGGCCTCGCCGAGCGCCTGAACCATCGGCCGGGCATGCTGTCGGGAGGCGAGCAGCAGCGCGTCGCCGTCGCGCGCGCGCTCGTCATGAAACCGGCGCTGCTGCTGGCCGACGAGCCGACCGGCGACCTCGACGAGACAACTGCGGATTCGCTCCACGCGCTGCTGCGCGAGATGCACGCGGAATGCGGGCTGACGTCCGATCATCGCCACGCACAACCCGCGACTGGCGGCGGCCTGCGATCGAATGCTTGCGGTTGGAGCTGGGGCAGTTAAGGACTGCGTAACCGTCGGCGGGTCCAGCGACCGGCGTGGATGCTGACCGCATCGCGGAACCCGCCCCACGTGCCTCGTTGACGGTAGGCCGGGTTCCGTCGCGCGACTGAATCCGTGCGCGACGGACCCGGCGAACGATCCACGCGCGGCGGACCCGAGCGTCACCAGAGACTATCGATCAGTTCTTCCAACGTCCAAGCGTCAGAGCCAACGAGCGGATAGTCCACAGCGCAACGCACCAGACCGGCGCGTACGGATTCTCGACGATGTAGCGAGCGATCTTCTTCGCGTCATCATCAGGGCGCAGCACTCGGTCCCAGTAGCCTTCCTGCCAAAGGCGCTGCTTCGCTCGAGAGGGCATACCTCTGGCCCGAGCTCTGTTTCAGGCTCTTGATTAATCCGCGGAAGTCGGATCGCTCCGATCTTCCTTCGAGGAGGAGATGAACGTGGTCCGGCATCAGGCGAGTACGCCAGGATTGCGAACTTTGTTGCGGTGAGATGCGCCGGAATTGCGATGGGACAGAACTGCGCAGTGACGACGTCACTGAGCAGGTCACGACGATCGAAGGTGCAGAACGTGACGAAATAACGATAAGGACCGAGATAGTTGAAGCCTTCAACGCGCGGCGGGCGCGACATCGCGACCCGATGCCTCGCAACCTGTAGGCCGGGTTCCGCAGCAGGAGACTCAGCCGCCGCGGACCGGCAGGCTGGACCGGCGGTCCGTAATCGGCCGGCGGCGGGTCCGCGACGACGATGGCATCTGCGACGCGTCGCGGAACCCGCCCCACGTACCCTCAGGACAGGAGGCCGGGTTCCGTCGCGCAACTGATGCCACTGCGCGACGGACCCGGCAGGACGTTCGTTAATCCAATCTGGCCAGCTCAGGACGACCTTCGCCATTCCTGAATAATCTTCTTCGCCGGCGCCTGCCGCCATGCGCGCGCTGACCTCTTGTTGCGCGACCGCGAGGATCGGCGCGGCGACCTGATTGTTCGACGAGCGTCGCCGCCGCGATCTTCAGATCTTTGGCGAACAGTTTCGTCTTGAACCCGGGCTTGAAGTTGCCGTTCAGAATCCGCTCGCCGTGGACTTCGAGCACGCGGCTGGCGGCGAACCCGCCCAGTAGGGCCTCGCGCATCTTCGACGCATCGATGCCCGATTTCTTCGCCAGCGCAAACGCTTCCGCGACCACGCCAAGCGTGCCGGCGATGACCATCTGGTTGCAGACCTTGCACAGCTGTCCCGCGCCCGCCTCGCCGATGCGCACGACTTTCTCCGGATTGCCCATGACGTCGAGAATCGGCTTCACCTTCTCGAATGCGTCCGCATCGCCGCCGACCATGATCGACAGCGTTCCGCTGACCGCGCCAATCTCCCCGCCGCTCACCGGCGCATCGAGCATCTGCGCACCGAGCGATTTCGCGCGCGCCGCGAGCCGCCGCGCGACACCGGGCGCGATGCTGCTGTTGTCGATGATGATCGTGCCTCGCTGCAGCGCGCTGAAAACGCCGTTGTCACCCTCGAGGACCTGTTCGACATCGGGCGAGTCGGGGACCATCGTGATGATGCGCGTGACCTGTCGCGCGACCTCCGCGGGCGACTCCGCCCGTTTCGCGCCGAGCGCCACGAGCGCGTCGACCGGCTGCGGGCTTCGGCTGTGCACGACGAGCGGATAACCCGCCTTCGAGAGGTTTGCCGCCATCGGGCGACCCATGAGTCCCAGTCCGATGAAACCGATCGTCTCAGGCATGACGCGGAGTATATTCGCACGATGTTCATTGTGCTGGTGAAGGTACAGGTGAAGCCGGAGCTGCTCGGCGAATTCAAGACGGCGATTCTCAAGAACGCGGAGCTCTCCGTGCAGCGCGATCCGGGATGCGTCCGCTTCGACGTGCTGCAGCAGGAAGACGATCCCACGCGATGGTTCTTCTATGAGGTCTACGAGGAAGAGCACGCGTGGGTTGCCATCGCAGTTCACCGCACTTCTCTCGCGTTCAAGGAAGTCGGCGATCGCGCCATCCTCTCGCGCGACGTCACCAAGCTCACGGGCATCAATGTGAACGGTTGATCAGATCGGCGGTCGCGACCGACCGCGTGTGCTGAGACGTCCGCGCCGTGGACCGCTCCGCGGGACCCGTCCACGTACGTGGGCCGGGTCCCGTCGTGCAACAGGGCGCCACTGCACGACGGACCCGGCGGGACTGGCCCGGGATCAGGCATCTGCCCCATGCAAGCTATGCCTTATAATGCCCACAGGAGAAGCTCTTCTCGCGATCAACCGATAAACCTTAGGCAGGCCGGATGTTCGAACGCTACACAGAAAGGGCGCGACGGGTTCTGTTCTTCGCCCGTTACGAGGCCAGCCAGCTCGGCAGCATCTCCATTGAGACCGAGCATCTCCTTCTCGGACTGATCCGCGAAGGCAAAGGGCTGACGAGCCGCATCTTCGCGCGCTCGCACCTGTCCCTCGAAAACATCCGCAAGGAAATCGAAGGGCGCACCGTGTTCCGCGAGAAGGTCTCGACGTCGGTCGAGATTCCGTTCAGCGCGGAAACGAAGCGTGTGCTGCAGTTCGCCGCCGAAGAGGCGGACCGCCTGCTCCACAACTACATTGGCACCGAGCATCTGCTGCTCGGCATCCTCCGCGAAGAGCGATCCGTCGCCGCGTCCATCCTCATGGAAAAGGGGATGCGCCTTCACACCGTACGCGAAGACATCGTCCAGCTCCTCAACGAGAAGACGACGCTCACGCGCGTGAAGGAGACGCCGCTGCTCGCGGAGTTCAGCCGCGACCTGACCGAAGCGGCGATGAAGAACATTCTCGATCCGCTCGTCGGGCGCGACTACGAGCTCGAGCGCGTGCAGCAGGTCCTCTGCCGCCGCACCAAGAACAACGCCGTGCTGATCGGCGAGCCTGGCGTCGGCAAGACCGCGATCGTCGAAGGGCTCGCGCAGAAGATCGTCTACGGCGATGTGCCGCACTTCCTCGCCGACAAGCGCATCCTCGCGCTCGACATCTCGCTGATCGTCGCCGGCACGAAGTACCGCGGACAGTTCGAAGAGCGCCTCAAGGCGATCATGAAGGAGCTCACCGAGAACCCGAACATCATCGTGTTCATCGACGAGCTGCACACGCTGGTCGGCGCGGGTTCCGCCGAAGGCTCGCTCGACGCGGCGAACATCCTGAAGCCGGCGCTCTCGCGCGGCGAAATCCGCTGCATCGGCGCGACGACGCCCGCCGAGTACCGCAAGTACATCGAGAAGGACCGCTCGCTCGAGCGGCGGTTCCAGGCGATCAAGGTCGATCCGCCCGCCGAGAAGGAAACGATCGACATCCTCATGGGCGTGAAGGACCGCTACGAGCAGTTCCATCACGTCGAATACACGCGCGACGCGATTGAGGCGGCCGTCTACCAGTCGAGCCGCTACATCACGGATCGCTTCCTGCCCGACAAGGCGATCGATCTCGTCGGATGAAGCCGGCGCGCGCGCCAAGCTGAAGGAAGCCGGCTACAGCGAGGAGTTCGGCGAGATCAACAAGAGCATCCGCGTCGCGGTCGAGCAGATGGAGAACGCGGTCTCGCAGAAGGATTTCGAGAAGGCGCAGTTCTACCGCGAGCAGGAAGTCTCGGCCCGCGAGAACCTGCAGTTCGTCCGCGAGAAGTTCGACGTGAAGTCGAGCGCGCGCAAGGTCATCGTCTCGAAGGCTGACATCGACGAGGTCGTGTCGAAGTGGACCGGCGTGCCGATCGCGTCCATCAACCAGGATGAAGGCGACAAGCTGCTGCGGATGGAAGCCGACCTCCACAAGCGCGTCGATCAGCCAGGAGACCGCCATCTCGGCGATCTCGCGCGCGATCCGCCGGTCGCGCGCCGGCCTCAAGAATCCGCAGCGTCCGACGGGCAGCTTTATCTTCCTCGGGCCGACCGGCGTCGGCAAGACCGAGCTCGCCCGCGCGCTCGCGAACTTCCTGTTCGGCAGCGACCACGCGCTCATCCGGCTTCGACATGTCCGAGTACATGGAGAAGCACTCGGTGTCGAAGCTGATTGGATCGCCGCCCGGATACGTCGGCCACGAAGAAGGCGGCCAGCTCACCGAGAAGGTGAAGCGGAATCCCTACTCGGTCGTCCTGCTCGACGAAATCGAGAAGGCGCACCCGGACATCTTCAACATCCTCCTGCAGGTGTTCGAAGACGGCCATCTGACCGATGGCCTCGGCAACCGGGTGAACTTCAAGAACACGATCATCATCATGACGTCGAACATCGGCGCGCGCTTCATTCAGAAGAAGGCGTCGCTCGGGTTCCAGTCAAGCGATCTGAGCGCCATCGACAAGAACGTCAACGAGATGGTCCTTGGCGAGGTGAAGCGGACCTTCAACCCCGAGTTCATCAATCGAATCGACGAGATCATCGTGTTCGAGGCGCTGACCGACGAGGACCTGCGCCGCATCATGGCGCTGCTCGTCGAGCAGCTGAACCTGAACCTCGCCGATCGCCGCATGAAGGTCATCCTGGCGCCGGACGTCGTCGACTGGATCATCGACGTCACGTGCAAGGACCGCTCGTATGGCGCGCGCCCGCTCCGCCGCGCCATCCAGCGCTATGTCGAGGATCCGCTCTCGGAGGAGCTGATTCGCGGCCATCTCCGCGACGGCGATATCGAGGTGTATCTCGAAGCTGGACAGCTTGCCTACCGGCCCGCAGGTGAGTTGACCGGCGGCCGGAAGCTCTCCTGAGATTGACCTGACAGTTCGACGAATTTAGCGAATTCGTCGGATTGCGGATTGCAAATTGAAATTCGACAATCCGTAGATTCGTAAATTCGCAATCCAGTCAATCCGCCAACCGGCCGGGCCGACCGGCGGCCCGCCTGCAACGTCTGATCTCCGCAGTAGATCCAGTAAACTAAGGTGTTTCGGAATCCCTTAATGCAGAAGCAGTTGGCTCGAACGCTCGCCTGCGCGGCGCTTCTGGCTGCGGTCGCCGCGTCCCCGGCGTTCGCGCAGGCCGGCAACCCGGCCTGCGGCGAACAACAACCCGTCGACCGTCTGTGGCTCGCCGATCCCGCCGCCCGTGGCGCTGCCGCCGGCCAACTCCGGGCCGGTCGTGTATCTGATCGTTCCCTGTTTCGCGAAGCAGGGCGGTTCCCCGGTCGTCGAGCCCGAAACGCTACCTGTATTACATCCAGCTCCGCCCCAGCCTCCCGTCCCAGAACATCTGGGTGCCGTGGGATGACGCGCCATCAGCAGATCGCGACCGAGGACTTCAAGCGGCTCTGGGGCGACGAACTTCCTCGACGATCTCTCCATCGAAGTCACCGATTACCGCGTTCTCCAACGGTGTCATCGGCAAGATCGTGCTGTACGACATGGAGGAGCGCGAGCGCGTCAAGATCGTCAACTACGAGGGGTCGAAGAACATCGACCGCACGAAGATTGCCGAGCAGCTGAAGGAGAAGGGCATCGAGCTGCGGCTGGATTCCTTCCTCGACGAAAACACGCTGCACCGAGTTGAGAGCGTGCTTCACGAGATGATGGCGGAGAAGGGGTTCACCAACGCCGAGATCACGCACACGACGACACCGGTGGCCGGCGGCCCGAAGCTGGTCAACATCACCTTCAACATCGGGGAAGGGCCGAAGCTCCGCATCCGCGACATTGAATTCGTCGGCAACCAGGCGTTCAGCGACCGCACGCTCGCGCGGAAGATGAAAGACAACAAGTCGAAGAAGGGCCTCATCTTCATGACCCTCTTCAGGAGCGCCACGTACAAGGAAGACAGAGATGCGAAGACGACGCCGAGAAGGTGGCCGCGTTCTATCGCGAGAAGGGGCTACGTCCGCGCCCGCGTCGGCAATCCCGAGGTCAAGACGATCGGCGACGAGAAGGGCGGCAAAACGCGCTGGATTCAGCTGCGCATCCCCGTCACCGAAGGGCCGCGCTACCGCGTGGGGGCGTTCAACTTCGAGGGCAACACGGTCGTCAAGAGCGAGAACCTGCGACCGATGTTCAAGGTCAAGGAAGGCGACTGGTACAGCGAGAAGCTACGTTCGCGACGGCCTCAAGAAGGCGCAGGAGGCCTACGGCGCCGGCGGTTACATGGAGTTCACCGGCTACCCGGATCTCAACCCGAAGAATGACGGCCTCGCGCCGGTCGCAACCGACGGCAATGCCGCGGCTCCCGCCGCCGACATCGCCGCGCTCCGCACGCGACCGACGCGAGCGTCGACGGCGAACGCGCTCGACGGAACGGTTCGAACGCCCTGAAGCCGACCGTCGACGTGACGATGCGGTTGTCGGAGGGCAAGCAGTTCTTCGTGAACCGCATCTCGTTCATCGGCAACAGCACCACGCGCGACAACGTCATCCGGCGCGAGATGCGCCTTGTCGAGGGCTCCACGTTCAACACCGAGTCGCTGAAGTACAGCATCCGCCGGCTCAATCAGCTCGGGTAGCTTCAAGAACCTCGAAGGCAACGACAAGGACATGAAGGTCGACAAGACGGCGGGACGCGACAACGCAGGTCGACGTCACGCTGAAGGTCGAGGAGCAGAACCGCAACCAGGTCACCTTCGGCGCCGGCGTCTCGCAGTGCGAGGGATTCTTCGGCCAGCTCTCGTTCCAGACCGCGAACTTCCTCGGCCGCGGCGAAAGCCTCACCGCGTCGGCGCAGGCCGGCTCGCGCTCGCAGAACTACCAGCTGGCGTTCACCGAGCCGTTCCTGTTCGACCGCAACCTCACCGGCGGCGTCGACATCTACAAGCGCTCGCTGCAGTACATCGGCTACTACACGCAGAAGTCCACCGGCGGCAACCTCACGTTCGGGTTTCCCGGTCCAGGACTTCGCGCGGATGTTCATCAACTACTCGTACGAGTCGGTCGGCGTGTCCGGACCTGAACGAGGCGCTGCTCGATCCGTCGTGCGTCGTCTCGTCGAGCGGCTGCAGCACGATGAACGTCAGCGACCTGTCGAGGATCAGTCCCGACGGCGCTCGAGTCAGCTGCGGCGCAACCCGTTCCTGTTCGATTCGTTCCTGATCGGATCGAAGGGCAACCGGACGATCAGCAAGGTGACGCCGAGCTACGTGTTCAACACGATCGACAACCCGATCTTCCCGGCCAACGGCAAGCGGGTCACGCTGGCGATGGACATCGGCGGCCTGGGCGGCAACACCAGCTATCTCAAGCCGACGCTCGAAGGCATCTGGTATCACCCGCACACGTCGCGCAGCTCGTTCGGCGGCCGCGTGCAGTTCCAGTCATCGAGCCCTATCGAGGGACGACGAATCTGCCGGTCTTCGAGCGGCTGTTCCTCGGCGGCGAGTACAGCGTGCGCGGCTACGATATCCGCTCGATTGGGCCGACCGTGCCGAACTCGCAGATCGTGCTCGGCGGCAACAAAGAGCCTGCTGTTCAACGGCGAATACATCATCACCGTCGCCGGACCTGTGCGTCTCGTGCTCTTCTACGATGCCGGCCAGGTACGCGACTTCGGCCAGAAGTTCGCGTGGAAGGAAGATCTGACGCGTCAGGTGTTCCCGGCCCCGCCGCTGCTGATCGATCCGTTCTCGGGCTCTCCGTCGGCGGCCTCGAGGATCCGAACGCGCCCGGGCGTGCACACCGAGGTCATCGGCCGGACCAGCGCATTCAAGACGTCGACGGGCGCGGAGATCCGGTTCTTCATGCCGGTGCTCAACGTGCCGTTCCGTCTCATCTTCGCGGCCAACCCGCAGCGCGGCGGCGTGCTCAACAACACGCTGCTGCCGGCGAAGGCCTTCACCTTCAAGTTCGCTGTCGGTTCTACGTTCTAGGAGCGCCTTCTCGATGCCACGATTGTTCCGCCGCGCGCTGCTGCTCGTGCCCATGCTGGGACTCGTCGCGTGCGGCAGCAACGACAACAGTTCGACGCCGACCGCGCCGTCAACGCTGCCCACCGTTTTGACGGAGACGTTCACGGGCACGCTCCTCGAAGAACGCGGCGTACACGCATCCGTTCGCCGTCACCGACGCCGGCGACGTCGTCGGTGTTCCTCATCACGAGCGCTGAGGCCGCGCACCCCGACAACAATACGATTCCAATCGGCGTCAGCCTCGGTACCTGGAATGGCGTCAGCTGCGCCATCGTGATTGCCAACGACAACATATCGCCGGGCTCGAGCCTGACCGGCCGCGCGACTGCCGCCGGCAACCTGTGCGTTCGCGTCTATGACGTGGGATTTGTGCCGGGTTCCTCGAATTACGAAGCTGCTGATCGACCATTACTAGGCCGACCTAAAGGTCGGCCTCTACCACCTAGGGTCGGCCTCACGCGAGCGAAAGGTCGGCCTCTACGGGCCCAGCGTGTTAAAATTCATGAGCTTCTGTACGACAGGAAAGGATTGACTGTAATGAGAGCTTTTGTCGTTGCCGCGGCCCTCAGCGTGACCCTGGCTGCCGCTCCAACCTTCGCCCAGGCGCCCGGCTCCGGCTCCGGCAGCGCCGCCCGCCGCTGCGCAGGCCGCGCCCGCTGAACAGCCCTTCCCGACCGGCGCGAAATACGCGTTCGTCAACATCCAGCGCATCGCGGCCGAGTCCGCGCAGGGCAAGGCGCTCAGCCGCGGGTGCAGGGGCTCAACGCCCAGAAGGTCACCGAGCTGAACGAGAAGAACAAGGCGCTGCAGACGTCGCAGCAGAAGCTCGACTCCGGCGCCAGCGTCCTGAGTGACGCCGCACGCGCGCAGCTCGCCAAGGACATCGATCGCCAGCAGACGGAGATCCAGCGCTTCACCGACGACGCACAGAAGGACGTCGAGGAAATGCAGAACGAGCTGCAGGCGCGAATTCCAGCAGAAGCTGGGTCCTGTCATTCAGCAGATCGCGCAGGAGAAGAAGCTCGAGATCCTGTTCAGCGCGCTTGACGCGGGAATCATCTGGGCCGATGCTGGTCTCGACCTCACCAGCGAAGTGATTCGGCGCTTCGACGCCGCCGCGCCTGTCGCCGCGGGGCCGGCGGCTCCGCCGCGCCGCTGCGCCGAGAACGGCGGCACCCGCGCCGGCCGCACCGCGACCCGCCGCACCGGCGGCGCCTCGGCCGGCGCCCGCAGCGCCGGCGCCCGCGCCGAAGAAATAAGGTGATCCATCGATCTGCCCGCGCTCCTCGACCGCGTTCATCACCGTTTTCCGTCATTCCTGATCGACGCGGTCGGGGAGCACGAGCCGGGCAGCCGGCTCACGGCGTGCAAGAACCTCACCATCAACGAAGATTTCTTTCCCGGACATTTTCCCGGCGCGCCCGTGATGCCCGCGGTCCTGATGATCGAGGCGCTCACGCAGGTGGCGGCTGTCCTCATCCTCGAGCACGCGAACGCGCCGCCGACGGCGCGCGTCTCGCTGCGCGGCGTGAACAACGCCAAGTTCCGCCGGCAGGTCGTTCCCGGCGATCGATTGACGCTCGAGGTGCTCGCTCGGACGGCGGCGCTCGACGCTCGCAAAGGCGCAGGCGACGGCGTAGAGTCGGTCAGCACCGCGTGGCGGAGGCGGAGCTCCTGCTCGCCATTGAGCCTGGCGCCGCGTACGTCGATCCGTCCGCGGACGTGCACCCGTCGGCGCGGCTCGGCGAAGGGACGATCGATCGGCGCCAACTGCACGATTGGTCCCGAGGTCACCGATCGGCCGGCGATGCCGCATCGACGCGTCGGTCGTCATCGACGGCTGGACCGAGATCGGCGACGAGACGCGCATCTTCCCGATGGCGTCGATCGGTCTCGCGCCGCAGGACCTCAAATGCAGGGTGAGCGCACGCGCCTGACCATCGGCAAGCGCAACACGATCCGCGAGTTCGCGACGATCAACCGCGGCACCGCCGGCGGCGGCGGCGACACGACCATCGGCGACAACAACCTGCTGATGGCGTACGTGCACGTCGCGCATGACTGCCATGTCGGCAGCCATACGATCTTCGGGCCACATGCGACGCTCGGCGGGCACGTCAGCGTCGAGGATTACTCGAACATCAGCGCCGGCTCCGCGGTCCACCAGTTCTGCCGCGTCGGCAAGCACGGCTTCGTCGGCGGCTACTCGGTCGTGACGAAGGACGCGCTGCCGTTCGGACGAACGATCGGCGGGCGGCCGGCACGGATCTTCGGCGTCAATTCGATCGGCCTCGCGCGTCGCGGCTTCAGCACCGACACGATCAACCAGCTGAAACGCGCCTATCGGTACCTGCTGCAGGCCAATACGACGCACGCGCTCGCGCAGATCGACGCCGACTCCGACGCTGTCGTCGCCGGAAGTGCGCTACCTGGTGGAGTTCATCCGCAGCTCGCAGCGCGGCGTCATCCTCCGCCGTCCGACGCGCACGCACCGAGGAGCTGGTCGCCGACGAATGAAGCTCGGGCTCATCGCCGGGCAACGGCCGTTTTCCGTTTCTCGTCCTCGACGCCGCGCGCGCCCAGGGGCACGACGTCACGATTGTCGCCGCGAAGGAAGAAACCTTTCCTGAACTGAACGAGGCGGCCGCGGCGGCACGGCTCCGCGATTCACTGGATTTCGCTCGGCCAGCTCGGCACCTGCATCTCGGTGTTGAAAGACGCCGGCGTGACCCACGCCGTGATGGCGGGACAGGTCAAGCACACGAAGATCTTTGCCGGCGGGATCATTCCCGACCTCACGTTCCTCAGCGTCCTGAAGCAGCTGACCTCGAAGAACACCGACGGGCTGATTGGCGCGGTCGCCAACGTGCTGCACGATCGCGGCATCGAGCTGATGGACTCGACCGCGCTGCTCGAGCCGCTGCTCGCGAAGCCGGGCGTGCTGACCAGGCGGGCGCCGACCGAGGACGAGCGCAACGATTTCGAGTTCGGCTACCGGATGGCTGACGCGATCGCGGCGCTCGACATCGGGCAGACGATCGCGGTGAAGCACCAGGCGGTCGTCGCGGTGGAAGCGATGGAGGGGACCGACGAGGTCATCGGCCGCGCGGGCCATCTCGCCGGTCCCGGCGTGCGCATCGTCAAGGTGGCGAAGCCGAAGCAGGACATGCGGTTCGATGTGCCGGTCGTCGGCATCGCGACGATCCAGGCGATGCGCGTGGCGGGGGCGAGCGCGCTGTCGGTCGATGCGGGCAAGACGCTGATGATCGACGGCGATGCGATCATCGCGTCGGCCAACGAAGCGGGCATCGCGATCGTAGGACGGGGCGCAATTGACGAATTTGCGAATCGACGAATGTACTGATGTGGAAGTGCGCAGTTGAATTCGTCAATTCGTAGATTCGACAATCCGTCAATGCCAGTCAGCGTCGCCGTGATCGGCGTCGGCCATCTGGGCCAGCACCACGCGCGGCTGCTGGCATCGATGAACGGCGTCGAGCTGGTCGGGCATCTGCGACACGCAACCGTGGCCGCGCGGACGAGATCGCCGCGAAGTTCGGCGGACCAGGTGTTCGCGGATTCGCGCGAGCTGCTTGGCCGCGTCGACGCCGTCGACGGTCGCCGTGCCGACCGATTGCGCACGTCGACGTCGCGCTGCCGTTTCTCGACGCCGGCATTGCCACGCTCGTGGAGAAGCCGATCGCTCCGAGCGTGCGAGGACGCCGACCGGCTGGTTGATGCGGCGCGAGCGTCGCGGCGCGCTGCTCGCAACGGGACACACCGAGCGATTCAATCCGGCGGTCGCGGCGGCGCTGCCGCTCATCTCGCAAGCCGCGCTTCATCGAGATCCACCGCCTCGGGCACGTTTCCCGAGCGCAGCCTCGACATCGACGTCATCTTCGATCTCATGATTCACGATCTCGATCTGCTGCTCAGCGTGGTGAAATCGGAGGTTGCGGCGATCGAAGCGGTCGGCGTGAACGTGCTCACGCCGAAGGCCGACATCGCGAATGCGCGCCTCCGGTTTGCGTCGGGCTGCATCGCGAACGTCACGGCGAGCCGCATCAGCCGCGAGCGTGTGCGCAAGGCGCGGTTCTTCCAGAACGACTCGTACGTGTCGATCGACTACGCGGCGCAGGAGCTCGAGGTGTTCCGCCTCGTCGCAGAGGCCGGCGCGCGCCCGATCATTCACGGCGGCAAGGTCGACGTCACCAACGACGAGCCGCTGCGCCGCGAGCTCGCAGGACTTCGTCGATGCCGTCCGCACGGGCCGGACGACCTGGTGTGACGGGACGCGATGGACGCGACGCGCTCGCGCTGGCGACGCGCGTCGCAGAGACAATGGAGGCATGACGACCTCTGCACTCCTTCGACGCGCTGCTGGAGCGGGTGAGCGCTGGCGAACGGCTTGACGCGGACGATCTCGCGCAGCTTGCGCGCGACGCCCGACATCCTGCAGCTCGGCATGCTGGCGGACACCGTCCGGCGCCGCATCCATGGCGCGCAGGTGACCTACGTGCGCGTCGCGCTGCTGTCCGTTCGACAAGCCGTTCACCGACGCGGTGCCGCTCGCGGCGCGCGAGGTTCGCGTGACCGGGAAGCCGGATTCGCTGGACGTCGCCGTCAACGGCCGTCGAGACGGCGCGAGCGGTTGCGGGCGATCGCACGGTATCCGGCGTTCTCGTGGATGGACGTCGAGACGGCTCGCCGCCGGGGCATCGCAGCCCGCGTCGGCAGTCCTCGAGCGGCTGCGATCCGCGGGCCTCGACGCGATTGCCGAACTGCCGCTGGATCGCATCAGCCATCGCCGCCGAGGTGGTCGAGGCGATCGTCGCCGCCGGCTACCAGGCAGATGCGGCTGACCATCGACAAGGCGCCCGCGGATGTGCGCGCGAAGCTGTTCGTCGGCGCCGCGGCGCTGCAGGAGAAGTTCGCCTGGCCATCCGGTCGATGAGCCCGCTTCCGTCGCTGCTCGACGCGATGCGGCCGACAACCGGCTATGACGACGTGAAGAGCGTGGCGATTGCGAGGCTGGCGGCGCCGAACATCCCGACGGTGCAGGTGGACTGGCTTCGCTACGGCCCGAAGCTCGCGCAGGTGGCGCTGACCTTCGGCGCCGACGATGTCGACAACGTGACGGCGAGTGACGAGGCGCCGGACGGGCGGCGCCGCGCGCCGCTCGAGGACGTGCGGCGCAACATCGAGGCGGCAGGGCTCGAGCCGGCGGAGCGCGACGGGCGCTTCGCGCTGATCGCCTGATGCCCTCGACTCGCGTCGCCCGTCCTCGCTCGCGCGCCGAGGACAAGCCGCGATTCGGATTGGTGCGGTGGGCTACCTCAACGCCCGCCCGTTGACGTGGGCGCTCGATCGCGCACCGCGATCGCTGGCAGGTGCGATACGACCTGCCGGCGGTGTGCGCGCGCGCTGCTCTACGACGGCGAAGTCGATCTCGGTCTGGTCCCGTCGATCGAATACCTGCGCTCCGAGCAGTATCGGTTCGTTCCCGGCGTCGGCATCGGCTCGCGTGGCCCCGTGGCATCGGTCGCGCTCTTCACGCGGCGGCCCGTTGAGCGAGATCAGGCACATCGCGCTCGACACCAGCTCGCGCACGTCGGTCACGTTGATCCGCGTGCTCGTGTCACCACCGGTTCCGAGTCGCGCCGGAGTTCGTGCCGCACGGTCCTGACCTCGCCGCGATGGTGCGCGACTACGACGCCGGCCTTGCTGATCGGCGACCCGGCGCTCGAGGCCGATCCGGCGGCGCTGGGCGTGACGAAGATCGATCTCGGCGCCGAGTGGACCGCGATGACCGGGCTGCCGTTCATCTACGCGGCGTGGACAGGGCGCGCCGGTGCGATTGGCGCCGAGCGAGGTGCGGCTCCTGCAGGAGGCGCAGGCGGAAGGCGTGCGCGTCGTATCCGGCGATCGCCGCGGAGTACGGCAAGGGCGACGCGGCCGCGACGCAGCGGGCCCTCGCATACCTAGGGGATAATATGCGTTACGGTCTCGGCGCCGATGAAGCGCAGGGGCTGCAGATGTTTCTCGACTACGCAGCGGACCTGGGCCTGGCGCCGCAGCAGCGCCGGCTGGAGTTTTTCTAGGCGTAGGCCGGGTCCCGAAAGCCTCCGGTGCCATGGCCTTGGACCCGGCAGATGACGATGCTGAACGATCTCGCGAAAAAGGTGCTGGACGGCGGCCGCGTCGATCGCGCCGAGGCGCTGGAGCTCTATCGCCACGCGCCGACGCACCTGCTCGGTCACCTCGCCGACGCGATCCGCGCACGCAAGCATCCGGAGCGGATCGTCACCTACATCATCGACCGCAACGTCAACTACACGAACGTCTGCGTGGCGCGCTGCAACTTCTGCGCGTTCTACCGGCCGGTCGGATCGTCCGAGGGCTACGTCCTCGGCTTCGAGGAGATCTTCCGGAAGATCGACGAGACGATTGCGGTCGGTGGGAATCAGCTGCTGCTGCAGGGCGGCCACAACCCCGACCTGCCGATCGCGTGGCATGAGGATCTGTTCCGCGCGGTCAAGGCGCGTTATCCGACGTTCAAGCTGCACGCGCTGTCGCCGCCGGAAGTGCTGCACATCTCGAGGCTGAATCAGCTCCCGGTGCCCGCGGTGATCGAGCGCCTGATCGCCGCGGGTCTCGACAGCATTCCGGGCGGCGGCGCCGAGATCCTCGTCGATCGCGTGCGCAAGCTGCTCAACTGCTACGGCAAGGCGACGAGCGACGAGTGGCTCGGCGTGATGCGCGAGGCGCACCAGGCCGGCCTGCGCACGACGGCGACGATGATGTACGGCACCGTGGAGACCGACGAGGAGCGCATCGAGCACATGATGCGGCTGCGCGACGTGCAGGACGAGACCGGCGGCTTCACCGCGTTCATCACCTGGAGCTACCAGCCCGAGCACACCGAACGCGGCGGCACCGAGGCGACCGGCGTCGACTACCTGCGCACGCTCGCGCTCGCCCGCATCGTCCTCGACAACTTCGACAACCTGCAGGCGTCGTGGGTGACGCAGGGCGGCAAGGTCGGCCAGCTCAGCCTGGCGTTCGGCGCCAACGACATGGGCAGCGTGATGATCGAAGAGAACGTCGTCCGCGCCGCCGGGCGCCAGCTACTGCATGGACGAAGTCGAGATCGTCGTCAACATCGAGGACGCCGGCTTCACTCGCCAAGCGGCGCAACATGCACTACGACAGTGCTCGGCGATCCGATCTGCCGCGAGCGCGAGGTGCCGCGGATGCTGTCGCTCGCCACCGCGCGCGCCGACGGCGACGCCTCGGTGCCTGACGAGCTGCGCAACTACCCGGCGCGAAGCCGCAGCGCCAAAGAGCGGCGCGCCTCGCTTGGCGATTAGTGATTAGCGTCTACACCGCCGAGTGGGTCCTGCCGATGACCGGCGAGCCCATTCATCGCGGATCGATCGCCATCGACGGAGGGGTCGTCGTTGGCGTCGACGATCCGCGTGCCGGTGGACGCGGTCGATCTGGGGAGCGTCGCTATCCTGCCGGCGCTTGTGAATGCGCACACGCATCTCGAGCTCTCGTATCTGCGGGGACAGATTCCGCCGACGGAGAGGTTCCTGGACTGGATCCGGACCATCATGGCGACCAGGCGCCAGTATCCCGATGCGAGCGACCGGCGGATTGTGGACGCGGCGGGCGCCGCGATTGCCGAGGCACGGGCGAGCGGCACGGGGCTGCTCGGCGACATCTCGAACACACTGGTCACGACGCGGTTGCTGCGTGACGCGGCGATGCCTGCCCAGGTGTTCTACGAGCTCCTGCGGTTCAATGCCTCCGACCCGGAATCGATGACGCGGGAGGCGCGCGCGAAGGCGAACGCGGCGGCCGGCAACGGCAACGGGAACGTGCGCGTCAGCCTTGCGCCACATGCACCGTATTCGGTGTCACCGGGGCTGTTTGCCGCGATCCGCGCCGACCTCGACGCGCACGCCGGACGCAGGTGACGAGCGTGCACCTCGGCGAATCGCCGGAAGAAATCGAGTTCATCAAGCGCGGCACGGGCCCGTGGCGTGCGCTGCTCGAAGAGCTCGGCGTGTGGACCGACGAGTGGGAGCCGCCCGGCACGTCGCCGGTGGAATACCTCGAGCAGCTCGGCTTCCTGGACCGCCGGGTCCTCGCGGTGCATGGCGTGCAGTTCGATGGCGACGACCTCGATCGCCTGCGGGCTCGAAACATGACGATCGTCAGCTGCCCGCGCAGCAACCAGCACGTCGGCGTCGGCGCGCCGCCGCTCGAGGCGTTCTACGCGATGGACGTGAACGTCGCCTTCGGCACCGACAGCCTCGGAAGCGTGCCCGATCTGAACCTGTTCTCCGAGCTCGCCGAAGCGCGCCGGCTGGCTCCCCGCGTGCCGGCCCGCGCGCTGCTCGAGAGCGCGACGCGCCAGGGCGCCGCGGCGCTCGGTTTCGAGGAGGAGTTCGGCACGATCGAGCCCGGGAAGCGCGCGCAGTTGATCGCCGTCCGCACGCCGGCCGGCGTGGACGATGTGGAAGAATATCTCGTGGGCGGTATCGAGCCGTCGGCGATCAGGTGGCTCGATCAGAAAACTCCCAACGCCCAACTCCCAACGCCCAAGAAGTCAGGTTAGTCAACGTGGGAGCTGGAGGTCGGAAGTTGGGAGTTGACACGCATGCGTAAGCTGGTCACCTACTTATCGTTCGTTCGCTTCAGCCACTCGGTGTTCGCCTTGCCATTTGCGCTCACCGGCGCGCTGCTGGCGTGGCGCGATCATCCGTTCTCCTGGTCGCAGGTGGCGTGGATCATCGTCTGCATGGTGAGCGCGCGCAGCGCCGCGATGGGGTTCAACCGCCTGGTCGATGCACGGCACGACGCGCTGAATCCGCGGACGTCGATGCGCGAGCTTCCACGCGGCGCCATGACCCGCGCCGAGGCGACGATGTTCGTCATCGTCTCGTCGGCCGTGTTCGTCTACGGCTCGTCGCGGCTGAACCCGATCTGCCTGATGCTCAGCCCGGTCGCGCTGGCGATCGTGTTCTGGTACTCGCTGGCCAAGCGCTACACCGCGTATACGCAGTTGTTCCTCGGCCTGGCGATGGCCGTCGCGCCCGTTGGCGGATGGATCGCGGCGGGCGGCAGGGGAGGTGCCGAGCCCTGGCTGCTCGGCCTCGCGATCGGCCTCTGGGTCGGCGGCTTCGACGTCCTGTATGCCTGCCAGGATCTCGATTTCGATCGCGGGTCACGGCCTGCGGTCGATCCCGACGCGCTTCGGCGTCACGCGCGCGATTCAGCTGTCGCGCGTCATGCACGTCGCCGCGGTCGCGTCGATGGCCGCGCTCTGGCGGGTCGCGCACCTGCCGCCGTTCTACCTTGTCGGCGTCGCCATCGTCGCCATCCTTCTCACGCATACGAGCAGTCGCTCGTCAGCGACGACGACCTGTCGCAGGTGAAGAGGGCGTTCGATTTGAACGGGTATGTGGGAATCGTGTACTTCGTGGCGACCGCCTTGTCCCTGTACCTGCGATAGCCACGAAAGCCACAAAGACGACTTGGCCACAAGCATACAAAGTTCACGATGGTTTTGATCTCTGAGTCTCTTTGTGATCTGAAAAACAAGATCTTTGTGCGCTTTGTGGCTGATTCGTTTTTGTGACCTTCGTGGCCCCCAGCTCCCGACAAGTCTCCGGATCGCATCGCCGGCATGTTCGATGCGATCGCGCCTCGCTACGACCTTCTCAACCATCTCCTGAGCGCCGGCATCGATCGCCGCTGGCGCGCTGCCGCGATTCGGTCGCTGATGCTCACCGGCCGCGAGACGCTGCTCGACGTGTGCGCGGGCACGGCAGACGTGGCTCGCGTCTCGACCGGGCGCGGCGCGCGTCGTCGGCGTCGATTTCTCCGGCGCCATGCTCGCGCGTGGTCTACAGAAGGTGCGCGCGGCGGGGGAGTCCCAGCACATCACGCTGCTGCGCGGCGATGCCATGCAACTGCCCGCTGCCGATCGGTCCGTCGATGCGGTGACCATCGCGTTCGGCATCCGCAACGTGCAGCGTCCGGACGTGGCGTGCGCGGAGCTCGCCCGCGGTGCTCCGTCCCGGCGGACGCCTGGCGATTCTCGAGTTCGGCGTCCCGCGCATCCCCGGCATCAAGCGGCTGTACTCTGGTAGCTTCACGCACGTACTGCCGCGGATCGGACGTGCAATCTCCGGGCATGGCGCCGCATACTCCTACCTGCCCGCATCGGTCGGCACGTTCGCGCCGCCTTCGGAATTCGTTGAAACACTGCGGCGCGCCGGCTTTTCCGGGGTGCGCGCAGACCCGCTCACCTTCGGGATCGTCTATCTGTATACGGCACGGCTCTAGCAGGTTCGCCGATTCGCGGGTTCGCGAGTTCGCGAGTTCGTGGGTTCGCGTAAGTCGTTGCAAAGCCGAATGTTATAATCTGCGGTCGGACAAGGCGCGTTGATTCATTTCGACATCGACAGTCGGTACCAGGACGAGCTGGTCGTCGGCAGCGCCATCTCTCGGCGAGAAGGCGTCATTTTCTCTGTCGTCTGTCACATCCTGCTGATCCTTGCGCTATTCCTGGTCCCGAAGCTGCCGATGTTCCAGGTCAGCCCCGAGGAGCTGGCGCAGCGTCGCGCGGAGTTCGAGCGGAAGATGCGCGAGGCGGCGGATCAACGCTTCGTGTTCGTGCAGCCGCGCATCGACATGAAGGCGCTGCAGCCGCCGGAGCGCGCGCCGCTGTCGGATGTCGATCGCCGGGCGCAGACGCGCGAGACGCCGCCGAACGCGAACAACCCGAGTCCGCTCGCACGCGGCAATTCGTCGGAGCGCGTCGAGGAGCAGAACAACGAGCGCGCCGCCGGCGAGCAGAACCAGAACTCGCCGACGCTGCAGCCGCAGCCGGAATCACAGGAAGCGCGCGTCCTGCCTCCCGCGGATGAAGGATACCGACGGCCGCCGCCCGAGGAGCCGCGGCCGCGGCCGAGCGGATCGCTTGGAGAGGCGCTTCGCAATCTCGAGAACTACGTTCAGAAACAGACCTTCAACAACCCGCAGGGCGGGCTGAATCAGCCTGGCGCGGCGATCCAGTTCGACACCAAAGGCGTGGAGTTCGGCCCGTGGCTGCGCCGCTTTGTCGCGCAGGTGCGCCACAACTGGTTCATTCCGCAGGCCGCGATGACCTTCCACGGCCACGTGGTGCTCACCTTCAACATCCACAAGGACGGCAGCATCAGCGATGTGGCGGTGTTGCAGCCGTCCGACATCGACGGGTTCAACAAGCGCCGCCATCGGCGCCATCACCGGCTCGAATCCAACCGAGCCGCTGCCGCCGGAATATCCATCGGGCCAGGCCTTCTTCACGGTGACGTTCTATTACAACGAAGATCCGGACCGATAACGGCGTGATCCACGGACGGGATCTCGATTCGCTCGTCGACGAGATGAGAACCAAGGCGGGGACGAGCCGGACGCCTGTTCGCGTCGTCAGCGGCGTATCGCGCGTTCGACGATGGCCGCGCTCGTGGCGGACGATGGGGGCTACTACGTTGCCGCCAACGAGGCGGCGCTTGCGTTGACGGGGTTCAGCCGTGAAGAGCTGCTGGAGCGCTCCGTGTCGGACCTGACCGCGGCTGGCGACGCGGCCGTCGAGAGAGCGCCTCTGGAATTCGTTCGTCAGATCGGATCACCAGCGGGGCTCGTATTCGCTGCGGCGGAAGGATGGCTCCACCGCGCACGTGCTCTACGACGCGTATGCCAACGTTGCTCCAGGCGTCCACGTGTCGTTCCTGACACCTCTCGAGCAGCGCGGGGAACGCGAATGACGCCGTTGCCGACGCGGACGCAGCAGCTTGGACTTCTGATTCTCCTCGCGGCGCTCACCATCTACGTTTTCGTGCGAGTGCTCTAAATGCCCATAAGAATGATTCGAATGGCGGCGGCGCTGGCGCTGCTCGTCGCCGGCGCTGCGGATGCGCAGACGCGCGCGCTGACGGCGGCCGACTACGCGCGCGCCGAAAGGTTCCTCGGCTACAACACGAACCGGCTCGTGCTGCATGTCGCCGCGCAGCCAACATGGGTCGGCGACGAACGGTTCTGGTATCGGACGACCACCGAGAACGGAACCGAGTTCTTCCTCGTTGACGCGGCCACCGGCACCCGGAGTGCGGCGTTCGACCAGGCGAAGGTGGCCGCCGCGCTGTCAACAGCCGCGCGCGCTAGCCTACGACCTACCGTCTTCCGTTCAACCAGTTCGAATTCAGCAGCGACCGCAAGTCGCTGTCCTTCAATGCGGGCGGAAGCCAGTGGACCTGCGATGTGGGCGGGACGCGCTGCGAAGGCAGAGAACGCCCGGAGAGGCCGCCGTCGGTCACCTCGCCTGACGGAAAACGAGCGGCCTTCATCCGCAACTACAACCTCTGGGTTCGCGACACCGCGTCCGGCAAGGAGACACAGCTGACGAAGGACGGCGTGAAGGACTTCGGCTACGCCACCGACAACGCCGGCTGGACCCATAGCGATCAACCCGATCCTGCTCTGGTCGCCCGACTCGAAGAAGATCGCCACCTTTCAGCAGGACGAGCGCGGCACCGGCGAGATGTATCTCGTCAGCACCAACGTCGGCCATCCGAAGCTCGAGGCGTGGAAGTATCCGCTGCCGGGCGATCCGAAGATCTTCGATGATCGAGCGCGTCGTCATCGACGTCGATCGCCGCGCGTGTCGTCCGCTTGCAGATGCCGCCCGATCCCCACCGCTCGCTCGGTGTGCGACGACGTCGAGTGCAACGGGCCGTTCGAGGACGTCGAGTGGAGCGCGGACGGGAAGCAGGTCGCGTTTCTCTCCACGTCGCGCGATCACAAGGAAGCGCATCTTCGCGTGGCTGACGCCGATTCCGGCAAGGTGCGTCAGGTGCTCGAAGAGAAGGTCGCGACCTATTACGAGTCCGGCAACGACGCGCACAACTGGCGCTTTCTGCCGGCCTCGAACGAGGTGATCTGGTTTTCAGAGCGCGACAACTGGGGGCAGCTGTACCTCTACGACCTGCAGACCGGGCCGCCTCAAGAATCAGATCACGACGGGTGAAGGCAACGTGACGCAGTTGCTGAAGGTCGATGAGCAGAACCGGCTGCTCTACTTCCTCGGCGTCGGCAAGGAAAAGGGGCGCGACCCGTACTTCGTTCACTTCTATCGCATCGGGTTCGACGGCAGGAACCTGACGCTGCTGACGCCCGAAGATGCCACGCACGTGATTGCGCCGTCACCCTCCGGCAGACTACTTCCTGGACGGCTATTCGAAACCGGACGTCGCGGCGACCGCGGTGCTGCGCGACGCCGGTGGAACGTTGATCGCAACGGTCGAGAAGGCCGACATCTCCCGGCTGGTGGCGACCGGCTGGAAGCCACCACAGCCGATCGTGGTCAAGGCGCGCGACGGCATGACGGACCTCTACGGGCTGCTCTACCGGCCTGCCAACCTGAACGCCTCGGCGAAATACCCGATCGTCAACCACGTGTATCCCGGCCCGCAGACGGGCAGCGTCGGACCGCGCAACTTCTCGCGGCGCGCGGCGATTCGCAGGCGCTCGCCGAGCTCGGGTTCGTCGTCGTGGAGATCGACGGGATGGGGACGCCCTGGCGATCGAAGAAGTTCCACGACGCGTACTTCGGCGACATGGGCGACAACACGCTGCCCGACCAGGTCGCGGGCATGAAGGAGCTCGCGGCGAGGTATCCCTGGATCGATCATGGATCGCGCCGGCATCTGGGGACATTCCGGCGGCGGCTACGCGACCGCGGGCGCGATGTTCCGCTACCCGGATTTCTTCAAGGTCGGCATCTCGGAGTCGGGCAATCACGACAACCGGAACTACGAGGACGACTGGGCGGAGAAGTGGCAGGGTCTGCTCGAACGGAAGCGGCGTTGCCACCAACTACGACAGCCAGGCGAACCAGAACTTCGCGAAGAACCTGAAAGGCAAGCTGCTGCTCGCGCACGGCACGATGGACGACAACGTGCCGCCCTCGACAACACGCTGCTCGTGGTCGACGAGCTGATCAAGGCGAACAAGGACTTCGATCTGCTGATGATGCCCAATCGCCGGCACGGCTACGCCGCCGAGCCCTACATGATTCGCCGGCGATGGGACTACTTCGTGCGGCATTTACTGGACGCGCAGCCGCCGCAAGGCTACGAGTTGCGGCCTACCGCGCAATAGGTATCTGGACCACGCCTGACACCTGATACCTGTCACCTGATACCTTCCGGCTCCCGTCCGCTATCCCATAAATACGCCGCCGTTGGCGTGCAGCGTCTGCCCGGTGATGTAGCGGGCGTCGGGACCGCACAGAAACCGGACGACCGCGGCGATCTCCTCCGGCGTTCCGCGGCGCCCGACCAGCGTCGCGTGCGACGCGTGGTGCGAGGGCTCGGGCCCCCGCCGCGCGGTATCGATCAGGCCTGGCGCGACGCAATTCACGGTAATAGAGTGCGGCGCGAGGTCGTGCGCCAGCGCGCGCGTCAGGCCGACGAGGCCCGCTTTGGCGGCAATGACATGGGCCCGGCGCGCCGCGCCGGTGTAGGACGACAGCCCCCGATGTTGACGATGGAGCCGCCCTTGGCGGCAACCAGGTGGGGCAGCGCGGCATGCGCGGTGAGTACGCGCCGTCGAGGATGGTCGCCATGATCTCGCGCCATTCCTGGTAGTCGAGCCGCTCGAAATCCATTTCCCGCCGCACGGCCGCGTTGTTGACGAGGATATCGAGCCGTCCGAAGCTGGCGAGTGCGGCGCCGACCAGCGCCGCCGCTCCCTCCGGCGTGCCGACGTCGGCGAGTTGCGCGACCGCCTTGCCGCCGGCGTCACGGATTTCCCGGGCGACGCCTTCGGCCTCGGCGCCGCTCGTTTTCGCGTTGATGATCACTGCCGCGCCCGCCTCCCGCCAGCGCGCGAGCGATGGCGCGGCCGATGTTGCGCGCGCTCCCCGTGACGATGGCGACGCGGCCGTGCAGATCGCCGCCGCTCACGAGCGGAACTCCGCCAGCGAACCGAGCGCCGGCTGGTCGAACAGGTCGCGGAGAGAGCCGCTGGTACCCGCTCGCCCTGCTCCCGGCGCCAGCCGCCATACAGCACGTTGTCCATGAACTTGGCGTCCAATTCTTCCTGCGACAGCGGCGCGTGCATGCCTCCGCGCATGTAGGGCCGGCGAATCTCGCGCCGGCTTCCGTCCGTCAGCGTCGCGCGGAGGTGGCCCGTGAAGTTGCGCGGGTATTCGTCGTTGGGATTGATTGAATAGCGGATTTTCGCTGCGAGCGCCAGCACCCCAGCATCTTGGATGCGCGCCTGCGTGAACTGCGCGAAGCCCGCGCGCCGATCGAAGAAGCCGGCAGCCATGCAGTACGGCGTGCTGAACTTCGCGGCGTGCGGCGTGGGCGGCCGATGTTTCACCGCGAGCGGTTCCCACAGCCGATGGACGGTAGCCCTCGCCGACTTCGCAGACGATCTCGGCGATGTCATCCGGCTGCACGCCCTGTTCGGCCAATTCGATCGCACAGTCCACGAACGGCTGCGTCATCGTCCCGCAGGCGTGGGGCTTGAACGCGATGTGTTCCATGATCCACGCGCGCCCCAGATCCTGACGCAGCGGGTCGAAATCCGGCTTCACCGACGGCGCAAACGCGCGATAGAAACCGTGCGAGCCCTCGAGCACGGTGCGTGGACCGTCGAAGCCGCCGCGGGCCATCAACGCGGCGCGGATGCCCGACTGCGCGGCCCATCCGGCGTGCATCCGCTTCGTGGACGTCCCCTCGGCGAAGGTAGCTCGATGATGCCCGATGCCATGCTCCCGGCGATGCCGAGCGCCGAGGCGATCTCCGGCGCAGCAGAGCCCGAGCGCGGCCGACACGCCGCCGGCGGCAGCCAGCGCGCCAAACACCGCGGTGGGGTGAAAGCCGGCCGCGTGCGTGGCTTTGGGAGCGACGAGGCTCAGGCGGCACATCAGCTCCGCACCTGCGGCCACGCCGAGCAGCAGCCGATCGCCGCCGAGCCCCTCGCGCTCGCACGCCGCGAGCGCCGCTGGAACGACCACGGCCCCGGCGTGTGCACCGGTCCGCCCTCGAAGGTGTCGTCGAAATCCTCGCCGTGCGCCGCGGTTCCGTTGACGAGCGCGGCCCCGAACGCGCCGAAGCCGCCTTCATGACCGAGCGCGGTGCAGCGTCCGCCGCCATCCACGCTCGCGCGCGTGGCACGAATGTAGTCGCTATGGCGGGCCGCCACGCACAGGCCGGAGACATCGAGGAAGAGACGTCCTACTGTCTCGCGCGCGGCGGGCGGGAGCGACGAGGGCTGCGCGGCGGCAAGCCACGCGGCAAGTTCTTCAGCGAGTGCCGGCACGCGAGTGTGCCCTCACTATCGCACTCCCAACTCCCAAGCTCCAACTCCCAACTCCCAGAAGTAGTTGGTAGTTGGTAGTTGAGAGCTGGTAGTTGGGAGTTGATGAATATGATCGGTTGTGCGACCACTCGTCGTTGCCGTCCTCGGGCCCACGGCATCAGGCAAAAGCGCGCTTGGACTGGCGCTGGCCGAGCGGCATGGCGGCGAGATCATCAACTGCGATTCGACGGCCGTGTATCGCGGTTTCGACATCGGCACCGACAAAGTGTCCGGCCGAGGGACGGCGCGGCATTCCGCACCACCTCATCGACATCGCCGATCCGACTCAGGTGTATACGGCTGCGCAGTTCGCGAGCGATGCGGCGGCAGCCATTCGCGACATCCACGCGCGCGGCAGGCTGCCGATCCTCGGTCGGCGGGACCGGCTTCTACTACCGCGCGCTGACGCGCGGTCTCTTCTCCGGGCCTGGCGCGGACGAGGAGCTTGCGCGCGCGGCTCCATCGAATCGCGGACGTTCGCGGCTCCGAGAGGCTTCACCGCCTGCTGCGGCGCGTCGATGCCGATCTCGGCGGCGCACGCGATCATGCCGCGCGATCTGAAGCGCATAGTCCGCGCGCTGGAGGTCTATTACACGACGGGCCGGCCGTTGACGTCGCATTTCCGGAGAGACCGTGATCGCCGATCGCGGATTGCGATGTGCTGCCGCGGTTGCGCTGCGACTGCCGCCGGCGCTGACGGCGGAACGCGTGGCGCGCGCCGCGTGGATCGATCAGTTCGCGCGCGGCATCGTCGCCGAGGTGCAGGGACTTCTCGCGCGCGGCGTGCCGCCGCAGGCGCGACCGTTCGGCGGACCTCGTCTACCGGCAGGTGATGGAGATGCTGCGCGGCGTGCGCGGCGAAGCGGAGACGCGCGCGCTCATCGTGCAGGAGAACCGCCGGTACGCGCGACGGCAGTTGATCTGGTTCCGCAAAGAGCCTAATCTCAAGTGGTTTGATGGCCCCGGCGAGCGCGACGGACGTGCTTCGACTCGGTGGAAGATGCGCTTGCGGCGCATGCATGCGGCGCGAGGAGACGTTCCCTGATGGCCCAGGTCACTGAACAGCGATCGTCCTCGGCGCAGCCGAACATCCAGGATGTCTTCCTGAACTACGCGCGCGCGCGACCGGCTCGCCGTCGGCCATTCACCTGCTCGACGGACGACCAGTTCGACGGCCGCATCAAGAATTTCGATCGGTTTGCCGTCATCGTCGAGGTCAACGGCGCGGACCAGCTGGTGTTCAAGCACGCCATCGCGACGATCGGCACGCAGCGATCGGTCGCGAACTACTTCGCCGCCGCACCATCCCTGATTGAGCGTCCTTCCCCGCGTCATCGTCATCGTGCTCGACAGCGTCGGGATCGGTGAGCTGCCCGGACGCGGCGCGCGTACGGTGACGAGGGCAGCAACACGCTCGGCAACATCGCCGCCACGCGTCCCGCTGAAGCGTCCCGACACTGCGATCGCTCGGATTGGGACAACTGGTGGCCGCTCGATACCGCGGACGGACCCGCATGCCAGTCCGATGAGCCGCTGGCGCGCTACGGACGGATGGCCGAGGCCTCGCCGGGCAAAGATTCGGTGACGGGCCACTGGGAGATGATGGGCGTCGTGCTCGATCGGCCGTTTCCGACGTTTCCGCAGCGGTTTCCCGGCCGATCTCATCGCCGAGTTCGAGCGGCGCATCGGCCGCGGCACGCTCGGCAACGTCGTCGGCGTCGGGCACGGAGATCATCGAGCGACTCGGCGCCGAGCACGTGCGCACCGGCAAGCCGATCGTCTACACGTCGGCCGACAGCGTCTTCCAGATCGCGGCGCACGAGGACGTCGTCCCCATCGCCGAGCAGTATGCGCATCTGCGAGATCGCGTTCGACATGGTCGGCCGCGGACATGGGGCGTCGGCCGCGTCATCGCGCGGCCGTTCATCGGCGCGCCGGGCCGTTCAAGCGGACCTCGAATCGCCACGACTACGCGCTCGAGCCGACTGGCGAGACGCTGCTGGATCGCGCTGACGCGACCGGGCGTGCCGGTCGTCTCGATCGGCAAGATCAGCGACCTGTTCGCCGGCCGCGGCATCGAGCGCGCGACGCACACCGCCAGCGACGCCGAAGGCATGGAGCGGCTCGACGGACGCTGATGCGCGAGGCAGCACGACGGGCTTCGTCTTCGTCGAACCTCGTGGACTTCGACACGCTGTACGGCCATCGCAACGACGTCGCGCGGCTACGCGCGCGAACCTCGAGCGGTTCGACCGGCGCGTCTCGCGGCTCGCTGCCGGCGCTGCGCGATTCGCGATCTGCTCGTCGTCACCGCCGACCACGGCAACGATCTGAGCACGCCCGAGCACCGATCATTCGCGCGAATATGTTCCCGTGCTGTCACGGCGTGGCCGGCTGCCAGGCGCCGGGCGCCGACCTGGAGACGCGGCGACATCGGCGACCTGATGCGACGTTCGCCGACCTCGGCGAGACGCTCGCGGCGAACTTCGGCGCAGCCCGCTCGCCGCACGGCACGAGCTGCCTGAGGACATCGTTGTCCACCATCCGTGAAGGTCTCGAGCAGCGCGAGCGCGAGACACTGGCGCCGCAGGCGGCCAAGAGCGCCAGATACGCGCGGCCGGCTCAGGCCCGAGCGCGAGGACGACGTCCGTCCGGCGTATCCAGCGCGATCGCGACCGCATCATCCACAGCAAGGCCTTTCGCCGGGCTGAAGCACAAGACGCAGTGTTCCTCGCGCCCGCGGGCGATCACTACCGCACGCGCCTGACGCACGCACACGCTCGAGGTCTCGCAGATCGCGCGCACGATTGCCAAGTCTGCGTCGCGCCTGCACGAGAGCTGACCGAGGCCGATCGCGCTCGGCCACGACCTGGGCGCACACGCCGTTCGGCCACACGGGCGAGCGCGTGCTCGACGAGTCGTTGCCCGGCGGCTTCCGCCACTACGAGCAGAGTCTTCGCGTCGTGGACGTACGACTGGAACGGTTAAACGCAATTTTTCGTCCCCGATAATTCCCGCCGTAATGACATCACATTTCTCATGATCCTGCCAAAAATATTTACCAGAATGGCCTTAACTTTTGTCCCCCAAAATGATTTTGAAGGCCTCGCGAACTTTCTCTGGAAAGGCGCTGCCGCCCACATCCAAAATTAGCCGACTGCTCCTTCATACTTAATAATGTCCATCGTGGACATCGCAAGTCCCGCGCCATTGACCAGGAACCGATATTTCCGTCGACACGATATTGTAACTTAAATCAAATTTTGCCGCCGTTTCTGATCGCCATTGGGGTCGATCATTTCCGGGAAGTGATGGATGTTCAAACAAAGCGATTATCGTCAAAATTAATCTTGTTGCCCAAAGCGATGAGATTTCCTGCTTAGTTTGGATAAGATAGGTTAATCTCGGCCATCGAACAATCACATTCTTGAAACAAGCGATTAATTTTTTTCAAAAATATCGTTGAACTGTTTTCCGGCGGATCCGCTACTTTCATCTTCGAGGCTAGATCCCGACACTGGTAATCGCGAAAACCGATTAGGGATCCACCCAGGCATGAAAGATTTCGAGAAGGGCGGCGACTTCGATATTCACGCTCCCGCCCGACTTGCGATAATGACCAACTTTGAATTGTACAACGTCAAAGCTTCGGGCCACGACCTGAATCGATCGCCGCGCCCTCTTCCACCATGCGCCATGACTTTACCTTCCGTTTGTTTGCGTGACGAGTCATGTTGAAAATCTGATTAACGTAAGTTTTTACCTCGTCCAGAGTTTTTGCGACCTTAACGCCTCCTCCCTTCCCCTGCCCTCCGGCATGAATTTGGCCTTAATCACCCAGGGCCGGAACTCGAGACGGAAGGGGCATAAGCGACCGCCTCATCGCTGCTAAACGCAACTTTGCCTTGGGGAACTGGATTCCAGTATTTTTGAAAATCTCTTGCCTTGATATCGTGGATATTCATGAATGATTCTAGATTTAGGTTCGCCCTTCGGAGCACGATTCACTGATGAGCGATTTTACCAGAGTCCAGGATTTCGACTGTTCTGATCTCCTCTGGGCATTTAGGTCGAGCGGAATCACTTTTCCAACCTGCTGCTCCCCACTCTTGCGAGAACACCGACGAAGAGCCCGGTAATCCCGTATTCTCCTTCCAAATGGGACGGCGCGTTGAAGCGACTTCCGCTTTTTGTCCAGAATAATTGCCTCGGCCATCTGGACGGCCGAAGCGGAGGGGGTGCGTAAAATGCGGAACCGGTTTTGGCACTTACAATCTCGGTGCCACCATTTCTGTCCGATCCACGATCTGGGTAATTTGTTCTGAAGATGTACCTCTCGATGGCACTCTGCGATCGATAAAGCGGTCATCATCGGCACCAGCGGCATCTCCGTGTGGCCGCCATACACAAATCCGTGAACATCTTCCACACTCACCTTTGCGGCTTGTGAGACAAAAGTATGGAATCGGGCGGAATCCAATACCCCTGCCATTCCGAGAACGCGGATCGAATCCGGCTAACTTTTATACAGATGATATGCCATGGTATCAGAGATTAGACCACGATCAGGTGCTGGCGGATGACTTCACAGACTTTCTTTCCGTAACTTCAGTCACGATTTTGGCGTTAGTTTAGTAGATCATCAGTGACTCATCCCCGGCTTTCGGGGAATTCCTGCGGTAATGATGACTACGTCTGAGTTTTCGGTGGCGGCATGAGTCATTCACGCCCGTGATGTTAACGTCGAACCCTACCGGGCCGGCCTGTAAGAGATCCAAACCCTTTCCTGGGAGGAATCTTCAGCGACACGACTGGCGCATCCGAGTTGCTTCGGTGGCCGCCCAGTGCGCAGCCGTCGCAACTGACATTCCCGCGCCCACTATGCAGTAATTTTTGCTCGCTTCATAAATGTCTCTAACTTTTTAAAGATTATCGATAATACGATTTGCAAACTCGGAGCACTTTACTTTTGCCTCAAGATACTGACAAGGCAAAATCGTACGTCACCGTCTTTGTTTAGAATTGTTTTCTGAAGTGCATTTTCAACGGCTTTTGCGGCCTCATCCCAGTGCATTCCGGGGCAGCGCCCCGCTTAATCACCGAGCTGGGATTAATCTTTGTCGAGCCCTGCATATTTTATGCCAAAGCTGTGAGTTGTTTCAAATACCGCCGCGCGGTCTCCGATGTTTCACTCCCGACTGATTCCCAGCCCGCCCACTTGGGCATCAGCGCATCAGCAGATGTAATCCCTGTTCAAATTTGAGTCGCTACTGAATATTCAAGCGAAGCAAAGCTTGTTGGAACATACTGTCCGCAATTCGGTCCTTCATGACAATTTTTCCGGTTTAGCTTTTCCCATGCTTTCAACAATCATCTTCGGTGACGGTGTGACTACCAAATTTTCTTGGCGGATTGATAGCCCCATTCCCGAAAGGCCCCTTCGGTAAACTTCATGATATTGCCTTTGTGCACCAGCGTGACGCTGGAGCGGCCTTCCGCATGGCATATTCGATGGCCATTCGGACCAATCGTTGAGCTGGGTGACTCATCGGCTTTAACGCCGATCCCGATTCCGTGCGCACGAACTGCAACCCATCTGACGTTTAGAAAATCGATCACTTTTTTGGCTTCATCGGATCCGCTCTTCCAGCCTTGATCCCTGAATAGACGTCTTCAGTGTTTTCCGGAAGATCGCCATATCAACTTTTTGGGTGCCTTGACTGGCTGGGAACTCCAACGAAACAGTGGACTGGCGAATGCGCAGCAATACAGATCGAGTTAATCCTCATGGCTTACGTTGAAGCGATATGATATCGCTCTCCGACGGGGTGCCTTAGCGACCTTTAATCGCGACGCCGTGCCATGATCTTTAATGATGTCGAGGTCTCTTTGGGGGAGCCACTGTTTTACCTGTTGTTGGCCTTTTCCCGGCGAGAACTTCCTTCCATGTCACCGAGCGCTTTCTTTTTCTCCATAGACCTTTAACCGCGGCATCAAAGACCCGCGTTGCGAGTGTTTCTCTCCAAAATTCGGGCCCGGTGCCAACTTCCCCAATAAAGGGATAATTTTGATGGTTGGGGACTCTGGATCTCAAGTTGTTAGAATCGTAGGAAATTTTTCGCCTTTGCCGGGTCATAGAGGTCCTTTGGGAAAACTGATTTCTAAAATTCGGCCTACAGATTAGTGATAGAAGATTGCCTTGTCAATCAACGATAAAGATTCGAGATGAGGGGATATAGGATGGGGGCTGATTAACTTACGAGGAGTGTTCTATGACCGTGGTCACTTGTGATTTAAGTCGGAAGAAATGTAAACCTGTGAGGGGGGGAATCCTCACTTCTTATGATCGAAGCCTTCTCGAACTTCAAACCTTAAAGGCTGGGAACTGACCGGCAACCAAATTTTCATGGAGTTTCGGTTTCATGGCTTCGTCCAGCGATGGAGTTTGTAAATCGGTGGCTGGAATTGCCGCCGAATAGAGGGCACCACCCAGATATCTTGATTCATCAATACACCGGGTAAAAATCACGCTTTGACTCATGCGGTCGGAGGGGTAACAGAAAATGATTTATTGTCAGTTAAGATCGATGAAATTTCTTAGTCGCAAGGTTTTAAAACTCGCCTAGGGTTGTGGATTTCTTATGCGCCCGCCGCCCACGCTTTTCTTCCGGACGAACAGAACAACGCAGAGGATCGATAAAATGCAGTCCGTCGTCGACATATGTCCACCACCCTGCGTCAGGATTATTTTTTGGAAGTTCATCTCAGAAGGGCTGGGATCGGAGCGATCATCAATCTGACGGGTTTATTTTGACCAACGAACACGTCATCGGGCATGCCGTCGAGGAGGTGACCCTGAACGATAAGCCGACTTTATCGGCGAGGGTCGTGGGTAGGACCCTGGTTCTGATCCGCCATCCTGTAAAAAATTATAATCAGCGCGAAAACTCTCTCCTCTGAGTTCAGCAAAGCCGAAACCCGCCGGGACACAAAATGCTGGCTATCGGAAATCCTCAGATCGGAAAATGCCAATCTAAGCTGGGATCATTAGCCTCTCGGCGAAGGTTAGAGCCCCGCGCAGAGTCCTGATGAAAGACGTCATTCAACGGGATGTGCTTGGCGTCCGGAAACTGGGGACCTTCTGGAACAGTTCAGTGGTAAACTTAACGGAAATTGGTCGCTCGAGATCTTTCAAGAGCGGCGTTGGTGAAGGATTGAAGTTGCTAGCTCTGATCAAGATACTAAAGTGGGTCAAAGTCCCCCAACCCTGGGGACTTTGGACACGACAGGTGTTTGGTCTGGCTAAGCCGATGAGTTGGATTGAAGTCCTGGATTCATTGGCAACTCGAATTTCAATGGGTGGATGGTCAGCTGAAGTCGTGCTTGGGAAGCCCCGCACAGAGTTATCCGCTTCTGCCACTGCTGTGCGGACAGTTTGAAATTGTCCCCGTGATGTCATCTTTTTCAGATCGACAGCAATTCAGCAATAAAATCGGAACAGAAGCTGCCAA
>ERZ1370068.2614-contig-1752_pt1 | contig 71860 bp, 91 predicted proteins | sample MGYA00561227_ERZ1370068 | MGnify/ENA primary metagenome ERZ1370068 (study PRJEB38410, sample SAMEA6850437) | metagenome | study: Metagenomic assessment of the ecological functions of the soil: analysis of the soil microbiota associated with the... | reverse complement strand
GCTACGTATTGCTAGCGGTGAAGCGTTCAAACTCGCGGTTCAACGAGGTGGGCAAGGAGCTCGGGACGGAAGGGACGCGATCTGTTCCAACCGGTGCGGGTCGCGCTCACGGGTCGCACCTCATGGTCCGGACTGCCGCTGGTGTCGAGCCAAAGCTCGGCCACCAGCGCTGCGTCAGCCTGTCGGCGGCGGCGACCGGGGAGCGGGAGTCGCAGGCGTGAGAAGGTCGCCGTGCTCGCTGGGCGGCAACTCCAGCGAGAGCGGGAGATCTCGCTGCGCACCGGTCGCGGCATCGCGCAGGCGCTGCGCAACGGCTCGGCCACGAGGTGGTCGCGGTCGACGCGGCCGACGGCCGCCTGCTGCCGGCGGGCGACGGAAGAGGCGCCGCGCTCGCGCTGGCGCAGCGCTCGAGCCGGCCGGCCCGAGGCGACGCTCGCGCGTCCGAGACGCTCGCGCAACGCCGAGGTGGTGTTCTGATCGCGCTCCACGGCGGCAGCCGGCGAGAACGGCACGCTGCAGGCGTCTGCTCGATCTCGACGGGCGCGCCTACACCGGCTCCGGCGTGCATGGCCAGCGCGCTCGCCATGAACAAGGCGATGTCGAAGCGCGTGTTCGTGCAGCGGGCGGATCCAGACGCCACCGCTGGCTGCTGCTGTAGCCGGCGGCCGATGCGCAGCCGTACGCGACGTCGACGCGCAGATCCAGCGCGTCTGCGGACTGCCGCTGGTCGTGAAGCCGAACGAGGAAGGCTCGACGTCGGGCTCGTCGGTCGGTGCGCGACCCGACCGGCGGCGCCCGGCGATCGCGCTACGCCGAGCGCTACGGCACGAGATCGCTGATCGAGGAGTACATCGACGGCCGCGAGCTGACGCGTCGCGGTGCTCGGCGATCAGCCGCTGCCGATCGTCGAGATCCGCCCGAAGAGCGGGCTCTACGACTACGAGTCCAAGTACACCGCCGGGCGCGAGCGAGTACTTCTGCCCCGCCGATCTGCCCGGCAGGCAGTGGCGCGCGAGGTCGCGAGCGAGCTGGCGCGCGCGCGCGGTCAGTGTGCTCGGCTGCCGCGGCGTCAGTGCGCGTCGATTTCCGTCTCGACGTGAAGACGCCAGCCGTACTGTCTGGAAGTGAACACGATCCCCGGCATGACGCCGACGAGCCTGGTGCCGATGGCCGCCAAGGCGACCGGCATGTCGTACGACCAGCTGGTCGCAGCGCATGCTGCGAGCTGGCGATCGGCCGACGCGCGACGCCGGCGCAGCCCGCGCCGCCTCATGACCTGATCCCATCCTGGAGCGAATCATGGACCGCACGCCAGGGATTCCTGAAGGACCTGGTCGAGGCGCACGGCGCGCCCGGCTTCGAGAGCGACGTCGTCGCGCGGTGATGCAGCGGCACCTCAAGGGCGTCGGCGCCGTTCTCACGCGACCGCCTCGGCAGCTTCATCTGCGAGAAGCAGCGGCACCGCCGCGGCCCGCGCGTGATGCTCGGCGGGCCATCTCGACGAGGTCGGCTTCATGGTGAAGTCGATCACCAAGGACGGCTTCGTCAAGTTCCTGCCGCTCGGCGGCTGGTGGGGCCACGTCGTGCTCGGCCAGCGCCTGATCATCAAGACGCGCAAGGGCGACGTGCTGGGCGTGGTGGGCTCGAAGCCGCCGCACGAGCTGCGCGACGAGGACCGCAAGAAGGTGCTCGAGATCCGAGGACATGTATCATCGACGTCGGCGCCGCCGACGGACTGGGACGTGCGCAAGCAGCCTCGACATCCGTCCCGGCGATCCGATCGTGCCCGACTCGGCGTTCGCCGTGATGGCGAATCCCGAACCTGCTGCTCGGCGAAGGCGTGGGACAACCGCATCGGCTGCGCGCTCGCCGCCGAGACGCGCGCGCCGGCTGCGCGGACGAGACGCATCCCGAACACGCGTGTATCGCGCGTCGCGACGGTGCAGGAGGAGGTCGGTCTGCGCGGCGCCCAGACCTCGGCGTTCAAGGTGCAGCCCGACGTCGCGTTCGCGCTCGACGTGGGCATCGCGCACGACACGCCCGGCACCGAGGGCGACGAGAAGCTGGGCGGCGGCCCGCTGATCGTCGTGTACGACGCCACCTCGATTCCCGAACCGCGGCCTGCTCGACCTGGTCGGTCGACACCGCGAAGAAGCTCGAAGCTGCCGCTCCAGTTCGAGTCGGTCGAGCGCGGCGGCACCGACGCCGGGCGCATCCATGTCACCGGCGCAGGGCGTGCCGTAGCATCTCGATGGGCGTCCCGGCGCGCTACATCCACAGCCACGTCAGCATCATCGACCGGCGCGACTTCGACAGCACCGTGCAAGCTGCTGGTGGCGCTGCGTGAAGCGCCTCGACCGCAAGACGGTGGATGCCTCAGCCGGAGACACCGCGCACGCACGAGGGCACGATCGTGCCGATCGGCTGGCTCGCATCCACCGTCTGTTCCCGGAGACCGAGAAGCTGCTCGACATGCGGGCTGCGGGTCGCGGTCGCGCTGGTGCTCGGGTTCCTGTCAGCAGCTGGCTGTTCCTGCTCGTCGGCCGCACGGAGTCCTGGATCGAGCGGGTCGGCCGCGGCAGCGACGCGCGCTACGAGCAGCGATCGCGCACGCTCGGCGCGGATCTTCAGCAGTCTGCTCACCGTGCTGGTGGTCGGCGCGCGTGGTGCATCCACTGCCTCAGCGGTGCTGGGCTGGGACGTGCGGCCGCTGCTCGCGGGCGCCGGGATCGCTCGGCGTGGCGCTGGGCTTCGGCGCGCAGACGCTGGTGCGCGACGTGATCGCCGGCGTGTTCATCATCGTCGAGGACCAGTTCGGCGGTCGGCGACCTGATCGAGGTGGACGGCAGCGCCGCGACGGTCGAGGACGCTGACGCGTGCGGTCGCACCACGCTGCGCGACTTCAACGGGTTCGTCCATTTCGTCCCGAACGGCGAGATGAAGATCGTGGTCAACCGCAGCCGTGGCTGGAACCGCGTGGCGGTGGACGTGCCGATCGCACGCCGACCAGGACGTGGATCGCGCGCTCGAGGTGTGCCGTCACGTCGCCGACGCGATGAGCGCCGAGCCGGTCTGGAAGGAGCGAATGCTCGACGATCATTCGAGGTGTGGGGCTTCGAGGCGCTCGGGCCCAGGATCTGCAGATCCGGCTGGTGGTGCGCGCGCGTCCCGGGCCCGACGTGCACGAGGCGGCGCGCGAGCTGCGCGCCGGCGACTGCTGCGCGCGCTGCGCCGAAGCGGGCGTCCGTGCAGCGCTCAGCCCGCGATCACCCAGATGAGGCCGCGGGAACGCCGTGGTCGGACGCGCTTCCTCGTGAGGAGATCGAACGCGTGACGCTGCGCATCTACGACACGCTGACGGCGCGAGAAGCGCGAGTTCGTGCCGGTCAGCGCCCGGGCCGGGCGGGCATGTACGTGTGCGGGATGACCGTGCAGGATCAAGCCGCACGTCGGGCACATCCGCGCCTCGCTCTCGGGCGATCTCATGCGGCGCTACCTCGATGCACCTCGGTTACGAGGTCACGTACGTCTACAACTTCACCGACGTCGACGACAAGATCATCGAGCGCGCGAACCGCGAGGGCGTGCGAGTACGGCGCGGTGAGCGAGCGCAACATCGAGGCCTACCTGCGCTATCGCCGATCTCCACAACATCCAGCGCGCCACGATCTACCCGCGCGCCACGCGCCACATCGGCGAGATCCTGGCGCTGATCGCAGCGCTGATCGAGCGCGGGCTACGCCTATGCCGCCGGCGGCGACGTCTACTTCGAGGTGCGCAAGAAGTCCGACTACGGCAAGCTGTCAGGCCGGAACGTCGACGACATGCGCTCGGGCGCGCGCATCGAGGTCGGCGAGGCCAAGCGCGATCCGCTCGACTTCGCGCTGTGGAAGGGCGCCAAGCCCGGCGAGCCCGCGTGGGAGAGCCCGTGGGGCCGGGGCGCCCCGGCTGGCACATCGAGTGCTCGGCGATGAGCATGAAGTACCTGGGCGAGACCTTCGACATCCACGGCGGCGGGCAGGACCTGATCTTCCCGCACCACGAGAACGAGATCGCCCAGTCGCGAGGCCGCGACCGGCCGGCCGTTCGCCAACTTCTGGACCGAGAACGGCATGGTGAACCTGGCGGGCGAGAAGATGTCGAAGAGCACCGGGATGCCTGTTCTTCGTCGAGGACATCGCGGCACAGCGTCGATCCCGAGATCGTGCGGTTCTACCTGCTCGTCGACCCACTACCGGAGCCCGATCGAGTTCAGCCAGGAGCGCCTGGCGCGAGGCCGGCGGTCGCCTACCAGCGGCTCAGGCTGCCGCTCGAGCGCGCGCGCGTCTGGCGGGAGGAGCCGGTCCCGAGATGCGATCTGGGCGGAGCGCTGCGCGAGGCGTCGCAGAGGCGGAGCGCCTGTTCCACGAGGCCATGGACGACGACTTCAACAGCGCCAAGGCTCTGGGCCACCTCTTCGACCTGGCTCGCGACGTGAACCGGGCGTTCGACGAGGGCGCCGACCGTGAGGCTCGCTCCGCCGCCCAGACCCTGAAACGGTTGGGCGGCGTGCTCGGGCTCTTCTGGGAAGCCTCCGGCCCAAGAGGCCTGGGACCCCAGATCATGGCGTTGGTGGTGAGCCGGGAGGAGGCTCGGAAGGCCCGAGACTGGAACCGTGCCGACGAGATTCGCGCCGAGCTCCTGAGCCAGGGCGTCCTGGTCGAGGATGGAGCCTCGGGCCCGCGACTCAAGCGCCGGAGCTGACCTCTCACGGGAGCAAGTCCGGCCCCGCATTGGTGATTTGCCCAGGGATTGCAAAAAGCAGTTGACCGCGGGGGAGCTAGGGCGTTGACTCTCTATCGAGGACCCGGGTTTTGAGAGTTCCGCAGCACGGCATTCCCCGCCCCTTTGTGAGTTGCCGGGCGACGGAACGGACGGGTGACCCAGGCCCCATGTCCACGGTGGGTCCGGGAATGTGTGTTTGGTCCAACGATTGGAGCTTTGCTTTCATGCGTCGAAACAAGGCAGGTTGGTGGGCATTCATCTTGATGCTGGTGGTCCTGTTGGCCCCGCTGGCGGGCACACGCGGACTTCTGGCCGCGTTTCTATGGGGGCGGGAGCACTGATCCAAGTGGGGATCCGGATCAGCCCTCGGGGCCCGGCGATGACAGGGTCTCGCCGAACACTCGCGTCATCGGGAATGGCGGACCCGGATGCACCGGTCGCCGTCGAGTCCGATCCAGCGGGCAGCGGTGAATCGCTTCCTGACGTTGCTGTCCGGTCTGAGAAGCTACTACTTGCACTTCTAGGCCTGACGCCCGTCACACGGCGCTAAACATCGGAGAGCTGCGAGTGTCGAGTCTCGATCCTCGTCGCATCGCGGATCTCGAGGAACGGCTGGCCGCTCCCTCGCGGGGAGCGGCTCCATGCCGGAACTCGAGATGCTTGTGGATCTGTATCTGCAAGCAGACAGCTACGTGCCTGCGCTGGAGACGATTCAGCGGGTGCTCACGCTGCCTCAGTCGCGGTCTCTTTCTCCCTCCAGGCGTGCCGCGCTGGAGGCGAAGGCGATCGCGTGCCGTATCGCCCAGGGCGATCTCAATGCCGCCCTGGCGCAGTGCCGCGAGCTACTCGCCAACGAGCAGGAAATCGACTCTCTGTCCGTTCGCGGGTTGCTCCACCAGAAGGCGCACGAAGCGCTCTTCCACCTCGCCCGCTACGAGGAGAGTCGGCAGGAAGCCGAGGAGTGCCTGTCCCTGGCCGACCGGGCCCAGGACGTGGCCCTCTCCGCCATGGCGCTTCACGACCTCGGACGGCTTTCGTACCGCGAGGGCGACTTGCTGCGCTCACGGGACCACTACGAGCAGGCCCTGGTGCTCTATCGCCGGGTCGGCGACGAGGTGTGCAGCGCCAAGGTGCGCAGCTGTCTGGCGTTGATTCACAAGAACCTCTGCGAATGGGATGCCGCGGTCGGCCATCTCCACGGCGCGACTGGAGATCCTGCGCCGGTTGGGACGCTTCGCCGAGACCGGGCGGCCCCTGTTGAGTCTGGGCATCGTCTACCAGAAGAGCGGGGAGTGGGACCGTGCCCTGGACTACTACAAGCAGGCCGAGAACGTGTTCCTCCAGACCGGGAATCAGCACGGCCTGTGCGCGCTCATGATCGGCCTCGGCAACGTGGCGCGCCTCCAGCGCCGCTTCGTCGATGCCGAGTCGTCGTTCCTGGGTGCGCTCGAGCGCGCGCGCACCAATGACGCGCGGCGCGAGGAAGTGCTGGCTCTCGAGTTCCTGGGCGAGATGGCTCACGATCAAGGGCGCTTCGAGGACGCGTTGCGGCGTTACGACGAAGCGCTCGTGCTCGCCGAGCGCCTGGCCCCGAAGGCGATCTCATCGTCGAGCTGGAGCGCCGCCGCGGCGAAGCGCTCTGCGCGTGCGGGCGGCTCGACGACGCCACCGCGGCCTGCAACCGTGCCCGCAGCGTGGCGCGACTCATCGACGATCGGCTCGAGCATGCCGTGAGCCATCGCGCGGCCGGTGACATCGCGTGGGCTCGTGGTCAGCACGGCGAGGCGCGGCAGCTCTGGACGATCGCGGCCAGCTTGCTGGCTCAGTGCCGGGAGCGCTACGAACTGGGTCGCACCTTGCTGTCGCTGGGCCGGACCTCGACGGACTCCCGCGAGGCGCGGCGTCACCTCTATCGCGCCAGCGCGCTGTTCGCCGAGATGTCGGCGAACTACTGGCTGGAGCAGGCCGAGTCGGAGCTCCAGCGACTGCTCGGCGAGCCTTCACCGGCGCCGGCGCGGCCCGCCTCGGGTCTCGGTCGGCGCCACCGCGCGCCCGGACTCGTGGCGCATTCGCTCGCGATGCAGAAGGCGGAGGCCATGGCCCGCCGCGCGGCCGGAACCGATCTGTCGGTGCTGGTCACCGGCGAGACTGGGACCGGCAAGGAGCTCGTGGCCCGGACAATTCATGCCTTGTCGCCGCGCTCGCGCGGACCGTTCCTCGCCATCAACTGCGGCGCGCTGCGGCCCGACCTGGCGCTTTCCCAGCTGTTCGGTCACCGCAAGGGGCTTTCACGGGCGCGCATGCCGAGGGCATGGGGCTCGTGCAGGCGGCCAATGGCGGAACGCTGTTCCTCGACGAGGTCGGCGATCTGCCCTTCGACGTCCAAGTGACTCTGCTGCGGTTCCTCGAAAGCGGCGAGTTCCTCAGGCTCGGTGAGACCCAGGTGCTGCGCGCCGACGTGAGGATCATCGCGGCGACCAACCGCGAGCTGCGCCTGCCGGCCGAGGGCGGAAACTTCCGGCGCGATCTGCTGTTCCGGCTCAACGAAGTCGAGATCAGCCTGCCGCCCCTGCGCGACCGTCAGGACGACATCCTTCCGCTCGCCCACCACTTCCTGGGCTTCTACGGCGGTCTCGAGGGGCCGCGCCTCTCGCCCGATGCCGAAGCGGTCCTGCGTTCCTACGCCTGGCCGGGCAACGTCCGGGAGCTCGAGAACGTGATGAGGCGCGTCGCCGCACTCCACTCCGGCACGCGCCACGTGGATGCCGTTGCGCTGCTGCCGTTCCTCGGGAGCGTGTCCGCTCCCAAGGCCGCGGCGGTCCAGGGAGGCGATGGCGAGCGCGCGCGCATCCTGGCGGCTTACGAGGAAGCCGATGGGAACAAGAGCCGACTGGCCAAGCTGCTGGGCGTGAGTCGCAAGACTCTCTACGCCCGGATCAAGCGGCTCAATATCGAGCTCGAATAGTTCAGCTCGGTCGTACCCCGCTGTTACCTGTCTCCACGCTGTCACCCCCACTGTTACCCGCGAGATTTCCTTTCATCACAAGCGCTTGAGCAATCGCGGGGTGATTCCGATTGTGTGTCGGGTGACAGTCACCATTGCTCGAGCCACTCGCCCGCCGCTGTCGCCTCTTTGAAATAGCCAAGCAAATGCAACGAGTTATGGATTTGTCCCGTCTCGAAATGTCCCGAGTTGCCGGTTGGCATGACAGGTGCCTAGCAAATCGACAGGGGATAGGGGAACGGGCCGGAGGCAACGATCCGAGACGACCTTCGGTCCGGGCACTATAAGCGGTACCCAGCAGAGGCAGGCGCGCCAACGCGGACGGCTCGTACCCCGCAGCAACGCGCCGGCCCTCTCTGGCGAAAGAGGGGTGAAAGGGCAACTAAGAACCGTCGGTCAAGACAATCGTTCGGTGAGTTGTTCTAGTACGTCACTGCAGCAAAAAAACTGAATACGCCCGGTCAACGAAGTCGGGAGCTTGGTGAAGCTTTAACCCGGTCATTCACTGCGCTCTCGAGAGAAGGCGGCCGGGAGAGGCGGAAGTCGACACGTCCGTCATCTCCCTGGTCGCCTTTTCGATTGCGGCCGAACGGTTGAGGGTCTCAAGACGCGTGCTATGTTGCCGCCCATGAAAAACCCGCGTTCGGCATCACCCGAAACGGCGCGGCCGCTCGCGCCGGTAGCCATGCTGTTGGTCGCCGCCGTGTGTGGCCATGCCCTGATCGTGGGGTGTGGCGGGTCGACCAAAGAGAGCGGCAATGCATCGACCGAGACCGCATCTCCGACCACTCAAGCTCAAACTGCGCCGGCGACCGACACGGGAGCAGTGGCGGCCGATCCCATCGCTCACGGCAAGCAGATCTATCTGGCGCGCTGCGCTCTCTGCCACGGACCCGAGGGGAAGGGCGACGGACCCGCAGCGGCTGGCCTCAATCCAAAACCGAGGAATCACACGGACGGGACGTATATGAGATCGCGGACCGACGACCAGCTCCTCGAAGTCATCCACAACGGCAAGGGTGGAATGCCGGCGTGGGGCTCGGTGCTGTCGGAGCAGGAGATCCATGACGTGCTGAAGTACGTCCGGACGCTCGCGAAGTAGAGCTCGGGTGTTCCTTGATTGAGGTTCGGCCGGTTTGGCGGAGGCGGCTTCCGGCTCGCGCTGGCGTAGCTCAATTGGTAGAGCATCTCATTTGTAATGAGAGGGTTGGGGGTTCGGAGTCCCTTCGCCAGCTAAGTCTGCCTGTGGCGGTGCCACCCGAGGCTGGGCCGCCTTACCGTGGAGGGGTTCCCGAGTGGCCAAAGGGAACAGACTGTAAATCTGTCGGCATAAGCCTACGGAGGTTCGAATCCTCCCCCTCCACCATTCGTCTAATCTGAGCAACGGCTTACGCGGGAATAGCTCAGTGGCTAGAGCGTCAGCCTTCCAAGCTGAGGGTCGCGGGTTCGAATCCCGTTTCCCGCTCCATTCAAGCCGCGGGGTGGCAGATAGGACGCCACTCCCGCGGCCGCAAGCTCGAAAGTTCTACTAGTTTTGCATTGACAGGCAGAGTAGTCGCTCCTTAGATTCCGGGGCTCGCATTCTCGCCAGTTCGACTTCCGTATCCGGAAGCCGACCGGGGAGGGTGCGTCTTCGCGCGTTGGACGCTCGGCCACATCATCGATTGGCGGCAGTGCTCCCTGCTATTCCACCGAACCGTGCTGCACGCCTGAAGTCCGTCGATCGCGCCCACGTAGCTCAGTCGGTAGAGCATTTGCATGGTAAGCAAAAGGTCAGCGGTTCGATTCCGCTCGTGGGCTCCATCCTGGAATGGATGCGCCGCCGCGACATGCGGTGGAGCAGAACGTAGCTGAGGACGGTAAGAAAGAAGTCGCATCGGGTGTCGCTGGCCGCCGCGCGGCAGTGACCGCCTGGGAAGTCGAGCGCGCGGACGCGCGGATCCGATTCGTAAAGGAGCGCGTCGGACGGAGACGCCAACACAGGAGCCGGCAAGATGGCGAAGCAGAAGTTCGAGCGGACGAAGCCGCACGTGAACGTGGGGACGATCGGGCACGTGGACCACGGGAAGACGACGCTGACGGCGGCGATCACGATGGTGTTGGCGCAGAACAATCCGAAGATTTCGGTGCGGACGTTTGACTCGATCGACAACGCGCCGGAGGAGCAGGCGCGCGGGATCACGATCGCGACGGCGCACGTGGAGTACGAGACGAAGGCGCGGCACTACGCGCACGTGGACTGTCCGGGGCACGCGGACTACGTGAAGAACATGATCACGGGCGCGGCGCAGATGGACGGGGCGATCTTGGTGGTGTCGGCGGCGGACGGGCCGATGCCGCAGACGCGGGAGCACATCCTGCTGGCGCGGCAGGTGGGGGTGCCGTACATCGTGGTGTTCATGAACAAGGTGCGACATGGTGGACGACCCGGAGCTGCTGGACCTGGTGGAGCTGGAGGTGCGGGACCTGCTGAAGAAGTACGAGTTTCCTGGGGACGAGATTCCGATCGTGCGGGGGTCGGCGAAGCAGGCGATGGACGGCGGGGGCAAGGACGCGAAGGCGAACGAGTCGCATCTTGAAGCTGATGGAGGCGGTGGACACGTACATCCCGACGCCGCAGCGCGAGGTGGACAAGCCGCTGCTGATGGCGGTGGAGGACGTGTTCTCGATCTCGGGGCGCGGGACGGTGGGGACGGGGCGGGTGGAGCGGGGGAAGGTGAAGGTGGGGGACAAGGTGGAGGTGGTGGGGCTGCGGGCGACGCGGGACACGGTGGTGACGGGAGTGGAGATGTTCCGCAAGTCGATGGACGAGGCGATCGCCGGGGACAACATTGGGCTGCTGCTGCGGGGGATGGAGAAGGAAGACCTGGAGCGGGGGATGGTGCGTGTGCCAGCCGAAGTCGATCACGCCGCACACCAAGTTCAAGGACCCAGGTGTACGTGCTGACGAAGGAAGAGGGGGGCGGCACACGCCGTTCTTCAACGGCTATCGGCCGCAGTTCTACTTCCGGACCACGGACGTGACGGGGGTGGCGCAGCTGCCGAGCGGGCGGGAGATGGTGATGCCGGGAGACAACGTGGACGGGATGGACGTGGAACTGATCACGCCGATCGCGATGGAAGAGGGGCTGCGCTTCGCGATCCGCGAGGGCGGCCGCACCGTCGGCGCCGGCGTCGTCACCCAGATCGTCCAGTAGGGCGGCGAGGAGCGATTCCATGCGGGACCAGGTCACATTGGCGTGCAACGACTGCAAGCGACGGAACTACATCACGACCAAGAACAAGCGGTTGCATCCCGATCGCGTCGAGTTTCGGAAGTTCTGCCCGTTTTGTCGCAAGCACACGGAGCACAAAGAGACACGGTAGTCGGCGGAGCAGGCAGGCCTGTAGCTCAGTCCGGCTAGAGCACCGGTCTCCAAAACCGGGAGTCGGGGGTTCAAATCCCTCCAGGCCTGCAACATTGCGGGAGGGAGCGCCGCGGAGGCGGCGCCGGGCGACGAGTGTGAGCTGGCGATCAGGAGGTCGTTCGTGTCGTGGAGTGAGCGGTTCCGCGGATTCATCAAAGACGTGCGGGTCGAAGTCACCAAGGTGAGCTGGCCGACTCGGAACGAGCTGCGCTCGTCCACCCTGGTGGTGATCGCCACGGTGCTGATCGTGGCCGCCTACATTGGAGTGGTCGATCGCGTCCTGAACGTCGCGGTCGGGCTGGTATTCCGGTGATCGCTCCGAAGCGCCAGCCGCCGCGCTCCGATCGACGGGGCGCGAGCCATGAGTGAGGTCATGAGCAAGAAGTGGTACGTGGTCCACACGTATTCGGGCCACGAGAACAAAGTGAAGACCAACCTCGAGAAGGCCATCACTTCCTCGGGGCTGGGCGAGCACTTCGGCCAGATCCTGGTCAGCTGACCGAGGATTTCGCCGAGATGAAGGACGGCAAGCGCAAGATCTCGAAGCGCAAGACGTTTCCGTCCTACGTCGATGGTCGAGATGGCAGCTGAACAACGAGACCCGGCACGTCGTGCAGAACGTGCCCGGCGTCACGCGGTTCGTCGGGTCCGGCGCAGAGCGCGATCGCCGCTCAAGGAGAACGAGGTGCGGCGCATCGCTCGGCCAGATGGAGACGACGCAAGACGACGCCCGCGCCGACGGTGCACCTTCCACGTCGGCGACCACGTTCGGGTCGTGGACGGACCGTTCAGCGCGTTCTCGGGCGTGGTGGACGAAGTCAACAACGAGCGCGGCAAGGTGAAGGTGATGGTCAGCATCTTCGGTCGCGCGACGCCGGTGGAACTCGACTTCCTACAGGTCCAGCCGGTCTAGCGACGGGAGACCCGTCGATGGCCAAAGCCGGTCACCGCCGGTCGTCAAGCTGCAGTGCAATGCCGGCGACGCGACGCCGGCCCCGCCGGTGGGGCCGCGCTGGGACAGCACGGCATCAACATCATGGAGTTCTGCAAGCAGTTCAACGCCCGCACGCAAGCATCAGAGCGGGCCTCGTGATCCCGGTCGTCATCACGGTCTACAGCGACCGTTCGTTCACGTTCATCACCAAGACGCCGCCGGCCGCGATCCTGCTCAAGAAGCGCGGCGGGGCTGGCGAAGCGCGCTCTGGGAGTCCCGAACCGCAACAAGGTGGGCAAGGTGCATCGAGACGCAGGTGCGTGAGATCGCCGAGCTCGAAGGCGCCCGATCTCAACTCCGCCACGGTCGAAGCGGCCGAGCGGATGGTGATGGGTACCGCCCGCAGCATGGGGATCGAACTCGCCGGAGTAGCCGAAGTTCGAAGATGACAGCGCGCGGAACGCCAGGCCGGTCCGCGCGGTAGGGGAGCGCGGCACGAACGCCGTGCGCGGCCCAGGATGGGTAGCGCCGCCGTCACGCGGGTAAGCCGACCCGAATCGCCTGGAGGAAGGAACCGGAATGGTCCGGATGGACAAGGAGTCTGCGGAGCGGCTGCTGAAGGAGCAAGAGCCCGCGCGAGATCTACGAGCATCGTGCGCGAGCAGCGTCGAGAAGTCGCCCGACGCGCAGCTCCAGGACTTCGTTCGAGACGCTCGACTGGGTGGTGCAGCAGGGCTACGCCACCGCCGGCGGAACTCGAGGCAGTCGAAGAAGAGAGCGGCTTAAGGCGACGCTGACGTCCGGGCGCTACGGGTGCCGCGCGCCGGCCGCGGAGCGTTGCCGGGCGTCGATCATAGGTCGTTCCACTCGAACACGTGGGAGTGGCGGTTGAGCCGGCACGCTGGGACCACGGAGAGGATGCATGCCGAAGTACGGGAAAGCGATATCGCGCCGCCTTCGACCTCACGAGCAAGGCCGGCTGCGCTGAAGGACCTGGCCGAGGCCGTCAAGCTCGTGAAGCAGACGGCGCGCGCCAAGTTCGACGAGACCATCGTGATCTCGTCGCACCTGGGCGTCGACCCACGCCACTCCGACCAGCTTGGTGCGCGGCACCGTGGTGCTGCCGCACGGCACGGGCAAGAGCCTGCGCGTGCTGGTGCTGGCGAAGGGGAGAAGAGTCAAGGAGGCGCTCGCCGCGGGCGCCGACCTCGCCGGGAGCGACGAGTTCGTGAAGAAGATCCAGGAGGGCTGGCCTCGACATCGACGCGATCGTCGCGACGCCCGACATGATGGGTGAGGTCGGCAAGCTCGGGCGCGTGCTCGGACCGCGCGGCCTGATGCCCAATCCCAAGAGCGGCACGGTGATCGTTCGACGTCGCCAAGGCGGTGAACGAGCTGAAGGCCGGCAAGATCGAGTTCCGCGTGGACAAGGGCTCCAACGTGCACGCACCGGTGGGCAAGGCCTCGTTCAGCGAGGACAAGCTGCTCGAGAACGCCAAGCGCCTTCCTCCGCGAGCTGGTGCGCGCGAAGCCCGCGGCGGCCAAGGGGCACTACATCAAGAGCCTCACCATGAGCTCCACCATGGGGCCGGGCATCACCCTCGACGCCGGTCGGCCGTTACGGCCGCCAGATGGCCCATAGGAGGGCCCGATGCCGACTGCCGCAGAAAGAAGCGGATCCTCAAGGACACGCAGCAGCGCATCGCAGAGCGTGCGCGGCATCTACCTCGCCGACTTCAGCGGCATGACCGTTGCATCGAGCCTTCGCTGCTGCGCAAGAAGTGCCGCGAGCAGGGCGTGCAGTTCCGCGTCATCAAGAACACGCTGCTCAAGCGCGCGTTCAACGCGCGCGGCATCTCGCGAGCTCGACGAGCACCTGGACGGGCCGACCGGCGCTGGTGTTCAGCCCGGTGCAGCGAGATGGCGCCCGCCAAGATCCTCGTCGGACTTCGCCAAGGAGCACGAGCGGCCGCGCGTCAAGGCGGCGGTCGTGGACGGCCGGCTGTTCGACGACAAGGCGATCGCGCGGCTCGGCAGCTGCCGAGCCGCGAGGTGCTGCTGTGCGCAGGTGCATCGCGCACGTTCATCGCGCCGATGACGCAGTTCCTGGCCGCGATCGACGCGACCGCTGCGCCACGCCGGCGAACGATGGCGGACGCGCTGCGAGCGGGAGAAGCAAAGCTTCCTGACGTCAATGAACGAGCGCCGGAGCTGCTCCGGCCCGGCACGAGTTTCCATCCAGCCGGCGACGGCCAACATACGAGAAGGAGAATGGCAGCCATGTCGACCGCGATCGATCAGGTGCTCGACCTCATCGGCAACATGACCGTGCTCGAGCTGTCCGAGCTGAAGACGAAGTACGAGGACAAATTCGGCGTCACCGCCGCGGCGCCGATGATGGCGATGCCGATGGGCGGTGGCGGTGGCGGCGCCGCGGCCGTGGTCGAGGAGAAGACGGAGTTCGACGGTCGTGCTCACCGGCGCCGGCGACAAGAAGATCCAGGTCATCAAGGTCGTGCGCGAGCTGACCGGTCTGGGCCTCAAGGAGGCCAAGGACCTGGTGGACGGCGCGCCGAAGACCGTGAAGGACGAAGGTGTCCGAAGCAGGACGCCGCCGACGATGAAGGCCAAGCTCGAGGAGCAGGGCGCCACTGTCGAGATCAAGTAGTCACCCGGCGACGGCTGCCGGGCTTGAACGGTCGCGTTGTTCGGCGGCTCGCGAACGCCGGTGGTCCTCGGGGTCCGGCGGCGTCGGGCTCCGGAAGCGCGTTCCTCCAGCAAAGGCAGGCGAGCAGCCTGAAGACGGCACGTCGCATGGAACGGAAGAGCTTTCAGCAAGATCGACCGCGCAGTGGAATCTGCAGATTCCCGAACCTGCTCGAGGTCCAGCTGCAAGAGCTTCCGCGATTTCCTGCAGATGGACGTCGACCCCGATGCGGCGCCGCAACGAGGGCCTGCAGGAGGTGTTCACGGGCGTGTTCCCGATCAGCCGACGCGCGCGAGCTGTTCGCGCTGGCGTTCGTCGCCTACGAGATCGGCGAGCCCAAGTACACGATGGACGAGTGCGTCGAGCGCGACCTCACGTTCTCGGCGCCGCTCAAGGCGCGGCTGCGCCTCGATCACGCGCGAAGAGGTGGACGGCGTCAAGCGCGACAAGGACGTCATCGAGCAGGAGGTCTACCTCGGCGAGCTGCCGCTGATCACCGACAGCGGCACGCTTCATCATCAACGGCGCGGAGCGCGTGATCGTCTCGCAGCTCCACCGCTCGCCCGGCGTGTTCTTCGACGAGATGACGCACCCGAACGGCAAGCAGCTGTACTACGCGCGCATCATTCCGTACCGCGGCTCGTGGGTGGAGTTCAGCGCTCGACGTGAACGACATCATGCACGTGCACATCGACCGCAAGCGCAAGCTGCCGGTCACGGTGCTGCTGCGCGCGCTCGGATTCGTGAGCGATCGCGAGATCCTCGAGCTGTTCTACGAGAAGGAGGCGCTCGACGTGACGCGGCAAGAAGGCCGAGTCCGCGCTGGGCCGCATCTGCGCGCCAGGACCTGATGGACGAGGCCACGGGCGAGATCCTGCTCGAGGCCAACGAGGAGATCACGCGCCGAGAAGGTCGAGATGCTCAAGAAGTCCGGGCTCGACGACGCTCGAGGTGTTCGTCATCCCGCACCAGGACGACGCCGACCTCGTGCGCAACACGCTGCGCAAGGACCAGACCAAGTCGCAGGAAGAGGCGCTGCACCGCATCTACAACCTGCTGCGCCCGGGCGAGCCGCCGCGCGCCGATTCGGCCCGCGAGATCCTCAACAAGCTGTTCTTCAACCCCAAGCGCTACGACCTGGCGCGCGTCGGCCGCTACAAGCTCAACCAGAAGCTGCCGCACGAGTATCCTGCTGCCGGGCCGCGACGTGCGGCAAGCAGCTCGGGCTGGGCGTGCCCGACCTGAACGCACACCACGCTGTGCCGCGAGGACTTCATCGTCATCATCAAGTACCTGCTGCTGCTGCGCACCGGCGGCGCGATGGTCACCGAGCGCGGGTCGAGAGCCGGCGGTCACCGACGACATCGATCATCTCGGCAACCGGCGCGTGCGCTCGGTGGGCGAGCTGCTCGCGAACCAGTTCAACATCGGTCTCGCGCGCATGGCGCGCATCATCCGCGAGCGCATGTCGCTCCAGGACCAGGAGCAGATCACGCCCACCGACCTCGTGAACTCGCGCACGATCTCGGCGGTGATCCAGAGCTTCTTCGGATCGTCGCCAGCTGTCGCAGTTCATGGACCAGACGAACCCGCTCGCCGAGCTCACGAACAAGCGCCGGCTGTCGGCGCTCGGACCCGGCGGCCTGACGCGCGACCGCGCCGGCTTCGAGGTGCGCGACGTCCACTACACGCACTACGGCCGCGATGTGCCCGATCGAGACGCCGGAAGGCCCGAACATCGGGCTCATCTCGTCGCTCTCGACCTACGCCAAGGTGAACGAGTTCGGCTTCCTCGAGACGCCGTACTTCCGCGTGCAGGGCGGGCTGGTGGACCGCAAGAAGCCCGAGTTCCTGGCGGCGGACGTCGGAGGACCGCGCGCGCATCGCGCCGGCCAACACGCCGTTCGACAAGAAGACCGGCGAGCTCGACGGAGCGGCACGCTCACCGTGCGTTCGCGCGGCGAGTACCCGACCGTCGGACAGCACCGAGGTCGACTACATGGACGTGTCGCCGATCCAGCTGGTGTCGCCGGCCGCGGCGCTGATCCCGTTCCTCGAGCACGACGACGCCAACCGCGCGCTGATGGGCTCGAACATGCAGCGTCAGGCCGTGCCGCTGCTCGTGACCGAGGCGCCGCTCGTCGGCACCGGTCTCGAGGACAAGGTGGCCGAGGATTCGGGCGCGCTGGTGCTGGCGCGGCGCTCGGGCGTGGTCGAGTTCGTCTCGGGCGAGATGATCGCGATCCGCTACGAGCGCGACCCGAGGACGAGCCGAGTTCGACTACAGCGAGCAGCCGAACCTCGACATCTACCGGCTGACCAAGTTCCGCGCGCTCGAACCAGGACACCTGCCTGAACCAGCGGCCGACGGTGGCCGAGGGGCAGAAGGTCAAGAAGGGCGCAGGTGATCGCCGACGGTCCGGCCACCCGCGAGGGCGAGCTGGCGCTGGGGCGCAACGTGCTGCGCGGCGTTCATGCCGTGGGGCGGCTACAACTACGAGGACGCCATCCTGGTGAGCGAGAAGCTCATCAAGAACGACGTGTTCACCTCGGTCCACATCGAGGAGTTCGAGCTCCAGGTGCGCGACACCAAGCGCGGCGTCGGAGGAGATCACGCGCGAGATCCCGAACGTCTCCGAGGAGGCGGTCAAGAACCTCGACGAGGAGGGCGTCATCCGCATCGGCGCCCGCGTGCGCCAGGGCGACATCCTGGTGGGCAAGGTGACGCCGAAGGGCGAGCAGGAGCTGTCGCCCGAGGAGCGCCTGCTCAAGGCCATCTTCGGCGACAAGGCCGGCGACGTGCGCGACGCGTCGCTCAAGGCGCCGCCCGGCATGGACGGCATCGTCATCGACATCAAGGTGTTCTCGCGCCGCGAGAAGGACGAGGGCACCAAGGCAGCAGGAGAAGAAGAAGATCGAGAAGCTGCGCCGCGAGAGCAAGAAGGAGCGCGAGCGCATCGCCGACGTGCGGCTGGCGAACGCCAGCCGAGATCCTCAACGAGCAGCTGGTGAACGTGCTGCAGCAGCGCGCTCGACCGGCGAGCCGCTGGCGCGCAAGGGCCGCAAGTTCACGCCGCGACTTCCTCCAGGAGATCGATCTCGACGATCTGGCGTGGGGCACGCCGGTGACCGAGGACGAGCGGGTGAACGAGCGCTTCTGGGCGGCGATGAACGGCGCCCAGAACGGCGTTCACCCGCTGCGAGAAGGAGCTCGAGAAGGAGATCGAGAAGGTCACGCGCGGCGACGAGCTGCCGCCGGGCGTGGTCAAGCTGGTCAAGGTGTACATCGCCAAGACGCCGCAAGCTGTCGGTCGGCGACAAGATGGCCGGACGCCACGGCAACAAGGGCGTGGTCGCGAACATCCTGCCCGAGGAGGACCTGCCCTACCTGCCGGACGGCGAGGTCGGTGGAGATCGTGCTCAACCCGCTCGGCGTGCCGTCGCGCATGAACATCGGCCAGGTGCTCGGAGACCCACCTCGGCTGGGCGGCGCACGAGCTCGGCTACAACTGCGCGACGCCGGTGTTCGCCGGGGCCACGGTCGACGAGATCAAGTCCGAGCTGCGCGCAGGCGGGCCTGCCGAGGACGGCAAGATCGAGCTGCTACGACGGCCGCAGCGGCGACGCCGTTCGACCGAGCGCGTCACGGTCGGCTACATCTACATGATGAAGCTCAGTCACCTGGTCGACGACAAGATCCACGCGCGCTCGACCGGTCCGTACTCGCTCGTCACCCAGCAGCCGCTGGGCGGCAAGGCGCAGTTCGGCGGCCAGCGCTTCGGCGAGATGGAAGTGTGGGCGCTCGAAGCCTACGGAGCGGCCTATACGCTCTGCAGGAACTCCTCACGGTGAAGAGCGACGACGTCGGCGGGCCGGTCGCGGATCTACGAGGCGATCGTGAAGGGCGAGAACCCGCCCGAGCCCGGAGTGCCGGAGTCCTTCAACGTGCTCGGTGAAGGAGCTCCAGAGCCTGTGCCTGGAAGTGCAGTTCGAGGAACGACCTGAGCCGAGTGCTGCACGTGCTCGCACGCGACTGGTACTCGCCGCTTCCGATGCGGGCGCGGCGGGCCGAAGGAGAGTCGGAAATGATCCAGGAACACCGATCTGCAGGCGACGCTGAACGCGGCGACGACCCGCATGGGGTTCGAGCCGTGCTCGAAGAGCCGCGACGCAGCGCCGCAAGATCAGCGTTCAACTCACGATCCGCATCCGCCTGGCGTCGCCGGACGTGATCCGCAGCTGGTCGCACGGCGAGGTGACCAAGCCGGAGACGATCAACTACCGCTCGTTCAAGCCCGAGAAGGACGGCCTGTTCTGCGAGAAGATCTTCGGCCCGGTCAAGGACTGGGAGTGCAACTGCGGCAAGTACAAGCGCATCCGCTACCGCGGCGTGATCTGCGACCGCTGCGGCGTCGAGGTCACGCAGGCCAAGGTGCGCCGCGAGCGGCTCGGGCCACATCGAGCTGGCCGTGCCGGTGTCGCACATCTGGTTCTTCAAGGGCGTGCCGTCGCGCATCGGGCACCTGCTCGACATGAGCATCCGTGACCTCGAGCGCATCCTCTACTACGAGTCGTACGTCGTGATCGACCCGGGCAAGACCGGGTTCAAGAAGCGCGAGATCATCACCGAGGACCAGTACAACGAGGTCATGGACGAGCAGCCGGACTCGGCGCTCAAGGCGAAGATGGGCGCCGAGGCGATCCGCGACCTGCTGGCCGAGCTCGATCTCGAGGAGCTGTCCACCGACCTGCGCGCGCAGGCCAAGATGGAGACGTGCGGTCCAGCGCAAGAAGGAGACTGCTCAAGCGCCTGCGCATCGTCGAGGCGTTCCGCCACAGCGGCAACCGGCCGGAGTGGATGATCCTCGAGTGCGTGCCGGTGCTGCCGCCGGATCTGCGGCCGCTGGTGCCGCTCGAGGGCGGCCGCTTCGCGACGTCGGACCTGAACGACCTCTACCGGCGCGTCATCAACCGCAACAACCGGTTGAAGAAGCTGCATGGACATCAAGGCGCCCGAGGTCATCCTGCGCAACGAGAAGCGCATGCTGCAGGAGGCCGTGGACGCGCTGTTCGACAACGGCCGCCGCAGCCGCGCCGTGCGCGGCCAGGGCAACCGGCCGCTGAAGTCGCTGCGCGACATGCTCAAGGGCAAGCAGGGCCGCTTCCGCCAGAACCTGCTCGGCAAGCGCGTGGACTACTCGGGCCGTTCGGTGATCGTGGTCGGGCCCGAGCTGCAGCTCAACCAGTGCGGGCTGCCGAAGAACATGGCGCTCGAGCTGTTCAGCCGTTCATCATCCGCAAGCTCGAGGACCGCGGCTACGTGCAGACGGTCAAGAGCGCCAAGCGGCTGGTCGAGCGCGAGAAGCCCGAGGTGTGGGACATCCTCGGCGAGATCATCGAGAACCATCCGGTGCTGCTGAACCGCGCGCCGACGCTGCACCGCCTGGGCATCCAGGGCTTCGAGCCGGTGCTGGTCGAGGGCAAGGCGATCCGCATCCACCCGCTGGTCTGCCAGGCGTTCAACGCCGACTTCGACGGCGACCAGATGGCGGTGCACGTGCCGCCTCGTTCGAGGCGCAGATCGAGACCAGCCTGCTCATGCTGTCGACGCACAACATCCTGTCGCCGGCGAACGGCCGTCCGCTCGCGACGCCGAACCAGGACATCGTGCTCGGCTGCCACTACCTCACCAAGGCCGCGCGGCGAGATCGCTGAACCCGCGCGCCGAGCGAGCAGGCGAAGCTCGCGGTCGACGATCCGCGCCGGCTGCGCTACGTTCTACAGCCCGAGCGAGGTGCGCGCGGCGTACGACAACGAGCGAGATCAGCCTGCACGGTCGCGATCGCGCTGCGTCGCGACGAGCGTGCCGCATCGACGCTGGCCGACCCGAGCGGCTGGCTCATCACCACCGCCGGGCGCGTGCTGTTCAACGAGGTGGTGCCGCGGAGCTCGGCTTCCATCAACGACGACGCATGGACAAGAAGAAGCTCGAGAACCTGGTCGGCGACTGCTACGCGCAAGCTCGGCAGCGAGATCACGTCGGACCTGCTCGACGCGCTCAAGGACCTGGGCTTCCAGTACGCCACCCAGGCCGGCGTTCACGGTGCGGCATCGACGACGCGCATCCCGCCCGAGAAGCACGAGCATCATCGCCAGGGCGCGCAGCGGAGGTGGACCAGCATCAACGTCGACTACCGCAGCGGCGTCGATCACCGAGGGCGAGCGCTACAACAAGGTCATCGACACCTGGACGCACGCGACCACCGAGGTCGAGCAGGTCACGTTCGAGGGCCTGTCGCGCGACGCGCGACGGATTCAACCCGATCTTCATGATGGCCGACTCCGGCTCGCGCGGTAATCGCGAGCAGATCCGCCAGCTGCGCCGGCATGCGCGGCCTGATGGCGAAGCCGCAGAAGAAGATCACCGGCGGCATCGGCGAGATCATCGAGTCGCCAGTACGTCACAACTTCAAGGAAGGCCTCACCGTGCTCGAGTACTTCATCTCGACGCACGGCGCACGCAAGGGACTGGCCGACACCGCGCTCAAGACCGCGGACGCCGGCTACCTGACCCGCCGCCTGCGTGGACGTGGCGCAGGACGTCATCATCAACGAGGAGGACTGCGGCACCATCCGCGGCCTGTCGGTGGGCGCGCTCAAGGACGGCGAGGACATCATCGAGCCGCTGGCGGACCGCATCGCTGGGCCGCGTGGCGGCGGAGGACGTCATCCACCCGATCACCGAACGAGGTCGATCGTCGAGAGCCGGCGAGATGATCGACGAGGAGATCGCGGCGGCGCATCGACGAGGCGGCGAAGGCCGGCCTGCAGAAGATGCGCATCCGCTCGGTGCTCACCTGCGATGCCCGCCGCGGCGTGTGCGCGAAGTGCTACGGCCGCAACCTCGCGACCGGCCGCCTGGTGGACCTGGGCGAGGCCGTCGGCGTGATCGCCGCGCAGTCGATCGGCGAGCCCGGCACGCAGCTCACGCTGCGCACGTTCCACATCGGCGGCACCGCCAGCCGCATCGTCGAGCAGTCGCGGACCGCGGCGCAAGGACCCGGGCACGGTGCGCTTCGTGAGCCTCGAGGCGGTCCAGTACCAGGCAACGACGAGACGGCGACCGTGTGCGGTCGGGTCTCGACGCGCCGAGATCGAGCTGTCGACGGCGACCGCGTGCGCCAGCGCTACAACGGTGCCCTACGGCGCCCACCTGTTCGTGCAGAGGACGGCGCAGACGGTCGAGCGCGGAGCAGCGCTGCTGTTCGAGTGGGACATCTACAACAACCCGTCGTCACCGCAGCAGTCGGGCACGGTGCGCTTCCGTGGACATCAAGGAGAAGGTCACGGTGCGCGACGAGGTCGACGACACGACCGGCCTCGAAGCTCCTGGTCATCATGGAGGACCGCAACAAGGAGCCGCAGCCGGCGATCGACATCCTCGACGCAGCCGGGCCACAAGCTCGCGCCACTACCCGCTGCCGACCGGCGCGCGCCTCGAGGTGCGTGACGGCCAGGACGTGGTGCGCGGGCGACGTGCTGGTCAAGACCCGGCGCGAGGCGTCGAAGACCCGCGACATCACCGGCGGCCTGCCGCGCGTCGCCGAGCTGTTCGAGGCGCGGCCGGCCCGAAGGACGCGTCGATCGTGGCCGGAGATCGACGGGCGCGGTGGAGTACGTGCGGCGTCACGCGCGGCATGCGCAAGCTGCGTCGTGCGGGGTGACGACGGCGACGACGCAGCGAGTGCCAGATCCCGCAGGGCACGCCACCTGTACGTGCAGGACGGCACGTCGGTGCGCGCCGGCGACCGGCTCACCGAGGGACCCGATCAACCCGCACGACATCCTCGAAGATCAAGGGCATCGAGGAGGTGCAGGAGTACCTGGTGAACGAGATCCAGGAGGTCTACCGGCTGCAGGGCGTGCGCATCGACGACAAGCACATCGAGGTCATCGTCCGCCAGATGCTGCAGAAGGTGCGCATCGAGGATCCGGGCAACACCGCGTTCCTCGAGGGCGAGGCAGTGGACCGGCTCATGGTGCTGGAGGAGAACGAGACGCATGCCTGAGCGAGGCCAGCAGCCGGCCACGTTCCAGCCGCTGCTGCTCGGCATCACCAAGGCCTCGCTGTCCACCGAGAGCTTCATCTCGGCGGCCTCCTTCCAGGAGACCACCCGGGTGCTCACCGAGGCGGCGATCCACGGCAAGACGGACCACCTGCGGGGCCTCAAGGAGAACGTGATCATCGGCCACCTGATCCCGGCCGGGACCGGCATGCCCGTCTACCGGCGGGTGCGTGCTGGAGTCGGAGAAGCAAGGCAGCCTCGCTGGGCCGATGGACGAGGGGCCAGGACGGCCTGAACAGACGGCGCTTGCAAACGGACCGGGTCCTGTGAGGCGCCGGCGATATCCGCGACACATCCGGACCTAGATTGCTCGCGCTGCGCGGCAACGGCGCATGTTGTTCCTTCATCGGATGCCGTGGCCTGCCTGCGCCGAGCAAGCCCATGAGTCGACACGAAGCGTTGGAGGTTTGCTGTGCCCACGCTGAACCAGCTGCGTCCGTCACGGGCGGCGGCGGGCAGAAGAGTCAAGACCGGTGCGCCTGCGCTGCGAGGCGTGTCCGCAGAAGCGCGGCGTGTGCACGCGCGTGTACACGACCACGCCCGAAGAAGCCGAACTCGGCGCTCCGCAAGGTGGCGCGCGTGCGGCTCACGAACGGCATCGAAGTCACGTGCTACATCCCGGGCGAGGGGCACAATCTTCAGGAGCACTCGATCGTGCTCGATCCGCGGCGGTCGCGTGAAGGACCTGCCCGGCGTGCGCTACCACATCGTGCGCGGGACGCTGGACGCGAGCGGCGTGCAGCGGGCCGCAAGCAGAGCCGGTCGAAGTACGGCACGAAGTCGGCAAGTAGGCGAGTCCTGCGGGCCCGCGTCCGGTCCGGAGCGCTGAGGTCGGCGTGCAGATCCGGGCCCCGGCGCGCACGAGCGGATAACGGAGAGGATCGACGCATGCCTCGCAAGGGCTGCAGTCCCGCGGCGCGAAGTCGCCGCGGATCCGAAGTACGACAGCGTGCTCGTGACGCGCTTCATCAGCGCGATCATGGGGCGCGGCAAGCGTTCGCTCGCTGAGCGCCACGTTCTACGGCGCGATGACCATCGCTCGAGGAGAAGACCGGGCAGGATGCCATGACGGTCCTCAAGCAGGCGATGACCAACGTCAAGCCGGTGCTCGAGGTGAAGTCGCGGCGCGTGGGCGGCGCGAACTACCAGGTCCCGGTCGAGGTCCGGCCCGACCGCGCGCAACGCGCTGGCGATCCGCTGGATCATCACCTTCGCGCGCGGCCGCGCGCGGACCACACGTTCACGCGAGAAGTTCGCCGCACGAGCTGCTCGTCGGCGTCGCGGAACGAGGGCGGCGCGGTCAAGAAGCGCGAAGACACGCACAAGATGGCGGAGGCCAACAAGGCCTTCGCGCACTATCGCTGGTAACCTCACCCGCGGCAGAAGGCCGGCCCTCGTGCCGGTCTGGGTCCGCGCCGGCCGCGCTGACGCGCCCGGCGAGGCCTCCGCCGTCCGCGGGTGGATCAACGATTCATCACCGCACTTTCTACGACGGAAAGGCAGGTGGTGCTATCGCGGCAGACACTCCGAATCTGATGAGGAAGTGAACGCCGATGGCTCGGCAGACTCCGCTCGAACGATACCGGAACATCGGGATCATGGCCCATATCGACGCCGGCAAGACCACCTTGACCGAGCGCGTCCTCTTCTATACGGGCCGCATCCACCGCGTGGGCGAGGTGCACGACGGCGCCGCCACGATGGACTGGATGGAGCAGGAGCGTGAGCGCGGGATCACCATCACCTCCGCCGCCACCACCGCCCAGTGGCGCGACCACCGCATCAACATCATCGACACCCCGGGCCACGTGGACTTCACCGTCGAGGTCGAGCGCTCGCTGCGCGTCCTCGACGGCGCGGTCGCCGTGTTCTGCGCGGTCGGCGGCGTCGAGCCCCAGTCCGAGACCGTGTGGCGCCAGGCCGACAAGTACAACGTGCCCGCGCATCGCGTTCGTCAACAAGATGGACCGCGTCGGCGCCGACTTCGACGAACGTGCGTGCAGATGATGACGCGACCGCCTCGGCGCCAAGCCGGTTCCGATCCAGGTGCCGATGTTCGTGGGCGAGCAGTTCCAGGGCATGATCGACCTGGTCGAGATGAAGGCGATCACCTACCACGAGGCGAGCCAGGGCACGCACCTTCGAAGCGCACGACATCCCGCGCGACCTGGCCGACATCGCCGACGCAGCGGCGCGCCACCACCTGCTCGAGTCGATCGCCGAGTTCGACGAGCAGCTGCTCGACGACTACCTGCACGAGAAGCCCTACACCTCGGACGACCTGCAGGCGCGCGCTGCGCAGCGGCACGCTCCAGGGCAAGATCACGCCGGTGCTGTGCGGCTCGGCGTTCAAGAACAAGGGCGTCCAGCCGCTGCTGGACGCCGGTCGTGGACTTCCTGCCGTCGCCGCTCGACAAGCCGCCGGTCGAGGGCCAGGAGCTCAAGACCTTCGAGCACGTCGACGCGCAAGCCCAGCGACGACGAGCCGTTCTCGGCGCTGGCGTTCAAGATCGCGACCGACCCCTACGTCGGCAAGCTGACCTTCTTCCGCGTCTATTCGGGCACGGTCAAGACCGGCGACACGCGTGCTCAACGCCGCGACCGGCCGCAACGGAGCGCATCGGGCGGCTGGTGCAGATGCACGCCAACAAGCGCGAGGAGATCAGCGAGGTCTACGCGCGGCGACATCGCGGCCGGGATCGGATTCTGAAGAAGGTGACCACCGGCAACACGCTGTGCGACCTGCGATACCCGATCGCGCTCGAGGCCGATGCACTTCCCCGAGCCGGTCGTGGACGTGGCGATCGAGCCCAAGTCCAAGGTCGACGAGGAGAAGCTCGGCGATCGCGCTGCAGCGGCTCGCCGAGGAGGATCCGACCTTCCGCGTGCGCACCGACGAGGAGACCAGCCAGACCGTGATCTCCGGCATGGGCGAGCTGCACCTCGAGATCATGCGTGGACCGCATGATGCGCGAGTTCAGGGTGCAGGCGAACGTCGGCAAGCCCCAGGTCGCCTACCGCGAGACGATCACGCGTCGGCCGAGCAGCGCCACCGCTTCATCCGCCAGACCGGCGGCAAGGGCATGTTCGGCGACGTCGACGCTGCGCGTCGAGCCGCAGGAGCCCGGCAAGGGCTTCGAGTTCGAGAACGAGATCGTCGGCGGCTCGATCCCCAAGGAGTTCATCCCGGCGGTCGAGAAGGGCGTCGAGGAGGCGCTGCAGCGGCGGCGTCGTGGCCGGCTACCCGATGGTGGACATCAAGGTCACGCTGCTACGACGGCTCCTACCACGACGTCGACTCCTCGGAGATGGCGTTCAAGATCGCCGGCTCGATGGCGTTCAAGGAGGCCTGCCAGAAGGCTAAGCCGCGCCTGCTCGAGCCGATCATGGACGTCGAGGTCGTGGTGCCCGAGGAGTACATGGGCGACATCATCGGCGACCTGTCCGTCGCGCCGCGGCCGCATCGGCGGCATGTTCACGCGCGGCTGAGGCCCGCGTGATCGCGGCGTCGGTGCCGCTGTGCGGAGATGTTCGGTTACGCCACGCGCATGCGCTCGATCTCGCAGGGGCGCGCCGTGTACTCGATGCAGTTCTCGCGCTACGAGACGCTGCCGCAGTCGGTCGCGGAAGAGATCGTGGCGAAGGTCGAAGGATAGCGATTCGGATCGCGTAGGCTGCCGGGCTGCGAGCGGCCGGACCGCCGCGGATCGCCGGGCGGATTCACCAGCGACGGAGGTCGATCATGGCCAAGCAGAAGTTCGAGCGCACGAAGCCGCACGTGAACGTGGGGACGATCGGGCACGTGGACCACGGGAAGACGACGCTGACGGCGGCGATCACGATGGTGCTGGCGCAGAAGAACCCGAAGATCCACGGTGCGGGACTACGGCTCGATCGACAACGCGCCGGAAGAGCGGGAGCGCGGGATCACGATCGCGACGGCGCACGTGGAGTACGAGACGGACGAAGCGGCACTACGCGCACGTGGACTGCCCGGGGCACGCGGACTACGTGAAGAACATGATCACGGGCGCGGCGCAGATGGACGGGGCGATCCTGGTGGTGTCGGCGGCGGACGGACCGATGCCGCAGACGCGGGAGCACATCCTGCTGGCGCGGCAGGTGGGGGTGCCGTACATCGTGGTGTACATGAACAAGTGCGACATGGTGGACGACCCGGAGCTGCTGGACCTGGTGGAGCTGGAGGTGCGGGAGCTGCTGAAGAAGTACGAGTTCCCGGGGGACGAGATCCCGGTGATCCGCGGGTCGGCGAAGGCAGGCGATGGACGCGGGCGGCAAGGACGCGAAGGCGAACGAGTCGATCCTGAAGCTGATGGAGGCGGTGGACAGCTACATCCCGACGCCGGAGCGGGCGATCGACAAGCCGCTGCTGATGGCGGTCGAGGACGTGTTCTCGATCTCGGGGCGCGGGACGGTGGGGACGGGGCGGATGGAGCGCGGGAAGGTGAAGGTGGGGGACAAGGTGGAGATCGTGGGGCTGCGGGAGACGCGCGAGACGGTGGTGACGGGGGTGGAGATGTTCCGCAAGTCGATGGACGAGGCGATCGCCGGGGACAACGTCGGGCTGCTGCTGCGCGGGATCGAGAAGGAAGACCTGGAGCGCGGGATGTGCGTGGTGGCGCCGAAGTCGGTGACGCCGCACACGAAGTTCAAGGCGTCGGTGTACGTGCTGACGAAGGAAGAGGGCGGGCGGCACACGCCGTTCTTCAACGGCTACCGGCCGCAGTTCTACTTCCGGACGACGGACGTGACGGGAGTGGCGACGCTGCCGGCGGGGCGGGAGATGGTGATGCCGGGGGACAACGTGGACGATGGAAGTGGAGCTGATCACGCCGATCGCGATGGAAGACGGAGCTGCGGTTCGCGATCCGCGAGGGCGGCCGCACGGTCGGCGCCGGCGTCGTCGCCGACATCGTCGCCTAGGGAGAGCGACGAATGCTCCAGAAGATCCGCATCAAGCTCAAGTCGTACGATCACGCGACGCTCGACCAGTCGGCGTCCGAGATCGTGCGCACCGCGCGCCGCACCGGCGCGATCACGTCGGGCCCGGTGCCGCTGCCGACCAAGAAGACCGTCTACACCGTGCTGCGCAGCCCGCACGTGGACAAGAAGTCGCGCGAGCAGTTCGAGATCCGCATCCACAAGCGTCTGATCGACATCACGCGCTCCACCGCGCAGACCATGGAGGCGCTCGAGAAGCTCGACATCCCCGCGGGCGTCGACATCGAGATCAAGACATGATCGGACTGATTGGCAGAAAGTCGGCATGACGCAGATCTTCAGACGAGAAGGGCGAGCGCCGTGCCGGTGACCGTGATCGAGGCGGGACCGTGCACGGTCACCGAGGTGCGCACGCCGGAGCGTGACGGCTACACGGCGCTCCAGCTCGGGTTCGGTACCGAACAAGGAGTCGCGCTTCACGCGCCCGGTGCTCGGCCAGTTCAAGAAGCGCAACCTGCCGCCTTCGCGCCACCTGCGCGAGTTCCGCGTCGCGGACGTCGCGGCCTACGAGGCGGGCCAGACGCCTGCACGGTCACGATGTTCGAGAAGGGCAAGCACGTGGACGTGCAGGGCGTCACCAAGGGCCGCGGCTTCGCCGGCGTGGTGAAGCGCCACGGCTTCGTCGCCGGCCACGCGTCGCACGGCCCGACCGCCGGCAAGCAGCCGGGCTCGATCGGCGCGTCGGCGTATCCGTCGCGCGTCATCAAGGGCAAGCGCCTGCCGGGACGGATGGGCGGCGTGAACGCTCACCGATCAAGAACCTGGAAGTGATCGGCGTGGATGCGGAGCAGAACGTGCTGATGGTGCGCGGGCGCGGTCCCGGGCCCGACCAACGGTCTGGTGTTCGTCGAGAAGCGGGAAGCGACTGACATGAACGCGAAGATCGTAGGAATGCGACGGCACCGCGAAGGGCGACGCCGCGTCCTGCCGGACGAGCTGTTCGCGCCAGCCGGTCCACGAGCACCTGCTGTGGCTCTCGGTGAAGCGCCATCTCGGCAACCAGCGCCAGGGCACCGCCAAGGTCAAGACCCGCGGCGAGGTGTCGGGCGGCGGCCGCAAGCCGTGGCGCCAGAAGGGCACCGGGCGAGCGCGCTCGGGCTCCGAACACGTCGCCGCTGTGGCCGGGCGGCGGACGCGCGTTCGGCCCCAAGCCGCGCGACTACCGCACCGAGCATGCCGCAGCAGCAGCGGCGGGCGGCGCTCGCCGTCGCGCGCTGTCGCTGAAGGCGGGCGAGAACGCGGTGACCGTGATCGACGTCGCTCGCGATTCGCGGCGCCCAAGACGCAGCGAGATGGCGGAGGCTGCTGCAAGCGCCTCGGCCTCGACGACGAAGCGCACGCTGCTCGTGCTCGGCGAGCCCGACGCGAACGTGGTCGAGTCGCTGCCGCAACCTCGCGCAACCTGCGCACGACGCTCGCGCACCAGCTCAACCCGTACGAGCTGCTGCAACTGCGAGCAGGTGCTCGTGACCGCGCCGGCGCTCGAGCGCGATGAAGGAGGTCTTCGTCCGATGACAGGATCCCCGCATCGATCGTGCGCCGGGCGCTGATCACCGAGAAGGGCACGGTGCTGCGCGAGCAGCGCAGAACCAGTACCACTTCGAGGTGGCGCGCGACGCCAACAAGCATCGAGATCAAGCGCGCGGTCGAGACCATCTTCTCGCGTCAAGGTTGGCGAGGTGCGCACCATGCAGATGCGCGGCAAGGTGAAGCGGCCAGGGCCGCTACTCCGGCCGGCGCAGCGACTGGAAGAAGGCCGATCGTGACGCTCAAGCCCGATCAGAAGATCGAGCTGTTCGAGCAGATCTAGAGGACGACTGACCATGGCACTCAAGAAACATCCGCCCGATCACGCCGACGCTGCGGCACACCGTGGTGCCGGACTTCGCGGAGCTGACGCGCGGCCGGCCGGTGAAGTCGCTGACCGAGCCGCTCTAGCAAGACCGGCGGGCGCGACAACTACGGCCACATCTCGATCGCGCTGGATCGGCGGCGGCCACAAGCAGCGCTACCGGCTCGATCGACTTCCGCCGCGACAAGGACGGCGTCCCGGCGCAGGTGGCGAGCATCGAGTACGATCCCGAACCGCTCGGCGCGCATCGCCCTGCTCAACTATCTCGACGGCGAGCGGCGCTACATCGTGGCGCCCGACGGCCTCAAGGTCGGCGAGATGCGTGCAGTCGGGTCCGGACGCCGAGATCAAGCGCGGGAACTGCCTGCCGCTCAAGAACATTCCGCTCGGCACGAACATCCACAACGTCGAGCTGGTTCCGGGACGCTCCGCGCGGGTCGCGCGGTCGCGCCGGATCGTTCTGCCAGCTCATGGCGAAGGAAGGCGACTACGCGCAGCTGCGCCTGCCGTCGGGCGAAGTGCGGCAGCTTCCACGTCAACTGCCGCGCGGTGGTGGGACAGGTCGGCAACCTCGATCACGAGAACATCTCGCTACGGCAAGGCGGGACGCCGGCGCTGGCTCGGCCGGCTCGGCAGCGTCCGCGGCGTCGCGATGAACCCGGTGGATCACCCGATGGGCGGCGGCGAGGGCAAGTCCTCGGGCGGCCGGCATCCGTGCTCGCCGTGGGGAAAGAACGCCAAGGGGCATGAAGACCCGGAAGCGCAAGCTGAGCGACTCGCTCATCGTGCGCCGCGCGGAAGCAGAAGTAGGCGAGGGACAGCAATGGCGCGTTCCATCAAGAAGGGACCGTACGTCGTCGAGTCGCTGGTGAAGAAGATCGAAGGACTTGAACCGCAGCGGCGAGAAGCGCGTGCTCAAGACCTGGGCGCGACGCTCGCACGGTCGCTGCCCGAGTTCGTGGGGCACACGCTCGCGGTGCACAACGGCAACAAGTTCATTCCGATCTACGTGACCGAGAACATGGTCGGCCACAAGCTCGGCGAGTTCGTGCCCGACGCGGATCTTCCGCGGTCACGGACCAGAACCGCCGACAAGACCTCGGCGCCCGGGAAGTCGGCGCCTGCGAAGCCGCGTCATGAAAGCCATGGCGATTCAGCGTTACGTCCGCATCACGCCGCGCAAGTGCAACCAGGTGCTCGAGCTGATCCGCGGCCAGGGCGTCGAGCAGGCGCAGGTCACGCTGCAGTTCACGCCGAAGCTACGGGCGCGCATCGTCCAGAAGGTGCTGAAGTCGGCGGTGGCGAACGCCCTCCACGAGGGCAAGGTGCAAGCTCGAGGATCTGTACGTGAAGGAAGCGGTGGTGGGCGCGGGGCCGACGCTCAAGCGCTGGCTGCCGCGGCGCAGGGGTCGCGCGACGCCGCTGCTCGAAGCGCACCAGCCACGTGTCGGTGGTCGTGGCGACGCAGGGAGTGCAGCTCTAATGGGTCAGAAGACCAACCCCATCGGCCTCAGGCTCGGGATCGTCAAGACCTGGGACTCGCGCTGGTTCGCGCAAGCGCAACTACGCGGAACTGCTCAAAGAGGATCTGCTCATCAAGCGCTATCTCAAGAAGCGGCTCTACCAGGCGGGGATCTCGAAGATCACGATCGAGCGCAAGGGCGACCGGATCACGATCGGCATTCGTACCGCGCGCCCCGGTCTCGTGATCGGACGCAAGGGCGAGCAGGTCGACAAGCTTCCGAGGAGATGAAGCAGCTGACCAAGAAGCACGTTCAGCTCAACATCGAGGAGATCAAGCGCGCCGACCTCGACGCCCAGCTCGTGGCCGAGCACATCGCGAAGCAGCTCGAGCAGCGCGTCTCGTTCCGCCGCTGCGATGAAGAAGGCGATCGCCTCCTCGATGCGCGCCGGCGCCCAGGGCATCCGCGTCGCGTGCTCGGGCCGCCTCGGCGGCTCCGAGATGGCGCGCTTACGAGACGTATCGCGAAGGCCGCGTGCCGCTGCACACGCTGCGGGCCGACATCGATTTCGCGCGGGCCACGGCGAACACGGCCTACGGCACGTGCGGCGTGAAGGTGTGGATGTTCCACGGCGAGCTGCTGGACAAGCCGAAGGCCGGCGCGGCGCCGGCGAGCAAGTAGGCGCTGACCGTCGTCATGTTGATGCCGAAGCGGGTCAAGTATCGAAAGCAGCAGCGCGGCCGCATGCGCGGCAAGGCGTACCGGGGCTCCGCGGTCACGTTCGGCGAGTACGGGCTGCAGGCGCTCGAGCCGGCGTGGATCACCAACCGGCAGATCGAGGCCGCGCGTGTCGCGATCACCCGGTTCATCAAGCGCGGCGGCAAGATGTGGATCCGGGTGTTCCCGGACAAGCCGGTCACCAAGAAGCCCGCCGAGACCCGAATGGGCAAGGGCAAGGGCGCGCCGGAGAGCTGGGTGGCCGTGATCAAGCCCGGCCGGGTGATGTTCGAGCTCGAGGGGATCGCGCGCCACGCCGGCGCAGGAGGCCATGAAGCTCGGGGCCTCGAAGCTGCCGATCCGGACGCGCTTCGTCGAGCGTCACGAGCTGGGAGGGAGTGACGTGCCTCACGTGAAGGCGACGGCGGCGATGCGGGACATGACGCGCGGACGAGATCCGCACGCGGGTGACGGAGCTGCGGGAGGAGCTGTTCAACCTGCGGTTCCGCAATTCCATGAAGCAGCTGGACAACCGCTCAAGATCCGCGAAGCGCGGCGCGAGATGGCGCGGCTGATCACGGTGCTGCAGCCGAGAAGGAGCGCGGCGGTCGCGCGCTCGGATCGCCGGCGACGGCCTGCCCGCGACGAGGAGACGATAGGACCGTATGACGGACACGGTGACGAACGCAGTCGCAGGAAGGTCGCGGGTCGGCAAGGTGGTGAGCGACCGCATGGAGAAGACGGTCGTCGTTTCCATCGAGCGCCTGGTGAAGCACCCGACGTACGGTCGTTACGTGCAGAGAGCAGGTTCAAGGTGCACGACGAGAAGAACGAATGTCGCATGGGCGACGTCATCCGCTTCATGGAGACGCGACCAATTTCGAAGGACAAGCGCTGGCGGTTCGTGGCGTTCGTCGAACGCGGCCGTCTGACCCGGAGGCCGCGGCACTGATTCAGTCTGAGAACGATGGTCACGGTCGCGGACAACTCGGGCGCGAAGCGCGCCCAGTGCATCAAGGTGCTGGGCGGCCATCACAAGCGCTACGGACGCCTCGGCGACATCGTGGTGGTGTCGATCAAGGACGCCATCCCGGGCGCGCAGGTCAAGAAGGGCGAAGTCGCGAAGGCGGTGGTGGTGCGCGCGGTCAAGGAAGGCCGTCGGAAGGACGGCTCGTACATCCGCTTCGACGAGAACGCGGTGGTGCTGATCAACGACGACAAGGAGCCGCGCGGAACGCGCATCTTCGGGCCGGTGGCGCGCGAGCTGCGCGAGAAGGCGTTCATGAAGATCATCTCGCTCGCGCCGGAGGTGATCTGATGGCGCTCAAGATCCGCAAGGGCGACACGGTGCAGGTGATCGCCGGCGACGACAGGGGCAGAGACCGGCCGCGTGCTGTCGGTGGACGAGGAGAAGCAGCGCGTCATCGTCGAGAAGGTCAACTTCGTCAAGCGTCACACCAAGGCGCGCAAGCAGGGGTGCAGAGCGGCATCATCGAGCGTGAGGCGCCGATCCACATCTCGAACGTGCTGCTCTACGATCCGACGGCCGGACGCGGGCACGCGCGTCGGAACGCGCGATCCTGCCGGACGGTACGCGAGAGCGGATCTCGCAGGCGTAGCGGCGAAGACCGATCGCGAAGGAGTGAGAGACGATGGCGGACGACAAGAAGAAGCCGGCCAAGAGCGCGCCGGCAAGGCGCGACGAGCCAGGCAGGCGAGGGCCAAGGCGCCGAAGGTGAGGCAAGACGCAGGGTGCGGGCCGAGGCGCGGCCCAGGGCCCGGTGTCGCAGAGGAGCGGCCCGCCAGGTCCCGAGGGAGAAGCCGCGGCTCGCGAAGTTCTACATGGACGACGGTGCGCCCGCAGCTGATGGAGAAGTTCGGCTACGGGAACGCCGTGCAGGCGCCCGCGCTTCGTGAAGATCGTGGTCAACATGGGCGTCGGCGACGCGCTCCAGGACCAAGAAGCTGATCGACGCGGCCGTGAACGAGCTCGGGCAGATCACCGGCCAGCGCGCCGTCGGTGCGGCGGGCCAAGAAGTCGATCTCGAACTTCAAGCTGCGCGAGGGCGTGCCGGTCGGCTGCGCGGTGACGCTGCGCGGCTCGCGGATGTTACGAGTTCTACGACCGGCTGCATCAGCGTGGCGGTGCCGCGCATCCGCGACTTTCGCGGCCTGAGCCCGCGGTCGTTCGACGGCCGCGGCAACTACAGTATAGGGCTGACCGAGCAGATCATCTTTCCCGAGATCAACTACGACAAGGTCGGCAAGGTTCGCGGCATGGACGTCACCATCGTCACCACCGCGCGCACCGACGAAGAAGGGTCGCGAGCTGCTGCGGCTGATGAACCTGCCGTTCCGGCAGCGATGACGCGCGCGACCGGACGGAGCGTCCGGCGGGTGAGCGATAAGAAGTCGATCATCGAGAAGTGGAAGCGCACCCCGAAGTTCAAGGTTCGCGCCTATACCCGCTGCCATCGCTGCGGGCGACCGCGCGGCTATCTCCGCGACTTCGGGCTCTGCCGCATCTGCTTCCGCGATCTGGCGCTGACCGGGCAGATCCCGGGCGTCGTCGAAGTCGAGCTGGTAACCGGCCCGCACGGGCCACGGCAAGGACGTCGAGGCCGGGCTGCAGGCGACATCGCCTGGACGCTGGGACGCCGGAGGATGCACATGTCGGTCAGTGATCCGGTGGCGGATTTCCTCACCGGGATTCGCAACGCGCGTCCGCGCCAAGCACCGCAAGGTGGACGTGCCGGCGTCGCGGCTCAAGACCGGAGATCGCCAAAGTGCTGCTGCGCGAGCGCTACATCAACAACTTACAAGGTCATCGAGGACCGCAAGCAGGGCGTGCTGCGCGTCTACTCTCAAGTACACGGGCGACGAGCCCCAGCGTCATCACCAGGCATCAAGCGCGTGAGCACGCCGGGCCGGCGCGTCTACGTGGGCAGGACCAGACTGCCGCGCGTCATGGGCGGCCTCGGCACCACGATCCTCTCCGACCTCGCAGCGGTCTGATGACCGACCGCGAGGCCGCGCGAAGCCGGCCTCGGCGGCGAGCTTCATGTGCCAGGTCTGGTAGGGGGACGACATGTCGAGAATCGGCAAGACTTCCGGTCACGATCCCGAGCGGCGTCACCGTCGCGGTGGGCGACGGCGTGTTCGCGTCAAGGGTCCGAAGGGCGAGCTCGAGCACGCACATCCTGGCCGGCACGCACCGTGCGCGGTCGAGAACGGCGAGGCGCAAGGTCTCGGCCGAGACCGTGACGGCGCAATCCCGCGTTCGGGACCATGCGCGCGCAGATCCAGAACATGGTGACTGGGCGTGACCAACGGTTTCAGCAAGGTGCTCGAGATCGTCGGCACCGGGCTATCGCGCGCAGATGGACGGCACGAAGCTGGTGCTCCAGCTCGGCTTCTCGCATCCGATCGATTTCGATCCGCCGCGACGGCATCACGATCAAGCGTCGAGAACCCGACCCGCATCTCGATCAGCGGCGCGGAGCAAGTCGCTGGTCAGGCAGGTCGCCGCCGACATCCGCGGCTTCCGTCCGCCGGAGCCCTACAAGGGCAAGGGCGTCAAGTACGAAGGCGAGTACATCCGCCGCAAGGCCGGCAAGGCCGCGGGGAGCCGCGTCATGAGCGGACAACACAGCGAAGGACGAGCGTCGCACCGATTCGCCGGCTATCGCATCCGCAAGCGCGTGTCCGGGCAGCACGGAGCGCCCGCGACTGGCGGTGTTCCGCAGCGCCCGCGCACATCTACGCGCAGGTCGTGGACGACAGTCGCGGCATCACGCTGGTCGGCGGCCTCGAGCCGCGATCAGGGTCTCGGAGACAGGGCGATGCCAAGGGCAAGACCGGTCTCAGCACGGCGGTGGGCAAGCTGCTCGCCGAGCGCGCCACGAGAAGGGCATCAAGCAGGTGCGCTTCGATCGCGGAGGCTATCTCTATCACGGGCGCGTCAAGGCGCTTCGCCGACGGCGCGCGCGCCGGCGGTCTGGAATTCTAGGAGGACGTCGTGGTGCGTGAGCGTAACGCGCGATGCTCGCCAAGTCGGAGTTCGCTCGAGCGCGTGATCAACGTCAACCGCTGCGCCAAGGTGGTGAAGGGCGGGCGGCGGTTCTCGTTCAACGCCATCGTCGCGGTCGGTGATCAGGTCAGGGCGCGTCGGCGTCGGGTCTCGGCAAGGACGAACGAAGTCGCTGACGCGATCCGCAAGGCGGGCGAGTCGGCGAAGAAGAACATGTTCCACGTTCCGGTCACGAGGGCGGCTCGATCCCGCATCGTGATCGTCGGTCGCTTCGGCGCGGGACGTGCTGCTCAAGCCGCGCTCGCCCGGCACCGGCGTGATCGCCGGCGCTCGGGCGTGCGCGCGGTGCTCGAAGTCGGCGGGCGTCCAGAACGTGCTCACCAAGTGCCTCGGCGAGCCGCAACTCGCACAACCTGGTCAAGGCCACGGTCGACGGACTTCGGCGTCTCCGCCGCGCCGCGCGGCGATGCGCGGCGATGCGCGGAGCTCACGCTCGAGCGAGATGTTCGGTCCGCGGAGGGCTGCCAATGGCGCGTAAGATCCGCATCCGCCAGGTCAAGAGCGCGAGCGGGTCACAAGCGAGGATCAGCGGCGGACGGTGCGCGCACTCGGCATCCGCCGCCTGCAGCAGACGGTCGAGCACGACGACACGCCCCAGATCCGGGGCATGATCTTCAAGATCCGCCACCTCGTCGAGGTGGAGGACGCGCGATAGCGAACGCCGAGCATGGACACTGGGAACGATTCGTCCCGTCGCGGGCGCGACGAGCACGCACGCAAGCGGCGCGGCAAAGGCGCGGCGACCGGGTCTCGGCGGCACCGCGGGCAAGGGCCACAAGGGCAAGAAGGCGCGCAGCGGCGGCAAGATTCCGGCGTGGTTCGAGGGCGGCCAGATGCCGATCCAGCGCCGCCTGCCGAAGCGCGGCTTCAAGAACCCGGATCGCGTCGAGTACCAGGTCGTGAACGTCGGCCGGCATGCTCAGTGGTCGCGGCCCAGACCGTCATCGACCGCGCGTGGCTCGAGAGCAGGCGCGGTATCGTTCGTCGCCCGGGCCCGATCAAGCTGCTCGGCGCGGGTGGAGACTCAAGGTCGCGTTGACGGTGCAAGGTGGACGCCGCGAGCGAGTTCCGCGGCGGCAGGCGATCGAGGCGGCGGCGAGGTCGCAGTGGCCGAGCCGCGAAGGCGTCACAGCGCACATGCTCGATGCTGCGCAACATCTTCCAGGTCCCCGAGCTCAAGCGACGGCATCCGTGTTCACTGCTGGCTCATGTTCGTCGTCTACCGCCTCGGCGAGCACAGTGCCGACGCCGGGCGTGAACGCCAAGGCGCTCGCCGGCGCGTTCGAGCCAGCAGGGCGGGACGCTGTTCGGCCTCTACGACCTGTTCGTGGGCGGCGCGTTCTCGCGCGCGACCATCTTCGCGCTCAGGATCATGCCGTACATCTCGTCCTCGATCATCCTCCAGCTGCTCGGCGCGCGTGGTGCCGTCACTTCGAGAAGCTGCGCAAGGAGGGCGACGAAGGCCAGGAAGAAGCTCACGCAGTACACGCGTTACGGCACGGTCTTCATCTCGATCGTCCAGTCGCTGCGCCTACAGCGTGTTCCTCGTCAACATGGGCGCGTCGCGCGGGCTGACGGTGGTGCCGCATCCCGGCCTGCTGTTCACGCTGTCGACGATCATCACGCAGACGACCGGGACGATCTTCGTCATGTGGCTCGGCGAGGAAGATCCGCGAGCACGGCATCGGCAACGGCATCTCGCTGCATCATCTTCCTCAACATCGCTCGGGCGTGCGCCCAACGCGATCTTCGCCGCCTACGACAGCTTCCGCGGCGGCACGCTGTCGCTGTTCACGGTCGTGTTCGTGCTGACGCGCTGATGGTGGGCGTGGTGGCGGCGGTCGTGCTCCGATGACGCAGGCGGTGCGCAAGATCCCGGTGCAGTACGCCAAGCGCATCGTCGAGCCGCCGCATGTACGGCGGGGCGAACACGCACATCCCGCTGCGCGTGAACAGCGCCAGGCGTGATTCCGATCATCTTCGCGTCGAGCGTCGCATGATCCTCGCCGGCGACGGTGGCCGGGTTCGTTGCCGCCGAACCATCCGCTGGCGCCAGATGGGACAGTGGTTCAACCCGACTGAGCTGGATCTACAATGTCTTCTACAGCGGTCATCATCATCTTCTTCACCTGCTTCTATACCGCCGTCGTGCTGAACCCGAACGACCTGGCGGAGAAGCATGCGAAAATACGGCGGCTTCGTCCCAGGCATCCGACCGGGACGCAAGACGGCCGAGTACATCGATCGGGTGCTGTCGCGCATCACGCTTCCCGGCGCGTTCTTCCTCGCCGCGATCGCCGTGCTGTGCCCGACATCATCATCACTCAACTCGGGCATGCCGTTCCTCGGCTTCGGCGGGACCAGCGTGCTCATCGTCGTCGGCCGTGGCGCTCGACACGCTGCGGCAGATCGAGTCGCATCTGCTCATGCGTCACTACTGAGGGATTCGTGAAGCGCGGCGGATCCGTGGCCAGCTCCAGAGAATGTGGAGGTGCGGGTCGTGCTGTTGGGACCCCCGGGGGTCAGCAAGGGAACGCAGGGGCGCCGTCTCGCTACCGAGCGGGGTTGGGCGCTGATCTCCACCGGGGAGATGTTGCGGGACGCGGTCGCGCGCCAGACGCCGCTCGGGCTCGAAGGCCCGTCGGCTGATGGACGCGGGGTTTCTCGTGGGTGACGACGTCATGGTCGGGCTGGTCGCGGCGACCGCGACGGCCCAGCTGGACGCGCTCGCGCGGCCTGGTGCTCGACGGCTTCCCGCGCACGGTGCCGCAGGCTGAGTGCGCTGGACGCGATGCTCGCCAGCGAGGACGAGAATGCTGGATGCGGTGGTGAGCTGCTCACGGCGTCGGAGACCGAGCTGGTGCAGCGCCTGTCGGCGCGGCGCAGGAGTGCCCGGTGTGCCAGCGCGCGTACAACCTGGTCAGCGCGCCGCCCCGGTCGAACGAGCGGTGCGACGACCATCCGGACGACGAAGTTGATTCAACGGGCGGACGACGAGGAATCGACCGTCCGCAAGCGGCTCGAGGTGTATCGCGCGCAGACCGAGCCGCTGGTCGCGCCACTATCGCGCGGCGGGCGTCTGATCGAAGTGCCGGGGCGGAGTCGCCCGGACGAGGTCTACGACGCGCTGAAGCAGGCGATCGACGTCGACCGTGGGAGGACGCTGAACGTGGTGTACTTGAGGGGCCGCTCGGAGATCAGATGCCATCCGCGCCTCCGCCCAGATCGTCGGGCGGACGCTGGTGCATGCTGTCCGGAGCACGTGCGCCCGGGCGTCACGACGCGCCAGCTCGACCGAGCTCGCCGAGGCGTTCATCTGCGATCACGGCGGCGAGCCGGCGTTCAGAGGCTATCGCGGTTTCCCGGCGAGCATCTGCCCGTCGGTGAACGAGGGAGGTCGTGCACGCGATCCCGGGCTGCGGACCGTGCTGCGCGAGGGCGACATCGTCGGGCTCGACGTCGGCGTGCGGAAGGACGGCTACTACGGCGACGCCGCGGTGACGCTCCCTGTCGGCGAGGTCAGCGCCGAGGCGGCGAAGCTCTTGCGCGTGACGCGCGAGGCGCTCGAGCTCGGCATCGCGCGCGCGGTCGCGGGCAACCGCGTCGGCGACATCTCGCACGCGATCCAGGAGCATGCCGAGCATAGCGGCTACTCGGTCGTCAAGCGCGCTCGTCGGCCACGGCATCGGCCGCGAGATGCACGAGGAGCCGCAGGTTCCGAACTACGGTCCACCGGACGCGCGGTCCGCGGCTCATGGCCGGCCAGGTGATCGCGATCGAGCCGATGGTGAACGTCGGCGGGCTCGGAGGTCGTGACCCGCCCCGACGGCTGGACGGTGGTGACGAAGGACGGCTCGCCTGAGCGCCCACTTCGAGCACACGGTGGCGGTCGGGGCCGCAGGGGCCGGAGAGTCCTGTCGCGGGTCGAGGCTGCACGCAGGGCGAGGGGCGACGATTGGCGAAAGAAGAAGGCATCCAGGTCGAAGGAACGGTCGTCGAGCCGCTGCCGAACGCGATGTTTCGCGTCGAGCTGGAGAACGGGCACAAGGTGCTGGCACACATCTCGGGCAAGATGCGGATGCACTTCATCAAGATCCTGCCCGGCGACAAGGTGACGGTGGAGCTGTCGCCCTACGATCTGACCCGCGGTCGGATCGTCTACCGGTACAAGTAGGAGCGCGCACGAGCGGCGATCGCATGAAGGTCCGTACGTCGGTGAAGAAGATCTGCGAGCACTGCAAGATCGTGCGTCGCAAGAACGTGATCCGCGTGATCTGCACGCGCAATCCGCGGCACAAGCAGCGTCAGAAGTAGCGAAGGAGGCATCGGTGGCACGTATCGCGGGCGTCGACCTGCCGGCCGACAAGCGTATCGAGGTCGCGCTGACGCTACATCTACGGCATCGGCCGCACCACGGCGCGGAAGATCCTGAGCCAGGCGGGCGTGAGCCCGGACATCCGGGTGCAGCAGCCTGACCGACGAGGACACCGGCAAGCTGCGCGGCATCATCGAGCGCGAGTACAAGGTCGAAGGCGCGCTGCGCAGCGAGATCGCGATGAACATCAAGCGCCTGATGGACATCGGCGCGCTATCGCGGGCTGCGGCACCGCCGCGGGCTGCCGGTGCGCGGCCAGCGCACCAAGACGAACGCCCGCACTCGCAAGGGACCGAAGAAGACGGCGGGCGTCGATGCGCAGGCTCCGGTCGCGGCGAAGCCGGCACCGAAGAAGTGACGCGGCCCGGCCGAGGGCAGCGCGGTCGCGGACGCGACACGGCGAGTGGCAGGGCGCTCTGCAGGCCTCGGACGGAGGATCGAGTGGCAGAAGTCAGAAGGCGAAGAAGCGGGACCGCAAGGTGGGCGCGAACGGCGTCGCCCACGTGCAGGCGAGCTTCAACAACACGATCGTCACGATCACCGATCATGGACGGCAACGTCATCACCTGGGCGAGCGCGGGCAAGGTGGGGTTCAAGGGATCGCGCAAGAGCACGCCCGTTCGCGCGCACAGGTGGCGGCGGAGCCGACGCGCCCGCGAGGCGCTCGAACTCCGGCATGAAGCGCGTCGAGGTCTGGGTCAGGGACCGGGCGCCGGACGCGAGGCGGCCATCCGCTCGCTGCAGGCGGCGGGCCTCGAGATCTCCGCGATCAAGGACGTGACGCCCATTCCGCACAACGGTTGCCGCCCGCCCAAGCGGCGCCGGGTCTAGGAGGACGCACGATGGCGGTCTATCACGATGCCACGCTGCCGGCTGTGCCGGCGCGACGGCATGAAGCTGTTCCTCAAGGGCTCGCGCTGCTTCACCGACAAGTGCGCGATCGAGCGCCGCGGCTACGCGCCCGGCGAGCACGGCAAGAGCCGGCGCGTCAAGGAAACCAACTACGGCCAGCAGCTGCGCGAGAAGCAGAAGGCGCGCCGCATCTACGGTGCTGCTCGAGCGTCAGTTCCGCCACTACTTCGACGAAGGCCGCGGTCGCGAAGGGCGTCACCGGCGACGTGCTGCTGCCAGATGCTGGAGCGGCGTCTCGACAACGTCGTCTTCCGGCTCGGCTTCGCGCCGTCGCGCAGCGCGGCGCGTCAGCTCGTGCGGCATCGGTCACCTTGACGGTCAACGGGCCGGCACGGTCGACATTCCCGTCGTACCTGCGTCGAGCGTGGGCGACGAGGTCGTCGCTGCGCGAGCGGAGCCGCAAGCTGACCGCGGTCGCGAGCTCACTCGAGAGCGCGCAAGGGCCAGAGCGCCGCCGGAGTGGCTCGAAGCTGACCGCCGAGTCGATGATCGGGACGGGTGCTCAGCATTCCGACCCGGGCGTCCATCCCGATGCCGATCAACGAACAGCTGATCGTCGAGCTCTACTCGAAGTAACGACGCGCCATCCTAGGGAGGCTTTGACTGATGAAGTGGAAGAATCTGACCATGCCGAAGCAGGTCACGCCGGATTCGGCGCAACACCGACGGATACGGCGAAGTTCGTCATCGAGCCGCTCGAGCGCGGGTTCGGCGTCACGCTGGGCAACGCGCTGCGGCGCGTGCTGCTGTCCTCGCTGCAGGGCGCGGCGATCACCGCGGTGCGCATCGACGGCGTGCTGCACGAGTTCTCGACGCTGCCGGGCGTGATCGAGGACGTCACCGAGATCATCCTCAACCTGAAGCAGGTGCGCCTCAAGCTCCACGGCGACGGTCCCAAGAAGGGCACGTTCGAGATCCAGCGGCAAGGGCGAGGTGCGCGCCGGCGACATGCAGGTGGACGCCGAGGTCGAGGTCCTCAATCCGGATCTCCACATCGCCACGCTCAACCGCGACGGCGACCTGCGCATGGAGGTCGAGATCAACGGCGGCCGCGGCTACGTCTCGGCCGACCAGCACTCGCAGACCGACCGGCCGATCGGCGTGATTCCGATCGACTCGCTGTTCTCGCCGGTGACCAAGGTGAACTACAACGTCGAGGCCACGCGGCTCGGCCAGCGCATCGACTACGACAAGCTCACGCTCGAGGTGTGGACCGACCGCAGCATCCTGCCGCCGGACGCGGTGGCGTGTCGCGGCCAAGATCCTGCGCGACCACTTCAAGCTCTTCATCCACTTCGAGGAGCCGATCGAGGAGGAGGTCGAGGAGGAGGTCGACGAGGAGCTGCATGCGCGTCCGCAAGCTGCTCGACAAGAGCGTCGAGGAGCTCGAGCTGTCGGTGCGCTCGAGCAACTGCCTGCGCGCCGCCGAGATCAAGATCGATCGGCGATCTGGTGCAGAAGAGCGAGGCCGGAGATGCTCAAGTACCGCAACTTCGGCCGCAAGTCGCTGAAGGAGATCCAGGACATCCTGGGCGAGATGGGACTTGCGCTTCGGGATGGACATCAGCCGCTACTACGAGAACCGGATCCCGCGACGGGGTCGAAGCTGATGCCCGGAGCCTGAGCGCCGCCGAGCGGCGCCGGGAGCTGACCCGAGGAACGTCGACATGCGTCATCGTAAAGATCATCGCAAGCTGAGCCGCACGCACTCGCACCGGCGTGCCGTGCTGCGCAATCTCGTCACCGCGCTGTTCCAGTACGAGCGCATCGAGACCACGGTCGCCAAGGCGCAGGAGGCGCGCCGGCTCGCCGAGCGGCTGATCACGTTCGGCAAGCGCGGCGACCTCGCGGCCCGCCGCCACGTCGACGCGCTTCGTGACGCGTCCCGCGGTGACCGCCAAGCTGTTCGACACCATCGCGCCGTGGTACACGGAGCGGAACGGCGGCTACACGCGCATCCTCAGCATCGGACGCCGGCTCGGCGACGCGGGCGAGACCGCCTATCTCGAGCTGGTGAAGAGCGGCCGAGCAGAAGGAGAAGGAGCGGCAGGATCGCCTCGCAGCGGCCGAGGCCAGGGAGAAGGCGCTGAAGGCCGAGGGCGGCGCGAGGAAGAAGAAGGCCGGAGGCCTCCGCGTCCGAAGGCGGCGAGAAAGAGAAGCCGAAGCGCGGCGGCCGCAGGAAGAGCGCGAGGGCGTCACCGCACCGGCCAAGCGCCGCGGACGAACCGGGTGAAGACCGGCTGATTCCACGCCGAAAACTCGATGATGCGCGACGCGGGCGGAGTGCAGCGTGCTCCGCCCGCGTCGCCATGAATCGGCATGCGAGGCGAGTCGATGATGCACTCGATCCCACGGGGGGGGCTCGCGCTCACTCTTCCTACCACTGCTCGCGGCCGCTGCGACCGCCACGCCGATCGATTCGGCGGCGGTCCTGGAGGTTTCGGCGGTCGGCGCACACCCTGACGGCGCCGCTCGAGGTCGCTTCCGACTCCGCGACCGCGCGGCCGTTCGACTATCGTGTGGGTGCTGCGCTCGACGCTGACGCGGCGGTCGTCGAATCGACAGCGTCGTGGTCGCGGGCGCGGGCGATGAGGGTGCGCGGTCTGCTGGTTCAGGTGGTGGGCCGCGGCGACGCCTACTACCGCTCCGATCTCCTGCCGCGGGCGGAGGTCAGCTCACGTTCTCCGACGGTCCCGAGGTCCGCTCGGGCGAGTTGCTCGTCCGTGCGCACGACGCCGGGCTCGAGGTGCACGCCTGGATGAACTGTCTGCTGGTGTGGTCGGGACCGCGGCGACCGCGCGATCCGCGTCACGTCGTAGTGCCCACTCCCGAATGGGTCGCCGAGCTCCCGGACGGCCGGCGCATGACCCAGCTCACGCCGCGTGATTACCAGCGGCTCGGCGGTGGAGGGCGCCTTCCTCACTCCCGGCCATCCCGGGGTCCGCACCTGGATCGCGCGGATCGCGACCGAGATCGTCCGGCGCTACCCGGTGGACGGCATTCACCTCGACTACATCCGCCAGCCCGACGCGACCCTCGGCTACGACCCGACCACCCGCGCGCGGTTCGCGCTCCGAGAGCGGCGCGACGTCGACGCGCGCGCGGAACCGTGCCGCGCGCCGAGCGCGCGGCGCGTCGACTCGGCCTGGGCGGGCTTCCAGCGCGAGCAGGTCACGGCGATCGTGCGCGAGGTCCGCGACTCGATCGGCGCGGTTCGCGGCGGCGTGATGCTGAGCGCCGCGGTGATCGCCGACACGCTGCGGGCGGAGCGGACCACCGCCCAGTTCTGGCGCGGCTGGATCCAGGACGGTCTGCTCGATCGGGCCTTTCTGATGTGCTACGCGTCGTCGGCCCAGACGGTCATGGACCAGCTCGTGGCCTGGTCCGGCAGTTCGGCGCATCCGACCGCGTGGTGCCGGGCATCGCGGTGTTCAACACCTCGGCCACCATCGCCGCACTCAAGATCGCCGGCGCGCGGGCGCTCGGATTCCCGCTGCTCGCGCTCTATTCGTACGACTCGCTGTTCGAGAATCCCATACGCTGGGAGCGCCTGCGCGCCCAGCTCGAGCCCGGCGCGAGTCCTGAGCGTCCCGGCAGAAGGAAGACATGAACCCGACCCACCCCATCAGCGATCCCGCGCCCGGGCGCGGTCGAGGCCCGCGACGCTCGCGGCGTCGTCCGCCACCGCGCTTCGCGAGGATCTGCGCAACATCGCCATCATCGCCCACGTCGACCACGGCAAGACCACGCTGGTCGACGCCATGCTGTGGCAGAGCGGCGTGTTCCGCGCCGAACCAGCAGGTCGCCGAGCGCGTGATGGACTCCGAACGACCTCGAGCGCGAGAAGGGCATCACGATCCTCGCCAAGAACACCTCGGTGCGCTCGGGCCGACCACAAGATCAACATCGTCGACACGCCGGGGCACGCCGACTTCGGCGGCGAGGTCGAGCGCACGCTCAAGATGGTCGACGGCGTGCTGCTGCTGGTCGACGCCAGCGAGGGACCGCTGCCGCAGACCCGCTTCGTGCTCAAGAAGGCGCTCGAGCTCGGGCTGCCGCCGATCGTGGTGATCAACAAGATCGACCGCAAGGACGCGCGGCCGCAGGAGGTGCTCGAACGAGATCTACGACCTGTTCATCGATCTCGACGCCCACGAGGACCAGCTCGAGTTCCCGGTGCTCTACACGAACGCGCGGGCGGGAACGTGCGCGACTGACTCCCGACGGCGAAGAGCCATCGGCTGGATCTCCTGTTCGAGGCGATCGTCGGTACGATTCCGGCGCCCCGATTCACTCCGACCATGCCGCTCCAGATGTTGATCCTCAATCTCGACTACTCCGACTACGTCGGGCGGCTCGCGATCGGACGCATCGTCAACGGCAGCGTCCGGGCCCGCCAGGAATGCGTGCTCGCCCGTCTCGACGGCTCTCAGGTGCGGGCGCGACCGTCACCAAGCTGTACGCGTTCGAAGGGCTCGATCGGACCGAGGTCGAGGAGGCCAGGGCCGGGGAGATCGTGGCGCTCGCGGGATTCGATCGCGGTCAGCATCGGCGAGACCGTCACCGATGCCCTCGATCCGCGCCCGCTGCCCACGCGTGACCATCGACGAGCCCACCGTCAGCATGATGTTCACGGTGAACAACTCGCCGTTCGCCGGGCAGGAGAGGAAGTTCGTGACGTCGCGCAACCTCAAGGACCGTCTCGAGCGCGAGCTGCTGACCAACGTCAGCATCAGGCTCGAACCGACCGACGACACGCCCGACGCGTTCAAGGTCTCGGGACGCGGCGAGCTCCAGCTCGCGATCCTGATCGAGATCATGCGGCGCGAAGGCTACGAGCTGGCGGTCGAGCAAGCCCGAGGTCATCACGCGCAGATCGGCGGCGTCCGCCACGAGCCGATGGAGCTGCTCGTCATCGACTGCCCCGAGGACTACATCGGCGTCGTGACGCAGAAGATCGGGACGCGCAAGGGCCGCATGGTGAACCTGGTGAACCACGGCACCGGGCGCGTGCGGCTCGAGTTCCGCATCCCGTCGCGCGGCCTGATCGGATTCCGCAGCCAGTTCCTCACCGACACGCGGGGCACCGGGCCTCCTGAACCACCTGTTCGACGGCCACGAGCCCTGGCAGGGCGACATCCGCATCGCGTCACCGGCGCGCTTGGTGGCGGATCGCGGCGGGACGGGTGACCGGCTACGCGATCGAGCAGCGTGCAGGACCGCGGCGAGATCTTCACCGAGCCGGGCGAGCGGGTCTACGAGGGCATGATCGTGGGTGAGAACGCGCGCGAGCAGGACATCGACGTCAACATCGTGCGCGAGAAGAAGCTCACCAACATGCGCGCCTCGACCTCGGAGGAGGCGATTCACCTGAATCCGGTCCACAAGATGTCGCTGGAGCAAGCGCTCGAGTGGATCCGCGACGACGAGCTGCTCGAGGTCACCCCGCAGAGCCTGAGGTTGAGGAAGCGGGGGCTCCAGAGCAACGATCCGTCCCCGCTGCTGGCAGACCGGCTGAGATTATTCGGTCTCAAGCTTTCCCCCCGATTGCCCGATAAACGGTCGTGTGACCGGAGCTTAGCCCTCCGTTCCCTTCCATGACCCATCGCACGCCATCGGCTCCGGATCCTGCGTCCAGCGGGTCCACTTCGTCGGGCGCGTCCGGGATGCGCTCGGCTTCGTCGTGGCACCGGTCGGCTCTCCGCACCGGTCCTCGGCGCGCATCGCCGTCGTCCTGCTCGCGCTGATCGTCGCGGCGGCGGTGATCCTGAACGTCACCACCTGCCAGACCACGCGCATGCGGCTGGTCTCGGAGATCCGGGCCCGGATCGACCGTGACGCCGAGAACCGGCACCGCGAGATCCGTGCGGTGCTGGCCCAGCTCGAAGCGCGACGCGGTCCTGGTCGGCTCCGACCTCGCCGGACGCGGCGGTGACGACGTCGGGCGCCGCCTCGAGCGCGCCAGCCGCGCGCTCGGGCTCAAGGCGGTCGAGCTCGTGAGGTGCTTCCGGATCGACCCTCGCCGCGTACGGTCGATCCTCGACCCCCGCGCGACTCCGAGGTGGTGGCGCGAGCCCGCGCCACCGGACGGAGCGCCGCGCGGGTGGTGACGCCGCCGTCGCGGGGCGAGCCCGGAGCGCCGGGCCTCCAGACCACCGAGATCGTCATGGCGGTGCCGGTGGGCGGGTCGCGGCGTCCGACGGCGCAGACGGTCGCGGTGATGCACGTCTCGACCGAGAGCCCTGCTGCTCTCGACGCTCGCGGGGGCCCCGCCGACCTCGGTGCACGGCGGCGCGTACCTCTCGGGCATCGAGGGCGATCAGGTCGTGATCCTGAGCGTCACGCCGCCCGGCTCGGGTCTCGCCCGGGGCGAGCGCGTCTCGGCCGCGAGTGCCACCGGACGCGCGGCGTGGAGCGCGGCCCACAACGACAACCGCCAGATCGAGATCAACGGCGCGCCGGATGGACCGCTGTGGTCGGCGACGCGCTACGTTCCCGAGCTCGGCGTTGGGCTCGTGGTGCAGGCGGATCGGACCGAGCTCCTGCGCGGCATCCAGACCACGCTCGGCGCGCTGATCACGCTCGACCTCGGCGTGCTGCTGCTCGCCGGATCGGTGGCGTGGTTCTGGCGGCGCCGGCAGGCGCAGGGCCTGATGGAGCGGCGAGATGACGCGTGGCGCGCGAGCAGTCGGCGCGCATCCAGGCCCTGTTCGACAACGCCTTCGACGCAATCGTGTCCTTCGACGCGGACGCGGCCGCGTGATGAGCGCGAATCGCGCCGCCCTGGTGATGTTCCAGCGCGAAGACCACGAGATGCTGGGCATGCCGATCCAGAGCTTCCTCCGCTGGGGCGTGGCGGGTCGTCCGGGGGCGTTCGAGCCGATGACGCTCGGCACGGTCACGTCCTCCGAGGCGCTGCGGGCGGACGGCACGCAGCTCGCGGTCGAGTACTCGCTGGCGTGCGCGGGCAAGGGTGACGACCTGGTTTACACCGCGATCATCCGGGACGTCAGCGAGCGCCGTCGAGGCCGAGCAGCGGATCCAGCGCCTTCGCGGAGGGTCTCGAGATCAGCAACCGGCGGCTCGAGGAGGCGAACGCCCAGCTCGAGGAGGCCTCGCGGCTCAAGAGCGAGTTCCTCGCCAACACCTCGCACGAGCTGCGCACGCCGCTCAACGGCATGATCGGGTTCCTGCAGCTCGTGCTCGACGGCATGTGCGATTCGCGCGGACGAGGAGCGCGACTTCCTGAACCAGGCGCTGCAGTGCTCGCGCCACCTGCTCGGCCTGATCAACGACGTGCTCGACATCGCCAAGATCGAGGCCGGCAAGCTCGTCGCTCGACATCGAGCGCGGTCGACGTCGGCGGCGCTGTTCGGCGGAGGTCTACACGCTGACCCACGTCCAGGCGGCGCAGAAGGGCGATCACGCTCCAGTTCGAGCCGCCGCCGAGGACGCCGACCAGCGTGCGCGGCGACTTCGCGCAAGATCAAGCAGGTGCTGATCAACCTGGTGGGCAACAGCCTCAAGTTCACGGCGCGCGGCAGCATCACCGTGCGCGCGCGACCGAACACCGCGATCTGGGCCACACCATGTTCGAGGTCGTCGACACCGGGATCGGCATCCCGGTCGAGCGCCAGAAGGTGATCTTCGAGAAGTTCACCCAGGGCGACGGCAGCACGACCCGCAAGTACGGCGGCGCTGGCCTCGGGCTCGCGATCTCGCGCAGCCTGGTCGAGCTGATGGGCGGCATCATCGGCGTCCATAGCGAGGGCGACGGCAAGGGCACGCGCATGTTCTTCTCGATCCCGGTCTGGCGCGAGGACGAAGAGGCCGTCGAGCCCAACGAGCCGGAGAGCGACCAGATCGCAGGGCCCAGCGGTGGTCCGCTGGTGCTGATCGTCGAGGACGATCGTGTGTTCCGGCAGCTTCCTGGTCGACGCTGCTGCACCGCAACGGCTACCGCACCGTCGAGACGCCGCACGCCGAGGGCGGATGGATGCTCGCCACCCGGCTCATGCCGTCGACGATCGTGCTGCTCGACTACGCGCTGTCGAGCCCGGCGGACGCCAGCATGCGCACGGGCTGGGACCTCGCCGAGCGGCATCGCGGGCGATCCGCGCACGCGGCACGTGCCGGCTGATCTTCCGTCACCGGCTTCGACGTCGGAGGTCAAGGAAGCGCCTGGCCGCGAGCACGTTCGCGACGCCGGCCGGAGCACCTGACCAAGCCGGTCGAGGCGTCGGTGCTGATCCAGCGCATGCGCCAGATTCTCGACGAGCGGGACGGCCAGGTCGCCCGGGTGCTGCTCGCGGACGACGATCCGATGGTCGCGGCCTACGTGCGCAAGGTCTTGCCCGAGGATCGCTTCCGCCTCGAGGTCGTGAACAACGGCGAGGAGTGTCCTGCACGTGCTGCGCATGCAGCCCGACGGCTTCGACCTCCTGCTTGCTCGACCTGACGATGCCGGACGTCAGCGGCTACGACGTGCTCCGGCGGCTGGCGCTCAATCCGTCGACCGCGCGAGCTCCCGGTGCTCGTGCTCACCAACTATCCGGAGGCCCGCGACCGATGAGGAGCGTCGTCTGCTCGAACAGGAGCTGGTGCTCGAAGTGATCGCGAAGTCCGCAGTCCACGAGAATCCCCAGATGCTGGCGCACGTGCTCGACTGGCACATGCAGGTCGCCAGCGAGAGCCGCAGTCAGGACGAGACGGGCGAGAGCGCCGGGGAAGAGGCAGGCGGCATGAGACACATCGTGATCGTCGAGGACGACCCGGTGAACGCGTTGCTGTTCCGCAAGCGTGCTGGAGAAGCGCGGCGGCTTCCGCGTGACCGTGACCGAGGATCCCGAGGAGCTGCTCGCGATTGCGCGCGCCCGGCGACCTGGTCATGGTCGTGCATCGACGTGTCGCTCGCGAACTCGCGCTACCAGGGTCGTGCCGGTGAACGGCGTCGACCTCTGCCGCCTGCTCAAGGCGGACGCAGCGACGTCCTCGAGTGCCGGTGCTGCTCGCCACCGCCCACGCGATGCGCGGCGACTCGGAGCGCCTGATCGCCGAGAGCGGCGCCGACGGCTACGTCGCCAAGCCGATCATCGATCACGACGCGTTCGTGGCCAGCACGTGCGCTCGCTCGCCCGGGAGGCCGCGTGAGGATGGAGCGGGGCATCAAGGTCCTGGTCGGTCGAGGACGACGTCTACTTCCAGCGCGTGCTGCTCAAGCGCCTGCAGTTGGACGGTCACGAGGTGCTCACCGCCACCGACGGTCGCGAGGGCATGAAGGCGATCGTGAGCTTCTCGCCGGAGCTCGTGATCTCGGACTGGATGATGCCCACGTCGACGGCCTCGAGCTGTGCCAGGCGATGAAGACCGGCCTCAAGGAGGACGCCCCGTACTTCATCCTGCTCACCGCGCAGGGGCGAGATCAGCGACACGTCTGCTGGCGCTCGACACCGGCGCCGACGACTACCTGGTCAAGCCGTGCGACCAGGGCGAGCTGATGGCGCGGGTGCGCGCCGCGGTGCGCAACATCGTCCTGAGCGCAGGAGCTGCGTCGCGCCGTGAAGGAGCTGCGCTCCGCGAACATGGAGATGACCGGCGCCCGCGCGCGGAGCTGCTCAGCCTCCTCGCCGATCTGCCTGCCTGCCCACAGTGCCGGCGGGTGCGCACGCCTGAGGGCGACTGGGAGGAGCTCGGCGCCTATCTCGCCCGCCGCCTCGGGGTCGAGCTGGGACCGACCGGTGTCCGGAGTGCGAGCCCGGCCGACCCGCCCGCCAGGGAACGGGAGCCTGGCTGCCTCAGCTGCCTAGCCGCTGAACCACTCACGGCGGTACTCTTCTCCGTAGTCTGCTCCATTCATGGGGAGGTGACGGTGGATCCTCGGACGTCGCTCACTGCCGGCGGTTTTCGTGGCCCTGGGGCGTTGACCCTGGCCGCGATCCCCTGCGCGGCTGAAGACCGACCCGGGCGCCAGTCGCGCCCGGCTCGACACCACACGCGTCCAGATCCGGCTCGGCCGAATCCGGCACCAGCGCGTACGTCGCGCTGGCCGGCAGGTCAGGGCAGCGCGTCCGCGGTGGTGGTCGCGCACGAGCGGGAAGGGTTCGACGGCTCGAGCCGCGAGACCGCTGCGCCGGCTGGCGCAGCAGGGCTACGTGGTGATCGTTCCGGGTCTCCGGTACGCCCCGGCGGCGGCATCCGGCGACGCCGGCGTGGCGGACGATACCGAGCGGGCTGGTGGCCGATCTCCGCGAGTCGATCGCCTGGCTCCATGCCCAGCCGCGCACCGCCAAGTCTCGGATCGGGGTCATCGGTCTCGGGGCCGGTGCGGAGCTGGTGGTCGAGACCGCGCGCGGTCGCGCCGACCTCGCGGTCCTGGTCCTGTTCTACGGGGGCCCCGGCACCCAGACGGACCGGCTCTCGACGCTCGCCGTTCCGCTTCAGATTCACGTCGGCTCCGAGGATCCGGATCTCACACCGGATCAGGCGAGCGGATCTCCAGTCGGCGCTGCGCGCGCGCGGGAAGAGCGCCGACGTCTTCGTCTATCCCGGCGCCGGACGCGAGTTCATGCACGAGGGCCGGCCCTCGTTCCACCCCGACGCGGCGCGCCAGGCCTGGGTGCGCACGCTGTCGTTCCTGCAGAAGAACCTCAAGTGCGGATGAGCGCGGCGGCGCGAGCGTCCTGCTCGCTCGGCGGCAGCGGCTTCATCGGCTCCCATGCCGCGCGGGCGCTGACGAGCGCGGTCACACCGTCACCGATCCTGTCGCGCGGCGCCGCCCCGTCGCTCGACGGCGCTCGAGACCCTGACGGCCGACCGCCGCGACCCGGACGCCCTGGCCAAGGCGCTCGAGGGCCGCCGCTTCGACTTCACCGTCGACTTCACCGCCTGGGACGCCGGCCGACGTCGAGCGCCTGCTCATGCGTCCCGTACGCAGCACTCGGCCGTTACGTGCTGATCTCGACGCGGCCAGGTCTATCTCGTCACCCGGTCGGCTCGCACGCCCTATCGCGAGGAGGAGAGCGACGTCCGAGCTGATCGACGAGCCGCGAATCGGGAACGCCGGATCACGCGCAGTGGCCTACGGCGTCGGCAAGCGGCTCGCCGAGGGTGGTGCTGCTCGCGCTCCGCGCCTCCCACGGCGTGCGCGCCGTGGTCCTCCGGCTGCCCGTAGTGCTCGGCGAGGGCGACACGAGCCTCCGACTGTGGTCCTACCTCGAGCGCCTCGCTCGACGGCGGGCCGATCTGCTGCTGCCCGAGGGCGGACCGCGGCCTGACGCGGTTCCTGTTCGCCGGCGACGTCGCGCGCGCGCTCGTCGAGCTGCTCGAGCGTGGCGGAACCGCGCCTGGCGGTCTACAACCTCGCCCAGCCGGACGTCCTCACCCTGCGCGAGATGATCGAGCGGATCGCCGCGGCCGCGGGGATCGCGCCGCGCCTGGTCGAGGCCTCGTGGGAGGAGATCGCCGCGGCGGGGATCGATCGGTCGTTCTCGCCCTATGCCGGCCGCTGGGTGTCGGTGCTCGACCCCGCGCGCGCCGCGGGGAATGGGGCTTCGTCGGCGACGCGCGTCGACGACTATCTCCCGGCGGTGGTGCGCGGGCTGAAGGAGCATCGTCCGTCGAGCAGCCATCCGGGATACGCGCAGCGCGCACGAGAGACCGCGCTGGCCGAGCGCCTCGCCGCGACGGCGAGGTGAGGGCAGAATCGCGACGTGCCGACGACGGCGAATGGCCTTCGCGCGGTGCACTTCACCGCGACGGCGGCGAGATTTGACCGGCCCCACCGGGGTGGCTAAACTCCGCCGCTCGCCTCGTCACGTCCCCGCCCGCGCGTCGCGACGCCCGTGACCGGCCCAACCAATCGTTCCTCGGTAGCTCAACGGCAGAGCATCCGGCTGTTAACCGGAGGGTTGTAGGTTCGAATCCTACCCGAGGAGCCAGTTTCGAGAGCCCCCGCCTGACCCGCGGGGGCTTCTCGCTAGTGGACACTAGTCACCGCAACGCGCGCGCGAACACCGCGTCCCACTCGGCCAGCGCGGGCTTCGGCGCGAACGCGTCCGTCACCAGACCGAGCCGCGCGAACGGAGCCACCCCGGGCGGGAAGTACGCCAGGTCGAGATCGGTGAAGGTGAGCTGGAACCACGCGATCGCGCCGGCGCGGTCGAGCAGGGCCGTGTGCCGGACGATGTAGCGCCGCTGCTTTTCCGCCGACGAGACGATCGAGCCGAACGACTCGGACGGCCACCCGCCCTCGATCACGAGGACCGGGAGCGGCGAGCCCTCGACCAGTCGCGAGTAGTAGGTCTCGGGCAGGCTCTCCGGCTCGGCGACGGTGAAGTACGGATACGAGGAGAGCCCGATCGCCTGCGCGAACGGGAAGTCCGAGCGATCCTGCGCGATCCCCACGTATCCCGAGGCGGGCACGAGCCCTCCCCACGCGACCTCGACCTGCACGGTCGCGAACAGCCGCGTCGCGGTGTCGAAGCGCGCACGTCCGCGGCCGCGCCGTTGGCCGCCGCGACCTCGCCCTGGTAGAGCGCCGCCGGCGCGATCGCGCGCACCAGGTTGGTCTCGGGAGGCGATCCCCAGAAGGTCGGGGCGGACGAGCGTGTCCATCGCGACGACGTAACGCCGGTAGAGCTGCTGGATCGCGGGTTCCGCCAGGCTGCGGCCGGCCGCCACCAGCGCGGGCGCGTCGCGGGAGCGATCGAGGCCGTCGGTGGGATCGATGCTGACCATGACCCTGAGGCCGAGCCCGCGGAAGTAGTTGGCCAGTCCGACCTGGTCGTTCGCGACCAGACGGTCCGGGGGCTTCCGGCGAGGAGCGGAGTCCCACGGCGGCGAGGTCAGGATCAGCGCGACGTCGGAGCGCGACTTGAAGGCGTCGATGGTCTGGAGGATCGTCCCGAGATCGGGCCGCGGCGGGATCGCGGCGAAGCCCATGCGGGTAGGTGCGCGTCGGCGCCGGACGTGCCGGATCGTGCCGGCTCGAGCAGCCGGTCGCGAGCAGCACGATCGCCGCCGCCGCGCCCAACATCCGGAGCACTTTCACCCCGCTCACCGACATGACCATGCCTCCGTCATCGGCGTGACGGCGCCGATTCTGTTCCGCTCCGTGGATGATAAGGTGCCGCAGCATGGATCTCGATCTCACGGTCAAGCTCGCCGTCTACCTGCACTTCGCCGCGACCGGCATGCGCCGGACCTCGCGGCGGTGGCGCGCGGCGGGTGTCGCCCGCGACGAGGTGCGCGCGCGGCCTTCTCGCGGCTTCAAGAGCGGCGTGTCCTCGTGCTGGAGGCGGACGGCGAGTCGATCCTCATGGCGCCGCCGTTCTCGGGCGTGCCCACGCGGGCACGAGGTCGAGGTCGACGGGCGGATGTACTTCGCGAACTGCGCCTGGGACTCGCCTCGGCATTCCGGCCGCGCTCCACCGCCCGGCGCTGGTGCGGTCGCGTTGCGGAATGTCCGAAGCGCCGCTCCGGCTGATGATCGCCTCCGACGGCCCCGCGCGCCGTGCGACTGGCGCTTCCACTGCGCGGTGCCGGCGGCGCGATGGTGGAACGACATCGTCTACACCTGAAGCACGATGCTGTTCTTCCGGTCGGAAGAGCTCGTCCATGAGTGGTGCGAGGTCGCGCGGGTTGCCGCCGCGCCCGCTCGTCTCCATCCCGCAGCTCTGGGCGCTGTCGCTGGACTGGTACCGGACCCGGCTCGATCCAGACTCACGGCGCCCAGGGCCCGAGGAGATGCGCGCCATCTTCGCGCGCATCGGCCTCGAGGGCGACTTCTGGGATCCGCAATCCGACCGCTTCGGCTGATCAGCGCCGCTCGAGCTCCTCGATCCGCCGCAGGTGATGCCGGAGGTGCACCGCGTGAACGCGCGGGATCTCGTGGAACGTGTAGCGCCATCGCGGCAGGAACGGGTTCGGAACCCACAGGCGGTCGCGCTCCGGCTCTGAGCCGCTCTCCGATCGCCCGGCAGCGCGCGATCTCGCGCTCGAAGGCCGAGAGCACCTCGTCGCGGGTTGGCCACGCGGGCGCGGGTGGATCGTGCGCGGCGCCCGTCCGCCGCGCGGCAGCCATCCCGAGCCGAGCACGATCGTGACGAACAGCCGCTGGAGCGGATCGCGCGCCGGCGGCGGTGGAAGAGCGCCTCGCGGAGGCGCTTCTCGGCGGCCTCGAAGGCGTCGTTGGTGACCCTCAGCCCCACGGCCAGGTGATCGGCGTGCTGCCCCGCCGTCCACTTGCCGGGGCGTCCCCGATCCCAGAGCGCCGGAGCGCGCTCGAATCTCGCGCGGAGCTCGAGGCCCACGTTCTCCAGATCGCGCATCAGGGTTCGAAGCTCTTCACGCGATCCCTCGAATCGGGTGACGTCAGGCGCGTCCGTGAGCGAGGCAGAGTAGGGGCGCCTTCGCCGCGGCGCAAACGCCGCGGCCGCGCGTGCTCGAGGAAGCTAGTGTCCCGTCTCCGAAACAGCTTTACCACCAAGGCCTCCGCTGCGCCCGGATGGCAAGGCGTGACGACGACCGCGTATCCCGTCGATACGCCGAGGAGGAACAACGCAGCCAGCCGGGATGCAGCGGAGGCCGACTGCAAAGCTATTTCGGAGACGGGACAGTTACAAGCGAGTGGCGAAGCCGACGGTGGGGACGCCGTCGCGGGTCTCGTAGAACGGAACGTACGAGAAGCTCCGCTCCTCGTGCCGCCGCACCACCGTCCGCGCGATCCAGCTTCCCGTCACCGCGGGGATCAGCACGTCCGAGGGCCAGTGCGACCGCGAGCCGATGCGCTGGATCGCGACGGTGGTCGCGAGGCCGTAGGCCACCACCGTGACCGGAGTGGAATGGGCGTGCATCGAGGTGATGGTCGCCACCTCGTAGACCACCGAGGTGTGGCCCGACGGGAACGAGGTCCCGCCGTTCATCTTCATCGGGTCGAACACGCGCGGGCTCGGGTCCTCGAACGGATGACGCCGCCCGACCACGAACTTGACCATGTTCCTCAAGCCGCCGGCGATGTAGTGCGATTCGATGAGCTCGGCGGGGATCTGCACCAGCGGATGGATCTGGAACGTGTATCCGATGCCGAGCGCGCCCGCGTAGTAGGGATTGGTCCGGCCCATCATCCCCATCGGCTCGAGGTTGGTGCCGACCCGGAGCACCTGGCCGAGCACCGGCGCGTCGCGGTTCCGGACCACGGCGTCGAGGATCTCGCGGTCGTACTGATAGACCACCGCGGATGCCGCGACCACGCCCGTGGTCCAGATCAAGCCGGTGCGGTTGATGCGCAGCGGGCACGAGGCGACGTACCAGAAGTCGGATGCGAACGCGACGCCCGCGCTGCCGAGGTCGTGCAACAGGCCGTGATGCTTCGGCTTCGCCTCGGCCGTGATCACCGCGACCGAATCACCGGGCACGGGCATCGACTCGTCGAGGTCCGCGCGGATGATGATGACCGAGTCGGGAATGTCGGTGGAGTCGTACGCGAGCACGGGGCTCGCGGCGAGCGCACACCCACACAGGAACGCGAGCGCCGACGCGCGTGACCATGACCGCGTCGCTTCGAATATCCAGGTCGCAAGGCTCGATTTCGGTCGCATGCCCGGGAGCCTTGCAGGAGGCGGACCAGCCGTCCGGGACGCAGGGCGCAGGGGCCGGGCTTGACCGCGCCATCACCGAGCCTTGCCAATTCGCTTGAAAAAGGGCCGCTTCGGCGGATTCGGTGAGGCTTCCGGCGTCTCCTCAGCCCATTCGCGACGCTTACTGGACGAGGGCCAGCCTCACCGTCAGGACCTCGCGACCCGAGGCCAAGCGCACGAAATACATTCCCGAGCCAGCCTGGTGTCCGGTCTGATCGCGGCCGTCCCAGACCAGCGGGTGCCGGCCGGGCTCGAACGAACCCCTCACCAGCGTGCGCACCAGCGCGCCGCGCACGTCGTGCACGCGCACGTCGACCGCGGCCCTGGCCGGTACCGCGAGCTCGAGACGCGCGCGGTCGCGGAACGGGTTGGCCCCTATCACTCGCAGGTCGAAGCGATCCGGACGGTCCGCCACCGGCGCGTCCGCGGTGTTCGCGTTGATCCGGACGGACCCGAGAACGTCACGCCGACGAACTTCTTGTCCGCCTTGGCGTGGCTCACGAGCTCGAGGTAGCCGTTGAGCGTGCCGGTCCGCGGCGCGATCCAGGTGCGGGTATGGGTCGACTCGTTGAGCGCGACCTGCGACCACGTCGTACCGCCGTCGGGTGAGTACCACAGGTCGTAGCGGCTCTCGGGGCTGCCCGGCGCGTCGGTCCAGGAGAGCGACACGCTCGAGCCGCCGGTGTATGGCGCGACTGGACGGATCAGGGTCGGCCGCAGCATGCGCAGGCTGTCGCGGCCGAGGAACCAGGTGACGTCGCGGAGCTCGCCGATCAGCTCGATCGGCGACGACACGCCGTCGTCGATCGCGCCGAGCAAGGTCATGCGCGCGAAGTCGAAGATGCCGGTGCACGAGGCGTAGCGCGGAACGCTTCCCGGCGCGACCGCGAGGCCGTCGAGGATCGAGAGGCTCGAGGGCACGATCGTGGTCGGCGCGCAGCCGGGCGGCGTGATCGAGACCGCCGCGAGCCCGGACGTCGGGTTCAGGAAGTGGTGCTCGGGATCGAGCTTCAACGTCGCGTTCGCCACGCCGACGTGGACCTTGATCGGGATCTCGACCAGGCTGCGCGCCGGATCGTTGCTCAGGATCTCGAGCCGCCCGAGATAGTCGCCGTCCGTCATGCCGTTCGACTGGACGGGGATCTGCACCTGCAGCGAGTCGCCCGGCGCGATCGTGGCGCTCGAGGGACTGATGGTCATCCACGGCGGCGCGGGCGACGGCAGTTCGATCGCGAGCAGGTCGTGCACGTACGCCGCGTTGAACACGGCGGTGAGCCCGATGTCCTTGGTCGCGTTCTGGATCCCGATCGTGGCCGAGTTGAGCGTGGGGCCGAGCGAGGCGTACTGGAACATCATCCGCCCGGTGGGATAGAGGATGGCCTGGAAGGTGTAGCTGCCGCCGTTCGGCACGCGCGAGAGCCTGAGCCACGAGACGATGAAGCGGGCGCCGTCGTTGCGGACGTACACCTGGGCGCTGGGTCCGACATTGAGGTTGTCCCAGAACGGGGCCACCAGGTTATCGGGGACGAACGAGCGCGAGTCGGGCAGGCTGACGTTCGCGTTCGCCGCCGCCAGCGTGCTGGTGAACGAGAGCCAGCCGTTCGTGCTCACGTTGACCGTGGTGAACGGGTGGCCGTAGTACGGGAACGAGAAGCCGATCGGGACACCGGTGCGGATCGCCTCGTCGCCCGAGAGCGGCAGCAGCGTCCCCATCGGCGTGATGTCGACCCACTGGTAGGTCGGGCCGCCCGGCTCGTCGCTGTCGCGGAACACGTAGCCGTAACCGTCGGGTCCGCCCGCGCGCTCGACGCTCGCCGCGGCGCCGAGCCTTCCCGCGGAAGAAGCACGCTCGGCCATCGCCGCGGTGGCGGCCAGCGGCGCGGACCCCGGCCTCCGACTGCGTCGCCAGCAGGATGACGTCGAGCGGGCTGCCGCCGGTATTGCGGAGGCTCACCGTCTTGACCCGGCTCGCGGCTTGGGCGCCGATCCCGTTCGCGAGTGCCGTGCGGATCGTGTCCGGCGGGACCACGAGCTGCGGCGCCGGCCGCAGATGCCGGTGAGCGCGACGTGGAACTGCGGGTGATCGGGGTCGTTCGAGGACAGCGCGAGATCGCCGGTGCACGGCGAGCACGTGGCCGCCGGCGCGAACCGGACCGTCAGCAGGATCGAGACGCCGGGGCCAAGCGTGCGGGGAAGCCGGGGAGCACGAGCGAATAGGGCCCGGTGGTCAAGCCGCCCGAGATCACGAGCGACCCGGTGCCGCTGTTCAGGATCTGGATCGTCGCGTCGCGGGTCTGGCCGGCGAACACGGTGCCGAGGTCGAGGCTGCCGGGCCCCGCGATGTTGGGGATGGCCTGCACGGTGAGATGCGTTGGCACCGCGATCGACGGCTCGTCCGGATCGTTGCTCGTCACGCGGAGCACCGCGTCGTACTCGCCGCCCACGAGCGAGACCGCGCTGAACCAGACGGCCACGTCGGTGTGCCCGCCGGGCGGGATCGAGCCCGACGACGGCTGGGGCGTGAGCCACTCGGCGCTCGCCGAGTCGCCGGTCACGATCTGCCAGGCGAGGTCCGACGATCCCACGTTGCGGAGGGTCAGGGGCCGCGTGCCGTTGGAGCCCTGCTGCAACGTGTCGCGCAGGCTGAGCGGCGAGACGTCGATGTCGGGCGGCACGCGCCCGCGTCCGGCGAGCGCGACCTGCACGGTGGGCTCGTCCGGATCGTCGCTCGGGATGGTGAGCGCGCCGGAATAGGTCGTGCTGGCCGCCGGCGTGAACGTCACCTGGAGGGTGCGGCTCGCGCCCGGCGCGAGCGCGAAGCCGGCGAGTGGAGCGCTGAACACCGCCGGGGCGATGCCGAGCGCGCCGACGTGCAGCGTCTGGACGCCGGAATTCGAGATCACGACGGAATCGACGCGCGAGGCGCCGAGGAACACGTCGCCGAAGGCGAGGTGTCCGGCGCGCGCGCATGTCGGGTGCTCCTGTCACCTGGAGGTGCGCCGGGACTCGGATCGTCGGCTCGTCGGGGTCGTTGCTGCGCACCGTGACGTCGGCGCGATAGTCGCCGCCCGCGAGCCCCGCGGCGTCGAAGCGGACCGCGACCGTCTGCTGCGAATTCGCCGGGACGACCAGCGACGTGGGCTCGAGCGTGAGCCAGTCGGCGCGCAGCACCGCCCGGTCGACGACGTTCTGGAGATCCGCGAGGTCGTCGCCGATCGCGTAGGCTCCGTCGACCTCGACCGAGTCCGACGGCGCCAGGCCGCCGAGCTCGTAGTGCAGGACCTCGAGGCCGTCGAGGGCCGCGACCGGTCCGGTCGGGTAGTCCACCGTCGTGGCACGGCTGGCGTAGTCGTTCCAACCGTAGACGTCCATCAGGTCGGCCGCCTTGCCGCCGGCGATCGCCGCGTACCGCACGTCCCAGGCGTAGGCCATGTGGCGAACGTCGTCGTAGTTCCAGCTGTCGTCGGTGAAGTCGCCGTCGACGTCCCAGTCCGCCCACGCCTTGAACACGACGTTCTCGAGCGCGACGCCGGTCGCGCTGATCAGCCGGGTCTCGACCCGCACGAACTTGTCGTGGCGGTCGAAGGTGAACAGCCGGCGGATCCGGAGCATCTGGTCGGACGTGCGCGTCACCACCTCGACCACGACCTGGGTCGGATCGTCGACCAGTACGTTGTAGGAGACCGGATCGATGCCGAGGCGCGTGTCGTAGCCCGCGAACGCGACGTGATCGATCCCGCCCTGGACGTACGCCACGGTGTAGCCCGAGAGGTACGACCCTCGGCCAGGTGCTCGTTCCCGTCCGGGTACTGGAACGGCATGATCTCGCCGTAGTCGGTGATGCCGAAGTCGAGGTACTGGCCCGAGTAGGCGCCCGCCTGCGACATCGGACCCCGCGGGCCGGGCTGATCGTTCCGGGTCAGCGTCTTCTTCCCGGGGATCGCCGCCGCCTCCGCGCGCACGATGCGCCGGCCGCCACCGCCCGAGGACACACCGGCGCCGGGGCTGGATCGCCGCGGCGCCGTCGGACCCAGTCCGCCGTGGCTGACCTCGGCGCTCACCGACACGGTGAGCGGGCTGCCGCCGGTGTTCGAGATCGTCAACGTCCGGTTCGCCGTCCCGCCGGTGACGAGGGCGACCGAGAACGAGTCGGGCGCGGTCGCGACGTCGGGCGGCACGAGCCCGATGCCGGTGAGCGACACGACCACGCTGCCGCTATCCGGATCGTTGCTGTGGATCGTGAACGTGCCGGAGAACGACGTGCGCGCTGGGTGGCGCGAAGCGGATGGCCAGCGCGCGGTCGCCGTCGGGAGGGGAGGACGAAGCCGGCGGTGTCGGTCGAGAAGGCGGCGGGCGCGATCGAGCACCCCGCGACGACCAGCGCCGCGGAGCCCGGGTTGTGGATGTTGCACCGTGTCGGTGCGGCTCGCGCCGACGAACAGCGCGCCGAAGCCGATCGCGCTCGGTGTCGCCGCGATGCGGGGAACGCCGGTGACGTGGAGATGGCCGGACACGCTCACCACCGGGGTCTCGGGATCGTTGCTCGCCACGTGGATCGCCGCATCGTAGTCGCCCTGCGAACAACCCCCGAGGCATCGAGGGTCACGTCGAGGTCGACCGAGCCGCCCGCCGGGACCGGAGCCGGGAGAGCGGCGAAATGGACAGCCACCCGGTGTTGGCGATGGTGCCGTGGAGCGAGTCGGGGAACCAGTCGGTGGGACCGATGAAGCTGCCCACGACGCCGCTCACGTCGACCGCGCCGTCGTCGTCGAGATCGGCGAGCGGCGCCTGGAAGCGGATGCTGTTCGAGGCCATCGTCACCGGATAGCTGTTCACGAGCTCACCGGTGGCGATCCGGAACAGCTCGACGACGCCGCTCGACAGCGAGAAGAAGCGAAACTCGTACTCCATCCCGATGTCCTGACCCGGGAGCCCGAAGCCTCGGGGAAAGCCGGTGTTGCGATCCTGGTCGGTGTCGACCGAGAGGAACCCGCCGAAGCCGCCGGGATCGATCGTGGTCGCGAAGTCCATCTCGATCTCGAGGTCGTTCGAGTAGTGTCGTGCCGCGCAGCGCTGACCGAGGTCGACCGCCCCGCCGTCGCCCGCGGGATCGTCGACCACGACCGGCAGCGAAGCGATCCGGCGGCGCCGGCGCCGGATGCGCCGCGGCGGCCGCGCCCTTCACGTAATCGCTCCAAGCGCGGGAGCGTCCCGGGCGCCGCCGCGCGCGGCGCCGACGATCCCGGTCACGGACGGCCCCGGCGGGTCGAGCCGTGGACGTCGACGGCGAAGGCGAGCGAGCTGCCGCCGCTATTCTGGATCGTGACCGTGCGGTGAGCGCTCTGGCCCGACAGCAGGTTCGCGCCGACCGAATCCGGCGCCACGTGGACGTCGGGCGCGGGCACGCCGGCGGCCGGCGAGCGCGACGATGACGAGCGCCTCGTCGGGATCGTCGCTCGCGATCTGAGCGAGGCCGTGCGGGGCCCGAGGCTGTTCGGATGGTAGGACACGACCACGGGCCGAACCTCGAGCGGCGCGAGCTTGAAGCGTCGAGGCGTTGACGGCGAAGTCGGGATGCGTGGTCGTGACCGACGTCACGTGCAGCGTGTCGGTCCCCAGGTTCGAGACCTGAGCGTGTCGCGGGCGGTGGCGCCGAGGAACACCGAGCCGAACTGGAACGCGGTGTCCGAGACCGCGATGTCCTGAACGCCGGTGACGTTGAGCGTCGCCGGCACGACGGTCGGATTCTCGTCCGGATCGTTGCTCGTGATCTTGAGATTGCCGTGGTAGCTCCCGCCCGGTCGGGCCGAGCGCGTCGAAGCGCACGGTCACGTCCTGGCTTCTGCCCGGCCGCGAGCCGCCCCGACGACGGGTCACCGAGAGCCACTGCGGCAGGGTGAGGATCCGCACCGCCAGGTTGTCATGGAGAAACGCGGTGTTGAACGCGACCGTGAGGCCGAGCTGGCGTGTGCCGTTCTGGATGCCGACCGTGGACTGGTCGGTGGTGTGGCGACCGAGAGGTACTGGAAGCGGATCTCGCCGGTGGGATAGAGGATCGCCTGGAACGTGCACGGCCCGCCGGTCGAGTAGTGGGGGACGCCGACCCACGAGACGATGAACCGGCTGCCGTCGGAGTGGACGTAGGCGCGGGAGCTGGCGCCGAAGTCGAGGTCGTCCACAAAGGTTCGTGGTGGACAGCGTCGGACCTGACGATTACGGCGTCGGCCGACGCGCACGGATCGATCGCGCCGAATGGCAGCGTGGTCATCCGTTAATTTCTCCCGCGACGCAAGTCGTTCGACATCGCGGCGCTCCCCGGCTACTCGGTCGGGAACGTGATGGTCGACAGTCAGCCGCAGGGCCCGCTGGCCAGCTACGTGTTCACCAACGTCCTCGCGAATCATTCCGATCCAGGTGCTCCTCGCAGATCTGTCCGGTGGGGACGTATTCGCCGGGCGGCACCTTTACGAGCTGCATCCCGGCGCCCCCGGTTTCCTTTGTGAACGCACCGGGGGCCACCGCGGGCCACGCGCCACGGCGCCGGCTGGCTCGTTCGCGACCGGGCCCGGGTGCGACCCAGCCTCCACACCGTGCGCCTCGGGCTCGTTCTCCGCGGCGCCAGGCGCCGCGGCGTATGCTCCAGCGCCGGCGGGCTCGTTCGTCAGCGGTCCGGGGCGACGGCCTCCACGCTGTGTGTGCGGCGGGCAGTTTCTTCGTCCGCGCCTGGCGCGGCGGCTTCTGCACCCCGGCGCCGGCCAGCACGCTATGTCCCGACGCCGGGGGCGACCGCGCCCACGCCGTGTCCGCGCCCGGAACGACGTTTCGTCGATTGGGGCCACGGTGTGCCACCGACAGCTCGGTTCCCGTGGATCGATCCGCGCGCCAGCATCACCGTGCCGGCCACGAGCAGCCAGGGCGCGACGGTGGACCTACATCGTCGCCGGCCTGGCACGATGCCACCAGCAGCGGCACCGCCACGTGCGTCAGTCAAGGCATCCGGCAGCGCGTCTTTGCGGGATCGGCACCACCACCGTCACGTGCACGGCGACGAATGCGGCGAACCGCACGTCCACGTCCACGTTCACGGTGACGGTGAAACCGAGCGCGACGTTGACCGCCACGCCAAATCCGATTCAGGTCTGCGCGACGGGACGGGGCTGGGCGTGACGGCGCTGAAGCTGGACGACCTTCGGTGTCACCCAGCACGGAGGTGCACGTGAAGACGCGCCCGACGGCCCGCTCTTCAAGGCCGGGAACGCGAGCAGCAGCGGCACGACCGCAGACCGTCACCAGGGCATGGTGTTCTGCAGAACGTGAGCGGCGGCCTGCCGTTGACGGCCGCCAATACTGACAACGGTGACCATGCACCTGGCCACCACCGGGTGTGCGGCGAATGGAACCATTACCCTCGCGCCCAATCCGGTTCAGGCGTGCAACGTCACGCATACGGGGCAGGGGACCGTCACCTGGACGAGCAACTTTGCCACGGCCGTTGAAATCCACATCAGCGCGCCGAACGGCACGCTCCTGCCGACGAGCGGGCTGAGCGGCAGCGCCGCCACCGGCACGATCCTGACGGAAGGCATGGTGCTCTACCTGCAGAACAGAAGCGGCGGCTTGCCGCTCACGGCGGCAATACGCTGGCGGCGGTAACGGCGCACGACATTACGAGGTTGTGCGCCGACCGGAACGCTCACTGCCGCGCCGAACCCGGTCACCGTGTGCGACAACAACAAGAAGAAAGGAAACACGACGTTCACGCAGGCGACCGGCGGCGTGTCGAGCGCCGAGAGAAGTGTGCCATTCGCCGAGCGGGCCGAATCAGGATCCGGCATCAGCAGCGTGACGAAGAAGCGTGACCAACGGGCAGAAGTTCTACCTGCAGAACACGTCGGGCGGCTTGCCAAAAACCGCAGCGAATACGCTGGCGCTCGTCACCGTGACCCTCGCCTGTCAATGGCGCCCAGAAGCTCTTTACCTTCGCCGGCGGCGACGAGGGCTGGCGCGTCTTGACGGTGAGCGCTGTGGCCGGCGACGCCGCAACCGGGGTGCGGAAGCTGCGCATCGTCGCGGATCCGATCACGAAACGCCGCCCGGCGCGGCGTAGCTCCTTCGTGGAATCACGAGCAACAGGCGGTATGTGACGCGGCAGGAAAGGATCGCCTCGTCGCCATCCAGCCGCCGCTCAGGCGGCCGGAGGCGACGCGCCTTTCATTCCCATCAGGAAGAGTGACGCGTGGTGGGCGCTGCCGCAGGACGAACGGCGCCGGGTGTTCGAGGGAGCGCTCGCGGCACGGCGATACCGGTCTTAGGTATCCTGCCGTGGCGCGGCGCCTGCACCACTGCCGCGATCTCGGGAGCCCCAACCCTTCGACTTCCTGCGGTTCGAGTACGCGCCGGCTGACGCCACGCCGGCGTTCGGTTTGGTAACCACCGCTGCGCGCCACGGAGGAGTGGGCGTAGATGAACGGGAAGTCGATATCCGCCTCAGGCGCGATTGAGCGGCCTCGCGCGCCGAGCACCGGTTCTTCGCGGGGATGTCGCTCGCGATCCTGATCACCGTCTTCGTCGGCTTCGCGCGTGCTGTCGCAGCCGCTGCGCGCAGCTCTGGCGGCACGAGGCGCGTGGCTCGCGTTTGCCCGCGATCTTGAAGCCGCTGGTGGCGCGTACTTTGCGCGAGGTTGGGCAGCTCCTGTTGAGCTGCCACGAAAGCGCCGAACCCCTGTCATTGTGTTTTCGTGTTTTCGTGGCCTGACGACGTCGAAAACGGGGTGCAGCACACACACTGCAGCTGCTAACATCAACGACCGTTGGAAGACGTCGAGGTCGCCGCGTCGGCGAGGATGGATTTCGTCGCCTCGTCGCCGCGTTCTGCAACGGGTGCCGGGGACGACATTCTCGATTCCGATGTATCCGGCCGACGAGCTGGCGGACGCGGAAGCGCGCCTGCGCGACTTTCTGGTCACGGCCGCTTCGGCGGCCCGGCGCCGTCGAAGCGCCGCGGTATCCGCGCCTGCGTATGCGGCACCAGCCGTTCGCCATCGACGCGAACAGCGCGCGCGCTATGGCTGCGGCTCATGACGCAGGCGCTCGACGAGCGTCGTTCCGCCGGCAGCCAGAGCGCGTGCTGCGCGAGTTCTTCGGCGCCAATATCCGAGATGATGATCAATCGGCCCGGCTGATTTGCTACCATCGCGATGGGCGAGCCCAGCCGCCGGTCACTGGCGCGACCACGGCGATGCGCATCGTGTGTCGGGGTCCGACCTCGACCTCGACACGCCACGCAGACGCCGGGCATGGCCCGGGCGGCGGCCATCACGCGCGCGCGCACCGGCGCCAGCAGGCTGTGGGCCGGCACCGTCACCATCCATCCCAACGCCAAGACCGGCGCGCACCACCACGGCGATCTCGAGAGCGTCATCTACGTCGTCACCGGGCCGCGCCCGGGTGCGGTGGGGCGATCGCGCTGGAAGTTCGCGGCCGGCGGCCGCGCTCGGGCGACTTCATCTACGTGCCGCCGTTCGTGCCTGCATCGGGAGATCAACGCCAGCCGCGACGAGCCCCGCTCGGCTGTCGTGCTCGTGCGCGGCGGCCAGGAGCCGGTCGTCGTGAACCTGGACATCGCGCCGGCCGAACCACAGAGTGGCCTGGGTGGACGCCATCCATCGCCGCCAGAAGGACGGTGAGCAATGCGACGCTCGATGAGAGGTTGTTCCGCTGGTTGCGCCGCTCTGGTTCGGTCCTCGCCTGCCAGGCCTTTGGCTGATCCTTATGCGAGCGTTCCGCCCGGCTCAAGCCGCGGCCGCCAGGGCGTGCAGGCTCGGTCGCCCTTCTGGAACCCGACGAATGAACCACGACGAAGAAGCGCCCCGAGCCACCGAGAGTTGAACTACAAAGGCACAAAGAATCCCACAGGGCACGAAGAAGACCACCGAAATCTTGTGGCGCTTGTGCGTTGGTGGTGTTGTTTCAGATGCGCGGCCGATCGACCAGTATCGGTAAACTGGTGGCTTCGCCGAAACGCCTGTGTATCGCGCCAGCGTGCCCTCGCGACATCGGCGCGCGGTCGCGGTCGCGCTCGTCGCCATCGCCCGGACCAGCACGGCGGGCGTGCCTGGATCACGATTCTTTCCACCACGGATCTGCACGGCAACCTGCTGCCAGTCCGACTACTACACCGGGCTGCCGGACGCGCGCGGAGCTCGCTAGTCGCGTCCGTGGTGCGGCGAGCCCGGCTCGAGGAGAATCCAGCCGGAACGTTGCTGGTCGACTCCGGCGACGTCGTCAAGGGCGCGCCCCTCGAGTAAGTGCACAATCGAGTGAACAACACGCCCGCCGATCGGCCGATGGCGATGAACGCGCTCGGCTACGACGCCATGACGGTCGGCAACCACGAGTACAGCTTCGGCCTCGCCGTTCTCAGAAAGCGAAAGGGGAGGCACGATTTCCGTGGCACATCCGCCAATACCTACAAGAGCGAAGCGGCGACACCTTCCACCAGCCCTATGTCGTGAAAGTGTTGAACGGCATCGCGTATTCGACGTGCTCGGGCTGACGACGACCCCCGGGAATCCCGTTCTGGGAGAACCCGGAAAACATCGCCAGACTCGAGTTCAGGGATCCGCTCGGCGAAGCGCGGCGATGGGTCGGCGTGCTGCGCGATCCGAGCAGGTGGATCTGGTGGTCGTCGCGATGCACATGGGCCTGGAAGAGGATCTGGCGACGGGAGTGGCGACGCCCGGGCAGGTGTTGAACGAGAACAGGGCGCTGGCGATCGCGCGCGAGGTCGGCGGTGTGGACGTGATCCTGTGCGGACACACCGTGAGCTACCGGGCGTGTCCCGGTCAATGGTGCGCTGATCGTGCAGGCCAACGTCTGGGGACGTCATGTCGGGCGCGCCGACGTGTTTCTCGAGAAGAGCACGGCGGGCCGCTGGAGGAGGTCGCCGCCAGGCGGGCGGACCATCGCGACATAGCGACGCCGGGCGCCCGTTGACGCCGAAATCGCCCGGGTGGCGGAGCCAGCGCCCGACCGCGAGACACGGAGCTGAGCCGTACCCATCGGCCAGTCGGACGCCGAGCTGACGGCCGCCGACGCGACCTTTCGCGACACGCACCGCTCGATCTCGTTCAGCGCGTGCAGCTCGAGGCCGGCAAGGCCGACGTCTCGATGGTTGCCGGATTTCAACGCCCGACGCGCTCTCGCGTGCCGAAAGGCACGGTGACCGTTCGCGGAAATCGCGGCCTCTATGTCACCGACAACACGCTCAGCGGTTCTCGGGCGAAAAAGGGTCACCGGACGCCAGTTGAAGGACGCGCTGGGCACTCCAGCGCGCCTTTTTCTCGACTACGTGCCGGGCCGATCCGCGGCCGACCTGGTGGACCGCCGCATTCCACGCCTACAACTTCGACATGGCCGAGGGCGTCACCTACGACATCGACATCACGAACCCGCCGGGAACCGTATCCAGAACCTGCGTTTCCACGGCCAGCCGCTCGCTCCGGCGATGACGCTCGCTGGCGACCAACAACTATCGTGTCAACGGGGGCCCGGTTATGACGTAAAGGGGCGCGCGAGGTCTATCGCTCCTCCGAAGAGATCCGGGATCTGATCATCGAGTGGGTTCAGCGGCACGGCGCATTCCGGCGAGCGAGCAGAACTGGCGGCTCTCGGCTCGCCGCCAGTAACGCCTGGCACATCGCGGCAGAACTTGGCGGTTGATGTGATGCTTCTCAGGCTGATATGAGCCGGACTGGCGCGAATGGTTGAGCGTTCAACCTCGAGGCGCAGTTTGGCAAAATCGACATTTACCTGTTCGATCCAGCTATTGCGCGGCCGGATTACACCGGCGATGCGAGTGCTCGACGCGGGGTGCGGATCGGGGCGCAATCTTGTCTACTTGATGCGTGCCGGCCACGACGTCTGCGCCACGGATGTCGATCCCGTCGCGATCAGTACGGTGGCGGCTGGCGCGTTCGCTGGCGCCGCACCTGCCACCCGTCGAACTTTCCGAGGTCGAACCGGTGGAGCGGATGACGTTTGCAGACGCATGTGCCGACGTCGTCATTTTCGGTACGCCGTCCTGCACTTTGCCGGCGACGATGCGCAGTTCCTGGCGATGGTGCGGGACATGTGGCGCGTTCTCCACGGCGAAGGATTGTTTTTCTGCCGATTGGCCTCGACAATCGGCATAGGCCTGGATGCGGCGGCTGGAGGACGGCGGTTTCTGCTTCCCGACGGTTCCGAACGCTATCTGGCGGACGAATCGCTGCTGGTCGATCTGACATGGCAGCTACTGGGCGGACGGTTGATCGACCGCCTGAACCAGTGGTCCAGGATCAACGATTGCATGACGACCTGGGTCGCTTGCAAGCAGGGATGACTCAGAAGGCAGGTTGGAGGCGGAAGGCACTGACGTGGCGTATACGCATCACATCGACGTCGAGGCGGGCTTGCTGGTCATCGTGAGCGACGCGGAACCCATGACCCAGGCCGAGCGCATCGACGCCATGCGCGCTGGATGAGCGATCCTGCCTACCGGCCCGGCATCGACGCTGCTCGTCACGATCTCTCGGGACCCCCTCACCCCGGCCTGGCGCGGTTACGGGAAATCGCCACCTGCATCGACCGCCGCGCCGAAGCGGTCGGTCGCAAAATCGCCGTCGTCACGACGACGCCCGTGACCTACGGTGTGGCGCGGCAGTTTCAGGCGCTCACCGACATGGGGCCCCGCTGACGGTCAGGTCTTCGGATCGGCATGATGCGATGGAATGGCTGGGGCGCAGCGCCAGCATGACGACGGCGTTCGACGCCTGCTCGCGCATGGAGGGTCCAGTTCACGGCGCTTCCCGCCCCGACGACGCGGCGGCGATGCTCGAGGTCTTGAATCAATTATCGCGGCGCGCCTTTGCACGCGTTCGACACGCCGTTCTCGCTCGTGCCGAGCGCGCCTTCATCGAGAACCTGCGCCCCGCGGCGTGGTGCATGTCGCCGAATCGCATGCACCGGCGGCGCTGGTCGGCTTTCAGACCCTGGATCGCTAAAGGCCTACACCCACGCGTTCGACCATGTCGCGGTCATCGGCACGTTTGTCGATTTGCGATACCGCCGCCAAGGCATCGCGACCCGGCCATTTCAGGAGACGCTGCCGGTGGCAGTCCAGCTGGGCTTCGAGAAGCTGTTCACGTTCGTCCGCGCGGACAATCCCGCCGCGCTCGAGACCTATCGTCGCCACGGTTTCCAAACGGTGGGAACGGCGCGCCATCAGGCGGAGGGTGGACGGCCGCTACGTGGACGAAAATCATCATCAACTGCTCGTCGAGGCCGCCGAAGGAGGTCACATGAAAACACACCTGCTGGGGCAAGTCGCCGTGCTGGCTGCGGTCGTGCTGTGCGCGCGCGGCGCCGACGAAGCCAGACGAGGGAGGCGTTGGCGGCGGAAGTCGCACGGCGAAACGTCCCTTTGCCGGACGCTGGCGTCGCGCGATCGGGCGGCGTTCGCGTCGTATGTCGCCGAGAAGCCGTGTTCTTCGGCAACAGCGCTGCGCGGCAGCCGGCGGTTGTCGCCGGCTGGGCGATGTATTTCGACGCCCAGGCGCCGTTCTCAGCAGAGCCCGACACGGTCAGGTGTAACAAATTCCGGGACATGGCGCTGACCAGCGGTCCATTAGCGACCCGAGCGGCGCGCAATCGGCACGTTCAACTCGGTCTGGCGGCGACCCGACGCCACTGGCAGGTCGTCGCCGACAGGAGCTGTCCACCCTGCGCGGTAGGGAACTATTGGACCATCCTGTCGACTTGCAACGTCAGCCAGGAACCACGAAACTGCAGTCTTATTTCCGATGTTTTCGTGTTTTTGTGGCAGATCGCGGCCCTACAAATGGCAGGCGCGGGCCTGCCGATCAGCTCTGCTTGTCGGCGTCTCGAAGACGAGCGGCGTGGCGGGCAGGTTGATGCCGAACAGCTCCCGGACGACAGTTCGTATCGCTGACGGATCGATCGGCTCTTCCGTCGTCTGGCCGTCGCGGAACCGGACCACGGTAGCGCCCTGACCAGCCGCCGCTCCTCGCGCGTCGCGCCCTGAATCCGTCAGGATTCGCGAAATCTCGAATCGGGATGCGTGGCCGTGTAGTGGTTGGCCACTTCGATATCGGCCTCAGTCTGCGGATCTTCGGTGAACTCATGCCATGTCGGTCGACGATGACCGATCGCGAACGAGATAATCCACAGGCCGCCGTCGCGGCGCAGCGCGTAGGTAGCGCCCCCTGCGCGGCGACGCTTCGCCGTCCCGCAGGCCGGAATCGGTTCGAGCAGGCCGAAATGCCGTAGCCGACGTCGGCGAGCCACATCGTGCCGTCGATCGCGACGCGCAGCACCGTAATGCGTGCGCACCCATCTGATCCGGCGAGGCGTTGCGCCTGCCGTCTGGCAGCGTCGTCACGCGCTGAAGCCGAGGTCGCGCAGGACGGCAAAGCTTAGCGTGTTGTGCTCGAAGCAATAGCCGCCAGCGCCCTCGTCGAGGAACTTGCGCTCGAGGTCGCCGAGCCGCAGGCTGATGCCGCCCGCCTTTCTGGATGGCCAGGTTCTCAAAGACAGAAACGTTTCGCGGTGCGCCAGGTGCACCCGGCGCAGCGTCTCGACCGTCGCGGCCTGCAGCGGCGCCAGCCGATCTTGTTCAAGTAGTCGCCGGTGCGCATGCCCCTCCATGATAATCGCGTCGTGCGTGTTAGCATCGCTTTGCGTGGTGCATCGGTTTGACGTTCGCCACCGAGCACACCGACGGACCAGTCCAGGCTGCAGACTCCAGGCTTGCGGACTGCAGCACGAAACGTCGAAGCCAGCAATACGTAACG
>ERZ1370068.9830-contig-8579_pt1 | contig 71899 bp, 99 predicted proteins | sample MGYA00561227_ERZ1370068 | MGnify/ENA primary metagenome ERZ1370068 (study PRJEB38410, sample SAMEA6850437) | metagenome | study: Metagenomic assessment of the ecological functions of the soil: analysis of the soil microbiota associated with the... | reverse complement strand
GTTACGCATTGCTGTCGGCGGCATCTCTTACGACCGGCACAATCTGGTGATTTCGCGACTTCGGTTTCAACTGCAGGCCGTGGCGAGGCGCACTTTTGAAGTTCATCCGGAAGATCGCTCCGGTCACTGCATGGACGAGCCGTGGACCAGCCACCGCACCGAGCACCGACCGCCGCGGGCTGCTGTCGAGTTCAACCTGCTCACGATCGCGGTACGGCGTTCGGATTGAAAACCGGCGGTAACATTGAGGAGCATCCTATCGTCCGGCGCGCCGCCGCTCGTGAGTTGGGCCAGGATCGGATGATCCGCCCGGAAATCACGGACTTGAGATCGCCGTTCGCGATCAAGGGTCACAGTCATTTGTCGAGGCTGGACGCCGGACGCCAGGCGTGGCCTGTTAGCGAGGTGCCTTTCGAGTGGCGAGGTATCGGCACAGGTTCCCGGTGCGGCGCTCGACATCATTCTGACATCGGTCGATGACGAGGCCGAGATCTGCTTCGTCGCTGTGGAGCACGCTTGCGCTGGGGCCGGGCGATGGGGCGATCGCCTCACCCGGAGCGCCGAAGCCTTCTCGATTGAAGTCGACTTCGCGGCGCGGCCGTGTGGTGACGACGGTGGATGCCCTGGGCATGGCGGCCTGTAGTTGCTGAGCTGATGCGCACCCCGCCTAAGGCGTGCCAGGACATCATGACGGCGCATCGGAGATCGTGTGAGATGGCGGTCGAGGTGCGCTCAAGTCCGGCCTGACCATCGAGTAGCTCCCCTTCCCCAGCGCGTCTTTCCGCCAATAAGGCGGTGGCCCGGGTGCCAGAGAACCGCCGCGCGCCTTCCAAAAACAGCTGGAGCCGCCCCGATCGAGCGCTGCGGCTGGCCGATCGGCCGCAGGGAGATCATGGACTCGCGTGCTGGGCAGCTCGAATCTGAGACGCCGACGCACTCGGCATCATGTGTAGTGGACTGTGGAAAATCATCGCGCCTGGCATACGCGCGGCAAAAGCCCTAATTCCACCTGGTCCGCATGGCGCCGGGGCCGCGTAAGCACGCGGTTCGCCAGCTTCAGCCGCGTTTGTGTTATCGGTAGCGCCAGAACCTCATCCAGCCAGCGAAGCAGCGCCGTAGATGCCTGGGAACTCCAGCGGCCGATCGAGGTGGTGCCGTAGATCGGCTGGCGCACCCAGCGGTGCCGGCGACTTCACCGGGCGGTGGGCCGTGGCGGGAACTCAAGGCAGGCGTCAATCCACGCAGGCCGCCGCCTGCAGTGCGCGACGATCCGGCGCGACCAGCCTTCCAGATCGGCGATCAGCGCCTCATAGGCACTTCCAGCAACCGGCCCTTCGGCAACACAGTTTGCGCATCGGCGACGCATCAAGGTGTCCTGCGCCCGCCAATAGCGACACCGGTCTCCTCCAGGTCGTGTGACAGGGCTGTCCGACGAGAAATGCGTCGCGCAGAAGCAGACCAGCACCGCGGCATAGCGCGGCGCACCCAGATCAGCGGCGCATTCGCAGCGACACGCTGATCAGGCCCAGGGTCTGTACGTTCTCCAGCCGCTTGTTCAGAAGCGTCTCCCCGGGCAGCGCGGCGCAGAACCGGTGACAGGTAGGTCTCGCTGATCTTCTGGCAGTCACTTCGCCCGAGATGGGGCTACCAGTCAGGCAGTTTCGACGCCATCCGAGGCTTTTGGAGTGCTCGACAATCTGTAGCATGACCGGGATTGCCGCCGGCGGTCACTTGCGGATGGGCGCTGATGATCTGTTCACACCAGGGTGGTGCTGACCGCGCCATGCCGACGATGAAGATCGGTCGCTGCTGCAGCCGACCGGCCAGGCGCTGCATGAAAGCGGCATCGAAGCGTCTTCAGCCGCCCGCCGGATCAAAGCCTCTGCGGATCGTCGATGCTGTGGTAAGTCAGGCTGCGTCGCTTGATGGCGTTGGCGCGGGCGAAAGCCTGAAGGCGCCGTCGTAGTCGCGGGACGCCTCCTGGCGCGACCGAGGCCATAGAATGTGGTCCAATCTGTTACTGTCGATCAGCCGGATTTGCCCCCTCGCCGCCGGGCGGTCCATCACTTCCTGTATCTGCTTCGCCTCAGCGGGAACTGATCCGCCGGAAACAACTCGACAGTGGTCGGCAACAGCTGGCCGGCGGTCGGGCTTGAGCCTGACAGCCCGGAAAACGCCGATCGGGCCTCGGTCGAGATCGCCGAGGAACAGGCTCACCACCGCCAGGTCGCGATGAGCGATGACGTGCCAGGGGCCAGCCTGTACCCTGATCAGCCACGGTAGCGCCTCTTCAAAGCGGTCTTCCGCGTACCAGGATGGCCCCGGAGTTGGTGCACCGCAATGACGTATGAAGGATCCAGCCCGATCGCCAGCCCGGCAGGCTCGCTCGGCTGCCGCGAAGTCGCTGAGGCGGGCGAGGGCGACAGGGTGATAGTGGGTGATTTGCTCTCCGGCGCCAGGCGACAGCCGCCTGCAGCACCGGCTGCGCCAATTCCGGCCCGGCATGAAGTGCTTGAGGCCCAGGTCCAATTGATCCTGGGCGAGGGCAATGCGTTCGGCGGTACTTCACCATGCGACTTCAACAACACCAAGCTAAACAATCCGTCGATCTGGCAGCCCGAAGGACGCGAAAATCCAGTTTAGGTGTTCGAGAAGGGCAGTGTGGTAAATCCGCAGGGGTACCCGGGCAGTAGCCACTCAGATGTTCACTCTGCTTCGTTTCAGGTCGGCAAGATTTGACTGTTGTCTAAATCGGATGCCAGGAAGCGGCCGGATCCAACCGGCCACGCTGATCGTCAGCCTTTGCCTCCAGCGACGCCAGGGCAGCAGCGGTCCGATCGGGGCTGAGCCCCATCTTGTCGCGCCGGAGGCCTGCGGCGTAGGTGGCGACGAACCCGGATGCGGCTGCACGACATCGCTCGGCCCCCATAGTCGAGCATGGCGTACGGGCAGAAGGCGCTGGCGGCGACCAGACCGCCGCGCCAAGGCGGTTCACCGACCACCTGATCCTGATGCCAGGCGATCACCTTTGACGCCCTACCGGCGCCTGTCGATCCACGACGCCCGCGGCGATCTCGTAGTCGTGCAGGCCGACAACCACCCCACCCTTTCGGGGACTTGATCACCTGTCCGCCAAAGGCCCGGGCCATGACCTGGTGGCCGAAGAAGACGCCGACCAATGGCGTGCGTGCCGTGGGCCCGGCAGATCCTCCTTCCAGCGGCGCGATCCAGGGTTCGGGGTCATAGACGCCGGCGCTGGAGCCGTGACCAAGAACCCGTCGCAGGACCCGACGTCTGGCATCGCCCCGTGGTTACATCGAACAACACCGCATAGTCGGGCGTCCTCGCCCAGCAGCCGCCGGAACATGGCAGCCGATAGTCGAAGGCGAAGGCCGCGGCCAGCCACACCCGCGGTGAATACCCACCTCACGGGCCGCTCCAGCCTCAATAGACCATCCCCGTGGCCACCGACTTCAGCCGCTCGACGATCGACAGCCGGTCGTCGACGGCCGTGTTCACCCATCCAGTCCTCGACCCCGCGCAGCACCTCGCCGGACCAGCGGGCCGCTGCGGCACGCCCGCGGCCACCACTCCTCGCCGCTGAGCGGCGCAACGTCGGAACGCGGCCAGCCTGCGCCAGCGCGGCAGCGCCCGCCACTGGATCGCTCGCCGCCGGCCGCTCGAGGCGGCTCCACGCCAGCACGGCCTCAGGTCGCAGAACGCGGCGGCGCCTGACGCGGTAGACCGCCCGCGCCGCGCCTCACGTCGGGCTCATCCACGAGCGCAGGCGCACCTGAACTGACCGAGCGCCGCCGCCAGGCCGGTCGCGCTGGGCGTTCGAAGTGCCGCAGGCCTAAGCCGCCACGGCCAGGCCGGACTGGCGGTCGGCCGGCAGCAGCGAGGCTTCAGCCGCAGCTCGGCGTCGCAGCTGAACAGCATCGTCGGTCTCGATGCCGACCAGCCGCCTCGAACCGCTCCAGCGAGCCAGCCTGCCGGTGCAGCACCTGCGGTGCAGCACGCCGGTCGCCGCCATCAGCCGCACCGCCGGCCAAGCGGATCGTCCGCCGCCAGCAGCTTCAGCGTCTGAGATCCGCTCGGCTGACAGCTGCGCCATGCCGACTCTTCAGCTCGGCGCGGCCGGCGCCAGGCCCGCCGCATCCGCCTCGCCCCGCTCCGTACCGCCAGGCGAGGAAAGCGGAAGAAGCGCAGGATGCGCAGGTAGTCTCCGCGGATGCGGTCCGCCTGCGGCTCGCCGACGAACACCGATCCGCCCCGGCCTTGGCAGCCGCCGAGGCCCCCGCCCAGGTCGGTGCATCGGAAGATCGTGCCCTCGGCGGCGGCAGGGCGTAGAAGTTCAGGCAGTCCCGGGCCGCAGCGGCGTCCTCGGCCCAGTCGCTGGTGAACGCCACCGCCGCCCGTCGCCCGTCGGTGGCCACGTCCCGGCGCAGGTGGCATACCCCGTGACGGCTGCCTGGCCGAAATCGCCGTCACCGTGCCGTGCCCGATGCCGGTCGGCAGCCGACTCCCGAGGCGCGTGCGGCCGCCAGCGCCGCCTGCACCGTCTTGCCGCTTGTGGTCAGCGTGGTGGCGATGTCGACGTCGTCCACCGGCCGGCGATCACCGCGTTGCGCACGCAGCCGCCGACGAAGCGGGCGCGGTCCCAGCCCCGCCGCCTCCAGGGCGCCAGCACCGCCGCCGCACCGTCCCCATCAACAGGGAACAGGCGCGAGCCGCTCGGGGTCAAGCAACAGAAGCTCCGAGGCGGTCGGAGAGCCGCGCAGCATCCCGCCGTCGCCCCCAGATGAAGCGGTCCTCCAGGTCGATTGTAGGCGTAGAACCGTCCTGCCGCTCGCCCAGGCTGGCGTCTGGCGGCTCATGCTCCTCGACGATTGGCCGGGTCCATCAGGGAAGCCGAACGGGGTCTCTGAAGACGTCGGCCACCTCAGTCCGGAGGATTGGGCAGCGATCGTGCGGCCTGCGAGCGTCGACCAAGCGCCACCACCGGGGTGATCGTGGAAGCCGGTGCTCGGTGCTGGTAGGCCGACGCTACAGGCCGGCCAGCGAGGGCGCACTCGCTGGGTCCAGCCCGATCTCTTCACTGGCCTCGCGCAGCTGCCGTCGCCCAGGCGCGTCTCGCCGGGGTCGCGCCGTGCCGCCCGGAAACGCCACCTGGGCCGGAGTGCCGCCGCAGCGGTGTCGGACGCGCCGGGTCCAGGGCACCACCGGCAGTCCGCCTCGCCGCTCCGACCAGCCCGCCCACCAGCACCGCCGCCGGCGTGAGCGGACCGTCCGGCATGCCCTGCCAAGCCGCGCCGGCGTTCGCAGGCTCGAAGCTCGGAGCGCACCGGCGCGCCGCCCACAGGCGGACTGCTCGCCTCCAGCGGGTCCAGGTGGCGGGCGATCCAGCTCGTGCGCAGGTCCGCGGGAGCGGGCCGGAGTCGCTCACCGGTTACGTGCGCCCCGGCCGGGCCCAGGCGCGAACCAGGGGCTGCCGTTGTGGACGTCGACGCCCGAGCCCTGGTCCCCGCGGCGTCGCCCGCTCGGCGCCCATCTCCGACCAGCTCGTAGAACACCGGCCGGGCGACCCGGCGCCTCCAGCCCGCGCCGCACGTGCAGATGGGGCCGCGGCTCGCCGGTGCCGGCGCCGGTCTCGACCCGCAGCGCGTTCTCCGGGCCCGGCCTCCACCGTCGTCGCCGACATTGGTCGTGAACACCAAGGCATCGCCGCCGGCGATCCACCCGACCGCCACGAACGGCGCGTCCTCTGACGCGTGATCCGCATCTTCTCCACCGGCGTCGCCAAAGGCAGACGCCGTCCGGGTCCTTGCGCAGCACCGCGGAGAACAGCCGCACCAGCGGCCTCGCGGAGAGATCAGTCGCGCCTTCGTGCCGCCAGGGAGCCGTCGCGCCGTGACGACGATGTCGATCTCGCCCCGTGGGCCGGAGTCCCACAGGTGCACCGGCGGCAGGCCGCGACCCGGGCGCCTGCGTGACTGGCAGTCTCGGCCACCGCCGTCCAGTCCCGGAACCGCCGCCTCGTCCGCCATCCGATGCCAGCGTAGGCGGGCCGTTGCGTCGCCTCAAGGCCGCTTATGGGTCACCGGGCCGCTCCAGCGGACCCGCGCCGGCGTTGACCAGTTCCGGCACCAGCACCCGGCGCTGGTCCACCGGCCCCGGCGATCCACCGCGCGAGCCCGGCGCCCGAGAAGCCCACCCGGCTCGGAAGTAGGGCGCGTCGCCGACCAGGAGGACGTGGGTCATCACGCGGCCCTGCGGCCCACGCCGGCCGCGGCGACGGCCCGCTCGATCAGCATCGCTGGCCGGGAGACCGCGCGCTGCGCTACGCGCCCGGGCTCGACCGCAGAAGGGCCCGAGGAAGGCGGCCGGCCTGCCCGCCCACGCGCACCGCGCCATCCGCGCGCAGCCGAGCAGGCGTCCGCCGAGTCTGCAGGCGTCGGGGGCCCAGGCGACCGATCGAGCCCAGGGGCGAACTGGCCGCGATGCTCGCGCACCCGCTCGGCGGCCTTGGCGAAGCGGCCCGGCGCCGAAGGCGCGGTCGACGCGGCGTCGACTGCCGGACCGTCCGCCGGCGGCGGTCTCGGCGTGGATCTCGAGCGCCGGGCCGAGGCGCGAGGCGACAGGGCCATGGGCGGAAGGACTCGACGGGAAGGGGCGACGGGACCGGCGCGCGGGCGCGGCCGGAGGGCGGATCAGCTCGCGGGAGCTGCGCGGCGGGTTCGTCGAAGGAGCATGGGGGAACCGCCCCTCACGTGGTCGAGCGGCGCGCATAGAACCACTGCGGCGCAGGGCCGATGGTTGCCGCCCGCCGCCAGCGCAGGCAGGTTCGCGCGCCCGCGGCCGAGACGGCTCGACGCCCTTGCCCCAACCGCTCCTCCGCCCCGCGCCCTCTTGAAGGCTGCGTCGACGACGTCGCCTTCATGGATCTCGCGCTGGACAGCAGCTTCGCCCGCCCAGATCCAGAGCGTCGCCATGGGCTGCTGTTCATGATGCTGCGCCCCCGGCCGCGCGGACCGGCATTCGCCCGGTCGAGCGCAACGCCAGCCTTCCTGGTCGGCATGATCGGGCTGGCGGCCTTCGCTGCCGACTGTTCCTCCTGGCGCTGCCGGCCGGCGAGACCGCCGGACCGCCACGACCGCAGAAGGTTGCTGCTGGTCTGCTACGCCCTGAGGCGGTGGTCGCCAGCGCCCTGACTGCCGGCCTTCGCCACCGCACGCGGGCTGGGCGACCGTGCCGCTGCTGCTGCTCACCGCCGCCGCGGTCTTCTTGGCGCCGCGACGGCCGTTCATGATCGCCCGGCCAGCACCGCGCCGGGGCCCAGGCTGGTTGCCCCCGCGAGCTGCTGCCCCGCGCCATCGCCTGGAACTCGCTCGCCTGGCAGACCGCCTTCCATTCATCGGCCCGGCGGCCCGGCGGCGGGCAGCTTCGCCGCCAAGTCGCACCAGCCTCGCCCATTTGCCACCACCGCTTCGGCCATCTGGCGCAGCTCGTCGGCGCTCGCGGTGATCGCGATCCGCACGAACGCCCAGCCGACGCCAGCCCGCCGGCTCGCGGCAGGCGCAGAAGGCAGAGGGCCTGGCCTATGTCTGGCGACACCTGCGGATCGTCTCTGGCGCCATCTCCCCGGACCCGGCCGCCGTGCATGCTCGGCGGCGCCATCGGCGCTGCTGCCCGCTCTTCGCCCGCGACGTCCCCTGCACGTCGGCGCCGCGGCCGGCATCCTGCGGGGCCGGCGATCAGGCGCCACGCGCACTCGTTGGCGCAGCCCTATCTGCGCTGGCGGCCGATCCGATTCCGAAGGCGCGGGCGGGCTCTGCATGTTCGCCGGCGTCGCGGTACTGCGCGCCCGGCCACCGTGCGTCTTCGGCGTCTCCCACGACCGAGCCTGTGGCTCTCGGTCGACGGCCCTGGCGCTGATCCTGGGCGAAGGCGCTACGCCATGCTCAGCGTCTACGTCCGCCAGACCCTGGTGCAGCTGGTCACGCCCGACCACGATGCGCGGCCGGGTCGCGGCGGTCTCGACTCCGGTCTTCATCGGCGCCTCCAACGAGCTCGGCGAATTCGAGAGCGGCGTGGTCGCCCGCTTCCTCGGCCCGGTGCGGCGCGGCGATCTTCGGCGGGGTCGGCGCTGTGATCGTCACCGGCGCTCTGGGCGCAGCTGCTTCCCCGCCTTGCGCAAGGCCGACCGCCTGAACAGAATCAGCGGTTTATCCCATAGTCTTTGCGGGAGATTTCGATCATGGGCGCATTGGACGGGAAAGGTAGTTGCCTCGTCACCGGGCGGCGGCTTAACGGCATCGGCGCGCGACTGCGCGCTCATCGCCGCGTCGTGGAAGGCGCGCAAGGTGCGTCGTCAACGACCTGGGCGGCGGCCTGAAGGGCGAGGACGAGGGCTCGCGCTCGGCCGGCCGAGGCCGTGGCCCAGAGATCCACGCCGCGGCGGCGAGGCCGTCTCCAACTCCGACAGCGTCACCGACCTCGACGCCGTCCAGGCATGGTCGAGCAGGCCATGACGGCGTTCGGCGGCCTGCACGCGGTGATCAATCCGGCCGGCATCCTGCGCGACGTGATGTTCCACAAGATGACCGGAGCCGAGCTGGGACGCGGTGATCGACGTCCACATGCGCGGCTGTTCAACGTCGCGCCGCGCCACCATCGAGCTGTTCCGCGAGCAGAACGACGGCGCCTACATGCTTCTTCACCTCGACCTCGGGCTGTTCGGCAACATCGGCCAGGCCAACTACGGCGCGGCCAAGATGGGCATCGCCGGCCTCTCGCGGATCATCGCCATGGAAGGCGCGCGCAACAACGTGCGCTCCAACTGCCTGGCCCCGGTCGCCTGGACGCGCATGACCGCAGTCGGTGCCGGTCGAAGGACGAAGCCGCCGCCGCGCGCCGCGCGGTCATGGCCGAGAGGATCCGCGCCGACCAGCCGGCCCGCTTCTCCGTGGCCATGGTCGCCCCGAGCAGCCACGAACGTCTCGGGCCAGATCTTCGGCGCTCGCGGCGACGACATCATCACTCTACTCGCAGCCCCGCCCGATCGCCAACCTGACCAAGGGAAACCGGCTGGACCCCGGCCACCGTGTGATCAGCGCAGCTCCTCTGAAGGAACTGGCCCCGAAGTACTTCCCGTCATCTCCAACCGCCAAATGGGCGGCCCGGTTGCAGGCTAAATAGGCGCCAGCGCAGGCGTAGGCCTCACGCAGCTCAACAAGATCGGGGCCGCCGCGGGCAATCGCGGCGGCCTTTTTCTCACCATTCACGGATCATCCCAGAAAGCGGGGACCCAGACCTGCCCGCCCCGCCATGGTTCTCTGTCGTGGCGGCGATCGCTTCCCATTTGGCTCAGCTTGCGCCATGCGTCCGGGTTGTCCGAAACTGACGAGTAGCCGCGCGGTTCTTGGTCCCGGCTTTCGCCGGGATGATGCGGTGGAATGGGGAAATGAGCTGACCCTGCCAGCGCACCTTAAAACAGCCTCCACAAAATCAAACACACGTTGGGAGACGCTTGGCGGGCAGTGGCTCGAGGACGGTCGGCGGTGATCACGCTGGGGACGCCAGCGGCACGGGTCGGGCGACGTCGCTGCTGTTCGCCGCGGAGGGGGCTGTTGGTCATCGCGCCCGATCAGGCCGACGCGGTGGATGAGACCGTCAGAGCCCGTGCGTCAGGCGGGCGGCACGGCGATCGCGGTCAAGGCCGACGCCTGACGAGGATGACGCGGCAGCGTCATCGCCAGGGCCGTAGCCGAGCATGGCGGCCTGACGTGATCTACGCCAACGCCGGTATCGGCTGCTGCGCCCGGCGCCTTCGTGGCACACTCTCGGACCAGATGACCCCGACGGCTGGATGGCGGCAGTTAGCGTCAACCCCGATCGGCCCGTTCCTGGCCATCAAGCACGCCACGGCCGCCGATGCAGCCCGCGCGGCAAGGGCTCTGATCATCTGCACCGCCTCGTGGCCGGCATCCGCTCGGGCCGGCGGGTCCGGCCTATTCGGCGTCACAAGGCCGGCGTCATCAGCCTCGTCCAGACTGCCGCCAACCAGTGCTACGGCACCGGCATCCGGGTCAACGCCATCTGCGCCGGGCCTGATCGAGACCGGCATGACCGCAGTCGATCTTCGCGCCGCGCCCGCGAGCCCGCGGCACCGAGGGCAAGATCGGCCAGCTCAACCCCGCCACCCGCCGGCGTGCCGCGAAGAGATCGCCGCGGGCCGCGCTGTTCCTGGCCTCCGACGACGCCCGGCTACGTCAACGGCCAGGCCACTGCGCCGTCGACGGCGGCCTGCCGAGCTCCCACCCGGTGGGCTCGCGACGGGCATGAGACCGGGGACGTGACCATACGGCGGTCCCTTCTTGATGGCCGCAAGGTCAACAGGCACACGCTGGGAGACGTTGATCGGACGGGGACGCGTAACAGTGCGTACGCGTCCCCGCGCGCAGCAGGAAGGAAACCGCCGATGTCCGAAGCCCTGACCGCCGCCCCGTTGTCGTCGGCGCAGCTCTTCAGCCAACTGGCCGCCGAGAGGCCCGAGCTGACGCGCCGGCGCTGACCGGAGCGCCACCACACACCCTCACCTGGCCAGTTCGACCGGCGGGACCAACCAGATCGCCGTGCGCCTGGCGCGGCTGGGGTCGGGCGCTGGGCGATCGTGGTCAGCATCGCCCTGCCCAACGACGCCCGCCACCTGGAGGCCACCCATGGCCCGTGGAAGGTCGGGGGCGACGCCGTAAACAAGGTCCTATCGCCTGCCGCGGCATGAGGCGACGCCATCCTGACGGCTAGGTCTGATCCTGATCACCGACGGCTCGGTGGAGCTCACGACCGGCCTTCAGCGCCGAGGCCTGCTGGCGCTGGCGAGGACGACAGCATCCTGGGCCGACGTGATGCCGCCGGTGTTCAAGGCTACACCAGCGGCGGCTCCACCGCGTCCCAGTTGATCATGTCGGGCGCACCTGGCGTCGCCATGGCTGCCAAATAGCCTACTGGCAGTATGGCGACACCTGCGGTGATGCTGGGCCGCTCTATCACAACGCCCTGTTCTTCGATTGTCCACAACGCCCTTTGATGGTAGCGCCCATGTGATCCTGCTGCCGAGGTTCGATCCCGAGGAGACCCTGGAAAAGCGGTCGACTCGCCATTAGGCGTCACCAACGCTGCCGCTCAACGCGATGAGCCGCATCTGGAAGCCAAAGCCCGGACGAGGTGAAGGCGAAATACGACGTCTCGCGCCATACACCACCTGGCACATGGCCGCCCCCTGCCCGCCCTGGCTGAAGGAGCCCGATCCACTGGATCGCGCCCGGCGAGGCTGATGGAGCTCTACGCCGGCACCGAGGCCGCAGGCGGTGACCACACCGTCACTCGGGACCGAGCGGCTGGCGCACCGCGGCAGCGGTCGGCCAACCCGCGGATCGGGCGAGATGGCCGCCTTCAATGAAGCCGGATGAGCGCCGCGCTGGCGGTCGGCGAGGCCGGCGAGATCTACATGCGCCGCGCCGCTGACGGCGCGCCCGCGACCTCACCGCCTACCGCGGCCGCGACTGCGCGCAAGCCCTGGCGGACGGCTGGGAGAAGCCTGGCGCGACCTCGGCTGCTTCTGACGCCGACGGCTGCCATCACGCACTGGCCGAACCGGCGCACCGACATGATCCTGGTCGGCGGCTCCAACGTCTATCCGGCCGAGATCGAGGCGGCGCTCGAGGAGCACCGGCGGTACAGTCGGTGGCGGTGATCGGCCTGCCTGACGACGACCTGGGCGCCGCGATCCACGCCATCGTCCACGCCAAGGGCGACGGTCTCGACGAGCGACGCGCTGAAGGCCCACTCGTGGCCGAGCGCGCTGGTCAGCTACAAGCAGCCGCGCAGCTACGAGTTCGTCGGTCGGTAACCGCCATGGCGACGACGCCGCCATGGCGGCGCCGCACCCAGCTGCGATTGAGAGGATCACGCTTTTGCAGCGAGTGACAGACAAACCGCGATCCTCACGAATTGGGCTGGCATGAATTCAAGACAGTCGGTACGAAAATCAAAGATAAGCGACTGGGAGAGCCGATGAGCATTAAGGGCAAGGCCTACATAGCCGGGGTGTAGACCGGCGCCGACGTGTCGATCATCTTCGTGCCGCCGAAGTTCGCCAAGGACGCGATCATCGAGGCGATCGACGCCGGAGATCCCGCTGCTGGTCGTCATCACCGAGGGAATTCCGGTGCAGGACAGCGCATATGGCGTGGGCCTACAACGTCGAGAAGGGCAACAAGACCCGCATCATCGGGCCGAACTGCCCCGGCATCATCACACCGGGCCAGGTCGCTACGCCGGCATCACGCCGGCCAACATCAGCCGGCCCGGGCCGATCGGGCTGGTGTCCAAGTCCGGCACGCTGACCTACCAGATGATGTACGAGCTGCGCGACTTCGGCTTCTCGACCTGCCATCGGCATCGGTGGTGACCCGGTCATCGGCACCACGCACATCGACGCCATGCGAGGCCTTCGAGGACGACCCCGACACCAAGGCCATCGTGATGATCGGCGAGATCGGCGGCGATGCCGAGGAACGCGCTGCCGACTACATCAAGGACGAACGTGTCCAAGCCGGTCGTCGGCTACGTCGCGGGCTTCACCGCGCCCGAGGGCAAGACGATGGGCCACGCCGGCGCCATCGTGTCCGGCTCGTCGGGCACCGCGGCCAGCCAAGAAGGAGGCCCTGGAGGCCGCCGGCGTCACAGGTGGGCAAGACCCCGTCGGAGACCGCCCGCCTGGCCAGGGAGATCCTGAGACCAGTAGGCGCTTGGCGCGAAATCGACGTGGCGCCGCAAATTGTCGCCCAACGTGCGTCCGTTCGGGCGAGCAACTGGGTGACAGCCACGGATTAGGAACGCGTTCTAGTTATCGATTAGCCTGACGAATTAACACGCGTCAGGAGGTCTGTAATGGTCGATCCGCGGACTCCCGTCGTCGTGGGCGTCGGACAGTTCACCGAACGCATCGACGATCCCTCCCTACCGGGGATCGTCAGCGGCGGACTATCGCCGAAAGATGGCCGAACTCTTCGCCCATTTTCGAAAGTGGCTGCCAAGAACCCCTTTTCGTCCTCGCCGGTGGAGCGATCGGTCGACGAGATCCTCACCGTCACCGACGACAACCGGATGATCTGCGATCCGTACCCCGCCTGCTCGTCGCACGCATCAGGTCAACCAGGGCGCAACGGCGGTCGTGATGTCGGTCGAGGCGGCCCGTCGACTCGGTAGTGTCCGAGGAGAAATGGGTGTACGTGCACGGCCACGCCGACATGATCGAGCAGGCGACGCTGGACCGCGCCGACATGGGTGCCAGCCCTGCATCGGTGATGGCCGTGCGAGAAGGCATTGCGAGTGGCGCGGAATCGGCGTCGACGACATCGCCACCTTCGACCTGTACAGCTGCTTCCCGTTCCCGGTCTTCGTCATCTGCGAGGCTCTCGGTATCGACGCGTGACGACCCGCGTGGCCTGACGCTCACCGGCGGACTCGCCGTATTTCGGTGGCCCGCGGCAACAGCTATTCACTACACGGTATCGCCGAAACTGTGAGCGAATTGCGGAGGCGCCGCGGGCAATTCGGCTTTGTAGGTGCCAACGGCGGCATCATGAGCAAGTACTCGGTCGGCATCTACTCCACCGAGCCCGTCGAATGGCGGACCGACCGCAGTAAGGTGCTGAAGGAGGAGATCACCGCGTTGCCGCGAAGGTTCCCGTGACCCGCGAAGCCCGATGGCCCCGCGACGGTCGAGACGTACTCGGTGCGCTACGACTGGCCGATTCCAACGCGGGATCATCGTCGGCAGGCTCGATGCCGATGACTCACGCTTCATGGCCACCACCGACGACGAGGACCTGGTGGCGCTGATGTCCGACAGCGATCCGCTCGGCGCCGCGATCAGCGTGTGGTCACCGAGCATCGGAAATCGCGTCAGCTGCGCTTAGCCCGCGGCACCCGTCCTCTGGACCTCGTAAACGGGCCTCGTTTTGCATCGCGGTTCACGCCTGCCGCGGCGATGGTTGGCGTGTGGATCGTCGAATAGACGGACGATGAGTGGGCTGATGGAGGGCATGACGTCTCTTCAGGTCAGTGACGTTGAGTCCTCATGCCCATGAACTGTCGTCTCCGGCCTCTGAGCCGGTCACGCGCACTCGACTACGCGAATTTTTCGCCCACTCACCTCACCGCCGTGAGGTATCCGCCCCTTACCGGGCCTTACATCGCCTCGGCTTGCGCCACGTGGCCGGCGAATCCGCACTCGGCGGCCCGGGTGCGGTAGCGCTCGGCATATGAGCGGTAGCCGGCCTCGTCACCGTGGGCCCCGCGTCAGTAGGGCCCGCATCCGCAACAGCTGACTCTCGTGCATGACGAACCCGGGAGTCACTGGGACTGCTTCCAATCGGTCGAGCGCTGATTGCGCGGCGCGCAGGTCGGAACCGGCTCCGCGTTCCACCAACGCTTCCACCACAGGATGGCGGTCGCATGGCCGAGCCAGAAACATGTCGCCGGCCCGCAGCGCGCTGTCGATGGCATCGCCGATGACGTCGACGCTTCCATCGAGGTGCGCCCCGCCTTCAGTTTGCGCGCGTGGCAAGGTAAATGCCGGCGATGCGAACCCCGACCAGGCTCACAGGTGCGCGAGGCTCATTTCGCGAACCCTCAGGAGCAATTCACAGCCGACGTCGGGCGTCGGAACCGCCGCGGTGGACCAGTCAGTGCACCTGCGGGCTGGTCAGCCCGCATGCCAACGCGAAGTTGTCGCTGGACTCGGCCAGTGCGAGCGCGTCGACAGCCTGCTCATTGCCGCGTCGTGCGGGCACGAATGCGCCGAGGGTGGTGCAACAAGTCTTGAACAGCACGGTCGCAAAGCAGGTCGTGTCGACTGGGCGCCCCGCCGCGAGAGCCGCATCGAAGCTCGGCTGCGGAACCAGGTAGTCCCTGAAACACCTGGAGACGCCACTGAACATCGGGCCGAGCGTCAGTGGTGATCCGATGATCAGGTTGCCCATCGTGGCGTCGCCGTCGGCGAGGTCGATGGAGGCGGGCAGTCAATCGGTGCGTGGCGACGCCCACCGGCATGCGACGTCGCCTGGATTGCTGCCGGCAGTAACCCGACCACCAGAGCGTGGATCGCGCGGTCGACTCCATCAGCGCGACGAACTCGTCGGCCAGCAGCGCAGATTCGGTAATGCGGTCGTTGAAGGTCAACGCCGTTATCCACCCCGCCATGCCGATCGCCAGCGACACCTTGTCGCCTCGCAGCACCGGTCAGTTCGCGCGGTTCCGTCGAACCAGGCGTCGGCGACGGTGCCGCCGATACGCCATGCGTTGCCGCACAACAGGGTCCGAGGGGCTATGCGCATGGCCAGCCGGTTGGGATCGTCGACTGGTAGTTGGTCGGCGGCACTTGACGGGCGTTTTCCCAGCTGGTCGTCGCCGCAGCGAGGTCGCGAAAACTCGACCAGCCCGCCTGCCCGCATGTGCCAGGTGTAGGCGGCGGTCAGATCGCCTCGCGGCTCCGTAGTGGTTGGCGATCAGCGCGGCGTTCTCGTCGAGGGCAGCCGGGTCGTGCAACTCGATGGCGATCGCCAGGCGCCGGTGCAAGTCGGCGCGGCTGGACTGGAGTTGCGATTCGTAGGCCACGGTGCGGATGAGCGGATGGCGGAACTCGTACTCGGCCCGGGGGTGAACACGACCTGGTCTATGAGTTCGGCGGCGACCAGCGCGGGTAGGTCGGTGTCGTCGACGAGCCTACCGACCAGGTCGGCGCTGAATCGGTGCCGATGGCGGCCGCGGCGTTCAGCGTCTCGTTTGGCTGGGGCGTGTCGAGGCGGTCCACGCGGGCGGCGATGGTGGCGTGCGGGGTGGACGGCACCGTGATGTCGGCGATGTCTCCGTGAGCGACGTAGTCGCCGCGTCGACCGCTGCCGATGATGCCGCGCTCGGCCAGATCACGCACGATCTCCTCGGCGAAGTAAACGGGTTGCCCAGGGCGCGGCCTGCGATTCGGGGCCGCCAGTCCGCCGATCGACGAGTCAACGCCCAGTAACTCGGCGGTCAATGATGTGGTCTGCGAGTCGTTAAGCGGCGCAAGAGCAATGGTTTGTGAACGCGGCAGACGCGTGAGTTTCCCGTGGTACTCGGGGCGATAGGTGGTCACCACCCAGTGACGGCGGTGAGGGATGACAGCGATGAAATCGGCGAGCATGGAGTCGCTGACGTCGTCGATCCAGTGTGCGTCCTCGATGACGTAGACGGTGGGCGTGGTGCGGGCCAGCGAGGCGGTGTTGATCAGGCTGGTGAGGCGCCGTCGTCGCGCTTCGGGGTCGATCTCCGACGTGCGGCGTGTCGGGTCTCTGATGCCGAGCAGGTCGTCGAGCAACAGCAGGTCGTCGGGGGCGCGGCATCGAGTCTCGCGCGTACTCGGGTGCGAGCCGTCCCGGGGTCGGTGCCCGTGACGCCGAAGACCGCCCGCAGCGGGCGGGCGACGGCGTGAAAACGGGATGTCGCCTGCATGGGCTTCGCAGTAGGTGGTGAATACCTCGACCCCGCAATGCGCGGCGTATGTCGGACAAGTTCGGAGGCGATGCGGCTCTTGCCGATTCCCGCTGGCCCGACGATCGCCAACGATGGCGCCGGCACCAGATATCGCCTGCTCCTGAGGATCCCGGTCAATGCCGTTAGTTCCCAGGCCCGCCCGACCAGGGTGGTGTCGTGTCGACGATGGCGTCCGGGATCGCCGGTACCGAGCAGGCGATACGCGGTGACGGGCGAATCGGAGCCTTTGATGTGCGCACCATTTCCGGCTCGCCGAAGCACGGCGACGTGGCTGACCAGATGCGTGCGGTGGTCTCACTGATCATCACCCCGCGCAGGCGGGCGGCCGATTCCATCCGCTGGGCCATCCCGACGTGGACGCCGATAGCGGTAACGCCCGGCCCCGAATCGATGTCGCCGACGATGGACTCTGACCGGAGTCCAGCCCCGATTCGTAGCCGGAGATCGATGCCGTCACGGCCATGCGGCTCCGCCGGCCAGCGCAGTGATCTCGTGTTGAATGTCCAAGGCGCACAGGCGGCGCGCGAAAGGCGTGGTCCTCCAACGCGAACCGGTGCGCCAAACAAGGCCATGATGCCATCTCCGGTGAACTTGTCGACGGTGCCGCCGTAGCGGCGCACCACCAGCGCCGATCTGTTGAACACCGCGGACATGATGTCGCGCAACCGCTCTGGGTCCAGCGTTGCCGCGAGCTCCATCGAACGCACCACGTCCGCGGAACAGAACGGTCACCTGTTTGTACTCCGGCCGACAGTCGGGGGTTTGCGATCGGGGCCCCACAGGCATCGCAGAAACGAGCCGCCTTCGCGCGGCGCCGTCCCACACGACCGCAGGCCGAACCGGTTACGCGCTCTCATCCGACTCCTCCCCCGCGTGGTCCGTGACGCCCCCGGGCAAAGGGTATAAGGTCAAGCACACCGGCAATGTGTGGCAAATGACGCGAGCGAAGGCGGCTCGAGGCGTCAGACCGCGGCGGCTAACTTGCCGGCGAGCCGCTTCGACGTAGCCAGCGACCTCGGCCTCGGACCGGTCGGGGCAGACCGAACAGCACCTCCGGTCACCCGAGAGTCGGCCCAGCGGGCCAGCTTGTCGGGATCCGGCTTGAAGTCCAGCGCGACGATCTGCGGTGCGCCCGTCACGGTCGGCCGCGGCCCAGGTGTCCTGCAGCAGCTTCGACCGGCTGCGTCGATGTCGAAGTCGCGCGGCGTGGTGATCCAGCCGTCGGCGACTGCGGGCGATCCACCTGAAGTTCTTCTCGGTACCCGCCGCGCCGACGAGCACCGGGATGTGCGACTGGAGCGGCTTCGGGCCACGCCCAGCTCGGGCCGAAGTTGACGAACTCGCCCTCGTACGACGCCTCCTCCTCGGTCCACAACGCGCGCATGGCTTCGAGGTACTCGCGCAGCATGGTGCGCCGCCGCCGCGGGCGGAACGTTGTGGTCGGCGAGTTCGTCTGTGTTCCAACCGAATCCGACGCCGACGCTGACCCGGCCGCCCGACAGGTGGTCCAGCGTGGCGATCGACTTCGCCAGCGTGATCGGGTCGTGCTCGACCGGAAGCGCCACCGCCGTCGACAACCGCACGCGCGACGTCACCGCAGCCGCGGTACCGAGGCTGACCCACGGGTCCAGCGTGCGCATGTAGCGGTCGTCGGGCAGCGACTCGTCGCCGGTGGTCGGTGCGCGGCCTCACCGCTTGACCGGGATGTGGGTGTGTTCGGGCACGTAGAACGTCGCAAAGCCGTGGTCGTCGGCGAGCTTGGCTGCGGCCGCCGGGGTGATGCCGCGGTCGCTGGTGAAAAGTACGAGCCCGTAGTCCATTCAAGAATTAGAACGTGTTCCAGTCTGACGAGCAAGGGCGTGGCCCTCAGCAGTTCAGCGGGGGTCTTCGGTGAGCGACTGAGTAACCTGGATAGTTCCGCTTGGGCAGCAAAGCGCGCTAGCCGGCACTCGCGACCCGGAACGCCCGGCGCGGAACAGTTGAAGTGTGAACACTGGGGGAAAACACGATAGAAGCTTCGGGAGTGGATACGCCGCTACCTCGCCAAATGAGCTGGCGGGCTGGGCCGGCCGAAGGCTGGGCGCGCGCACTCACCTATCAGCTGACGCGCACGGCACTCCACACCACCGCCGGATGGTACACCATGACTACCGAACGCATCGCGGATCACGTCAAGTTTCGCCTACTGGTGCCCAACGTCAGCGGCGGCCTCGTCACCAGCGACATCGAGCAGCGCACCGACTGGAACTACGAGTACAACGCGAAACTCGCGCAGACCGCGGAGAACAACGGGCTTCGAGTACGCGCTGTCGCCAGGTCCGCTACGAGGCTATACGGCGCCGAGTACCAGCACGAGTCGACCAGCTTCTAGCCTGGCCCTGCTGCTGGCCACCGAGCGGCTCAAGGTGATCGCCGCCGTCCACCCCGGCCTGTGGCAACCGGCCGTGCTCGCCAAGCTCGGTGCGCACCGCCGATCACCTCTCCAACGGCGCGATTCGCGGTCAACGTGCGTGTCCGGCTGGTTCAGGGACGAGTTCACCCACCTGGGCGAGCCGTGGCTCGAGCACGACGAGCGCTACCGCCGCAGCGCGGAGTTCCTGCAGGTGCTGCGCAAGATCTGGACCGAGGACGACGTCGACTTCCGCGGCGACTTCTACCGCATCCACGACTTCACCCTGAAGCCCAAACCACTCAACACGCGCCGAGCGGCCCAACCCGGAGATCTTCCAGGGCGGCAACTCCACGGCGGCCCGGCGCAACGGCGGCCGCTACGCCGACTGGTACTTCTCCAACGGCAAGGATTTCTGACGGGGTCACCGAACAGGTCGTCGAGGTGCGCGACCATGCCGCAGCGCATGCCGGTCGCGAGGTCCGGCTTCGGCCTCAACGGATTCATCATCGCCCGCGACACAGAGAAGGAAGCGCGCGAAGTCCTGCGCGAGATCATCGAGAAGGCCAACCGTCCCGCGGTCGAGGGATTCCGCTCCGCTGTGCAACAGGCTGGCAACTCGACGTCCGACAAGCGCGGCATGTGGGCCGACTCGACGTTCGAGGACTTGGTGCAGTACAACGACGGGTTCCGCACGCAATTGATCGGCACACCCGAGCAGATCGCGGAACGCGTTGCGGCGTACCGCAAACGCGGCGTCGACCTGATCCTCGGCGGCTTCCTGCATTTCCAGGAAGAGATCGAGTACTTCGGCTCGCGGGTACTGCCGCTGGTGCGCGAAATCGAAGATTCCGAAGAGGATTCGGTCGATTCGCCGGTGCTGGTGTCGGCCTGAGGTGCGAGATGGCCGCCGCCTTCACACGAGGGTGCGCTAGCGTGGATGACTGAATCGCTCAGGCCAGCACAGGAGAGGTCATGACCTACCCGCCCGGCAGTCCCGGATATCCGCCCGCGCAGCAACCGACGACTCAGTTCGCCGCGCCCACTCAGCAGTTCGGCAAGGTGCCCGACGCCGCCCCTGCCGCCGAAGGCCCGAGCAAGCTGCCGGTGTATCTGACCGCCGCGGTGGCGGCGCTTGGCCTCGCGGTGTACCTGTCGAGCTACGGCCCGCTGTTCGAAGCGAGTGCCGACTTCTTCACGCCCACGCTGCTCGACCTCGGCGTGGTGGCGTCGCTCCTCGGCGGGCTGATCGCCGGTGTCGGCCTGGTGCCCAAGCAGAAGCGCCGCGCCCGCACTGGTGGCGGTGCTGTCGGTGCTGGGCTTCCTGCTGGCGATCGCGATCGTGCTCACCGCGCCTGCAGGGCGTGAACATCGAATGGGGCCTCTACCTGATCATCGCGTTCAGCGTGGTGCAGGCGATCGTCGCTGTCGCGGTGCTGCTGTTCGACGCGGGTGTCATCGCGCCGCCGGTGCCGCGGCCCCGCTACGAGCAGCAGCAGCAGTACGGCCAGTACGGCGGTCCCGGACCGTACTACGGACAGCCTCATCAGCCCGGTCCGCAGCACCAGCAGGCCCCAGCAACAGCAGCGCCCTGGCTATCCGTCGCCGTACGGCGGTGGCTACCCGGGTGGTCCGTCGACGGGCGGATTCTCGGCGGGCCAGCAGGGCGGCCCTCCGACGCCGCCCACCGGTTTCCCCACCTACGGCCAGCCGCCGTCGAGCAGCAACGCGCCGACGACACAGGTGCCGGCGCAGCCGTCGTCTTCCACACAGTCCGGCCCGCCGCCGTCGTAGTCTGGGCCGCGCGTGCGTCAACTTCGCGCGCGTGAGCTGTGCGAGGAGCGGCCCAACTAGTGGACAACCGGCCAGTCGGCACACGCCAGGCGCGTGAGCTGCTTCGGGTCGCGTTCGGGCCGTCCATCGTGGCGCTGGTCATCATCGCGGCGGTGACGCTGCTGCAGCTGCTCATCGCCAACAGCGACATGACCGGCGCCTTGGGCGCGATCGCCAGCATGTGGCTGGGTGTGCACCAGGTGCCGGTGTCGATCGGCGGCCGCGAGCTGGGCGTGATGCCGTTGTTGCCGGTGCTGGCGATGGTGTGGGGCACTACCGCGGCGCCACCACCTCCGGAGCCGCCGGCCGGCGACATCGGGCACAGCGTCGTGGTTCGTCACGCGCTGGGTGGTCGCGTCGGCGCTCGGCGGCCCCTGCTGATCGCCGCGATCTCGCTGGCGGTCATCCACGACGCGGCGTCGGTGCTGACCGAACTGCAGACGCCGAACGCGCTGCGGGCGTTCGGCGGTGTGCTTGGCCGTGCACGCGATCGGCGCGGCGATCGGGGTCGGGTCGCGCGTCGGCCGTCGCACGCTGACAGCGTCGCCGTTGCCGAAGTGGCTGCCCGACGCGTTCCGCGCGGCAGCGGCCGGGGTGCTGGCGCTGGTCGGCCTCTCCGGCGTCGTGATGGTCGGCTCGCTGGTCGTGCACTGGTCGACGATGCACGACCTGTACGCGATCACCGACTCGGTGTTCGGGCAGTTCAGCCTGACCGTGCTGTCGGTGCTGTACGCGCCGAACGTGATGGTCGGCACGGCCGCGGTCGCGGTCGGGTCGAGCGCGCATGTCGGCCTGGCCACGTTCAGTTCGTTCACGGTGTTCGGCGGCGACATCCCGGCGCTGCCGGTGCTGGCGGCGGTGCCGTCGCCGCCGCTCGGCCCGGTGTGGGTGGCGCTGCTGATCGTCGCGGCGGCGTCCGCGGTCGCGGTCGGGCAGCAGTGCGCGCGACGGCCGCTGCCGCTGTTGCCTGCGCTGGGCAAGCTGATCGTCGCCGCCGCCATCGCGGCGTTGACCATGGCGCTGCTCGGCTTCGCCGGCGGTGGCCGGCTGGGCAACTTCGGTGACGTCGGCGTCGACCAGGTCACGTTCGCGCCCGCCGTCTTTCTGTGGTTCGTCGGCATCGGTGCGCTGACGGTGGCGATGTCCGGCGGCATTGCGCGACGGCCCAAGCGGCGCCAAGCCGGTGCCCGAACCCGAACCCGAGCCCGAAATGGCCGAGGACGAGCCCGGAGCCGACGACGAGCCGAATCCTGGACGAGCCGACGAGCCCGGAGTACGACGTCGCGAGTGCCCGTCGACCCGCCAGCCGCCGGCTGAGGAGGAATATCCGCGAGGACCCCGGAGGACCACTTCGTTGCTGACGACGACGCCACGCCGCGCGCGACCCGTGACGGTAAGAGTGAAGCCGGCGACTAGGCACCCACTATTGTCGAGGCGTGCAGCAACCGCTCCGTGTGCCCCCGAGTGCACCGGCGCGGCTGGTGGTGCTGGCCTCCGGAACCGGCTCGCTGCTGGCCTCTCTGCTCGAAGCGGCCGTCGGCGACTACCCGGCGCGAGTGGTGGCGGTCGGCGCTGACCGGGACTGCCGCGGCCCTTCAGATTGCCGCCGCGGCGTCGGTGCCGACCTACACCGTGCGGCTGGGCGATTACGCCGACCGCGACGCATGGGACGCCGCGATGACCGAGGCCACCGCCGCGCACGAACCGGATCTGGTGGTGTCGGCCGGTTTCATGAAAATCCTTGGACCGCAGTTTCTTTCCCGGTTTCCCGGCCGCGTGGTGAACACCCACCCGGCGTTGCTGCCCGCATTTCCCGGCGCGCACGCCGTGCCTGCGGCGCTGGCGTACGGCGTCAAGGTGACCGGCTGCACCGTGCATCTCGTCGACGCCGGAACCGACACCGGGCCGATCCTGGCCCAGCAGCCGGTTCCGGTCTTCGACGACGACGACGAAGCCACCCTGCACGAGCGGATCAAGGTCGTCGAACGACGGCTGCTGGTGGACGTTTTGGAAGCGCTGGCCACCCGCGGCGTGACCTGGACCGGAGGAAAGGCGACCATAGGATGACCTGGCAACATGACGGGCGCAGGCCGATCCGGCGCGCATTGATCAGCGTCTACGACAAGACCGGACTCGCCGAGCTGGCCCGCGGACTGCACGACGCCGGGGTCGACATCGTCTCCACCGGGTCGACGGCCAAAACCATTGCGGGCGCGGGTGTTCCGGTCACCTCGGTCGAAGAGATCACCGGCTTCCCGAGGTGCTCGACGGGCGGGTCAAGACGCTGCACCCGCACGTGCACGCCGGCCTGCTCGCCGATCAGCGCAAGCCTGAACATGTTTCGGCGCTGGCCGAACTCGGCATCGCAGCCGTTCGAACTCGTGGTCGTCAACCTGTATCCGTTCACCGAGACCGTCGACTCCGGCGCCAGCATCGACGAGTGCGTCGAGCAGATCGACATCGGCGGCCTGTCGATGGTGCGCGCCGCCGCGAAGAACCATCCCAGCGTCGCGGTGGTCGTCGACCCGCTCGGATACGACGGTGTGCTGGCCGCGGTGCGGGCAGGCGGGTTCACGCTCGACGAGCGGAAGAAGCTGGCGTCGTTGGCCTTCCGGCACACCGCCGAGTACGACGTGGCGGTGGCGTCGTGGATGGGCTCGGTGCTGGCCCTCAGGAAGATGCAGCACCGCAGCCGTTGCCGCCGTGGGCTGGGTGCGACGTGGCGGCGTGCCGCGGTGCTGCGCTACGGCGAGAACCCGCATCAGCAGGCCGCGCTGTACCGCAACGACGCCGCGTGGCCGGGCCTGGCTCAGTCCGAGCAGCTGCACGGAAAAGAGATGTCCTACAACAACTACACCGACGCCGACGCCGCCTGGCGGGCCGCGTTCGACCACGAAGAGATCTGCGTGGCGATCATCAAGCACGCCAACCCGTGCGGCATCGCGATCTCCTCGGTCTCGGTGGCCGACGCGCACCGCAAGGCCCACGAATGCGATCCGCTGTCGGCGTTCGGCGGTGTGATCGCCGCGAACACCGCAGTCACCGTGGAGATGGCCGAAACCGTCGCCGACATCTTCACCGAGGTCATCATCGCGCCCGCGTATGAGCCCGGCGCGGTGGAAGTGCTTGCGCGCAAAAAGAATATCCGCGTGCTGCGTCGCCTCCGAGCCGCAGCAGGGCGGCACCGAGTTCCGGCAGATCAGCGGCGGCCTGCTGCTGCAGCAGCGCGATGCGCTCGACCGCGCCGGGCGACGACCCGGTCAACTGGACGCTGGCCACCGGTTCGCCCGCCGACCCGGCGACGCTGGCGGACCTGAAGTTCGCGTGGCGGACGTGCCGCGCGGTGAAGTCCAACGCGATCGTCATCGCCGACGGACGGCGCGACCGTCGGCGTGGGCATGGGTCAGGTGAACCGCGTCGACGCGGCGCCGGCTGGCGGTCGAGCGCGGCGGGGATCGCGTGCGCGGCGCCGTCGCGGCGTCCGACGCGTTCTTCCTGTTCCCCGACGGGCTGGAGACGCTGACCGATGCCGGCGTGAAGGCGGTCGTGCATCCGGGCGGGTCGATGCGCGACGACGTCGTGACCGAGGCCGCGGCCAAGGCCGGTATCACGCTGTACCTGACCGGGGCCCGCCACTTCGCGCACTGACGAGTCCGCGAGCGACCGGAAAATGGCAACTTCCGCGGCGTGTCGCGTGCAGACACGGTCGCTCGCGCTGGGCCCACGCGCACGCTGGGAGGGTCGTTTACCTTTCGGACACCCCGTGCCTGCTATAGCTGTGCGTCATGGTCAACGGCCGTAAGGTGCTGGTAATCCCGGGAATTGTGGCAGTCGTGGCGGCCGGTGTCGGCGTGTCTCGGGGTCGAGCGTCGTCGACGGCGGCGAAGCCGCTTCACCACGCGCGCCGATCAGCGCACTGACCCTCACCCCGGCGCAGGTGCCGGCGGCCACCGGTGGCGCGACGCCGGTCGGCATCTCGGTGCCCCGCCAACGGGAAGCTGACGTACGGCCCCAGCCGGCAACGATGGTCTACACCCCCAACAAGCGGCTTCTCCGGCACCGACCAGTTTCAGGTGACAACTACTGATGCGGTCAAGCTCTACGCCGTCGACACCCGCCGCCAATCGCGACCATCGGTGGCGTGGCGATCCAGAGCAGTGCCAACGGCTCGGCCAATCGCGGCGGTCCCCGGAAGACAGACGAGATCTACGGAATGACCGACAGGGGCCCCAATGTCGACGGCCGTACCGATAACGAAAAGCGTCCTGCCAGTACCGGACTTTCACCCACAGATCGGCAGGTGTTCCGCTCAGCGAAGGCACACAGCGACGCCAGGCAAGACCATCATCCTCAAAGGCCCTGATGACGAACAGTGTGGTTGGTCTGGTCGATCCTCAGGCCAACACCGGCGAAAGCCTTCGTCACGATCGACGGCCAGCCGCTTCCCGTCCGATCACGGCCTCGACACCGAGGGGCCTGGTCGCGATGCCCGACGGCACCTTCTGGGTGTCCGACGCGTACGGGCCATCTCCTCATCCACTTCGACGCGACAGGCAAAGAACTGGAACGACTTTCGCCGTTCAACGGGTCGCTGCCGCGTGAGTTGTCGCTACGCAGCCCCAATCAGGGGATGGAAGGCCTCGACCGTCACCCCCGGACGGCTCGACGCTCGTCGGCATCATGCAATCGGCCTCTGAAGACACCGGGTATCTCGAGTGGTTCCGCGAAATCGGTCGCCCTGGCGCGGATCGTCGACCGTGAACCTGGCGACCAAGGCCGTCAAGGAATACCTGTATCCCGCGTCGCCAACCCCGCGGAGACCAAGGTCGCGGTGTCCGAGATCACCGCGCTCAGCGACACCGAGTTTCTGGTCGACGAACGCGATGGCGAGCTGCAGCCCCGGTGGCGAGCAAGGAAGATCTATGTCGCCGATATGTCCGACGCCACCGACGTGGGGCCCAACGCCACCGTGCCCGGCGGCGTGTAACAGCGCCGACGCGGGCGGATTGCAGGTTGAGTGGCAAGCCCATCGAAACGCTGGTCGGCGTCAGCACTGACGCGGCTGCCATCGCACAAGCTCAGGTCCCGTGGCATCACCGTCGCATCCAAGACGCTGAAACTGGATCTCGGCGCACTGTTGACCGAACTCAACGGACAAGGGCGAATTCTTCGGCGCACGACAAGATCGAAGGCCTCGCCACCCCTGACGGCGGCAAGACGCCTCGTCGATCGCCAACGACAGCGACTTCGGCCTGGCCGGCATCGACTCGGAGACACCGCCGTTCAAACTCGAAGCCAAAGACACTGGCCAACGGGCGCCCGGACACTGGCGAGTTCCGTCGTCTGTCGACACCACCAAACTGCCGCCGCAGACCCGGCAGCAGACGGTCCATCAAGGTCGCTGAGGTCTCTGCGGGTGAGCGACCGCAAATTGCCACCATCGCGCGGCGTGTCGCGAGCAGCACACGGCACTACGCCGGTGAGCACTGCTCTCGGACAGCAGTCGGAGCGTGGAGTGGTGACCCAACCTCATGATCTGCCCCGGACCGTCGGCGAGCTGAGGGCCTCCGGTCATCGCGAGCGGGGCGTCAAGGCCGGAAATCCGGGAGAACTTGCTGGCCGCGCTGGCCGAGGGCCGCGACGCGTGGCCCGGCATCCTCGGCTTCGAGGACACCGTGATCCCGCAGCTGGAGCGCGCCCTGATCGCCGGGCACGACGTGCGTGCTGCTCGGCGAACGCGGGCAGGGCAAGACGCGGCTGCTGCGCGCGCTGACCGGGCTGCTCGACGAGTGGACGCCGGTGATCGAGGGCGCCGAGCTGGGCGAGCATCCGTACACCCCGATCACGCCGGAGTCGATCCGCCGCGCCGCCGAACTCGGGCGACGACCTGCCCGTCGCCTGGCGGCACCGCAGCGAGCGGTACACCGAGAAGCTGGCCACCCCCGACACCAGCGTGGCCGACCTGGTCGGCGACATCGACCCGATCAAGGTGGCCGAGGGCCGCAGCCTCGGCGATCCGGAGACCATCGCCTACGGCCTGATCCCGCGGGCGCACCGCGGCATCGTCGCCATCAACGAGCTGCCCGACCTGGCCGAGCGCATCCAGGTGTCGATGCTGAACGTGATGGAGGAGCGCGACATTCAGGTGCGCGGCTACACGCTGCGGCTGCCGCTCGACGTGCTCGTCGTCGCCAGCGCCAACCCCGAGGACTACACCAACCGCGGCCGCATCATCACCCCGCTCAAGGACCGGTTCGGCGCCGAGATCCGCACCCACTACCCGCTGGAACTCGAGGCGGAGGTGGGCGTCATCAAGCAGGAGGCGCATCTGGCCGCCGAGGTGCCCGAGTACCTGCTGCAGGTGCTCGCCCGGTTCGCCCGCCACCTGCGTGAGTCGCATTCGATCGATCAGCGGTCGGGCGTCTCGGCGCGGTTCGCGATCGCCGCCGCGGAGACCGTCGCCGCCGCGGCCCGGCACCGCTCCGCCGTGCTCGGCGAGCAGGATCCGGTGGCCCGGGTGTGCGACCTCGGCACCGTGATCGACGTGCTGCGCGGCAAGCTGGAGTTCGAATCCGGCGAGGAGGGCCGCGAGCAGGCGGTGCTCGAGCACCTGCTGCGGCGGGCCACCGCGGACACCGCGCAGCGGCTGCTCGGCGGCATCGACGTCGGACCGCTGGTGACCGCGATCGAGAACGGCTCGGCGGTCACCACCGGCGAGCGGGTATCGGCGAGGGCCGTGCTGGACGCGGTGCCCGAAGTGCCCGCGATCGCCCAGGTTCAGCAGCGCCTCGGCGCGCAGTCCGACGGCGAGCGCGCGGCCGCCGTCGAATTGGCGCTGGAGGCGCTGTATCTGGCCAAGCGCATCGACAAGGTGTCCGGAGAAGGCGAAACCGTCTATGGCTAAACACCGGCCACGGGCGGTCGTCCCGGTATTCGGCCTACAGCGGCGGGCCTGACCCGCTGGCGCCGCCCGTCGACCTGCGCGAGGCGCTGGAGCAGATCGGCCAGGACGTGATGGAGGGCAGCTCGCCGCGGCGGGCGCTGTCCGAGCTGATGCGGCGCGGCACCCAGAACATGCGCGGCGCCGACAGGCTGGCCGCCGAGGCGAACCGTCGGCGCCGGGAGCTGTTGCAGCGCAACAACCTTGACGGCACGTTGCAGGGAGATCAAGAAGCTGCTCGACGAGGCCGTGCTGGCCGAGCGCAAGGAGCTGGCTCGCGCGCTCGACGACGACGCCCGGTTCAACGAGATGCGGATCGAGTCGCTGCCGCCGTCGCCCGCCAAGGCCGTGCAGGAGCTGTCCGACTACGACTGGCGCAGCCAGGAGGCGCGCGAGAAGTACGAGCAGATCAAGGATCTGCTCGGCCGCGAGATGCTCGATCAGCGGTTCGCCGGGATGAAGCAGGCGCTGGAGAACGCCACCGACGAGGACCGTCAGCGGGTCAACGAGATGCTCGACGACCTGAACGACTTGCTGGACAAGCACTCTCGCGGCGAGGACACGCAGCAGGACTTTGACGACTTCATGGCCAAGCACGGCGAGTTCTTCCCGGAGAACCCGCGCAACGTCGACGAGCTGCTCGACTCGCTGGCCCAGCGGGCGGCCGCCGCGCAGCGGTTCCGCAACAGCCTGTCGGCCGACCAGCGCGCCGAGCTGGATGCGTTGGCGCAGCAGGCATTCGGCTCGCCGTCGCTGATGAACGCGCTGAACCGGCCTCGACGCGCACCTGCAGGCGGCCCGGCCGGGGGAGGACTGGACGGGCTCGTCACGATTCTCAGGCGACAACCCGATGGGGATGGGCGAGGGCACGCAGGCGCTGGCCGACATCGCCGAGCTCGAGCAGCTCGCCGAGGCGCTCTCGCAGAGCTACGCCGGCGCGACGATGGACGACGTCGACCTCGACATGCTGGCCCGCCAACTGGGCGAGGACGCGGCCGTCGACGCCAAGACACTCGCCGAACTCGAGCGGGCGCTGGTCAACCAGGGCTTCCTCGACCGCGGCTCCGACGGGCAGTGGCGGCTGTCGCCGAAGGCGATGCGCCAGCTGGGCCAGACCGCGTTGCATGATGTGGCGCAACAGCTTTCGGGCCGCCACGGTGAGCGGGACACCCGCCGCGCGGGTGCGGCGGTGAGCTGACCGGCGCGACGCGGCCATGGCAGTTCGGCGACACCGAGCCGTGGAACGTCACCCGAACGTTGACCAACGCGGTGCTGCGGCAGGCCGGCACGGGCGTGGCGGAGCCGCCACTTCGGATCACCGTCGACGACGTCGAGATCTCCGAGACCGAGACCCGCACGCAGGCCGCGGTGGCGCTGCTGGTCGACACGTCGTTCTCGATGGTGATGGAGAACCGCTGGCTGCCGATGAAGCGGACGGCGCTGGCGCTCAACCATCTGGTCAGCACCCGGTTCCGCTCGGATGCGTTGCAGATCATCGCTTTCGGCCGCTACGCCCGCACGGTGACCGCCGCCGAGCTGACCGGGCTGGAGGGCGTCTACGAGCAGGGCACCAACCTGCATCACGCCCTGGCGCTGGCGGGACGCCATCTGCGCCGTCATCCCAACGCGCAGCCGGTGGTGCTCGTCGTCACCGACGGTGAGCCGACAGCGCACCTCGAGGACGTCGACGGCGAGGGCACGTCGGTGTTCTTCGATTACCCGCCGCACTCCGCGGACGATCGCCCACACGGTGAAGGGCTTCGACGACATCGCCCGGCTGGGAGCGCAGGTGACGATCTTCCGGCTCGGCAGCGATCCGGGCCTGGCGCGGTTCATCGATCAGGTCGCGCGCCGCGTCGAGGGCAGAGGTGGTGGTGCCCGGATCTGGACGGGCTGGGCGCCGCGGTCGTCGGCACTATCCCGGGTCGCGGCGACGGCGCTGGGGCCGGGGTCTCGCCCGGAGCCTCGCTTCGCCTACGCTGGCGGTGGGACCCTGCAAAGCCGCTACATCGCGAAACTGATGCAACGCGCCTGGACCGCATTGGTTCTGACGCACATCGGCCCTCCTGATGAGGTACCGATGAGTTGATGTCTGGCTGGACCGCCAATCAATAGCGGTGTCACGAATCATTTCACCGCCGTCGCCTTATTGCCGCACCGGCCGATCCTTTCGCGCATCATCGGTGTGACCAGACGTGCGATCAACGGCGTCCTTGAGTCCCTTGAAGCGCCCTAAATCCACTGAGCCGCCCGCGCCTGACCGCCGCCGACCGGCAGGAAGGCAACGGGCCGAACTGGAAGGCTCTTCTGACGAGCCCTGTTTCCTTCGGGGTCGGCTCCCTTTGGTCCCCGTGTGCCGGTTTCAGTGTAGCTGAGCCGCTGGGCGACTTGGCACCTTCAATCTGGGCTTCTGACGACTTTGGCCCGAGCGCCGAGCTGGAGTCTTCAGCCTCGGCGCGCTTCCGCGGGGTGAGGACATCGACGATGGACCTCCCCGGGCTGGGGTCGCGTCGCGTTGTGACCGAACACCCCGGCCATTAAATTGCTGATCGGCGTGCTGCCCTCGACCGCAGTGGCCAGCGCCGTCGTGGCGGTGCCAGACGGGAGCAACGCGCTTATTACTGCGATGACCGCCCCACGGCCCACTGGATACGAGGCCGTCGACAGCGGCCGCCAACATCGTCGCTGCCGGTACGCCGCTGCGAGGTGGCTATCAGGGGTCCGTTGTCCTGGAAGTTAGCGAGAACGCTTGATCGCGGCTTTTCACCCAGTCAATGGTCGGCCTGTGGCGCTGCGGCAACCGCCGGAGCGCAGATTCGCGTGATCGGCTGCGCAGCAGATCGCGATTGGCGTTGGCTAGGGGCGGTTGCGCGGCCAGGGTCGGCGGTGCCAGACGGGAGCAACGCGCTGGCTATCGCGGTGATGATGTAGCCCACGGCCCACCCAGGTATGAGCGCTCGTGTGAAACACAGCAGCAGCTTTCGCTGTAAATTATCGTCGTTTGCTTGGTGAATGCGGCGACCGCTGCGAGGGAAGCATCACAGGGGCCCCAAGTCGTCCGAAGGCAGAGAAACGCTTGGATAGCGGTCGCACTGTGGGTGTCGGCTCAGTGGATCCACTGCGTGCACCGCCGATCGCGACAGCAGATTCGCTGATCGGCGTGCTGGCTAGCGGCTGCGCGCCAGGCCGTCGCGGTGCCAGACAACGTGGAGCAACCGCATTGCGATGCAGATGGCTCCCACAGGCTCACCTTGCGATAAAGAAAGTCGTGAAATGTGATACAAAGGTCCGCTAACAATTTATGCCGCTTTCAGAATGCAAGAGCGTCGCGTGAGCGTGGCTTAATAAAATTCGTTGTCCCTGGTGCCAAGAGAAACGCTTGATTTGTAGCTTGTGCACTGGTGTCGGTCGGTTGGTCCACTGTGGCAGCCTGGCCAAGTGCAGCAGATTCGCGATCGGCACCGCCGGCGTTTATTCTGCGCCGCTGTTATGTGCTATCGCGTTAGCGCGGCGAGTTGGAGCCGAGTAGGCCGTGGAGTCGGCGGCAGACGCGACGTCATCGACAGCGTGGGCGCGGACGGTCGCGCTAACGGCTTCCCGCGGACGGTGCGGCGTTATCGCCGGTACCGCCACCAGGGCTGACAGCAGCCCAAGCGCTGGCTTGTCGTATCCCATTACGTGCGGGCACGCTCTTTCGCCCAGTGATATCGCCTCTACTGACATTAGATCCCTCTGCGCCGCGTGTCGATTGCCCTGTTGCCGAGGAATAACCTTGGCCTGGGAAAAGTATCGCAACTCACCGTGCCGCGCGAGTGGAAACACGGGAACGTCAAAAATTGGGTGGCTCCGTTCACCGAACGCTTGCGCCATTTGTGCTCAGCAAACAGTAACACTCGCCACATAAGCCACATCAGTCACTCTTGTTCCTCTACCGGTCGGGGGCAGGCAGGTGTTTTGACAGGCAGGTTTCGACTGGCATGGAACTGCAATACACCGGCCAGCACATCAACCGCTCGACAGTTAACGCCCGCACCTAGAGCCAGTCGGCTGACGCATCGTCCCATGGCGCGCGTTCACCGCATCTCTCGCCGCCTCGCGAAGTGCCGCACGCCCAGTCTTGGATCGTGAGCACTGCGCTGGGGCCTGTTTGCTGAACTGGTCGGTGATGGGGCTGTGACGAGGCGCCCCCTGGCTGCCCTAAAGATTGATACAAACCGGTCGCGACGAGGAATAGTCTCCTCGCACCGCGGTCGCACAACGCCTGCCCCACTGAGCCGCCCAACGGGCGCAGGATTGTACATCGCGAAAACCGGGCGGACTCATGGGCGTCCGCCCGATCCCTGTCGTTTAGAGGCTAGCCATAGCTAGACGGCCGTGCCGCTTCTTCTTGCGCTTGACGCCGACGCTGCCCCACAGCGAGAAGCCGCGGATTCGCACGCACGGCGCTCCGGGCGATCCTTCGCCGTTCGACGCTCTGGTCGAACGTGCCCATCACCCCGACTCCGCGCAGGTCCACATTCACCTCGGGCGGCACCAGGATGGTCTGGCCACCCATGATCGAGTACGAGTGAATCTCCACTTCCGGTGACGTGAAGTCGGCGTACCGCAAATCCATCACGCCGCCGCCGAACAGAGCGAAGGTCGTCATGCGCTTCGGCACGTTCCAGCGGCCGCGGCGCTCGAAGCCGCTCATGATGGCCAACAGCAGCGTCGACGGCGCTGGCCTGCACGGACCGCCGCCGCGCGCCCTGGTGACGGCGCCGGGCAGGTCGGCGCTGATCCGGTCGAGTTCGTCGTACGTCTGCGCGGCATACGCCCTGGTCAGGCGATCTTCGTACTCGCTCATCGGCAGCCGGCCCTGGGCAGCGGCGTCGGTGAGCAACTGCGCCACCTGAATTCGATCGGTGTCAGCAGCACGCATCGAACCGTTCCGCGACGCTGGAGTGCTCATCAATGTCGAGCCTACGACGAACGCTGGCACATGCAAGGCGGTTGGCCAAACTGTGCTGTCGGCGATCACGGCGAAGCAGATAGATGAGCAAACTTTATTCGATTTCGGCGAGGTATTCCGCGAAGCTCGATGGTGCCGACCGGGTTGTCCGGCGCCAGGTTCGCGCCCGCCCGGTAGCCGGCGACGATGCGCCCCGGCACCGGCATCTGGACGACGGTCGACGGCCGCCGCGGGCGAGGTACATGCGTGCCAGCTCGGCGTGTGTGTCAGACCGCCCATGTCGGCGACCCGTCCGGCAGGTGGTTCACAGCGGTCGATGAGTTCGACTAGCCGTGCAGCGACGTCACGGGTGTCGATGGGCTGGAACCGCACCCGCGTAACGTCCACAGCACGGGTGAATAACCGCTGGACGAGAAGACCTTGCCGATTGCGGGCCGTGAAACTGGGTGGCGCAACACCGTGTGTGGCCGATTATCGGAGGCTTCCAGGGCGCGCGCTCGACGCGCAGCTTGGTTTGGTAGTAGGGCAAAGGGATTCGGTCGATCCCCGACGATCGACGTAGATGATGTGCCTCGACGCCGGCCCGGCGCGCCGCGGTGGCAAGGCGGTTCTGCGTGGATGATGTCCTTACCGTACCAGGTTCGGTGGCGCTGTGCACGACAACCACGCCATCGACGGCAGCGTCGATGCCGTTGGCGAGCAGGTCACCCCAGACCAGTGCACGCCCGTAAGGCCGACGTGACTGCGCCGACTCGCTGCACGCACGTGATGACCGGCAGCCGTGGCCGCGCCGACCAGCTCCGGCCCAGCGCCGGTCGCCCGGTGACCAGAACTCGCGGGTCATCTATCAGACCATCTCCTCTCGTGCAGAGTTGACCCCCAAATCTCTTGATGACGGCGCCGTCAACCTCTCGATGAACTAGGGTGTCTCGCGACGGTCGGCAACCGACAGAAAGTGGCCCGCGGATTTGGCAGTGACTGTTCGCAATGAAGGCAAAGAGCAGCGGAGCCCGCGCACTCCAGCGGGGGCAAGCTCGCCAACCTTCAGCAGCGATTCGAGGAGTCTCACGTCGGCAAGGTCGTGATCAGCGCCTTCGTCGCGGTGTTCGTGCTGATTGGTGTCCTGTGGAATGTGCCCGATTCGCCGATCAGGCGCAGTCTGGATGCCGGCTGTGACACCGGTCGCGGCGCCAGCAGGACTCGACCAGTACTGGGGGATGCATGACGCCGGACTCCAGGCCTCGGAGACGGTCGAGGTTCACGTCAAGATGGCCGACGGCGAGACCGGGTGTGGACCATGCAGCCTGGCGAGCGTGGCATCGGCTGGTGGGATCGCTGGATACTGATGAGGCGTGCCGTGATCCACGACGCGAGCATCCGACCACAGCTCGCCCGATGGGTCGTCCGCGAGGTCACCGAGCCGACTGAGCGCGTCGTCGGCGTTACCGTCGTCTATCCGAACCCAGACTCTGCCGCCGCCCTGGTGAGGGTCCTCCCGGAAAACCGGCCATGAAGGTCCTGTACCAAGAGGCGTTGGCAGGAGCGCAATGACGGAGTCGGATAGCTCCCGGCGATCACTAGTCGGCACGATCACCGACCGATGGTGCGCCTTCTGGTTCACCCCGAGCCCGCCTACACGCTGGGTCTCGTCCGAATGATGTTCGGCGTCGTTGTAGTCGCGTGGACCCTCGCACTGCTGCCTGACTTCTCGCGAGGTGTTCGGCGAACAGGAGTCGCGCCCGCGTACCCCGGCTCGCCTACCAGTGGAGTGTCTTTGACGTCTGGCCCGGCGACACGGCCCTGTGGATCGTGGTGGGTGCTGCTGTTGTTGTCGGCCGTCGCGATGACCGTGGGCTGGCATAGCCGGTTCGCGTGCGATCGCTGGTTTTCGTGTTGTTCTACTCGTTCGACCGAAGCGGCGGCTTCGTCTTCAATGCCGGGGACCAGCTCCTCACCGTCGTCGCCCTGATCCTGGCGCTCGTGCTGTGGTGCAGCTCTTTCACTCGATCAGCGTCGGCGGACCGGATCGTTTCGGTCTGGCACAAACCATGGCGCCGTGGCCCATTCGGCTCATGCAGGTCCAACTATCGCTGGTCTACCTGGTGTCCGTTCAGGCAAAACTGTCCGGCAAATTCTGGGCGGACGGTGCTGCGGCCTCCTACACCTGGCGGACCGACGGCCGGTGGGCTCTACTTTCCGCGCCAGAGTGGCTGTCCGACAATGCGATTCTGGTCAACGTCCGCGACGTGGGGCACCCTGCTGATCGAGTTGGCGATCGCCGTTCTCGTCTGGAATCGGCGGTGGCGGTTCTGGTGCATTGGCCGCCGGCGTCGTGATGCACCTGACGATGATGATCACCATGAACGTCGCCTTCTTCAGCGTGGCGATGTTCGTGTTGTACCCGCGTTCATCCCGTGGGAGACGGTGCAGTCCCTGCCCGGCAAGCTGAAGCGCCGACGCGAGCGCGTCACCGCCGGAGCGGCAGCCCATCGATCAGGCCGCGTCCTATGGGCTGGCCGCGCCCCAGCGCGGCGTGCGCTTCTGCAGGAACGCCATCATGCCCTTCGCGGGCCTCTTCCGAGACGAACAACCGCGCCGACTGCTCCGTCAGCTCGTCGGCCCCGCGGTCGAACGCCTTCCAGAATGCTCGCGGTGGTCAAGGCTTTCGAGGCGGCCAGCCCCTGCGGCGAGCGCCTTTGCCGATCGCGGCGGTCAGCGACGCCACCGTGGCTCCCGACGTCGTCGGCGGCGATGGTGATCAGCCCGATGTCCGCGGCCTCGGCTGCGCCGAACTTCTCCCCGGTGAGGAAGTAGCGACCGCAGCGCGGGCGGTCATCTTCGGCAACAGGGTCAGCGAAATGATCGACGGGGCGACGCCGATGCGCGCCTCGGTCAGCGCGAACGTGCTGGCCCGGTCCCGCGACCGCGATGTCGCATGCGCCGATCGAGGCCGAGCCCGCCAGCGCGGACATGCCCGTCGACGGCGGCGATCACCGGCATCGGCAGCTTGAGGATCCGTCGCAGCAGGTGCGTCAGCTCGCGGGCCCGGTCGACGGCGAGGTCACCGGGATCGACGGCCGACCGCGAGGCAGCTTGAGCGAGATCGGCTCCCGCACAGAACGTTCCGCCGGTGTGATCGAGCACGACGGCCCGCACGCCCGACTCCTCGGCGGCGTCGGTGAGGCCCTGATGCAGCTGGTTGACCAGCGCCGTGGATAGCGCGTTGCGGTTGTCCGGCGAGTCCAGCGTGAGCCGGGCGACGCTGCCCTCGACGGTGTAGTGGACGAGTGTGGCCATCAGTACGAGCGTGGCAGACCAAGCGAGGTCTGCGCCACGAAGTTGAGAACCATCTCACGGCTCACCGGGGCGATGCGGGCCAGCTTCGACGCGGTCACCGCCGCGGCGATGCCGTACTCCTTGGTCAGCCCGTTGCCGCCCAACGACTGCACGGCCTGGTCGACGGCGCGTACCGACGCCTCGCCCGCGGCGTATTTGGCCATGTTCGCCGCCTCGGCCGCGCCCGCGTCGTCGCCGGCGTCGTACAGCGTCGCCGCCTTCTGCATCATCAGCTTGGCCAGCTCGATCTCGATGTGGTTCTGCGCCAACGGGTGCGAGAGACCCTGATGCGCACCGATCGGCGTCTTCCACACCTGCCGGGTCTTGACGTAGTCGACGGCCTTGTTGATCGCGAACCGGCCCATGCCCACACGCGCTGGCCGCGCCCATGATCCGCTCCGGGTTCAGCCCGGCGAACAGCTGCGCGATCGCGGCGTCCTCGGATCCGACCAGCGCGTCGGACGGCAACCGGACCTCGTCGAGGAACACCTGGAACTGGCTTTCCGGGCATGACACAGCTCCATGTCGATCTTCGTCCAGCTCAGGCCCTGGCGTGTCGGTCGGCACGATGAACAGCGCGGGCCGAGCGATTCGGACTTGGCTCCTGGCCTCATCGGTGCGCCCGACGATGAGCACCGCCTGCGCCTGGTCGATGCCGGAGATGAACACCTTCTGGCCCGACAGGATCCAGTCGCTGCCGTCGCGGCGGGCGGTGGTGGTGATGCGGTGGCTAGTTCGACCCGGCGTCGGGTTCGGTGATGGCGAACGCCATGGTGATCGAGCCGTCGGCGATGCCGGGCAGCCACCGCTTCTTCTGGTCCTCGGTGCCGAACTCTGGTGAATGATCGTGCCGTTGATCGCGGGGGAGACGACCATCAGCAGCAACGGCGAGCCCGCGGCGGCCATCTCCTCCATCACCAGCGACAGCTCGTACATGCCTGCAGCCGCCGCCGCCGTACTGCTCCGGCAGGTTGACGCCGATGAAGCCGAGTTTGCCTGCCTCGTTCCACAATTCGTCGGTGTGCCCACCGGCGCGGGCCTTCTCCAGGTAGTAATCCTGCCCGTAGTTGGCGGCCATCGCGGCGACGGCCTTGCGCAGCGCCTGCTGTTCCTCGGTCTCGATGAAGCCGGTCTGTGTCATCGGGGGTCTCCTTGTTCGTGTGTCCACTCGGGCAAGTACGGCGCCGACGTCGACCTGCTGGCCGGCCTCGACGTTGAGTTCGGCGAGTCACACCGTCGCTTGGCGCGGTCACGGTGTGCTCCATCTTCATCGCCTCCAGCCAGATCAGCGGCTGCCCGGCGGTGACGGCGTCGCCCACCGCCGCGCCGACGCGCAGCACCGGAGCCCGGCATGGGCGCCGAGCAGCGAGCCCTGCAGCGACCGCGGCGTCGGGATCCGGAAAGCGGGGCTGCGCAACGAGTTGCACCGGGCCGAGCGGGGAGTCGACGAATACATCGGTCTTCGTAGCGGGCCACGTCGAACGGGCGCTCCACACCGTCGACCGACAGCACTACTCGGTCCGGGTTGCGCGCTCACCAGTGCGACGTCATCGTCGACCGGGCAGTTCCAACGCCGGTGCGGGTGAACCGGTAGCGCACCTCGTGGGTTTCACCGGACGCGTCGCTGTAGGACTTCGGTCTGGTAGCCGGACGGCGAGGTTGCGCCATCCGCTGGGCGCCGCGGTGAACACCGTTGCGGTCCGGCGGTTCTGCGCCGCATCGGCAAGCGCGGCGGCGACGTGCCGAGAAGTCCGACTGCCGCGTTGGTCGGCCAGCGGTGCGGCCAACTCGGCCAGGCCGTGGGTGTCGAAGAACGCGGTGTCGGTGGCGCCGTCGAGGAAGGCGCGATGCCGCAGCACGTTCACCAGCAGGTCGCGGTTGGTGCGCACGCCGTGGATGCGGGTGCGGGCCAGCGCGTCGGCGAGCACGCCTGCGGCCTGACGGCGGGCTGGACGCGTACGAGATGACCTTGGCGATCATCGGGTCGTAGAACACCGACACCGACCGAGCCGTCGACGATGCCGGTGTCGAGGCGGACGTTCCCGAGGCACCTCGAAGCGATGCACGGTGCCGGCCTGCGGCTGCCAGCCCTCGCCGGGTCCTCGGCGTACAGCCGGGCCTCGATCGAATATCCCCGCGACGGTGGGGGATCGGGTCGAGACGACCGCCGTCGGCGACCTGCAGCTGCAGCTCGACGAGGTCGAGGCCGGTCGGTCTCCTCGGTGACCGGGTGCTCGACCTGCAGCCGGGTGTTCATCTCGAGGAAGAAGAAGTCGCCGCGCTCGTCGGCCATGAACTCGACGGTGCCCGCACCGGTGTAACCGATCGCGGTCGCAGCCAGCCGGGCGCGCGTCGAACAGCTTGGCCCGCATCCCTGGTGTGCGCTCGACCAGTGGCGACGGCGCCTCTTCGATGATCTTCTGGTGGCGCCGCTGAATGGAGCACTCACGTTCGCCGACCGCCCACACTGTGCCGTGCTCGATCGGCGAGCACCTGGACCTCGACGTGGTGGCCGGTGGCGAGGTAGCGCTCGCAGAACACCGTCGGATCGCCGAACGCCGACTGCGCCTCGCGGCGCGCCGCTTCCGACTTGCGCCGGGCAGCTCGGACAATTCGCGGACGACCCGCATGCCGCGGCCGCCGCCGCCTGCCGACGCCTTGATCAGGACGGGTAGCTGATCCGCGGTGACGGTTTCGGGGTCGAGCTCGTCGAGAACGGGCACGCCCTGCCGCGGCCATCATCTTCTTGGCCTCGATCTTCGAGCCCATCGCCGCGACCGCCGGCCACCGGCGGCCCGATCCACGTCAGGCCCGCATCGAGCACGGCGGCGGCGAAGTCGGCGTTCTCCGACAGGAATCCGTAGCCAGGGTGGATGGCGTCGGCGCCCGCGGCGCGGGCGGCGGCGATCAGCTGCCCGGCATCCAGGTAGCCGTTGCGGCCCTCCAGGCGGACCCGGGCGTCGGCCTCGGCCACGTGCGGGGAGGCGGCGTCCGGGTCGGTGTAGACGGCGACGGTGCCGATGCCGAGCCGCCTGCAGGTGGCGAACACCCGGCGGGCGATCTCGCCACGATTGGCGACCAAAACGTTAGTGATCATGGCTCCGCTTTCGGCTCTTCGCGCAAGCGTCCCGCAGCGGAGTGCCCCCACATCGCGCTCACATCCGGAAGACGCCGAAGTTCGACGTCCCCTTGATCGGGCCATTGGCGATGGCGGACAAGCACATTCCCAGCACGGTGCGGGTGTCGCGCGGGTCGATGACGCCGTCGTCGTACAGCATCCCGGACAGGAACATCGGGCAGCGATTCGGCCTCGATCTGCGCCTCGACCGCCGCCCGCAATGCGGCGTCGGCATGCTCGTCGACCTGCTGGCCGCGGGCCTCGGCGGCGGCGCGGCTGACGATCGACAACACGCCGGCCAGCTGCGTGCCGCCCATGACCGCGGACTTCGCGCTCGGCCAGGCGAAGAGGAACACGTGGATCGTAGGCGCGTCCGCACATGCCGTAGTGACCCGCGCCGTAGGAGGCGCCGATCAGCAGCGAGATGTGCGGGACGGTCGAGTTCGACACCGGCGTTGATCATCATCGAGCCGTGCTTGATCATCCCGCCTTCCTCGTACTGCTTGCCGACCATGTAGCCGGTGGTGTTGTGCAGGAACAGAAGTGGCGTGTCGGACCGGTTGGCCAGCTGGATGAACTGCGTGGCCTTCTGCGACTCCTCGCTGAACAGCACGCCGCGGTGCGTTGGCGAGGATGCCGATCGGATAGCCGTACAGCGTGGCCCAGCCGGTCACCAGCGACGAGCCGTACAGCGGCTTGAACTCGTCGAAGTCCGAACCGTCGACGATGCGGGCGATGACATCCCGCGGGTCGAACGGGACACGCAGGTCGGACGGGAACGATGCCGAGCAGTTCTTCGGCGTCGAACAGCGGCGTCGGTGACCGGGCCCGGTGCAGGTCCCTGTTTGCGCCAGTTGAGCCGCGCGACGATGCGGCGGCCGATCCGGATGGCGTCGAGCTCGTCGACGGCGAAGTAGTCCGCCAGACCCGAAGTGCGGGCGTGCATTTCGGCACCGCCAAGCGATTCGTCGTCGGACTCCTCGCCGGTCGCCATCTTCACCAGCGGCGGGCCCGGCCAGGAACACCTTCGAGCGTTCCTTGATCATCACGACGTGGTCGGACATGCCGGGGATGTAGGCACCGCCCGCGGTGGAGTTGCCGAACACCAGCGCGATGGTCGGGATGCCTGCTGCGGACAGCCGGGTCAGGTCGCGGAACATCTGGCCGCCGGGGATGAAGATCTCCTTCTGGGTGGGCAGGTCGGCGCCGCCCGATTCCACCAGGGAGATCACCGGCAAGCCGGTTCTCCATCGCAATCTGGTTGGCCCGCAGGATCTTTCTTCAGCGTCCACGGGTTGCTGGTGCCGCCCTTGACGGTCGGGTCGTTGGCGACGATCAAGCACTCGACCCCGCTCGACCGGCGCCGATGCCCGACCACCAGCGCTGGCGCCGACCGTGAAGTCGGTGCCCCACGCCGCGAGCGGGCTCGAGCTCGAGGAACGGTGAGTCGGGGTCGAGCAGCAGTCTCGATGCGCTCGCGCGGGGTCAGCTTGCCGCGGGCGTGGTGGCGCTTCGACGTATTTCTCGCCGCCGCCCGCCAGCGCCTTGGCGTGCTCGGCGCTCGAGCTCGGCGAGCTTGGCCGTCATCGCCGTCTGCGGCCTCGGCATAGGCGGGCGACGCGGCATCGAGGGTCGACGCGCAGCGTCGTCATGACTGGAACCCCAACGTCTTTGCGGCCAGCGAGGTGAGGATCTCGGTGGTTCCGCCGCCGATGCCGATGATTCGCATGTCGCGGTACTGGCGTTCGACCTCGGATTCGGCCATGTAGCCCATGCCGCCGAACAGCTGCACCGCCTGGTTCGCGACCCACTCGCCAGCCTCGACCGCGGTGTTCTTGGCGAAGCACACCTCGGTGATCAAGTTCGTTTCTCGCCGCCGAAGCTGGCCGCTCGACCAGATTGTGCGTGTACACCCGCGCGACGTCGATCGCGCCGGGCCATCTCCGCCAGCGTGTTCTGTACCTGATTGTCGCGGAGATCAACGGCCTGCCGAAGGTTTCGCGGTTGCGGCACCACTCCACCGTGAGGTCAAGGCAGCGCTGCGCGCTGGAGTAGGCCTGCGCGGCCATGCCGACGCGTTCGGACACGAACGCCGCCGCGATCTGCGCGAAACCGGAGTTCTCGCTGCCGATCAGGTTGGCCGCGGGCACCCGCACGTCGGTGTAAGGACAGCTCGGCGGTATCCGATGATCGCCAGCCCATCTTGTCGAGCTTGCGGGTGACCTCAAAGCCCGGCGTGCCCTTGTCGACCACGATCAGCGAAACACCCGCGGCGCCAGGGCCACCGTTGCGGGCCGCGGTCACGACGATAGTCGGCCCGCACGCCCGAGGTGATGTAGGTCTTGGCGCCGTTGATGATGTAGTCGTCGCCGTCACGAACCGCGCGTGTGGTCAGGTGCCCGACGTCGGAGCCGCCGCCGGGTTCGGTGATGGCCAGGCTGCCGATCAGCTCGCCGTGCAGGGTGGGCCGCACGTACGTGTCGATCAGCCGCTGATCGCCGGAGGCGATCATGTGCGGCACCGAGATGCCACAGGTGAACAGCGACGCGAACACCCCGCCAGGCGTACCGGCGTAGTGCATTTCCTCGCAGATGATCACCGCGTCGGCGCCGTCGCCGCCGCCACCGCCGACCGCTTCGGGCAGGCCAGCGCCGAGCAACCGGCCTCGCCGGCCTTGCGGTGAAGCTCGCGCGGCAGGTCGCAGATGCGCTCCCACTCGTCGACGTTCGGCAGCACTTCACGTTCGGCGAAGGCGCGCACCGGTCTTTCGCAGCTGCTTCGCGTTCAGGGGTGTGCCAGATGCTCATGCGAAACTTTCCGGGATGTCTTTGCACAACTCGACAGGTATGTCGATGGTCATGCTGCGCAGCCACTCGCCCAGCCCCTTGGCCTGTGGGTCGAACCGCGCCTGATACGCGACGCCCTGCCCGAGGATGCCGTCGATGACGAAGTTGACCGCCCACAGGTTGGGCAACAGATGGCGGGTGACGGGTAAATCGGCTGTCTCGGGCAGCAATTCGCGTAGCTTCTCGACCGTCAGCGTGTGCGCCAGCCACCGCCAGTGGTCCTCGGTGCGAACCCACAGCCCGACGTTGGCGCTGCCGCCCTTGTCGCCGCTGCGTGCGCCCGCGATCAGCGCCGAGCGGCGCTCGCCGGGTCTCCCGAACGGCAGCGGCTCGGGAAGCGCGAAAGGCGGAACGGGCGCCAGTTCCAGCGTCTGGGTCGCCGGGGCGATGTCGACTCGCGTGCCGTCGGCGTGCACGGCGACGTGTGGCACTTCGGTGGCGGCGACATAGCCCGGCGTGAACACGCCGTACACCTGACCGTCACCGGGCGGCGCGGTGCTGGTGAACCGGGATAGCTCGCCAGCGCGAGTTCGACTGCCGCTGAAGAGAATTGACGCCCACGTTCGCGGGATCCGGATCGCGGACGACACAGCGCAGCAGCGCGCTGGCCGCTTCCTCGGTATCGGCGTCGGCGTGGTCGGTGCGGGCCAGCGTCCACTGCATCTCGGCCGGGCTTGACCGTCAGGCTGGTCTCCGAGTTGCCTGCGCACCAGTTCGGCCTTGGCCTCGATGTCCAGGCCCGTCAGCACCAGTGTCCATCTCGTTGCGGAAGCCGCCGATGCTGTTCAGCGACACCTTCAGCGTCGGCGGTGGCGGCTCGCCCCTGACGCCGCTGATCCGCACCCGGTCGGGCCCGTCGTCGGACAGCTCGATGGTGTCGACCCGCAGCGTCACATCGGGATTCGGCGTAGCGCGCGCCGCCGATCTCGTAGAGCAGCTGGGCGGTGACCGTGCCGACGGTGACCGCGCCGCCCGTGCCGGGATGCTTGGTGATCACCGACGACCCGTCGGCGTGGATCTCGGCGAGCGGGAAGCCGGGATGCGTCAGGTCGGCGACTTCGGTGAAGAAGGCGTAGTTCCCGCCGGTGGCCTGCGCGCCGCACTCGATGACGTGGCCTGCGGCCACCGCACCCGCGAGCGCGTCGTAGTCGGTGCGGCCCCAGCCGAAGTGGGCCGCGGCCGGGCCGACGATCACCGATGCGTCGGTGACGCGGCCCGTCACGACGACGTCGGCGCCGCTGCGCAGGCAGTCGGCGATGCCCCACGCCCCGAGGTAGGCGTTGGCCGCCAGCGGCGTGCCGAACCCCAGCTCCTCGGACGCGGGCCACGAGGTCGTCACCCTCGACGTGGGCGACGTCGACGGATCAGGCCGAGCCGCTCGGCCAGCGCCCGCACCGCGGTGGCCAGCCCCGCGGGGTTGAGCCCGCCGGCGTTGGCGACGATCCGCACGCCGCGATCGAGCGCCAGGCCCAGGCAGTCCTCGAGCTGGGTCAGGAAGCGTCTTGGCGTAGCCGCGGTCGGGCGACTTGGCGCGGTCGCGGGCCAGGATCAGCATGGTGAGCTCGGCCAGGTAGTCGCCGGTCAGATAGTCCAGGTCGCCGCCGGTGAGCATCTCCGCATCGCGGCCAGCCGGTCGCCGTAGAAGCCCGAGCAATTGCCGATGCGGACCGGACCAGTCACGCAGGCCTCCCATCGCCAATCGTGGTGCCAACCAACCGGTAGGTTAGCGGTTGTGATTTCGGCGCGCGGTCAGGACGCTCAGCGTCCGTTACCGCGCCGAAATCGCTGTTTTGGAGCCTATGCAGGTCACCGGCTATCCTGAAGGGCAATTGCCGACGCCTGACCACGCGCGGCGCGCATTTCAGCACCCCTATAGAGGAGAGCTCGATCATGGCTGTGCCCAAGCGCAGAATGTCGCGCGCGAACACCCGTAGCCGGCGCGCGCAGTGGAAGGCCAAGCGCCCGGAACTCGTGAATGTGACCGTCGCCGGTCAGCAGCACAAAGGTGCCGCGGCGCCTGCTCAAGGCCGCCCGCCTCGGCCTCAGCTCGGCACTCTCGACCGTCGCTCGACGGGCAGGCCGCGCGCCACCGGCGGCGCGCCTCTCAGGCCAGTCTCAGGTGATGGATAGACACTGTGGCTGTGCGCATACTTGTCGTTGACGACGATCGCGCGGTGCGCGAATCCCTGCGCCGGTCGCTTTCCTTCAACGGGTACTCGGTCGAGTTGGCGCAGGACGGCCGCGAAGCCCTCGACCTGATCGCCAACGACCGGCCCGGACGCCCTGGTGCTCGACGTGATGATGCCGAGGCTGGACGGGCTCGAGGTGTGCCGTCAGCTTCGCAGCACCGGCGACGACCTGCCCATCCTCGTGCTGACCGCCCGCGATTCGGTGTCCGAGCGGGTCGCCGGGCTGGACGCCGGGCGCCGACGACTACCTGCCCAAGCCGTTCGCGCTCGAGGAATTGCTCGCGCGGATGCGGGCGCTGCTGCGCGCCGAACCACGCCCGACGACGGCGCCGAGTCGCCCGCGCTGACGTTCTCCGATCTGTCCCTCGACCCGGTGACCCGCGAGGTCACCCGCGGCGATCGGCAGATCAGCCTGACCCGCACCGAGTTCTCGCTGCTGGAGATGCTGATCGCCAATCCGCGCCGGTGCTCACCCGCAGCCGCATCCTCGAGGAGGTCTGGGGTTCGACTTCCCGACGTCCGGCAATGCGCTCGAGGTGTACGTCGGATACCTGCGCCGCAAGACCGAAGCCGAAGGAGAGCCGCGACTGATCCACACCGTGCGCGGGGTGGGTTATGTGTTGCGTGAGACACCGCCCTGATGTCTGCCCAGAAGTTCGGGTTCGGGCCGCAGGCGAACGTCGCGGCCGCCGCTTGCCACTGCCAGCTCGTTGTCGCTGCGTTGGCGCGTGATGCTGCTCGCCATGTCGATGGTGGCCATGGTCGTGGTGCTGATGGCCGTCGCGGTCTACGCGGTGGTGTCGCGGGCGCTCTACGACGACATCGACAACCAGCTGCACAGCCGGGCCCGGCTGCTGATCGAGAGCGGGTCACTGGCCGCCGATCCCGGCAAGGCCATCGAGGGCACCGCCTACTCGGACGTCAACGCGATGCTGGTCAGATCCCGCGCCGCTCCATCTACACGCCAACCAGGAAGGCCAGACGCTGCCGCTCGGCGAGCCGGAGAAGGATGTGGTGCAGGGCGAGCTGCTGATGTCGCTGCGCACCGCCAACCACCAGCGGGTGCTGGCCCTGCACCTGACCAACGGCAGCTCGCTGCTGATCTCCAAGAGCCTGGCGCCGACGGGCCAGGTGCTCAAACGGTTGGGAACGGTGCTGCTGATCGTCGGCGGGCTCGGCGTGTGCGGTGGCCGCGATGGCAGGCGGTGCGGTGGCCCGCGCCGGGCTGCGGCCGGTGGCCCGGCTCACCGAGGCGGCCGAACGGGTGGCCCGCACCGACGACCTGAGACCCATTCCGGTGTTCGGCAGCGACGAACTCGCCCGTCTCACCGAGGCTTTCAACATGATGCTGCGCGCACTGGCCGAATCGCGCGAACGCCAGGCCCGGCTGGTCACCGACGCTGGCCACGAACTGCGCACGCCGCTGACGTCGCTGCGCACCAACGTCGAGCTGCTGATGGCGTCGATGGCTCCCGGGTGCGCCGCGGCTGCCCGACGAAGAGATGGCAGAGCTGCGCGCCGACGTGATCGCGCAGATCGAGGAATTGTCCACGCTGGTGGGCGATCTGGTGGATCTGACCCGCGACGAGGCAGGCGGCATCGATCCACGAACCCGTCGACATGTCCGAGGTCGTGGACCGCGTCTTGGAGCGAGTTCGCAGGCGCCGCAACGACATTGAGTTCGACGTCTCGGTCACCGGATGGCAGGTGTACGGCGACGCGCGGCGGACTGGCGCGCGCGGTGCTCAACCTGCTCGACAACGCCGCGAAGTGGAGCCCGCCCGGCGGGCGGGTCGGCGTCCGGCTGACGCAGATCGACCCGTTGCATGCCGAACTGGTGGTGTCCGACTCGGGCCCGGCATTCCGCCGCAGGAGCGGCGGCTGGTGTTCGAGCGGTTCTACCGTTCGACGTCGGCGCGCGCGATGCCCGGTTCGGGGCTGGGCCTGGCGATCGTCAAACAGGTTGTGGTCAAACACGGCGGCACGCTGCGCGTCGAGGACACCGTGCCCGGCGGGCAACCACCCGGGACGTCGATCCATGTGGTGCTGCCCGGCCGGCCGCTTCCGGCGACACGCCCGCCGAGCGTTAGACGAGCCGGTGGTCAGCGCCGACAATGCTTGATCGGGGCGCGCGTTACTGGGGAGGAAAGTCTGGGGATGTCCCGAACGTTCTCTAAGTGGATTCTCAGCCCAATCGGGCACCCTGAGCTTGCATCCGTCGTTGTTCCAGATGTCGGAACCTACTCCAGGAAGAGCACCGCAGCGACATGACGAACCACCCGAGGTACTCGCCGCCGCCACCGCAGCCGGGCCATCGGCCCGGCGGCCATGAGCAGCACGCGGCGCCCGGATACCCCGGTGCGCACCGGCCCGTACCAGCAGCACCACGCAGCAGCCCTACGACTGGCGCTACGCGACCCAGCAGCAGCAGCTTCCGCACGCCCTACGACCCGTACCGCGGCGCCCCGCAGCCGCGCGGGCGCGCACTGCCGGGTACCAGTCGACCGTCCGCTGCCCCAAAAGCGTTCCCGCGCAGGTGCTTTTGACTGCTGGCGCACGGTCGCCGCTGGCGATCGTCTCGGCGGGCATCGGCGGCGGAGTCGCGCTGCTCGTGCAGCCGGACCGGCCCGCGGCCAGCTCGAGCGTCACCGGTCTGGCGCCCAGCGTGCCCGCCGCCAGCCTGCCCGCCGGCATCGGTCGAGCAGGTCGCGGCCAAGGTGGTGCCCAGCGTGGTCAAGTTGGAGGTCGACCTCGGGCGGCAGTCCGAAGAGGGCTCCGGGATCATCCTGTCCTCCGACGGCCTGATCCTGACCAACAACCACGTCGTGTGCCGCCGCCAAGGACGCGACCCGGTGGCACCGGCGGGCGCCCAGACGAAGGTGACCTTCGCCGACGGCCGCACCACGACATTCACCGTCGTCGGCACCGACCCGAGTAGCGACATCGCGGTGGTCCGCGCCGCAGGGCGCGTCGGGCTTGACCCCGATCACGGTCGGCTCCTCGGCCAACCTGCGGGTGGGCCAGGACGTGGTGGCCATCGGCTCACCGCTGGGACTGGAAGGCACCGTCACCACCGGCATCATCAGCGCGCTGAACCGGCCGGTCGCCGCGGGCGGCGACGCGCAGAACCAGAACACCGTGCTCGACGCCATCCAGACCGACGCGGCGATCAACCCCGGCAACTCGGGCGGCGCGCTGGTCAACATGAACGGCGAACTGGTCGGCGTGAACTCGGCCATCGCGACACTGGGCGGCGACGCCGGCCCGCAGGCCCAGAGCGGCTCGATCGGCGCTGGGCTTCGCGATCCCGGTCGACCAGGCCAAGCGGATCGCCGACGAGCTCATCCAGAGCGGCACCGCGTCGCACGCCTCGCTCGGCGTCCAGGTCGGCAACGACTCGGCCGTCGACGGCGCGAAGATCGTCGAGGTCACCAGCGGCGGCGCCGCGGCGGCCGCGGGACTGCCCAGCGGCGTCGTGGTGACCAAGGTCGACGACCGGGTGATCGGCAGCGCCGACGCGCTGGTGGCCGCGGTGCGATCCAGGGCGCCAGGCGACAAGGTGACGCTGACGTACCTTGATCCGTCGGGCAAGCCGCAGACCGTGCAGGTCCACCCTCGGCAAGGCACAGCAGTGAGCCGTCACGCTCCGGGCGCGCCACACTGAGAGTGGCCGCGCCACTGTCCGTTCCCAGATATACGGTTGCACTCATGGAACAGCCAGGGGAGTTGGTGGGCCGGGCGCTCGTCGTCGTCGTCGACGACCGCACCGCTCATGGCGAGGAGGACCACAGCGGTCCGTTGGTCACCGAGCTGCTCGGTGAGGCGGGGTTCGTGGTCGACGGCGTGGTCGTGGTCTCCGCCGACGAGGTGGAGATCCGCAACGCGCTCAACACGGCGGTGATCGGGGAGTGGACCTGGTGGTGTCGGTGGGCGGCACGGGTGTCACGCCGCGCGACGTCACCCCCGAAGCGACCCGCGACATCCTCGATCGCGAACTGCTCGGCATCGCCGAGGCGCTGCGCGCCTCCGGGCTTTCGGCCGGAATCGTCGAAGCCGGTGTGTCCCGCGGTCTCGCCGGGATTTCCGGCAGCACGCTCGGTTAATCCTCGCCGGCTCCCGGGCCGCGGTCCGCGACGGCATGGCGACGCTCGAGCCCGCTGGCGGTCCAGATCATCGGCCAGCTATCCAGCTTGGAGATCTAACCAGATTGGACTTGCTGCGCTTCCAGCTGCCGCGACGCAGAGTCGGCGTCGCGGTTCCCAGCTGGGCGTGCCCAGCGCAAATTGCGACGTCATACCGTCGGTTACGGACGAACGGCTATCTTTCCGGAATGTGATCTTCGTCACACTGGAGGTGGGCTGTGACGGACCGTCCAAAGCGCACCCGCGATGCAGTTAACAACGATTTTCGGTGATCCGTTGCGCGAGTTACCGGTTGACGAGCGTGACAGTCGTTTCGCCGGACGACGCTGCCGAGCACGACGAGTGGTTGCGGGACAACATCCCGCCTCACCATGATTGACCTGTGATTTCGCGTTAAGCGCGGGAAAACGGCAGGTGGCTCGTCCGGCGTCAGAATCTGCCACCGGTGTGCGAAGGCGAATGCGCTGGCGGTTGTCTCGTCGGTGCAACAGCGATCGGTCCTCAGACCGCACCGCCTGAACCCCGCTGACGCGCATCCAGCAAACTCCCACTACGGAGTGGCGGAATCGGCGCTAATGACGCCCACGCGTTGCCGGGGCGATGCCTCCCCGTTATGTTCCTCGTGTCAACGATGAGCGAAACGTAAGAGCAGCATGTGAGGTCTCTCATTTGCATCACATGCATGCTCATGCGTCGTGTGTGGTTTAGCGGTAGGGCCAGACACGGACTAACAACACGGTGGACTTGCCGGTCCACCGTCGACATAGCTAGGGAGAACATGAAGGCAATCAGTCGGGTGCTGATCGCGATGGTCGCGGCGATCGCGGCTTTGTTCGTGAGCACTGGCACCTCTCACGCAGGTCTGGACAACGAGCTGAGTCTGGTCGATGGTCAGGACCGGACGCTGACGATCCAGCAGTGGGACACCTTCCTCAATGGTGTGTTCCCGCTGGACCGCAACCGGCTGACCCGCGAGTGGTTCCACTCCGGCAGTGCCGTCTACAACGTGGCCGGCGCGGGGTGCCGATGCGTTCGAGGGCACGCTGGAGCTCGGTTACCAGATTGGTTTCCCGTGGTCGCTGGGTGTGGGCATCAACTTCAGCTACACCACGCCGAACATCCTGCTCGACGACGGTCAACCTGTCCGGTCTTCAACCCGTTCGGCTCGGTCATCACCCCGAACCTGTTCCCGGGTGTGTCGATCAGCGCCGACCTGGGTAACGGCCCGGGCATTCAGGAAGTGGCGACCTTCTCGGTCGACGTCGCGGGTCCGCACGGCAAGGTGGCGGTCTCCAACGCGCATGGCACCGTGACCGGTGCGGCCGGTGGTGTGCTGCTGCGTCCGTTCGCCCGGCTGATCTCCAAGGCCGGCGACAGCGTCACCACCTACGGCGAACCCTGGAACATGAACTAACTCCCAGCTCAGGGCATACAAACAGCCCCCGGCGAATCCGCCGGGGCTGTTTTGTCATAACCACCACAGTAACGAGAGAAATCAGCTACAACATCTGTAACGGTTGCATCACGGTTCGCGATCACCCGTTGTAACGCCAGGCCCTGACAGAGATGGGGAATACATGAAGGCAATCAGTCGGGTGCTGATCGCGATGGTCGCGGCCGATCGCGGCTCTGTTCGTGAGCACTGGCACCTCTCACGCAGGTCTGGACAACGAGCTGAGTCTGGTCGATGGTCAGGACCGGACGCTGACGATCCAGCAGTGGGACACCTTCCTCAATGGTGTGTTCCCGCTGGACCGCAACCGGCTGACCCGCGAGTGGTTCCACTCGGGCAGCGCCGTCTACAACGTGGCCGGCCCGGGGTGCCGATGCGTTCGAGGGCACGCTGGAGCTGGGTTACCAGATCGGTTTCCCGTGGTCGCTGGGTGTGGGCATCAACTTCAGCTACACCACGCCGAACATCCTGCTCGACGACGCGTCAACCTGTCCGCCGTCTTCAACCCGTTCGGCTCGGTCATCACCCCGAACCTGTTCCCGGGTGTGTCGATCAGCGCCGACCTGGGTAACGGCCCGGGTATTCAGGAGGTGGCGACCTTCTCGGTCGACGTGGCGGGTCCGCACGGCAAGGTGGCGGTCTCCAACGCGCATGGCACCGTGACCGGTGCGGCCGGTGGTGTGCTGCTGCGTCCGTTCGCCCGGCTGATCTCCAAGGCCGGCGACAGCGTCACCACCTACGGCGAACCCTGGAACATGAACTCAGCTCGGACGACGATCTCGTCGGCGCCCGAGGACATCGTCGTCGGGTCGGACTGTCACGGTCGGGGCTTGTCGGCCGTGGTCGGCACGCGTCGGCTTGCCGTGTCAGCGCTCAGCTGGTGCCGCGACCACGGATGCTGCGGATCTCGGTCAGCAGATGTGCGAGTTCGGTCGTCCTGCCTGCTCGACCTTGGCTGCTCGACGCTTCTTGCGAGCCTGTTGTACGGAACCACGACGAGGAAGTAGACAACCACGCGCGACGATCGGACGAAGTTGATCGCCGCCGAGATCACTGGCGTTCAGATCGATGGCGACTGTCGCCGCCCGATGCTGAATCCGCAGGATACCGTAGTCGGAATCGGGTGCCGCGCCGATCCGGCTGATCAACGGCTGCACTGATGCTGTCGGTGAACTGCCGTGACCAGTCCGTGAATGCCGGCGCCGATGACCACCGCGGCGGACAGGTCGACGATGTTGCCTCTGGCCGATGAACTCCTTGAAGCCCTTCAACATGCGCTCAGAATCCCTCCTGCAGTTTCGTGTGCTGATCTGACAGACGACGACGTTAGTCGTGTTGAGCATGCGGCGGAGCGGTCCGGTGCTAGCTTCGCGGGAATCAAGCTGTGCAGCAATGGGACCGACACGACGAGCGGAGTGGCTGCTGCGATGCGGTGGCGTGTTGGCCGGTCGGCGGCGGGGGTGCGTCGATTGGCCTCTCGGCGTTCGCGATCGGCACGGCCGGCGCCGAACCGACGCAGCCGCCCGGACCCGACCCGGACGACGTCGACGTCCGACGAGTTGGCCGACATGGTGATGGACGTCATCCAGCACGGCGGGCCCGCGGCGCCGACCACCACTCCGGTGCCTGCGCCGCCACACTGAACCGGATCAGTGGAAGGTGAGCGTCACCGTCTGCAGCAGCGCCGCGGCCGCGACGTCGTTGGCGGCGTGAGCCGGCAGGCCACCAGCACCACGCGGTCGCTTCCGCTGCCTGCGCCCTTCGGCTTCTCCGACACCAGGACCACGACGGCATCGGTCGCCACCAGCTGTGGTCGCGGCATCCGGCTGCCTGCTGGCTTCGACGCCCGCGGCAAGCACGTCCACCACGTCGCCGGGCGGACCAGATCCAGTAACGCGCTGTCGGCCAGGGGCAGCGGCACGATGCGCGCGTCCGGGCCTGCCACCGATTCGGCCAGCCGCGGGCCCAGCACGCCGCACGTCGGTCAGCACCTCCCGCGGCGGGCGGGGCCGGCCAGCGTCGCACCGATGACCGCGTCGACGTCCGACTGTGAACCGTCGGGAACCGTTGCCGCCGTGCGGTTTTCGAGCCGCACATCATCGGCGGTCAGTTCGACGCCTGAGGCCAGGTCGCGCGTCGCGACGACGATCTCGGTGCGATCGCCCTGCGGGTCGGAGCGCAGCGCGACGACGGCGGCCAGAACGACGAGCGCGCCCGCGGCGATCCGGCGGGCGGCCAGCGTGCGCGACCAGTCCGGCCGCAGCGCGGCCAGCAGCCGGCTCACGACCGACGGATTGAGAGAGTCCCCCATGCCGCCACGCTAGGCGGCAGACCGTCGTGACGGCGCGGGCTTGGCGCCGCGCCTGTGGATAACCCCGCGGGTCAGCTCGATGCCGCCGCGGCGGGCGCCGAGCTGGTCGAGCTCGAGCTCGAACCGCTGGACGAGGTGGAGCTGGACTTCTCCGACGACGACGCGAGCCGGTGGACTCCGAGCTGCCGACTGGCGGAGCCGTTGGACGAACTCTGGCCGAGCTCTTGGCCGACTCGCGGCTGTCGTTGCGGTAGAAGCCGCTGCCCTTGAACACCACTCCCACGTTGCCGAACAGCTTGCGCAGCCGGCCGTTGCACTCGGGGCAGGTGGTCAGCGCAGCGTCGCTGAACGCCTGCACCGCGTCGAACCGATTGCCGCACTTCGGTGCACGCATAGGAATAGGTAGGCACGAAAACCTCCGAGATGGTCAAACTTCTTAGCACTCTACCGGCTCAAGTGCTAGAACCGCTATGTGGGCTCGATCATTCCCGCCTGGCGGTCCGCTGTCATTCTCGTGATCGCGCTGCTTGCTCTCGCGGTCGCGGTGGCCGGATGGCTGCACTGGCGGACCTCCGCCAGAGCGCCCGACGCCCGCCGACCTCGTCCCGACTACGACGACGCGCGGGCGCAGCTGGCGGCGCTGCCCGTCAAGGGCTGGGATCGGCATGACCGACTTCTCCCGCTACCGGTTCGGCGAACCCTGGAGCGACGACGTCAACGTCGAGTTCGGCCACAACGGCTGCAACACCCGTGACGACGTCCTGCGTCGCGACCTCACCCAACCTGGTCGTGCGGCCGGGCACTTGCTACGCCCAAGAGCGGTGTCCTGATCGACCCGTACACCGGTGAGTCGATCGCCTTCGTCCGCGGCCCCGAGACCTCCGAGGCGGTCCAGATCGATCACCTGGTCTCGCTGTCGGATGCCTGGTACAAGGGCGCCCGCGACTGGGACGAGCAGCGCCGCCGCGATTTCGCCAACGATCCGCGCAACCTGCTTGCCGTCGGCGCAAAAGCCAACTTCGACAAGGCTTTTCGCGACGCCAACGCCTGGCTGCCGCCGAACCCGGCGTTCCGCTGCGAGTTCGTCGCACGGCAGGTTGCGGTGAAAACCGCCTACCGGCTGTGGGTTTCGGCGAACGAGAAGCGCGCGATGGCAGCGGTGCTGGACCGCTGCTAGCCGAGTGCGACCAGGCCGCCGTTCGGTGTCAGCGCGTGCGTCATCCGCACGTCGTGCGGTTCGGCGGGCAGCCGGTCGACGAGCTCGTCGTCGCGGACCACGGCCACCAGCCGCGCCGTCGGAGCGGCCAGCGGCAGCGAGCGGTCGTAGAACCCCGCGCCGCGCCCCAGCCGCACCCCGGCCCGGTCGACCGCCGAGCGCAGGCACCAGCACCACCGTGGCGGCCGCGATCGCGTCGGCGGGCAGCCAGGGCTCGGCGGCTCGCGCAACCTGAACTGCGCCCGCACCAGGCCGCCGGGTCGGTACTCGCCCCACTGCAGCGGCACGGGCAGGCCGGCGGCGTCGTGGCGGGCGACCGGCAGCAGCACCCGCACACCGCGCCGCAGCAACGAATCGATCAGCTCGGCCGAGCCGGGTTCCGAGCCGACGGGCACATAGGCGCAAACCGTTTCACCGCCGCCGATGAGCGCAGGCAGGTGCCCGCACAGCGCATGGGCCTCGGCGTCGTGCAGCTGCGGCGCCAACGTGCGGCGGGCCAGCAGGATCTCGGCTCGCAGCTCGGTCTTCGTCGGGCCGGCCACGGCGTCCACGATGACAGCCTATTCGCACGGCACCGCAAAACGGCGCAACTGAAGCCTTCGAGGTTTAACTGAGCTGAGGAGGTTACGTGTGTGAACGATGACACGGCCTCTGGTACCGATACCGCGCACTGCGGTCGTCCCTGCCGCTGGGTCTGGGGACGCGGTTCCTGCCCGCCACCAAGACGCGTGCCGAAGGAATTGCTGCCCGTCGTCGACACGCCGGGCATCGAACTGGTGGCCGCGGAGGCGGCCGAGAGCGGGTGCCGAACGGCTGATCATCGTCACCTCCGAGGGCAAGGACGGCGTCGTCGCGCACTTCGTCGAAGACCTCGTGCTCGAGGGGACGCTGGAGGCCCGCGGCAAGACAGTCGATGCTGGAGAAGGTGCGTCGCGCGCCCGCGCTGATCAAGGTGGAGTCGGTGGTTCAGGCCGAACCGCTCGGCCTCGGCCACGCCGTCGGATGCGTCGAGGAGAGCCTGTCCGACGACGAAGACGCGATCGCGGTGCTGCTGCCCGACGACCTGGTGCTGCCCACCGGCGTGCTGGAGACCATGTCGAAGGTGCGCGCCAAGCGCGGCGGTACGGTGCTGTGCGCCATCGAGGTGGAGCCCGACGAGATCAGTGCCTACGGCGTTTTCGACGTCGAGACCGTTCCCGACACCAACAATCCGAACGTGTTGCGGGTCAAGGGCATGGTGGAAAAGCCCAAGGCCGACGACGCGCCGTCGCTGTATGCCGCGGCCGGGCCGCTACGTGCTCGACCGCGCGATTTTCGATGCGCTGCGGCGTGTTCCGCGCGGAGCGGGCGGCGAGATCCAGCTGACCGACGCGATCGCGCTGCTGATCGACGAGGGCCACCCGGTGCATGTGGTCGTGCACCGCGGCTCTCGACACGACCTCGGAAATCCCGGCGGCTACCTCAAGGCTGCGGTTGACTTTGCGTTGAAGCGCGACGACTACGGGCCCGAACTGCGGCGGTGGTTGGTGGAGCGATTGGGGCTGATCGACTGCTGACACGCCACGACGGCCCCTGATCGGCAGAAAGGCGTGCAGTGCGTTCGGTTGAGGAGCAGCAGGCCCGGGTAGCGGCCGCCGCGGTGGCGCCACGACCGGTCCGGGTAGCGATCGCCGAAGCGCAGGGATTGATGTGCGCCGAGGAGGTCGTGCACCGAGCGCCCGCTGCCGGGATTCGATCAGGCCGCCATCGACGGCTACGCCGTGCGCAGTGTGGATGTGCTGGGCGTGGGTCCTCAGGATCGGCGACGACGACTCGGATTCTGCTGACGACGGAAACCAGCGAAGTCAGCCTCCCGGTGATGGGCTCGATCGAGGCCGGCGCCCGCACACCGAGCCGGCTGCAGCCGCGCCAGGCCGCGCGCGTGCAGACGGGCGCGCCGATGCCGACGCTCGCCGACGCGGTGCTGCCGTTGCGGTGGACCGACGGCGGTGAGTCGCGGGTGACCGTGTTGCGTGGCGTGCGCTCGGGCGCTATGTCCGCCGCACGCGGCGACGACGTGCAGCCCGGCGACGTCGCGGTGCGGGCAGGCACGATCATCGGCCCGGCCCAGGTGGGCCTGCTGGCGGCGGTCGGTCGTGAGCGCGTGCTGGTGCACCCGCGGCCCCGGCTGTCGGTGATGTGCGTCGGCGGTGAGCTCGTGGACATTTCCCGAACGCCGGGCAACGGGCAGGTCTACGACGTGAATCTCGTACGCGCTGGCCGCGGCGGGCCGCGACGCCGGCGCCGAGGTGAACTCGCGTCGGCATCGTCGACACCGAGCCGAACGAACTGCGGGAAATCGTTGAGGGCCAAGTCAACCGCGCAGAGGTGCGTGGTGATCGCGGGCGCGGTCGGCGGTGCCGCCGCCGAAAGTGTCCGGTCGGTGCTCGGCCCAACTCGGTGAAATGGAGGTCACCCGCATCGCGATGCACCCCGGCTCGGTGCAGGGCTTCGGCCAACTCGGGCCCGGAAGGTGTGCCGGTGTTCCTGCTGCCGGCCAACCCGGTGAGCGCGCTGGTGGTCTTCGAGGTCATGGTGCGGCCGCTGATCCGGCTGTCGCTCGGCAAGCGCCAGCCGATGCGGAGGGTCGTGCAGGCCCGCACGCTGTCCCCGATCAGCTCGGTCGCCGGCCGCAAGGGCTACCTGCGCGGCCAGCTGATGCGCGACCAGGACACCGGCGAGTACCTGGTGCAGGCCCTCGGCGGCGCACCGGGAGCGTCGTCGCATCTGCTGGCGACGCTCGCCGAGGCAAACTGTTTGGTGGTGGTTCCGAGCGAGGCCGAGCAGATCCGCACCGGCGAGATCGTCGACGTCGCGCTTCCTGGCTCAGCGCGGCTGAACGAAACCGGCGTGCCGTCATGAACCTGTGGCGTTCGAGTTCCTTGCATCCGGATGGCCGATGCCCGTCGGCCCGCTGCGCGTTCCCGCCGGTCTGGTGCGACTGCGCCCGGTGCGGCTGCGCGACGCGTCACACTGGAGCCGGATCAGGCTGGCCGATCGTGCGCACCTGGAACCGTGGGAACCCGTCAGCCGATGTGAATTGGGAAGTGCGACACGCGGTTTCGTCGTGGCCGTCGGTTTGTTCGGGATTGCGCTCAGAGGCCCGCAAGGGTCGGATGCTGCCGTACGTCATCGAGGTCGACGGGCAGTTCAGCGGTCAGCTGACCATCGGCAACGTGACACATGGCGCGCTGCGGTCGGCGTGGATCGGTTACTGGGTGGCCAGCTCGGCAACCGGTGGCGGGGTGGCGACGGCCGCGCTGGCGCTGGGCCTTGACCACTGTTTCGGACCTGTCATGCTGCACCGCGTCGAGGCGACGGTGCGCCCAGAGAACGCGGCGAGCCGGGCCGTGCTGGCAAAGGTCGGCTTCCGCGAGGAAGGACTGTTGCGGCGCTACCTCGAGGTGGACGGCGCCTGGCGCGATCACCTGCTGGTGGCGATCACCGTCGAGGAGCTCAACGGCTCGGCAGCGTCCGCACTGGTGCGTGAGGGCCACGCGACCTGGGCGTGACGCGAACGGTTCGTTCGCGGTCTCTGCCAATCAGGACCCGGCGCAGCGAAGCGGCTCCGCTGTTACTGATGTGACATTTGTGACTGATGGTGCTTGTCAGCTGTGAATTACAGGTGTGTAATTGACTTCGGCGCGCCGCTCATGGATGCGCTGGTCACGGACCTAGCCTGAAGGGGAAAGGAGCAGGCGACATGCCAAGCATCCCCCAATCCCTCCTGTGGATCTCTCTCGTCGTGCTCTGGCTCTTCGTGCTGGTCCCGATGTTGATCAGCAAGCGTGAGGCCGTTCGCCGCACCAGCGACGTGGCACTGGCGACGCGGGTGCTCAACACCGGTCGCAGCGCGCGGCTGCTGCGGCGCGGGCGGTCCTGCGGCCGGACATCGCAGCGATCCGGACTGGCAACCGTCCGACGGACGATCTCGACGATGACCTCGACGAGGAGCTGCCACGACGAGTCGACGGAACGCTCGGTGGTGCGCGCGGCGGCGGTCGAGTCCGAGATCGACAGCGAGCCGGACTACCTCGACGTCGACGTCGTTGACGAGGACTCGAGCGCGTTACCGGTGGGCGAGTCGGCGATCGACGCCGTCGAGGAGCCGGGGAGTTCGAGGAGCCGAGACTCAAACCGACGAGCTGCCACTGGATTTCGGCGAGGCAGCCCAGGAAGCGGACGAGCCGGAGGACGAGCACGAGAGCCCGACGGCACCGACGACGAGTACGAGTACGTCGCCGATTCATCGGGCCTGGAGGCGCCGTCGGACACCGACCTGCAGATGGCCGAGTCGCTGAGCGCCGCGCGCAGGCGGCGGTACGAGTCGAGGACCGCGACGATCGACGCCCGCAAGTACAAGTTCCGCAAACGGATGCTGACCGTTCTGGCGTTGGCGACGATCGCCTGTGCTGTGGCGGCGTTCACCGTGGCACCAGTCGGCCTGGTGGGTGTGCGGATCGGTGGGCGCGGTGACCGTGCTGTACCTGGCGTACCTGCGCCGTCAGACACGCATCGAGGAGCGGCTGCGGCGGCGCCGTGCCCAGCGGATCGCGCGGTCGAGGCTGGGTGTGGAGAACACCGACGATCACGAGTTCGACGTGGTTCCGTCGCGGCTGCGGCGGCCGGGTTCGGTGGTGCTGGAGATCGACGACGAGGACCCGATCTTCGAGCACCTCGACTACGCCCCGTTCGCACGCGACTTCGACCTCCCGCGCGCGGCCGGCCAGTAGCCCAATCGATTTTCGGCAGCGACGCCGCGACTGGTAGCCTGTGCTACCGGTATCAGGGGCTATGGCGCAGTTGGTAGCGCGACTCGTTCGCATCGAGTAGGTCAGGGGTTCGAATCCCCTTAGCTCCACCCAAGATATACCCAGCAGGTCAGCAGCGGTAGCTGATCACCCGGTCAGGCAGGCCGGCAGTCCGCAGTTGGTCCGCAGTAGATCGGATTGCCGAGTCCAATCGGTCCGCTACGCCGTCGAAGTCCTCGTCGAACAGGTCGGCGTAGATGTCGAGCGTCATCGACGCCTTGGCGTGCCCAAGCATCCGCTGGACCGCCTTTGACATTGGCGTGAGCACTGACGGCGAGGCTGGCCGCAGTGTGGCGGAGATCGTGCGGAGTGATCGCCGGGAAATGTCTCGTCCGCCGCCTGGCACTTCGCGACCGCAGGACTGGAACACCCGCGCACCGCCAGTTCGAGTTCCGCAGCACGCCGCCGCGCTGGTCGGTGAAGCACGAGGCTCGCTCGCGACCCTGCCGACCATCAAGGCGGCGAGTTCGTCGCAGCAAGCACCGCAGGGAATGGCACCGACCGCCGTTCCCACGTCCTCGGCGTGTCGCCACACCAGCCCACCCGACTCCGTGACCGAACGCGACACATTCACCCGGCGGCGCAGCATGTCGAAATCGCTGGACTCGCAGCGCGGCCATCTCACCCCACCGCAGGCCGGTGTAGGCCAGGAATCGGACGACCTCACGCTCTGCCGCTCCACGGCATCGGCGAGTGCGGCGACCTGGCGCGTGGCTCGAGATAGCCACGATCGGCGTGATGCCGCTTGGGCAGCGGAACGCCGTCGCATGGGTTGCGGGGGATGCGGCTGTCCTCGACCGCTGCGCCGAGTACCTGCCGCAGCAGGCCGAATGCGTTCTCGATCGTCGGCGCGCCAACCCCGTCTGCGGCCATCTTGGACACCCACGCCCGTATACCTGCGGTCTTCAACGTCGACCACAGCCACATCAGCCCAGCGTGTTTTTACCCGGCTGTTCCATACGCCTTACGTGTCGCCGCCGTTTTGGGGGAGATGTGGCCCCGAGACGCCGACCACGAGGAGTGGACCGCCCCGACGGTCATCAGGCCCGCCCTGGCTGCCACGTTAGTTGCCTGTCGCCAGTTTGGCGGTCACCTCGGTGTCCAGCCATCTCTGCGCGTCGACCTTGCGGTCGAAACTCTTGGTCTGCTCCCGGCCCTCGTTGTCGACAAAGCGGGCCATCCATCGCAACCCCTTGCCGTGTCTGGCGCTGGGCACCTTCCGCGTGTTGCCGTCCCTCGTCGCGAACTGTCTTGGTCCACGGCGGTCCTCGACAGCGGCTCCGGCGGTTACGCCTCATTGCGTGGTCTCCACGATTGAGGCGCTGACGAGTGCGGGCAAGGGTGCTGGCGCTCGATTGCGCTGTCTGCAGCGCCGCATCAATATTCTGGGCGGACTTGCCGCAGATCGTCGATGCCGGGGACGTCGAAGCTCTCTTCCACCGACTCCGGCTGGTCGTCGATGTCGGAGGCAACCTGCTGTGCGTGCTGAATTTGGCGCTGCGCGTCACCTGCGTAGTCGCCCAACACCGACAGTGCGAATGTCAGCGTGGAGTCGTCCGGTCCTGCCTGCCCAGCAGCGCATCCAGGGCGACCTCGAAAAGATCCGCCGCAATCCCGATTGCCTCGCCGAGCCGCACAGCCCGCGGTTTCCGCGTCGCCTCGATCTTCGCAATGGTCGAGGGATAGGTCGGGATGCCTTTCACTGGTCGGTCGCTGGCCAGGTCCTCTTGCGACCACCGTCGGCGTTCTCGCTCTTCGCGCACCCGCTTCCCAAATTGGGCGTCGATTAGCTCGCGTCTTCCCATCTCAGGAGTATAACCCCAATCGGGTTGACAGCCGCAGGGTGCTGGTCAACTCGATGTTGACCCACCCCACAGCAGACAGGGGAGAGCACACCATGACCACAAGACTGTCCGCCGCCGTCGCCGAGGCGATCGCCGAGATGCGGCACACCGGAGCTTGAGAACGCCGTCCGTGCGGTCATCGGCGACCGCGAGTACTTCAGCTCCACGGAGCTGGAGCGGCTCACCGGCACGCCATCTTCCACCTGGAGGTACTGGGTCTCCGTCGGCCAGGGACCTGAGAGCTTCCTGCTCGGCAAAAGGCGAGTGTGGCCGCGGACCCAGCTCATTCGGTGGCTAGTGGCCCAGGAGCAGGCGTCCCGTCCGCGTGGACGACTGAGGACAGTCCGACATGAACTGCACCAGAATGGCCGCGGGTCGCGACGGCGGTGATGGGCCGTGAACTGAGAAAGCCGCCCGGGGAAACCCCCAAGGCGGCCACCGAGCCCCAGCCAAGGACTAGGAGCAAATCGCGGTGCCAGTCGCGAGGGTACAAGTCGCCGTGAGCACTGACTCGATGCCGATGGTACGACAGCCTGGCGGATCAGATCAAGTACTTCCTGCTGAATGGCGGTGACTACCATGTCGCGCCGAACTTGGGTGCAGACGTACTTGATCGTAGTCGACACCTTCGCAGCCCGGTTCCTCGCCCTCCCCACGAGCACGCCCGTCACACACATGTGCTGTGGTGCGCGCACTGCTGGTTCATGGACTGCTGGGAGCACACGCCGCGCCTGCTGTGCACCTCACCGGAGGCGGGCTGTGGTACAAGACCCGTGCCCTGACTGGTCACCAAACATCTTGTGCCACGGCCGGATCACGTCGCGGACCTCACCCCGGCTGGCGCTGTATCACTCGATGTGACGAGGCGGCGTGAGCTCAAGGGTGGTCGGCCGACAGTTCTGTTCGATGAGTTCGACACCGTTTCCGGCAACTGCCGAGCGGAAGCCGAACTGAAACGAGGGATGCGCCGCCTGATCAACGCTGGTCACGACCGCAGCGAGACGGTTGCACGCAAGATGGGCAAGAAGACGCATAAGCGATCTCCAGGTTTTCAGCCCGATGGCGCTGGCCGGGAAGATGTCCGTTGACGACGTGCCGGCACCATCCGCACCCGCAGCATCGCCATCCAGATGCAACGCCGCCGACCGGAACGACAAGATCGATGCGGTGGAATCGCCATTACCAGTGCTGGCCGAGGCCGAGCCGTTGCGCTGGCTGTTGCAGTGCTGGGCCGAGCTCGTCCATAGCCACGCCATCGAATACGTGGGACCGGATCGCCCGGTGCTGCCTGGAGGGTAGGTCGAGGACCGTGACGCCGACGTGTGGGAGCCGCTGTTGGCGGTAGGCCGATTTGGCGGGCGGGCACTGGCCGGAACGGGCGCGTGTCACCGCTGTCACCGCTGTCACCGCTGCTGGAGTGAACGCTATGCCGAGTGAGGGCTATGCGCGCTGTGGGAAATCCAGGCGATCTTCGACCGCCTCAAGGCCGGCCACATTTCCAGCTGGCAACTAGTGAAGAAGTTGGACGAAACCGGAGAGTTCGGTTGGTCGAAACTCCCAGCACAACGCGCCGGAATCAGGATGGCGAACATCCCCAAGGGCTACGGAGTCGGTCCCGGTTCCTTCCGTGACGGCACGAAGACTTTCAAGGGATTACAGCTGCAGTGAGACTCCTTCGCCGATGCCTGGCTTCGCTACCCGCTGCCGGAAGCGGTGACAACGGTGACAGCGGGTGACAACGGTGGAGGACGACGAGTGGTGGACAAGCGGGCTGCCGGAAGCCGACATCGAGGTATCGGTGATGCCTTACGCACTACGCACGTTCAAGGCCGAAGGCGGCAGGCTGGTGTCCGATCTGCCCAGCGTGGAGGCTACTGGCAGGACGGCAAGTGCGAAGCGACCTGCGTAAGGCATCCCAACGACGCCGACCATGTGGTACCCGTGGAGAACTGCAGCTGCGGCGTCTACGCCACTGGACCGTCGAGGAACTGCCGGCCAGTATCTGGAATCTCGCCCGCCACATGGTCGCGGTCATTCGCATGGAGGGCACGACCACTCGAGGGCGAGGCCGGTGGTGGCCGGCTAGCGGCGCAGATCGTGGCGTGGTGGTGCGCCGAGGACGCCGCTGAGCCCGGGCCACGGCGTGTGCGGCCAGCGCTCCGGGCACGCGCCGGTACTTCGACCGAGACGTGATGCTCGAGTCTCACACCAGCAGCACCACAAAAGCCAGAAGAACCAGAAAAGACATCTCACGAAGTTAAGAGTCAAGCCGCGAGCGGGAGAGGAGGTGGAAACGCCCGGTGTTCGTCGTAGAGCTGGCCGGTTTGCAGGCAGTGGTGCAGTTGGCCGAGGAACTTGTTGAACAGGTGCCGTTGGGCTTGGCGGTTCCAGTCTCCGGCGGCGCGGCGGGCGTCGTAGTGTCGGCGGGCGCCGGGCGAGGCGCGCAGCGATCGCCAGCGCCCAGATCGGGCCGACGGCGGCCAGGCGCCGGTTTTTGATATGCCGGTGCAGCACAACGGTTTTCTTGCCGCTGGCGCGGGTGATCGGGGCGGATCCGGCGAAGGCTTTCAACCCGCGGGCGTCAGCGAAGCGGGCGCGGTCATCGCCGATCTCGGCCAGCACCCGGGCACCGGCCAGATTCCCCAGGCCGGGAAAGCTGGTGATGATCGCGGCGTCCGGGTGTTGCTCAAAATGGGCGATCGCCGCCTCGGCCAGCTCATCGGCGGCGGCGCAGGCGGCGTCGAACTGGCGCAGCAGCGCGCTCAGCTGAATACCCATCGCGTTTTCGACCGTCGGTGGTTGGTGCAGGTAGGTGTCGGCGAAGACCTGCGCGCAGCCGCTCGACGTCGCGGTCGAGGTCGCGGCGGCGGCCGGCGCGTGATCAGCAGCCGGCGCAGCCGCGCCGGGGTCAGCTTGGCGGCCTGGGCGGGCGTGGGCGCGGCCGCCGGGATGGTGCGCGCATCGGCGCGGGCCAGCCCGCCGCTGGGCAGCTCGGCGAACGCGACGATGGCGGCCGGGTAGAAGTCTTTGAGCAGGTCGCGGATCTGGTTGCCGATCTGGTCGCGGTCGCCCGCTCCATCCTGGTCATCGTCTGGAACCTGCTCAACGACCCCACCGCCCGCTTCCACGACCTCGGACCCGACTACCACACCAACCGCATCGCCACCGAACGCAGGATGCGCAACCACATCGCCCAACTCACCGCCATGGGCTACCGGGTCACCCTCGAACCCGCCGCCTGAACCAAACCCACACCGGCACAACATCACCCGGCTCCGCACGCCCCGCCGGGTACTGTCGCCTGCCCACTCACCTCGGCCATTTTTCCGATCAGACCCTCATTGGTCGTCTATTTCGATACGGCTCAGACCGGTCCTGCTGTCGGTTGTTCTAGTCGTCGGGGTGTTTGTCCGGTGACCTCAAAGACGACCCGGCGTCCGATCTCGACAGCATGGTCGGCGAAACGCTCATAGAACCGGCCCAGCAATGTGACGTCGACGGCGGCTGCCACACCGTGCTTCCACTCCTTGTCCATCAGCACCGTGAACAGGTGCTTGTGCAAGTCGTCCATGGCGTCGTCGTCCCGGCTGATCCGAGCCGCCTGCTCGGGATCATGCGAGAGCACAACCTCCTGGGCACTGTTGCCGAGGTCACCGCGATCGTGCCCATCTCGGCGAAGTACCCCTCACCTCTTCGGGCAGAGCATGCTCGGGTTGTCGGCGACGAGCGATTCTTGGCGACGTGTGGCGCCGGCCCACCATCAGGCTATGAAAAAAATCCGGCGACGTTACATCAGTGGGCGACCAATAACCAGCAGTCTGTGGCGACTGGTGCTGAACCAGAACTCAAAGGAGCGACCTCGCTCGTCTGAGATCACTGTGACCCAGTTCGGATCGTAGGTCAGATGAATGAACACCTTTCGGCGACACAGTTCACCTACGACCAATTGCCGTAGCCGCTCATCATGTGCTGCAGGTCACGTTTGTATTCGACAGTCTCGATCGCTTTTTGTGCTCGGTCGTGGGTACCCAGTGCTTTTACATGCTCAACCTCGAACATCCCGATAAATGCAGCTTCCTTTTATGAGTTGAAGTGTCATGGGCGAGATCTTTTCCGGTCAGTGAAAGGGTATCGAGCACGGCCCAAGACCGACAATAATTATCGGATTAAGACGGTTAGACTTGGAAGTCTCATAACTATCGGATATTGCTGAAGCCGGGATACATCCGGATCTCAGAACTAATATCAGAGACGTACCGGTCGGGGATATCATGATCGCGCTCCGGCACCGTCGCCACTTGTCCAGGCGACGGATCGTCGCCGTCACCACGGCCCAGTTTCGATAAACGACGCGCCGAGTTCAGAACGACATCAGGGTGGCGATCTGAAACTGACCGACGCCAGGTTGCCTCGCCGGGGACACCGACATCAAGCGACACCCTGGCTGCAATCGGATGACATCGGCAGTCCCGCGCTGGATCGCCAGAATAGCATTCCTGCAGTCACGTCTGCGACAAGCCACAGGTTACTTTAAACGCGCCGTTGCTCCCGCGACCAGGCCCTGCGACGGGCCATTTCTTGTTCCATAACATCCTGCGCCAGTCAGCCCCGGTGGTGAGAGCGTCCTGGAGACGGATCACCGTGGCGACATCCGTTATTGAGATCGGGCGATGTCGATCACCGGAGCGACTACTGCTAGTCGTCAGATCAGAGCTATCAGATCAATCGTTTGCCAGCTCGCCAGTTCTCAAACGATGGAATAACTCAGTTACAACCAAGTGCGCTGCCACCGCTGTTAGGTCGCGAACAAGCCTCTGTCGGGACCACGCACCGGCGATTCGCGTACTGAAATTGCACGGGCTGCATTGACATTTAGGACACTATTACATCTCATCTGTTTTTTGGCTCCGCTTTCAGTGCGCTTCTCGAACGATTCAAAAACCGACGACATCACTTTTTGATCTGATCGGTCCCGTATCACGACTCTTGCGATAAAATCGTGAGTCTGGACGGAATCGCTGATTCAGAACCGGTGCCATGCCAACGACGCCACTGGCGAGCTTTTAGGTGCTAACTTCGATGAGCGATCCGGCGCCAGTGCACGTTACCAGTTAATTGCCATCTTCTACAGGGCAGGCTGAAGGCTGATTGTGACGAAGTCATAATCAGTTCCCAGCCATGATCTGACATGACCCATATTACCAATTCACATGATTCCTCTTAGACATCTACGATTGACGATGTTCGGATCGGCCTGAATTGTTGGAGTTCGTCACTTTCCAAGCTAAGCTGCTTATTTTTCACCAGATCATTCAGGACGGAGATGCTGCGATCACCAGTCTGAAAGTATGCCTGGTCAGGATCAGTTAGTGTTGACGGCGGCAAGCTGAGCGCGTTAGTGGTGGGAGTTCAGTGGCGTTGTCGTGGCTCGTTGCAGACCAGAGCAATCCGGCCAGCTGACCTGCAGCGGGAGTGAAACTCATTACCTCCTGCGATCTATATCGTGATTGGTTCGGTTTCCCGGAGACCTCACTCTGGGATCGCCTCTGGTTGGAGATAGCCAGGTTGGTTAGTGCCCCATCATGATGCCGGGCGCAACCTTCGCATTCGTCAGGGCGAGACCACCCGAATACCGTGGATGCGGCGGGCGGTTACGACACGCCTCATCGTCTCAACGTTTGGCACCTTTACTCGCTTCGTGGCGAAGATTGGTTGCCAGGCCGATGGTCAACTCGATCGCGATGGATGACCGGGTTCTCCGAAGGGCATTATCGAGCTATCACCGATACCGGTCGTCAGACGTCTGGCGTCATTGACGCCAGATGATGATTCCAGATCGAGATATACCTGAAACATACCGTAAATGAAATAGCCAGTTAAACAATGGCGATCTCACCAAGATTTGTTAAACCGGGGATCTGTGAGTCGCTTACCAGTGAAGGTTATGGTCGATTCACCTCAGCTCGCTGCATTTCGAGTATCAGAACTATAGGGCGAAGTCTATGTTCGTGACTCATCGTTCTCAGACGGTGATCTGAGGTGAAGCTGTTGATGAAACACCATCATATCTGCAAGAGATGAAGTCTGTAAAACACTCTCGCTGTGGTCGACGTTTTCAGCCAGAAGTGCATGATGAAACCGGCGGGATGCCTACCATGGTAGGAATCCATGCGCATAGTTTACTGTGCGATGGATGTTCTCAGGGATAAGAGAGTTACTCATTGCGGCCGCAGCTGCGAGGCACATGAGAGACTTAAGTAATCAACTGACCGGATCAAGCAAAGGTCATCCGTGGTGCGGGCTGTAGAACACCGGCCGTGTCGCGGGGAGTGCCGCCGTGTTGGGATGGAATTCGTCGAGGTAGACGTGCAGATGGTCGATCACTTTCTCGGTGAGCGGCACGACGCGGGTCCTGTTCCCCTTGCCGGTGAGAGCTGACGTGGCCGGGATCGGTCAGGCAGAGGCTCCTGCAGTGTCAGGCTAGTGATCTCACCCACGCGTGCAGCGGTGTCATACAGCAAGATGAGCAGCATCCGGTTTCTGCGGGATTTCGGCGTCTGTCCGGTGAACGCGGCAAGGATCGCCCGGGTTTGGGGCTCGGTGAGGTACTCGATGGGCATCCTGGAGCGGGCCGGGGCCTTGAGGGCCTTGGCGGCTTGGCTGAGCGCGACGAGGGTGAGGTCTTCGTGGGCTGCGTAAGCCAGGAGCGCTTTGACGGCGCTGAGACGCAACGCGACGGTCTTGGTCGCGTAGTGCCGCTGATCGATCATCCAGGTCATCCATCCTTTCAGGTGCTGGCGATCGAAGTGGTCGAAGCTGACACGGTCGCGGTTGATGCGCTCGGTCTCGGCGAGGTAGCTCAGGAAGCACTCCAAACTGATCCGATATGCCTCGATCGTCTTCGGTGACAGTCCCCTGGTCTTGGGCATGTAGGCGTGCAGAAAGTCGCGGGCGAAGCTGAAGAAGTCCGGGGCGCCGGTTTGCGGGTCGCGTCTCATTGGAATCCGACCTCCGGCAGCAGTGCCTGGCTCGCCCGGGTGATCTCGGCGTAGGCTGTCGATGAAGTCGGGTGAGGTGTGAACGTAGTAGTAGGTGCTGTCAAAGGTTGCGTGGCCCATGTAGCGGGACAGGTAGGGCAGCAGCGCGGCGATATCGTTGCCCTGCTTCATCCATCGGTGGATGTTGGCGTAGGCGAAGTGGTGCCGGAAGTCGTAGGGTCGTGGCTGCTGGCCGGCCACGGGCCGGGGCAGCGCGGCCTGATCCCAGATGCGGCCAAACATCTTCCCGACTGTGGCCGCAGTGACCTGGTTACCGGTGGCAGAGACGAAAAACGTGTACCGCGAGGCGAAGCGGGCGCGCGAGGTCCGATCGCAGGCCTCGAGGATCTCGATGACCTGACCGGTCAACGGCAGTCTGCGACTGCGGTGGCCTTTGGACCAGACGATGTCGATGTGCCCGGCATTCAAATCGACCTGCCCGGCCTGCAGGGCGCGGGTTTCGCCGGTCCGCAGCCCGCACGAATGCATCAGCGTGAAGAACGCGACCGCCTGCCATCGCCACGGCGATTGCACCTGCAGTTGTGTTGCGGCGGCGAAGAATAACTCGATCTCACGTGCTGGCCAACAGGTACGGGTGAGGGGCGAGGATCGGTGCCTTCCACGATTCGGACAGCACGTAGGCATCGGTGGCTCCGTGCATGCTCAGCCACCGGCCGAAGTCCGCGGATATAGGACATCCAGGACCGGTAACGGCCCGAATGCTGCAGCTGGACGCCGACCCATTCTTCGACGGTGTCCCTATCGAATACGGTGCGGTTGTGTTCGCGGCAGTAGGCGTCGAACCTTTGCAGGTACCAGATGCGAGAGGCTCCGAAGAATCCCATGCTCGCCTTGAACGCCAGATAGGCCTCCAGGTCGGGCGCGAACGCGCTGGTGAAACCGTGACTGCTCATCGACCGCACGCTTTCTGGAACCGGCAGGACGCAGTCGAGCAGACGCTCCCGGTCGACGCTCATATACAGGTTCGTCGATTCCGCGCTGGCGTGACCCAGCACGGCCGAGATCGTCGGCAGCGGCACCGCCGCGGCCAGCAGCCGGGACGCGGCGTTGTGGCGCAGCCGCCGGGTCCCGGCCTTGACATCGGCCACTCCTGCCTTCGCGAACGTCGTCACCGTCACCCGGTGCACCGCCGCGTGATCGGTCAACCGGGTATGCGGGGCCACCGAGCGTAAGAACAGGTGAACATCGGCTGAGCTGGGACGCTCACCCAGGACGTAGTCGGCGAGCTTGCCCACCAGCAGCGCCGGCAGCGGCAGCGTCAGCGGGTTGCCCGTCTTTTGCTGCACGATCCCGACCGTGCGCCCACGCCAGTCGACATCACTTACACGCATTCCGACGATGTCGCAGGCCCGCAGCCCCGTCGTAAGCGCCAGCAGTGTGATCGCCGCGTCCCGGGCGCTCACCGCCCCCGACGCGCAGGCCTGTACGACCAATTCCTCATCGGCGTCACCAAGAACGGGGATTATCGCGTGGGATCGCTTGACGCCAGCCAAATTCAGCGCGTCGACCAAATCAGGGCGACCGGTGAACTTCAGAAACGGCCGAAAGTTCGACACCAGCCAACACAACGACGACTTGGCCCACCTGCCCAGCAGGGACTCCAAGAACGCCAACACACTGGCGCCGTCGGCCTCACTGAACTCAGCGATCCCGCGTCGCTTCCAGGAACACCAGGTAGCTGCGCGCCACCCGCCCGTAGGCGGCGCGGGTGGCCGCCGCCAGACCGCGACGGTCCATCTCCGCCTCCCACGCGGCATCCAACTCGACGAACCCGCTCACCGTAGGCCGTGGGCCTCCGCCGCCGCGTCCACGAACCGACAGGTCCATCCGGCCGGTACGCACATACGAATCGAACACCCCAACCAGACGCCGGTAATCAAACCGGCGCTGCGCACTGAACCGGCCAGTGCGCGGGCTGGTCGTCATCGACGCGAACTCAGCACCCAACTCAACGGAATACACACGCCCCGAAGCGAACTTCAGACAGCGCCTTGATCGTCTTCGCGTACTGGCCGATGGTCGACTCCATATACCCAGCCGTGCGCAACTCCGCAACGACAACCGCGCCGATCTGCACTGACCGTCATATCCATAACCGTCCCCTTCCACAGACGTACGAGATACGACGGACGCTAACCACAGCCCGAAACGTTAAGCCGAGGAATCCGACCAGCAACCCCCACCGGCACAAGCCATCTCCACAGATCCTCGGCTTAACGCAAACCTCGGCATAATCGCTGTTAAGCCGAATTCGGCTTAACAGCGACAAGGGCTGCCAGTACACCTCGATCCGGTTCACCCAGCGACTGGTCGACAGCCGGCATCCGCCCCGTCGCACCGGCGGCGTCGGGGATAGCTCTCGATAAGGGCTTGGCTTCATAGTGCACCTCCTGGCGTGGGTTAGGTGGAAACTCGTTTCCTGAGCGGGCTGCCTTGTCGTGCGGTGAGGCGGGGGTCGCCGGGTACAGGCGGTTCGTAGAGGCGCTCATTCTTGTCGTTTGCCTTGTGGGAGTTGAGGATTCCGGCCTTGGTCCAGCTCTTGACGGTACTCTCGTGCACGCCCAGCCGGGTGGCGATCTCGGTTTTGGTGAGTAGGCCGTTGGCGCGGAGCCGGTCGGCGTGGCTGGGCAGCTTGTTGCTGCGGCGCGCTTCGAGCACGATGCGGGCGGTGAACGGCTTGCCCTCGCCGGAGCGGTGGTCGGCGGCGTTGAGCGCGCCGGCGGTCTGGGCGTCGGTGTGGGTGTCGAGGAGCCGGTCGAGCGCGGCGAGGGTGTCGGGGTGGGTTTGGCGGACCTGCCAGGCCTTGGGTGGGATCGCGACGGCGAGGCTGGTGGTCTGCCCGCCGCGGAACCGCACGTGCAGGTGGATGCGGTCGGTCTTGTGCAGGGTGACGTCGTCGACGAGGGAGGCGGACCATGCGTTTGCGGTCCCGCTGCGGGGTGCCCGGGTTGGACCAGATGGCAGGGAAATCTGGCGCCAGGGAACGGATTCGATCCTTGAGCTCATCGGTGAGGGCGGCCGCGGCGGCGGCGCTGGCGCGGTCGTAGTCCTCGCGCGCGGTCTGTAGGGCGCGCAGGGCGTCGTTCCAGTCGGCTTCCAGGCTGTCGGCGACGAGCCGGTTGTCCGGGTCGACGGCCAGGTAGCGGCGGCGGGCCAGGTCGGCGCGGTGGCGGGCACGGTCGACGATCTGGCGGCGCAGCGCGTCGGCTTCGGCGGCGCGGGTGTCCAGTTCGGCCTGCACGGTCAGGGCCACCTCGAGCGCGTGCGGGGTGAGGGCCTCGAGCAGCAGGCTGGCGACGGCTGGTCGACGACCCCGCCGGGGATGGTTTGGCAGCGTTGCCCACCGTCCTGGATGCAGCGATTCATGCATTGGTAGTCGGGCACTTCGACGCCGCGGCGGGTGTGGTAGCGCACCGTCATCCGCCGCCCGCAGCGCCCGCAGATGGCCAGGCCCTGCAGCAGCGCGGACCCTTCCGGGCGGGGCCGGCGGCGCGGTCGGGGCCGTGCGCGGTGGCGTTGGCCAGCAGCAGCCGCTGGTTGGTCTCGTAGGTGTCCCAGCTGATGTAGCCGGGGTGCGCGTCGCGGATCAGCGCGATCCACTGCTCGCGGGGCAGGGTGTCGAAGGTCTTCTTGCCGTTGCTGTTGAGGCGTTCGCGGCGGCGAGCCGTAGGCGAACGCGCCGGCGTAGCGCGGGTTGTGCAGGGTGCGCAGCACCCGCCAGTGCTGCAGCGGCATCCAGGCCAGCTCGCCCTTGTGTGCGCCGGTGCGTACCCGCACCGGGAACAGCCAGCCCGTCGGCGTTGAACTGCTGCACGGTCGCGCGCGCCGAGCCGGTGCGGGCGAACAGGGTGAACAGGTGCCGGATGGCTTGTTGCACACCGGTATCCGGGTCGAGCACGACGTTGCCGACCGGGTCGTAGACCAGGCCGACGGGCAGGCCGATCTGTAGTTCGCCGCGGCGGGCCTTGGACCGCTGCCCGCCGATGAGGCGGGCCCGGATGAAGTGCAGTTCGGCCTCTTATGCGGACCACGCCGTTATGCCGACCGGTTCGGGTGGGCTGGTGGTGGCGAGCGTTGTCGGCGTTGGGTGTTCGGCATAATCACAGTCCGTCGAGGAAGGCCAGGACGGCGTCCGGGGTTGGTAGCGGCCGGGTGGGGCGTCTTGTGGCGCGGTGCGGGCCAGTGCCCGTTCCTTGAGCGCCAGGTCGGCGTGGATGTAAATCTGGCAGGTTGCGATGTTCTCGTGGCCCATCCATAGCGCGATCACGGAGACGTCGATACCGGCGCTGAGCAACCTCATGGCCGCGGAGTGACGCAAGACGTGGGGCGAAACTTTCTTCTCCTGCAGAGTCGGACACGACGCTGCGGCGATAGCCGCGTATCGGGCGACACGTCGTTGCAGAGCGTCCCGGCTCAGCGGGGTGCCGCGCCGGGTGACGAACAGCGGATCGGTTGGGCAGGCCGGCGCGTTCGGCGAGCCAGGCGTGCAGGACCGTGCCGGTGGCGGCGGTCAGTGGGGTGATCCGCCGCTTCCGGCCTTTACCGAGGCAGCTGACGTGCCGCCCGCTGCCCAGGTGCACGTCGCCCACGGTCAAGCCGGTGAGTTCGGTGGCGCGTAGCCCTGTCTGGCAGGCCAGCATGCAGCAGGGCGTGGTCGCGTCGCCCGGTCCAGGTGCTGCGGTCGGGCGCCGCCAACAGCGCGGTGATCTCTTCCTCGGTGAGGTAGGTGATCACGGCCCGGTCGAAGCGTTTGGGTGGGATCGCCAGCACCCGCGCGATGACCGCGGCATCCTGCGGGTGGTGCAACGCGCAGTAGCGGAACAG
>ERZ1370068.3579-contig-2689_pt1 | contig 71937 bp, 106 predicted proteins | sample MGYA00561227_ERZ1370068 | MGnify/ENA primary metagenome ERZ1370068 (study PRJEB38410, sample SAMEA6850437) | metagenome | study: Metagenomic assessment of the ecological functions of the soil: analysis of the soil microbiota associated with the... | reverse complement strand
GCAGCACGCCCGTTTCAGTTACGTGTGCTCATCCTCCCGCGCGAGATAGCGGGGGGCGTTCGCGGAGGTGGCGCCGACGCTCTTGCGAGCGCACGCCGTCCGGGAAAATCGCGAGCAGTCGCGTTTCGTGCTGAACGGCAGCACCAGGCCCGTACGCAGCGCCCGCCCGGCGCGAGCCAGCAGCTTCTTCTGGCGGCTGGTTGGCGAGAACGACGCATGATGTCCGAGGTTGGCGAAGCCGCACGCCCACCCCCAGGCTGCGCACGACCGCGCCCGCAAAGCGGCCTCAGCGCGTAGACCGTATCCGCCCTGCCCACGTCTGCGTGACCGCGTCCGAGCGCGCGGCGTTCACCGCCTCCGTCGTTCGCCTGCTCGCGATAGGCCTCCTCGAGCGCCGCGATGCAGTCCGGCGTCGTCAGCAGCTCTTCGGCGTCTTCGTTGGAAAGTATCAGCATGAAGGACGTCCGGTTCCGGTCGTCGCCAGCAGGGCAGCTGCTACCCGAGCGGAGGCACCCGGCTGCGCTTCTGCGGGTCGGTCCGGCCCGGAAATGCTCGAGCCGCCGTGTCCGGGTCTGCACCAGAGCCGGCGAGTCCTGTGCTGCACGACGACCAAACGCGCGGGCAGCAGCTCACGAAGCCTGAGCGCAGAACTGTTTCCCGATGCGTTCGACGGACGTTGGCGTCGGGACCGCGGGTTGCCGGCCCAGGCGCCGGCACGCGTCCACGTCCGGGAAGGGCGGCCTGGCGCTGCGGCGTGGCGACGTGCGCGCTGAAGCTGCGGATGGGGCTCACATGGCTTCCGCAATCTTATCACGCAAGTGCCCGCCTGGCTGCGCAGCGTTTTCAGGAGCGCGAGATCCTCCGGCGCGAAGCGCAGCTTCGCGGACGTCCATCGCGTCGGCGTAGATCCAGCGCCACCACCTTGCCGTTGACGCTGATCGGGAACAGCTGAAAGCCGCGCGCGTTGAAGCGCCTTGCGGTGCCCACGCCAGGAACGTGCGTCTTGATCGACGGCGCGTCGATGTCCTCGACCAGGATGTCGGCGGCGTGGCCGACACACCGCGTAGAACACGTCAGGGCTCTTCTCGATGGCGATCGACGCAGCCGCGGGCGACGAGCTTTTCCGTGCCTTCGCCGATGCCGGCAGCGGCTTCTCATGACGGCATCGCGCGGGTCGCGCGCAGCAGCAGCAGCGTGCTGGAAGCCCATGCGCGCGGTATGCGTCTCAGGATGATGCGCAGCACGTCGTTCAGGTTGTATTCGCCGGAGAGCGTCTGCGTGATGTCCTGCACGCCGGCAGTCAGCACGGCGTGGCGATTCACCGCCTCGCCGGCGGCGGACCGGCTTCGGCCGCCTCCACCGGGCACGCCGGCTTCGATCACCGTCTGCTCGATGACCGGCGCCGGCAAGCGTCGCGTCCAGATCGGACGGCGGCCGTCGGCGCGGCACGGCCTCGCTGCGCGCCGCTCGGCTGCAGCGCCTGCAGCGATCCCAGCAGCGGGCCGGAAAGCGGCGGCAGGTTGAGGCGCGCAGACTCCTTCACGAACTTCTCCGCCGCACCCTGCCGCGAGGCTGGTGCAGCTGCTCGGCGCTGACGCCCAGAGAGCGCCCTCGTAGCGCGCAGCCAGCGACGGCGAGCGTTTGCCGGCAGGTCGCTGCGGCGCGGCGCTCAAGCCGCGGCGCTCAGCTCGGTCGCAAAGGCGGCGAGCGCAGCCGCTGCCGCTCCGCGACTTCCGCCGCGGGGCGCGTCGGACGGCGGCTCGGCGACCGGCGGCTTCATGTTATCGACGATGCAATCGGGGAAATTCAGTAGCGCGCGACCGCGATGCCCAGCTCGGCGTAGGTCACGCCCAGCACCTCGGCTCGCAGGCGGCGGATTCGGCCTGCGCCGCGCGCCTCGACGCGGAGCCGGACCTCGGCGGCCTCCTCGGGCAGGTAGAACACCGCCAGCATGCGTCCCAGGCCGTGGAACATGGCGCACACGGCGGCTTCCTCGACGTTGCGCACGCCCGCCACGACGGCGGCCACCTCGCGCGCCACGATGCCGCTGAAATACGCCAGCCACGATCTCCCGCGCAGCGCCGGTCGCTGCGCCTTGTTGCCGAGATGCTCGAGCAGCATCAGGGACAGCGCGGCGCCGCGCACGCCGTCGTAGCCGAGGATGGCGACGGCGCGCGCAGACCGATGCTGACGGTGCCGCCGCAGCGCGCGTAGGCGGGGCTGTTGACGAGCTTGATCAGCTTGCTGCGTGAGCGCCGGGTCGCGCAGTATGCCGTTGCACAGCACGCTCGCCGGCTCGCTGTCCGGATTCCACCGTCTTGTTGATGGTCCTGATCGTTTCCGACAGCGCCGGGAAATCGCTCTTGTAGCGCATGCGGCGCAGCGGGAACTCGACGTGCCGGCCTTTCCCTCCGGGGCGTCGAGCAATCTCGATCGAGCTCCGGATCGAGAAAGCGCGGAGAGGGCCTGCGCCATCGCGGCCGCGTCGGCGTAGCGCTCGCTGCGGTCCTTGGCGAGCGGCGCAGCACGATCTGATCGAGGCGCGAGGTCCACTTCCGGGTTGCGCGCGGACGGCGGCGGCGGCGCGCTTTGTGCACGATGTCGTGCATGAGTTGGGCGAGCGCCACGCTCTCGAACATGTGGCCGCCGGTCGGCATCTCGTAGAGCATGACTCCGACGGCGTGAACATCGAGCCTCGGGCATGATGACGGAATGGCCCCGCTCTCGAAACAGGATGACGGCTCGGATGGCTGCCAGAGAAGCATGTGCACATAGCGATCGTCGAAAGACGATCAACCCAATCCCGCAAGTCCCACCATGAAGCCGTTGGTGATGATGATGTGGGCCACCTTGAAGGCAAGGTGCGAGAGACTTGGCGGCTACTGCTTTTCTCGCACAGCCCGCTATCGGCCATGATACGATCGAGGGCGCGTGCTGGCAGCGCCAAAGCGCTTTCTGCACTTCTCGGCGGTCATGGGGGTCCATGGCTCGACCCCTTCCGCGATCGCCGTGGCCACGGTGCAGAGCGCCTGGCCTTACTGCCGGCCCAGCTTTGTTGTGGAAATGCTGCCCCGCAGTAGAATAAAGCGACCACCAGTCAGGCCCGACTTTGCGAACGCGAGCCAGAGACGTTGACAAGATCGGCTACTACTTGCGGCGATGGTGGTGTTGGATTTGCCGTCCGCATCATGCCGTTTTGGAGCCGTCGGGGCCATCCGGCGGCTCTTTCGTTCTGCATTTACCGCAGTCCCGAATCATTGACGCGATTCTCCGCGTTGGTTGCTGTTCATGGTTTGAGAATGCCGGTCATCGCCGGCGGCTGCCTAATTCACGCGGCGTCCGCGACGCCTGGCGTCTTGGTTTTTGATGTAGGCTTCAGGCGCACTGCGCCGGATGCCGACTCGGCGCTCGAACACGCGCGCACGACCGCAAGCTTGCGCGCATCAGTCAGAAATCTGCGCCACGGTCGCAGATGCACGCCAGTGAGCAGCGGTATCCACACGCAGGCTGACGATGGGATCGGAAGGGGCGGCGTTGGGATTGAGCACAGGGACGCTCCACAAAGGCAACTCTGTCCCCGAGGTCACGGCCTAACGAGGTCCCTTAGAGATTCGCTTGATGCAAAGCGCATAAGGTTGCGTAAAGATTGCAAAATCGCTGCTTCTCCAGTCTGCAGATCGGTCCCCGCACTGGCGTTCCCGCTGGCCCGGATTGTGCCGGAACGAAGCGTCATGCTCAGATTGATTTGATTGATAGATCAGGGCCGCCTGCACACCATTATTGCTACCTGGGCGACCATGGCGCAGCGGCTGCGAGCGGCAGGGGCCCCCTGCCGCCGCGGTGACAGGTCCAGCTTGCAGCAGCGCGCGAGCGATCGAGCTTGGTCAAGGTTTTCCTCCTGTTGCGTTCGGACGGACTCGGGTCCTGCCCGCTCTTGGCAGTGGCTTGTGCGTCATTCTACGCGTCTGCTGCGGGGCTGGCACCGCACAGATCCAGCTCGCCTTGGGCACGATCCCACCCGGCTGGCGGCGTCAGGGCGCCGTGCGCTCCATGCCCTTGGCCTTGATCAGCGGCGTCGTTTCCGGCGCCATCAGCAGCCAGATCAGGGCTTTGGCCCCTTCCGCCTCCTTCGCGGTGGAAGCCACGCCGCCGTGTACACCGTGTAGTGCTGCAGATCGGGCGGCAGCTGCCCGGCCAGTTCCACGCACCGGCAACGCCGACGATGTTGGCGATCGTGATCACGGCGATGTCGATCTCGCCCTTGGCGACCACGGCTCGACCACGGCGGCGCCTGGCGGTCAGGCCTGAGCTTAGGCTTCATCTCGGCGCCGATCAGAGCTGGTCGGAACAGGCCGGTGAGATACTTCCGCTTGCGCCTTCGCCGAGACGAGACCAGAACTGACGGCGAGCATGGTGCGCTTGAAGGCCTCGGCCGAGCCGACGTCGGGCTTGGCGGTGCCGGCGCGCACCGCCACGCCGAGTGCCGAGCGGGCGACGATCGGTGCGCGTGTCGGCGGCGATCTCGCCCTGCGATGTAGGGTCGTCGATGGAGGCCGGCACCAGCAGGGCGGCGTCGAACGTCTCGCCGGCATCGATCTGGCGCTTGAGGACGGCAGGGTGGCGTACTTGATGTCGAGTTTGGCGGCCGCTGGTGCGACTCCGAATTGCGGGCCAAGCTCGTCCAGCATCAGCTTCAAAGACGGTGGGCTGACGACCGCAATCTCGGCGGCCCGCGCGGTTGCACCTTGAGCGAACATCATCATGGCCCCCCAACGCCGCCGCAGCGGCAGCCTGACCGGTGCGCATCTTTTGTCCTCCCCGTGATGGCGCCCGTGACGTTCTGGTTGAGTGTGTCGGCCACGGGTCGTTTCCTCCGGGCGATGACACCACCAAGCCCCGGCGGCAATCAGCGCCTGACGCCGCCGCAGCCGAACTCAGTTCAAGGCGCGCGGCTGCCCAGTCGGCGGAAGGCAGCAAAACGCATGCCGAGGTAGGAAAAAACCATGGCGATGGCGGACGAGATGAACAGCGCGACCAGCGGCTCGATAGCGGGCCACAGCAGCACGATCAGGACGAAAATCCCGTAGTTGAGGGCTGCCACCGTCCATTGCACGGCCGCGTAGCGCAGGAACTCGGCGATGCTGGGCGGCGTGGTGAGGCGAAACGTGAAGCGGCGGTGCGCCAGCCAGCCCACGGTCATGGCCACCGAGATCGCGAACAGACGAGCGAGGATCGGATGCCCCGGCAAAACCAGCCGTCAGCAGCTTGAGGATGATCGCGTCGATCAGGAACGCAAGGCTGCCCGAGAGCAGGAACGCCAGCCGTGCCGCACCGGATGCTGCCGCCGGGCGCGTGGATGCTCCAATCGCTGCTCATGGCGGGCCTTGCGCTTGGCCTTGCACTGGTGTCGTGTCGGGCCTGGCCTGCGACCAGTCCACCGGCGGTCGTCGGCGCTGCGCGCTGGCCGCCAGATGCGATCAGGGAAGGGTGGTGTCGCGCATCAGCGCGTCATACTCCATGCGCCGGCGCTCGACCACCGGATCGATGGCCCCGAGCTCGCCGTCGACATGGCCTGGGTGGCACATCACGATGTGTGGCGCGGACCGGAGCTCGGTGAGCGCCCGCGCCAGCTCGCTGGCGTAGGGCTCCTGACATCGAACGCCGAGAAGCCGGAGAAGCCCGCGTTCGTCGGCAGTCCGAGCCCGTGCGCCGCAGGCGCAAGCCCAGCGTCAGAGCGGCGACGCCGGGGCCTTGAGCTGCAGCGTGCCGCGCGGCGATCGCCTGCCACCGGTCAGGAGGGTCGCGGATCAGCGGCGGCAGACGGGGATAGCGCCGCGCCGCGACGTCCAGCAGCGGCCGGCGCACCCCGGACAGGACGTGCACATGCTCGTGCCCGTCGATGTGGTCGGGCGGGAAGCCCAGGCCCGTCTCGAAAGGCGTCGAGCTGGCGCTCGATCTCGCCGCCGATCTCGCCCGGATCGAGCAATCCGAGCAGCGCCTGTGCCATGAACGCGTTGCGCCTGGGAAGGTGCCGCCCGCCGCGAGCCGGGGCATGCGCCCGAGCAGGCCGCCGAGGGTGAGGTTGAGGTGGGAGTCCGATGGAAAGGCGGCCGCGGTGTACGGCAAGGCGTGGCGCGGTGGCCGGCCAATGCCGCGTGGTTGCCAGCACGCTGGTTGCCGACAAGCCTCCGGGCGGCGGCCAGCTCGCCGACCGCGCGCGACACCCCCTCGGTCAAGGCGTAGTCGTCCGCGCAGAGGATGATCATCCGGCCTCACCCAGGGTGGCGCGCGGCGGCCCTGCCGGTGTCGGCTTCAGCCGGTGAATGCTCAGCCCCAGCTCCTCGGCGACCAGGAACAGCGGGCGGCCCTTCACCTCCTCGTACATGCGCCCCAGATACTCGCCGATGACGCCGAGCGAGAGCGAGCTGCACGCCGGCGAAGAACATCACCGAGATGATCAGGCGTCGGGAAGCCCGGCACGTCGGTTCCGAACAGCAGCGTCTTGATCAGGAACGACCATGCGCGTAGCAGAACGCGAACAGCGAGATCACCAGCCCGAGGTAGGACCACACGCGCAGCGGGATGGTCGTGAACGAGGCGATGCCGTCGAGCGCGAAGCGCAGCAGCTGGCGCGGCCGCCAGCGCGAGCCGCCGCCGTCCGCGCGCGGGGGCACCTTGAACGGCACGCCGATCGAGCGGAAGCCCATCCATGCGAACAGGCCCTTGTTGAACCTGACGCGCTCGCGCATGCGGTTCATGGCATCGACCGCCTTGCGGTCGAGCAGGCGAAAGTCGCCGGCGCCCTCGGGCAGCGCTGGTGCCGCTCAGCTTCTGGAACGGCGACATAGAAGGCGCGCGCGGCCAGGCGGTGCAGGAAGCTGTCGGCGTCGCGGTCGATGCCGCTGCCCGTAGACGATGTCGAAGCCCGCGCGCCAGCGCTCGACGAAATCGCGCGATCAGCTCGGGCGGATGCTGCAGGTCGGCGTCCATCAGCACGGCCGCATCGCCGCTCGCATAGCGTCGAGGCCGCGCCGCGATGGCGATCTCCTTGCCGAAGTTGCGGCTGAGCGAGATCGCCTTGAGCGCGGCGGTCCTGGGCGTGCAGGGCCTTGAGCTTGGCGAGCGTGCCGTCCGTGGAGCCGTCGTCGACGAAGACCACCTCCCAATCGAGGCCGAGGCTCTCCAGCACCGGCCGCAGCCGGGCGACCAGCGGCTCGAGCCCGCGCTCCTCGTTGAGCATCGGGCACGACCACGCGAGAGCTGCGCCGGCGCGGCTCGCCCTGCGGCGCTCTGGTCTCGCAGCGACATGTGGCTCGGGGCATCGACAACGCTGAGCGGACCTCGCGGGCAAGGCGAACTGGCCTGCGGTGCCGTCCTGCCGCCGCGCGCCACGCGGCAAGCGGCACTGCGGGCTACGCAGATCGGCGGATGCCCGCCGCTGCCGCGCTCCCGCCTCAGCGGGCGGCCATCACGCCTGAGTCGATCAGGCGCCGGTGGAAGGCGAGGATCTCCTCGCGCTGCTTGCAGGCTGTAGTAGCGCCCTTGCAGCGGTCATCAGGCGTTTGCGCTCGCGATGGGAGTCCGAGAGCGGCAGGCCGGCCAGGTCCAGGCATGACGGTGCCGAGATAGGCGCACATCCAGCGGTCTCGAACTGGCGGCAGGCGCCGGCACGCGATAGTTGATGCCGCGCGCGGCGTAGTAGGTGACGAAGCCGATCGAGTCCGGACTGCAGCGCCACGTCCTCGGCCTCCGTGTCGTTGTCGAAGCCGAGCAGCGTGCGCGTGGCCATCGGATGATGGTCGCCGTAGTGCACGATCAGGAACCGCTCGCCGCGGGAAGCGGCGCTGCAGGTCGCGCATCAGGAAATCGAAGTCGATCTTGGCCATCGAGACGCGGCGCAGGTACTCGTGCATCTCCGGGTTCGGTGCCCGGCGCGCCGCCGGGCACGTCGACCTCCGGCTCGATACTTGAAGTCGTAGGGCCAGTGCGCCGACATGGTCTGGATGAACGTGAAGCAGCGGCTTGCGCGACGACTTGAAGTGCCGCTCCATCTCGGCCATGCGCGTTGCCGTAGTAGAAGCGGTCGCGCTCCTGGGCGGTCTTGGCGCCCTGCGAGCTGCATGTCGAAGATCTCCTTGAGCCCGATCGAGGTGTAGAACCGGTCGTTGGACACGAAGTTGCGCATCATCGGGTAGAACACGACGTTGCGGTAGCCGCAGCGCTCCGAGCGCCTGCGGCAGCGTGTCCTTCAGCTTGTTCTGCGTGAAGGTCTGCACGAACTGGCGCATGCCGCCGAAGGCGTGCGTCGACACGCCGGCCAGCAGCGAGAACTCGGTCAGCCAGGAGGCGCCGCCATAGGTCTCGACCCGCAGCCTGATGGAGCTGATCGTCGTCGGAGCGAAAGAACGGGTCGACCGAGTGGTCGTAGCGCAGCGTCGGAAACAGCGACGGCTGCACCACCGATTCCTCGATGGATCAGGATGATGTGCGGCGGCTTGGCGCCGGCGTCGCAGGCGCGCCGGAATGGTGAAGCGCGTTGCCCGCCAGCGCGCGCGCGGCGCCGCCTCCAGCAGCGCTCCGCGCCACAGCGCCTCGATGCGTCTCGCCCCAGGACGCATAGAACGGACGAGACGTAGAGGTTCTCGTAGTAGAACTGCATGTGGCGCCGCTCGCCCTTGGCGTGGGCGCCGTACCAGGCAAGCGATGCGCAGAGCGGCAGGGCCAGCGCCGCCCAGCGGCGCGGCACGCGCGTGCCGTCGGCGCGGTAGGCGAGCCAGGCCGCGAGCCGTTGCGGCCAGCAGTGCGCCGACAAGCGCCAGCAGGTAGCGGCGCTGGTCGCTCCACAGATAGCTGACCGTCGACCAGGAGCTCAGATAGAAGAAGATGTCGTAGGCGTGCACGACCATGTTCATGATCGCGCGCTTGACCGAGGCGGCCGCCACGATCACGCGCGATCGAGCGAGGCGCATCAGCGCGGTCGCAAACAGCACCCGGCGCGTCAGCAGGACCAGCGCAACGCGATCAGCGCCAGGGTCACGGCCGGCGGTGAAAAGAATGTTGGGGAACGTGCCTTCGTCGACGCCAGAAATGCCGCATCAGGACCGCAGCCGATCAGCGCGGCAACGGCCCAGAGCCGTCGCCGGACGCAGGCTCGATGCGCCGCAACAGCCGCGCTGCGATCAGGAGCGCAGCCGCGCAAGTCCTGAGGCGCTTCCTGCGGAAGACCCAACAGTTTGATCCGTCATGGATCGACCGTTCGGGACACGTCACAAAAGCTTCACAGATCGAGCACGCCGGCGATGAACCGACAATGAAGGAAGTGTCGCCAGGGCAACAGGCGACCGGCGGCGATGTCCCAGGCCGCACGCAAGGCGCCGTCAGGCAGCGCACAAATTCGTCGTAATGCCTGATTGTTATGGCAGAACGAAGTTGGGACGCAGACGCTCGCCAATCGCCGTGCCGGCACGGCCGCTGGAACCGGAAGCATACAGGCTGCGTTCATGTTCGGGCGGTTATCGATGTAGAACCTCGGCCGTCGATGTCCGCAAGGGACGCGATCTGGAGCAATGGGGTTTCTCTGCAACGCCGTCACGCCGGGCTGCGGGGGCATCGACCGGGCGTCGGCGATGCGGTGACAACGACGAGCATCCCTGGGGAGGGAAGCCGAAATCTCTGAAACAACTTGTGACGCGGCGTCGCTGGCGCGTCGCCTTTACAAGACCCAAATTGTTGCCACATATCGCGCCGGCACGCCGTTTGGAGAGTTCGATGAAATCGAATGCGGTGAAATCCTTCGAGCTGGAGATTGGATTGGACAGCTCAGACCATCCTTCCAATCGAGTTCCGAGGTCGGGAGCTGCAACTCGAAGCGCGGGCCTACCAGGGAGCCGATCCCAACTTCCAGGCACTGGTGCTCGGTGCATCGCGACAAAGCTGGCAGAGCAATGAGGTCCCGGTCGTGCGCGTCCACAGCGGTTGCGTCACCGGCGACATCTTCCACTCGCTGCGCTGCGACTGCTACCCGCAGCTGCAGGCGCGCCATGGACCGCATCACCACCAGCCCGGTCGGCGTCCTGATCTACCTGCCCTTCCAGGAAGGACGCGGCATCGGCCTCGTCAACAAGATCCGGGCCTACGCCCTGCAGGACCAGGGCTACGACACGGTGGACGCCAACGTCGCCATCGGCGCCCCGATCGAGGCGCGCGACTACGACCTCGCCGCCCACATCCTGTTCGATCTCGGCTACCCCGAGATCAAGCTGCTGACCAACAATCCGGCCAAGGTCGAAGCCTTGCGCGAGGAGGGCGTCGACGTCATCGAGCAGCTGCCGCTGATCGTCAAGCCCTCCGCCCTACAACAAGCGCTACCTGGCGACCAAGAAGGAGCGCATGGCGCACAAGCTGTAGGCCGCGCTGCATCAAGCGACGATTGCAAAGGCAGCGGTCGCGTACCGCTGCCTTTCTGTTGTCGCCGGATGCGGGAAGCGGGCGCCCGTTGCCACTGCCTTGCCTAGGCAGCGACGAGCAGCGAGCCTGCGCGAGCGAGCGCCGATGTACAAACCCTTCGATCTGACCGGCAAGGTGGCCCTGGTGACGGGCGGCAACAGCGGCATCGGCCTCGGCATGGCGCGCGCGATGGCCGAGGCCGGCGCCGACGTGGCGATCTGGGGCACCAACGCCGACCAAGAACGCCGCCGCCAAGGCCGAGCTGGCCGAGACCGGCCGCAAGGTCCTGGCGCTCGAATGCGACGTCTCCGACGAGGCAGGCGGTCGAGGCGGCGCTTCGCCGAGACGCTCGAGCGTGCTGGGCCGCGTCGACGGCTGCTTTGCCAACGCCGGCGTGAGCGGGCGCGGCGGCGGCACCTCGTTCGTCGAGATGAGCAGCGAGGAGTGGCGGCGCGTGCTCAAGGTCAATCTCGACGGCGCCTTCTTCACGCTTCGCGCCGCCGCGCGCCACATGGTGCGAGCGCGGCGGCGGCGGCGCGCTGGTCGGCACGGCCTCGCTGGCGGCCATCGAGGGCGCCGCCCGCAGCGAGCACTACGCCGCCACCAAGGGCGGCGCTGATCTCGATGATCCGCGCGCTGGCGGTGGAGTTCGCGCGCCACGGCGTGCGCGCCAACGCCATCCTGCCCGGCTGGATCGAGACCGACATGACCGCCAACGCCATCGGCAACGAGAAGTTCGCCGGGAACGTGCTGCCGCGCATCCCCATGCGCCGCTGGGGCACTGGCGACGACTTCGGCGGCATCGCCGTCTACCTGATGAGCTCGGCTTCCGCCTATCACACCGGCGACACCTTCCTCATCGACGGCGGCTACGCCCTGTTCTGAATGCGAGCCGCTTGGGGCTCCAGTCAAAGGTGGCAGAAACAGCGATAAGCAGCGCATCCGGCCAGCGCGCCGTGAGATAGCGGTAAGATCCGGAGTTGCCCCGCGCTTTCAGCCGCTGGTGCGCGCTCATCTTCAGATCCGGCACCAAGGTGATGCGCCGGCTCTTCACAGTTGAGTTCGCCGTGGTCGTGCGTGCGCCACCGGCCTGAAGCCCATGACCCGCGGTGTGAAAGCCGACCGGGCTGTGCGCGGTCGTCCTCGAACACGTCCGTGATGACGTGCGGTGTAGCCGCAGCCGACGATCTCGCTCGGTGGCGGCGCGCATCAGCGCGGCTGCCAGCATCACGTTGCCACGGTGCTCGGCCACCACCGCGAAACGACCGACCTCGGCGATGCGGTGCCGCTGCAGCGAAGCTCTCGCACGTCGATGCGGGCGTCGATGAGCGTCGAGGTCGTACTGGCGTACTGGAGGGCGGCGGATCGTAGAGCGCGCGCAGCACCCCGACACGGTCGCCCCGCCGAGGCGGCGATGAACCAGCCGACATCGGCCCGGTCGAGGTCCGCCACGGGAACTGGTGCTCCGGATCGCGCCCATAGCCCTTTTCCCTGCTGGTAGGTCGCCCCGCAACACCTCGGGCGCGGCGCGTGCGCCCGACCGCGTCCGTGATACGCGACTCAGCTCGGCTGTCATCGATCATGGTTGGCCTCCTTTGCCTGGCTCCAGTCCACGCTTTGCCCGACTGTCCGTGCGATTGCTGTCATGATGTCGGCGTGCCAGTCGCTCACCGCGGCGAGCGGCGCCTCTCCGCGCGATCGGGGGCGGGACGAGAGGGGCGCCGATGTGCAGCTCCATGGCCGCAAGCTGTCCGAGAGCGGACGCCCCATCGAGCCGCCGGGAAGCGGATGCCCATGGGCACCACCGGTACGCCGGTCTCGAGCGACAGCCGCGCCGCCCCGCGCCGCCCACGCAGCAGCCGGCCGGGGTCGCGGTTGACCTGCCCCTCGGGGAAGATGCCGATCAGAGCGGCCCGCGCGTCAGGTGGCTCCAGGCTCGCTCCAGCGGCGTGTGGGGCTGCCCGTGGAGCGGCTTCGGGGCGTTGAGGAAACGTGGCTTGGCCGGCTTGCGCAGCACCGTGACCACCTGCGAGCGGCTGTAGATGAAGCCGACGCCCGGGATCAGAGCGGAGTTCCAGTCGGCCAGAAAGTGCGGCAGCCGCCCGCCGCGGGTGAGGAACAGCAGCGCCGGCACCAGCAGCGACTCGCGCGCGTGTCGAGTGGTTCACGGCCAGGATGAAGGGATCGTTCGCCGGGGCAGATGTGGGTGCAGACCGTTGCACGGCGACGATCTGGCGGCATACGAGCAGCGCCAGCGCGGCAGCAGCAGGCGGTCGCCGAGCCGAGATGGGAAGCAGCGCGCAGCCAGGCAGCTGTGTCAGCGCTGGGGCACGCCAGGGAAGCGTGTTTGACCCGAGGCCAGAGGCTGGGTGACGTCGGCGGCGGGCATGGATGCGGGGCTCTCGGAAGAGCTTGAGTGGCCACTCGCGCGCGACTCACTTCGCTAACCTCGGCTTTGCCCTGCATACGCTGCAGCTGATGATGCTGAATTGACAATCCGATGAAGTGCCACGGAGAGCAGACCTGTGGCCTGTACACCCGGGCGTCAGGGGCCGTTGCCGGCTCCACCTCCTGGGCCTCCTCGCCCGGCACGGTGCAAGACCGCCCTCCGCCACCAGATGCGCGAATACGCCCTGTTGCGCGACCAGCTCGCGGAAGGTGCCGCGCTCGACGATGCGGCCGCCGTCCAGCACCAGGATGTGATCGGCGTTGGCGACCGTGGAGAGGCGGTGCGCGATGATGAAGGTGGTGCGGCCCTGCGCAGCCGGTCAAGCGCCCGCTTGATGCGCGCTTCCGTCTCCACATCGAGCGCGCTGGTGGCCTCGTCGAGGATCAGGATCGGCGCATTCTTCGAGGATGGCGCGGGCGATGGCGATGCGCTGGCGCTCGCCGCCCGACAGCGAGGCGCCGCGCTCGCCGATGACGAACTGGTAGGTGCCGGGCTTCTTGGCGATGAAATCGTGCGCCTCGGCCAGCCGCGCGGCCTCCTCGACCTCGGCGTCGGTGGCCTCGGGCCGGCCGACGCGGATGTTCTCGGCGATCGAGCGGTTGAACAGGCCGGCGTCCTGGAACACCACCGCCATGTTGTGGCGCAGCGAGTCGAGCGTCACGTCGCTGATGTCGTGCGCCGTCGACGGTGATGCGGCCTGCGTCGGGCGAGCGCAGGCGCTGCAGCAGGGCGAGCGTGGTGGTCTTGCCGGCGCCGGTCGGGCCGACCAGCGCCACGGTCTTGCCGGCGTGCGCCTCGAAGCTGATGTCGAACACGCCCTGGTCGCTGTTCTTGAAGCGGAAGGTCACGTCCTCGTAGCGCACGTTGCCGGCCACGTTGTCGAGCGGCTTGGCGTCCGGCTTCTCGCGCACGCCTTCGGTGGCGTCGAGCAGGTCGAAGAAGCTGCGCAAGGTCGGCGCGTACTGGAAGATGCGCACGGCGAAGCCCGACAGCAGGTCGAGCTTGCCGATCATGCAGGCGCGGCGAAGCCGACGAAGGCCACGATCTCGCCGACGCGTGATCTGCCGCTGCGCCGACCAGCACGGCGCCCACGGCATAGATGGCGACGACGGCGACGGTCGCGGCGATGCGCGTCAGCACGGTGAGCAGACCCCACCAGGTCAGCACCGGGATATTGCGCGGCCAGCAGCTCGCCCATGATCGAGCGCATGGCCTGCATCTCGGAGGCGAAGCGCGCGTAGCTCTGCACCACCGTGACGTTGCCGAGCACGTCGCCGACGCGGCCGTAGACGTTGTTGTGGTACTGCTCGACGGCCGCCTGGCCGGTGCTGGTCTCTGCGCGCCACCAGCACGTTGGCGAGCACGTAGACGACGGCGAGCGCCGCCAGGATCAGCGCCATCGTCGGGTTCATGTAGATGGCGGTCGGCACCAGCACGAGGATGCCGATCAAGGCGACGAACTGCTCGCGCAGGAACGACAGCCAGTTCCAGAACAGCGCGTCGGTGCCGGCCAGGATGGTGCGCACCACCGCGCCCGACCCCTTCTCGGCGTGGTAGCTGATCGGCAGGATGATGGCGTGCTCGAAGGCCTGGCCCGAGCGCGGCGAGGCGGCGCCGGTGCGCCAGCCGGTCGGCCATCACCGCCACGACGACGCCGGCAAGGATGCCGACGAGGCCGACCAGGGCCCACAGGCCGATGATGGGAAGAGCGCCCTGCCCGAGCGCGAGCGCATCCACGACGCGGGCGAGCAGCACCTGCTCGGCGATCGGCACGATGCCGAGCGCGATGCCCGACAGCACCACCCAGACGGTCTGGCGCGCGCTCGGCGACGAGCATCGACAGGCGCGCGCTTGTAGACGTCCCAGATCGACATGCGACTTTCAGCCTGTCCGCTTGCTGTAAATCTTGAGCGACTTGTAGTCGGGGCGGGGGCGAACGGCCTCGTCTCCGACCAGCGTGCCGCGCCACGCCTTCCGCCTTGTCGTACGCGAACGAGCCCGTGTAGAAAGAATCTCCCCGCCGGGCTTCACCTTGTCGGCCAGCACGCAGGGTCATTTCAAGGTCGGTGAGCGCGCCGTAGCTGTCGTTGTCGGGCGTGCGGTATTCGCCCAGGTGGAACAGCGTGACGTAGTCGAACTGGCGGCAGCAGCCGCGCGTCGAGCTGGTAGATGTCGCCGAAGTAGGCCTTGTAGGTGTGGCCGAGCCGCGGGGTTCTTGATCAGCAGCTCCACGTAGGCGTCGTACTCCTGCGGCGAGGCGGTGATGCCGAGCACGGCGTTGTTGGCGCCGCTTGCGCGCTGTCTTCAGGCCGACGATGTGGTGGTTGCCGGTGCCGAAGTGGAAGATGGCGGCGTCCTCGACCTTTCGCTCTTCCAGGTAGTCGCAGGAAATGCAGATCGCAGGGGCACTGCGCCTCGTCGAGGCTCCAGGTCGCGTTCCAGTAGTTCAGCTTGTTCATCGTCGTTCCTTCAGGTCCTCCCACGAGTTGTCTCGGATTACGTTGCTGCGGCCAGCGCCGGCGCGCCAGCCGGCACCAGCACCGCGCCTTCGGCACCGCGCTCCAGCGCGAACTGGCGCTCGTGGCGTCCGTCGCGGCGCCGGTCCGCTGGCCGAGGCTGATGATGGTGGCGTGCGGCAGGTCGCTCTTGAGGCGCAAGAGAAGGTTGCCCTGCACTGGCTCCTCGAGCGCGGAGAGCGCATCGTCGAGGATCACGACCTGGGGCTTGTGGACCAGCAGGCGGGCGATGGCGATGCGCTGGCGCTCGCCGTTGGACAGCACCTGGTCCCAGCGCGCCACTTCGTCCAGGCGCGGCGCGAGTGCGCCGAGCCCGACCCGCTCCAGCGCCGCGGTCGAGCTCGCCGTCGCCGACCGCGAGGTCGGGCTCGGGATACAGCAGCGCGCCCTTGAGCGAGCCCGAGCGGCAGGTAGCTCTTCTGCGGCAGCGACCATCACGCAGCGCGCGCCGGGCAGGGTCGAGGCTGCCGCTGCGCGCACGGCCACAGGCCCGCGAGCACGCGCACCAGCACCGACTTGCCGGTGCTCGATTCGCCGCTGATGTGCACGGTCTCGCCGGGCCCGACCGCCAGGCTGGCGTTGGAGATCGAGCGGACCGGCCGCTGCCGTCGGCGACGGCGATGTCGTCGAGCGCGACGGCGGCCGGCGCTTGCGCCTGGGGTGGTCGCGGCGCGCCTGCGTCGAGAATCGCGCTGTCGATCGCGTCGCAGGCAGTGACGATGTCCATCACGCGGCGCGCCGAGGCGTACCACTCGGCGACGCGGTTGTAGTTGTCGACCACCCACGAGATGGCGATCTGCACCTGCACGAAGGCGGCGGCGAGCTGCGTGACCTGGCCCAGCGTCAGGTCGCCGGACGAGGTACTTGGGGGCGGCGAACAGCAGCGGCACGATCTGGAACTGGATCATCGGCCCCGAGGCGTTGGTGATCCAGGTGAGCCGCCCGTGCCGCCACACGATCGCCATCCAGCGCGCCACCACCGTTTCGTAGAAGCGGCCGAGGATCGCCTGCTCGTAGCGGGCGCCGTTCATCAAGCGCGACGCTTTCGGCGTTGTCGCGGATGCGCATCATGGCGAAGCGGAAATAGCCCTCGGCCTCGTTCTTGCGGCCGACATAGCCGACCAGCGGCGCGCCGACCCACAGCATCAGGCCCGAGGCGATCGACGCCGTAGGCCAGCGCCGCCCACACCATGTAGGCGGGGATGGTGACGCTGCCCCACGTGCCGACGTCGAGCGAGATGGCGCCGCCGACCGTCCACAGCACGCTGATGAAGGCGGCGGCGCTGCCCACGCGCCAGCGCGAGGCCGATGCCGAGATCGACCAGCGGCTCGGTGGCCCAGCGCGTGTCGTCGGAGATGCGGTACTCGGGGTTGGGCGGCTCCTTGCCGGTGACGTTGAGGTGATAGAAGCGCTGGTTGGCGAGCCAGCGGGCGACCAGGCGCTCGGACGATCCAGGCGCGCCAGCGCACCTGCAGCGTCTCGCGCGTGAGCACGGTGCCGACGCCGACGGCCGCCATCGCACACGATGATGAGCGCAAACACGAGAACGGCCTGCGTGACCGCCTCCACGTTCTTGGCTTCCAGGCTGTCGAAGAACCAGCGGTTCCAGAGGTTGAGCGCGCTACCGTGGCGAGCACGTGACAGGACGAGGCAGGCGGCGAGCCCCACGGTCAGCGCCCAGGCGCCGCGCGCGGCGTCTGTGCCCCGCCAGTAGCCGCCCGCGAAACCGGCCGAAGGCCGCCGACCACGCGCGGGTCCAGCTTGAAGCCCGGCGCATCCGGGGCTTGGAAGTGCTCAGCACTCATGGTCGGCACTCACAGGGTCGATCGCTGACTTGGCAGGTTGGACAACGGCAGTTCATTCAGGCGCCGCACGGTCCTCGGCCTGCTCAATGTCACGGTGCGGGCTGAAGGAGGCATGAACGGTCAGCATGGCATGCCTCGATGGGCGCGGGCGAGCGGTGATCTGCCGCCAGGCGCCGGCGATGGGACGGAACACGAAGCGTACGGCGTGCCGGCCCGGGGGCACGGCGACCGCGCCGGAACAGAACGTTGGCGCGCAGGATTTCCGCCGGCATGTCCGTCGACTTCCGCGAACCACCAGGGATGCCAGAGGTCGTTCAGCACCACCCAGCCGCCGTCGGGGCTGTCGGCCTCAGGACCACCTCGCGTGTTGCGATAGCTGACGATCCGTGCCCGGCCGGGCGCGCGCGAGGCATCCGCCAGCGGGCGCGGCTTCCAGCAGGACGGTGGTGCGCAGGTCCGCGTCCGGCCATATGCCGTCGTGCGAGCATCTGCGGGAAAGTCGGCGCCCTTGGCGGCTCGATGGCAAACAGCACGCGGTCGAACGGCGGCGGGGTTCTCGTAGATGTAGCCGTCGCCGGTGCGGGCGACGAGCGGCAGGATCGCCCTGCCTTCAGGGTGCGGTCCATGGTCTCGATCGGCGCGCCGGTGACGATGCAGCGCAGGCCCAGCAGGTTGGCGAGCGTCGAGCGGTAGGAGGGAAAGAGGGCTGAGAACTTGCGCTGGTCGGGCAGGCCCGACGTGGTCCTCCGCGCCGACGGCGGCGCTGTAGAGGCCGAGCCGCAGCGGGTTGTAGCCCAGCGTGTTCTCGAGTCGGTGCGTGAGGCTGGCGTTGGGCCAGTGGAAGCCGAGGCCGGCCAGCTCGATGCGGTCGCGCCGGGTGTCGCCTGCACCACCTTGCTCTTGAGGATGGCGATGGTGGCATTGGTGGTGGTCGGGCTGCAGCACGTCGTACATGGCGGGCGGCTGCGCGGTGGAGCTGCTGGGGCCGTTGTTGTAGGCGAGGTCGACGGTCGTGAACGCCGACGATCGATGGCGGCAGCCAGGACGGGCTGCAGCGGGATGCGCCGGCCGCGCCAGGGCAAGCACGATCGCGCCGGCGACTGAATGAGAGCGCGGCAATCGCCGAGCGGGAGCACCAGGCTGGGCGAGCCGGCCGCAGCCAGTAGCCGAGCACGAACGCGATCTCGAAGGCCGCGCGATGACGCCGAGCACGATATAGACGCGGCTGTCGCGTCAGCGGGGCCAGCGGGTCCTCGAAACAGCCGGTGTGCGCTGTAGCCGGCAAGGATGGCCGTCAGCGCGCCGATGAGGAACGTTGCGTCGGCGGGGCGCCGGAACAGGCCGACGCCCGGCAGCAGCTCGTAGAAGAGCGCGGAAGGCGGGCGTGTACCAGCCGAGCGCGTAGAGCAGCGCCACGACCGCTGCGACGGTGAAGAAGCGCACCTCGGGCGCCCACAGGCTGGCCGCGCAGCGGCCGCCATCAGCAGCAGGATCAGCGGGATGGCGCCGATGTAGAGCTGGCCCATGTTCTGCGCGAGGAAGATGCCGCTGTCGGGCCAGGCGAAGCTCGGCGGTCCCCAGTAGTCCTCCATGCGCCCCGAGGCGCCGAACACCTCGGGCGCGACGAGGGTGAGCAGCAGCGCGGGATGCAGCGAGCCGCGCCCGGCGCCGATGTAGTCGATGGCGGCGCGGTTGGACTCCGCGGCCAGCAGGGCCGATCAGCATTACCGGAATGGCGACATGACGGCGAGGCCACAATGCGCCGCCCGCCACCGGGAGCAGGCACGCGCGCGCGCTTCCATGAGCAGCGGCCGCTCGGCGGTCAGCGATGCGCCAGGCAGCGAGGCCAATCAGCAGGTAGATGGAGAGCAGGGCAACCTGGTCGCGGCCGAGCACGATGCACGCAGCAACGAGACCCGCGGCGATGCCGTAGAGGATCGAGCGTCGCGCCAGCGCGCGGTCGAGGCAGAGCATGGCGATGGGCAGGTAGGCGAGGCTCAGCACCTGGCCGATGTGCTGGATGCGCCAGGCCATGGAGGCGCCGTAGCCGAAGGCCAGCGCTGCGATCAGCGCGCCGGCCCAGTGCCAGTCCTGGTCGCGGAACCACAGCATGAGCGCCGCGCCGCCGAGGAACACCATGGCCAGCACGGTCGACGTCCGACGGCCCAGAGACTGGGCGCGCTGTTCATCAAGCGCCAGCGCGAGGAACGGCGGCGAGAAGATCATCGCCTGCGGGTCGGCGATCTGCGGGTGGCCGCTGAAGGCGAACGGCGCCCAGAACGGCGACTGCCCGGTGGCCAGGCTGTGCAGCCAGGAACTGGATCTGCGGCTGGAAGTGCGGCCTTGGCGTCCCAGGGGATGGTCACGCGCCCCGACAGCCAGGGCCAGCCGATGACGATCGCGGCAAGCCCCAGGACATGCCAGCGGCGTAAAGCGCTGGCCATGGCCCGGCGCCGGGCAAAAGCGTTCCGAGCCAAGAGGATAGCCGCTCCGCCCGGCCGTGGCGCGGCGTCGCTGCATCGGAGGTCTGCAACGCCATAGGTAGGCCGTTCCGCCTTTTGGGTCAGGGCGAGCAGTGGGATTGCGCGCTCCTGCCGGGCGGCGGATCTGGCCCCGGCCTCAAACCCCGTATATAACGCCTCGACTTGAGGCGAACAGCAGGCCCCATGCCAGGCGACGCCTGCGGGAGCCTGGAAGCGACGAGGGGACAGGCCATGGCCGGCAGCCAGTCGTCGGGGCGCGGAAACCACCTATTCGATCGGCGCCCGGCATTTCCACTGGTGGACGGTGGCGCTGCTCCTGATCCAGGTGCCGGTCGGTCTCTACATGGCCTATCGCGGGCGACATCTCAACATCTGGGATGGCCTGACGAACGCGCCTCTACAGCTCGCACAAGGCGCTGGGCCTCGTGATTCTCGCGCTGGTGCTTGCGCGCCTCGCTACCGCTTCTCGCACGGCGCTCCCGCCGACGAGCCCACGCTCGAATGGTGGCAAAAGGCCGCCTCGCACGCCACGCACTGGTCGCTCTACCTGCTCCTGATCCTGGTGCCGGTCGTCGGCTGGCTCGGCATCTCGCTCTACGGCGCCCGCGATGTCTTCGGGCGTCCTCACCATTCCGGCGCTGGCGGCGCAGAACCAGGATGCCGCCAACCAGGTGCTCGACGCTGCACAGGTATCTGGCGTTTCTGACGGTGGCGCTGGCGGCAATGCATTGGCGGCCGGCGCTGTTCCACTACTTCATCCGCAAGGACGGGGTGCTGGCGCGCATGCTGCCCCAGGCTGGCCGGCGCGACCTCGCCGGCTGAGGCTGCGCCTCGACGTCGGCCTCAGGGTCGGTCCCTCACATTTTTCCCTTGAGTGGCGCCCACGGACGAAGCTTCCGCCCGCGACGGCGGCTGGCGCTGGGCGGAAGTGTGACCAAAGCACCACATCACGGGAAAATCAGGGGAAATTCGCTCCTGTCACAGGCGCACCAGGCGATTGAATTGTGCAAATCTGGGGCGGGGTTCTTTGGACGATGCCCCTAGCGGCTAGGAAGCGTCGCCCGAAGCTGGGGAGATGAGTTTGTTCGTAGATGTGAGCCTTGGTGCGTTGGTGACGCTAGGGCCCTTCCGGGGCGGCGAGGTCGCAAGACGCCAAATCGCGACCTGCTCGGCCGTCCAGGCTCAGCGTCGGTGCGCGTGGCATTGCGCCCCTCCTCGTTGGAGGACTGGGCGCAGGGTGTGGCGCAGGCGAGACCGCGCCGCCAAGCCCTTGGCCCTCCTCCGAACCTCGACTGGCGCATCGACCTCAGGAGCGCAATCAGCCTTTGATCCTGAGCAACCCCCAGTGCGCTTGCGCACCAGGTTTGATCGTGGAGGGAATGAATGAGAACGCTTCGCCGCAGGAGTAGCCCTCCTGTTCCTGCTTCTCGATCACTGAAGTCCCATGCGGATCCGCGGGTCCGGATATCGCCAGTGGCATTGCGTCAAGGACTTCTGGGGCAACTGCGGCAGCGGCGGCCAATCGCGCGCTGGCGTCACGGCAACTGGCGCCGGAATGACAACGGCAATGGCAACAGCAACAGCAACTACGATAGCGGCAACAAGATCGACCACGGCGCCTTCTGCCATGCCCGGCGCCGCGTTGTCGGGGAAGAGCAGCCGTCGAAGAGAAAGGCGCAGAGGGCCGCCGACGATGCTTGATGGGCGCCGTTCGCTATGACCACGGCGAGCGCTTCCAGGATCTCAATCACGCCAAGGACGTTCGCCACAACCGCGATCCAAGCTCGACGTCGTCGATCCCGAAGAGGGTCCATTTCAGGTGCGTGGTCGAGGCTACGCCGTGCCGCACCCAACGGGGCACCTCGAGGAAAAGATCGAGCTGGCGCTACGACGATGACGATGACGATGACGATCGCAAGAAGTGGGGCGTACGGCCGAGGGCCAAAGCCTCTCTCAGCGGGCTTTGGCTTTCGCAAGGTCGGTAGTGTCGGAAACGCCACACGCAACTGGTGGCCAGAGTAGGTTCTGGGGTGAGCAATGAAAGTGATGAAGATAGCGGCGTTCTCCGCTGCCCTGCTTGCGAGCGGTTGCGCCAGCGAGATGGCCTGGCAGCGGGTCAGGCGGGCGGCCGGTCGACCAGGGTTTCGCTACGCGGCAGCCGAATGCCGGGGCCGTGCCGAGCACCACGAGGAAGCAGCCGTCGAGGCGATGAAGCGGTGCATGTATAGGCGCGGCTACGTCTGGACTGCGGTGTATCTGGCAACGGCTAGCGAGAACGGCTACAACGGCAACGGCACCGGCTACAAGAGCTACGGCCACCGCGGCAACCGCTACGACAACGACGATTAGCCTGGCGGGCGGAGCGCCCTGCTCTGGTCAGGGCGGTAGCGCCAGCGTATCGGTGGCCGACCGTAGCGCGCCGGTGCGGTTGAGCTTGAGCCATTCGGCGACCTTGGTCTCGGGCACGAGCGCTGTCTCGTGCACCGCGTCACGGGAAGCCGCACACAGCTCGGCGACCAGCGCCTCGTCGCCGGCCTCGAGCCGCCAGGCGCTGCCGCCCTCGCTCACGCCGTAGCCGGCCTCGTCGAAGGCTGCCGCAGCAGCGCGCTGGCGCCATCGGCCCCGCTGCAGGGCCGAAGCCCTTGTCGCGCCACCTGGTGCGTGTGGAAGGCCGACGCCAAGAGCGCCATCGGCCTCGTGCTTGGGCGTCCAGCGCTGGTCAGGCCGTTGTAGGTGAGGACCGTGTAGAACGCACGCCTTGGCGGCGCGCGGTCTCCGCCGCGATCGTGGCGATGAAATCGTCGGACGACCAGATCGAACAGCGCCGATGGCGGTGTACGAGATCCGCGCTGGACCCGAGCGCGCGCTCCAGGTCGCTGCGCCAGGTCGGCGCGGCGGAAGCGCGACGCTGATCCGCTTGCCGCCCTTGCTCAGCACCAGCTGGTTGTCGCGGCCGCTCGGCGCCGGGCGCCCACGCGGAGAGCCGTCGCAGCGGCCGCCTCCGCAGCAGGGCCGGGTCATGGTCGACGAGCGTCCAGTGCTGCTCCGGACCCCAGCAGCGGTGCGGTGGCGCGCAGATCTGGAGCCGGTGCCGCAGCCGAGGTCGACGCACCGAGATGGTGGGCCGGTGGCCGAGGTGGCGTGGCCAGCGCGCGCGCGAGCTCCGCGGTTGCGCGAGCGGTGGTCGACCGGTCTCGCGCAGGTCGAGCCATGGCAGGCGTCGAAGCCGCTCATGGCGCGATACTCCTTGATCGACGCCGGCGATGATGCGCGCCGTATCCTCCCAGCGCGGCAGCTTCTGGCCGGCGGCCCAGGCCGCGTCGGCCAGGCGGCGGCGCAGAGCCGGCGTCGTCCAGCGCGCGGCAATGGCTGGCGGTCAGCGCCTGCTGGTCGCCGCGGAGCGCACCTTGATGGCCGCTGCATCCGGCACGCGTCTCGGCCGCGCGCGCCGCCAGTGGTGCAGACGATCGGCAGGCCGCGCGCCATGGCTTCCGCCAGCGCCATGCCGTAGCCTTCGTAGAGCGACGGCATGAGCGAAGAGGTCGGCCGCGGCGTACGTAGTCAGCCAGCGCTTCCTGTGCCGACCGGCGCCGACGCAGCGCGATGCGCTGGGCAAGCCCGGTCTCGCCGATGGCGGAATGCAGCGCAGCGAGCGCCTGCGGGCTGCGGTCGGCTGGGCCCAGCGATGGCGAGCCGCCAGTCGCGGTCCTTCAGCGGCTGCGAGCGCGCGCACGAGGGTGTCGTAGGCCTTGCGCGGGACGATCGAGCCGACGGCGAGGAGCTGCAGCGGTCGTGTCCCGATGCCGCGCGCGCGCGGGCGCCGGATCGGTGCCGGGCTCGGCGACGGTGATCTTGCCGTGCGCGACCGCGAAGTCGGCGCACCAGTGTTTGCCGCAGCGCGTGGCTCGTAACGACGATGCGCTTGCCAAGCGCCAGCGCCGCCTTCTCCAGGCGCAAGCAGCGCATTCTGCCGCGTCTTGGCGAGCCCCGCTTCCAGGCACGAGCGGATGGTGCACGAGCGCCAGGATGGGATCGTGCGCAGCGCGCTCGATGAGCGTGCCGGCGGCATGGCGCCATAGGCCAGAGCCGTCGATCGATCAGCACGGCGCCGGTCGCACGCCGCCGAGCGCCGCTCGCTGTCTGCTCGAGGTCGGCTGCTGCTCGATGCGGGACGAGCCCGGCAGCCGCCAGGTGCCGCGCCGCGCACGTCGAATTGCGCGCAGCAGCGCCAGCACGCGCCGGTCGTAGCGTAGCCGCCTGTCGGCAGATCGGATGTCGCCGGGGATGGCGAAGACGGCCGCAGTCATGACGTACGCTGCCCCCTCAGCACGCGCGTGTCACTCCCGGGCCTGGCCCAGCGCAGCGTAGCGCGGACGCCGGGAGCGAAGCGGTGAGATGGATCCCCGGCGACAGGCGCCGAGTGACGGAGGTTGCCACTTCTGGGGTCCCCGCTCATGACCACGCTCACAACGGTCCCTCGAACCAGGCGCGCGCCAGATCGGTCTCGTGCAGCGTGACGCGGATCTTGGCGAGGCCCTTGCCGTCCTCGCCCAGCGCGCCCGTCCTTGGCGGCCTTGGCCATGGCGTCGAACACGTAGCGGCACAGGAACTCGGTGGTGGTCAGCGTGCCCTTGAACTGCGGCAGCGCGTCGAGGTTCTGATAGGCGAGCGGCTTCAGCGTCTTGTTGAGCACGTCGAGCGCCGCGCCGATGTCCACCACCACGTTCTGCTTGGTGAGCTGTCTCGCGGAAGAAGGCGACGTCGACCACGAACGTGGCGCCGTGCATGTTCTGCGCCGGCCCGAAGAACGGATCGGGCAGGCTGTGGGCGATCATGATCCGGTCGCGCACCTCGACGGCGTACATGGGTCTCTCCTGCTCGATCAGGCCTGCGGGATAGCGGATGACGGGGGCGAGACCCTGGCGCGCCGGCGCGCGAGGATGCGCGGCAGCTCGCGCGGGGCATCCTCGAAGGCGATCTCCTCGGCCACCAGCGGCATCGAGCGCCGGGCAGCGCCAGCAGGCGCAACGGCGGCCTCGACGCGGCGGCGATAGTCCCAGCGCGGGCGGCGGCTCGTCGCGACCTGGCCGACCTGCGAGGAGACGAGCTTCAGGCGGCGGCTGTGGAAGGCGCCGCCGAGCTCGACCGCACCGGCTTGTCGCCGTACCAGCTCATCTCCACGATGGTGCCCTCGAACCCGGCGCAGTTGATGGCGGTGTCGAGGCCCGGCGGCGCTGGCGCTGGCGTGGAACACGATGTCGGCATCGCTGCGGCGCCTGCTCGGCGCGCGCGAACGCGGCCGCCCAGCGCCTCGCACGATCGGCCGGCGGCTCTCATCCACGTCCACGGCCGTGACGTCGGCGCCAGGCAGCCGCGCCGCCAGCGATGCCACCAGCAGCCCCACCACGCCGGCGCCCACCACCACGATGCGGTCGCCCGGGCCCGGCGCCGCCGTCCCACAGCGCGTTGAGCGCCGTCTCCATGTTGGCGGCCAGCGTCGCCCGCCGCGCCGGCACGCCATCCGGCACCGGCACCAGGGCCGTCGACCGGCACGTTGAAATAGTCCTGGTGCGGGATGCAGGCAGAACACCGTGCGGCCTGTCAGCTCCGGCGGCCCCTCCTCTACAACTCCGGTCGCGCAATAGCCGTATTTCACCGGGAAAAGGAAACGCGCCCTCCTGCATTGGGGCCGCGCATGCGCTCCCACTCGCTCTGGCCGACCGCCCCGTTGAACACCAGCCGCTCCGTGCCGCGGCTGATGCCGCTGAACAGCGTGCGCACGCAGCGCCTCGCCCGGCTGCGGCGCGCGGCAGGGCGCGGCGCGCAGCTCCGGCCACGCCTTTCTTGGCATACCAGAGCGCGCGGGCCATGCGGGTCTTGCCGGTCGGATCGGCGCGTCATCATCTTACCGCCGCGCCGCCACGGCGGCCAGCGCGCTCAGATGAAGGTTGCATGAGCGACAGTCTCGATACCCCGACGCCGGGGGCCGATGCCCCGGTCGCGCCTGAGCCTTACGACACCAGCCGGCCTCCAGTCCATCGACGAGCTGACGCGCCGGCGGCGGATCGTTGTTCGCGCTCAACGTGGTCACCTATGCGGCGATGCTGCTGGGTGGCGGCGCGCGTCCTCGGGCACGGGCGGCTGGACCTGGGTGGATGTCGTCCTGTTCGTGTGCTTTGCCGCTCGGCACGCCCGTGGACCGTGCTCGGCTTCTGGAACGCGCTGATCGGCCTGTGGCTTCTGCACTTCCGCAAGGATGCGCTGGCCGAGGTGGCGCCCTATGCGGCGGCCGGCGACCAGACGGCGCCGCTCCGCATCAAGACCGCCATCTTCATGACGGTGCGCAACGAGGACCCCGGCAGCGCGCCATCCTGCGGCTGCAAGACGGTGAAGGCCAGCGTCGACGCCACCGGCGAGGGCGGCGCCTTCAGCTACTTCGTGCTGAGCGACACCAGCGATCCCGCCGTCGCCGCCGCCGAGGAGGCAGGCCGTCGAGGCCTGGAAGGCCGCCGATCCCGATCGCGACCGCATCGTCTACCGCCGCCGCACCGACAACACCGGCTTCAAGGCCGGCAACGTGCGCGACTTCTGCGCCCGCTGGGGCAACGGACTTACGCCCTGATGCTGCCGCTCGACGCCGACAGCCTGATGTCGGGCGCCCAGATCGTGCGCCTGACGCGCATGATGCAGGCCCATCCCAAGATCGGCATCCTGCAGAGCCTGGTGGTCGGCATGCCCGTCGGCCAGCGCGTTTGCCCGCATCTTCCAGTTCGGCATGCGCCACGGCATGCGCTCCTACACCATGGGCCAGGCCTGGTGGGTGGGCGACTGCGGCCCGTTCTGGGGCCACAACGCGCTGGTGCGCATCAAGCCGTTCCACGAGCGAGTGCGACCTGCCGATGCTGCCCGGCAAGCCGCCGCTCGGCGGCCACGTGCTCATCGCACGACCAGGTCGAGGCCACCTTGATGCGCCGCGCCGGCTACGAGGTGCGCGTGCTGCCGGAGGAGCGCGGCAGCTGGGAGGAGAACCCGCCGACCATGCTGGAGTTCGCCCGCCGCGACGTGCGCTGGTGCCAGGGCAACATGCAGTACCTGAAGCTGCTCGACCTGCCGGGCCTCTATCCCATGAGCCGCTTCCAGCTGGTGTGGGCGATCCTGATGTTCATCGGCATTCCGGCCTGGACGCTGATGATCGCGCTGCTGCCGGTGGCGGCCTGGCGAAGGCCGCAGCGTGCCCGATTTTCCCGGTCGACGCTGGCGATCGGCCTCTACGTCACGTTCTTCACCATGTACCTGATGCCGAAGATCGCCGGCGCTGCTGGACGCGATGCTGACGCGCGGCGGGCGTGGCGCGCTACGGCGGCTGGCTGCGGTTCGTGCCCGGCGCGGCGATCGAGCTGGCGTTCTCGTTCCTGCAGGGCGCGGTGTCGACCATCCGCACCTCGATCTTCATGATCGGTCTGCTGTTCGGCAAGTCGGTGGTCTGGGGCGGGCAGTCGCGCGACGCGCAGCGGCTGTCCTGGGACGACGGCGGCGCGAGCACCTGTGGCCGCAGACGCTGTTCGGCGTGCTCGTGTGCGGCGCGCTGCTGGTCGATCGCGCCCGGCCGTGTTCTGGTGGAGCCTGCCGCTGACGGCCGGCTACCTGCTGGCGATCCCCTTCGCGGTCGCTGACCGCCGATCCGCGCGTTCGGCACGCACCTGCAGCGGCTCGGCGTGTGCGGCATACCGGAGGACTTCGATGCGCCGGCCGAGGCATGCGGTTATGGGCAATGCGGGTGCAAGTGCGCGAGGTTGCCATCGCGGCGACAAGCGCCGGGATGACAGCGCTCACGGGGCCGTCGCAGTGTCATGACCACGTCGCCGTTTCGTCCGCACTACGCGCTGACTCCGGCCTTCGCCGTCGCTGCAGCGCTCGCTTCGACGTCTACTACGGCGACGCGCGCGCGCGATGCCGCGATGGATGCGCTCTACCGCGCTTCGTGGTCCGGGGGCGCTGGCCTTCGACATCGGCTCGCACGTCGGCGACCGCATCGGGCAGCTTCCGCCGGCTTGGCGCGCGCGTGGTCGCGCTGGAGCCGCAGCCGCTGTGCGCGCGGGCCATCCGGAGCCATCTACGCCGGCGACGATGACGTGACCCTGGTCGAAGCCGCCTGCGCCGAGCGGGCTGCAGGCACGTTGCGGCTCAGGATCAACTCGGCCAATCCGACCGTCTCCACCGCATCCGATCGAGTTTCGTCGGCGGCGGCCGGCTGGCGCCGGCGGCTGGGAAGGCCAGGATTTGGGATGACACGAGTCGAGGTGCCGTGCCACCACGCCTCGATGCCCTGATCGCCAGCAACGGCACGCCGGCGTTCGCCAAGATCGACGTCGAAGGGCTTCGAGGACGTCGTGCTGGCGGGCCTGTCGCGAGCCGCTGCCGGCGCTTTCCTTCGAGTTCACCACGATCCAGCGCGACGTGGCGCTATCGCTGCCTTGATCGGCTAGCTCGCTCAGGCCGCTACGGCTTCGATATCGCGCTGGGCGAAAGCCAGGCTCTGACGTTCAACCGTTGGCTCAGCCGCGCCGAGCATGGCGCCACACATCGCCGCCGCTGACGCACGCTGCCAACTCCGGGGACGTCTATTGTGTGCCTGCAAGGTATGACTCGCCACAGGTGTCAGATGCGGCAGGCTAAGCGGCCGCGTGCGGCAGCCGCTCGGCCGGGTCGCCACACCCGCCGCTCCGACCGCATGGGAACGGCGCAACGCCAGGTGGCGCGCGACGGCGATTGCGGCCTGGCTTCTTCTGTTTGGCAGTGCCACTCGGTACCGCGCAGCGCCGAGCCTCTCGCCGTGGAGGTGTACGAACGCCAGCGAGCCGGTGCTGTGCGCCGAAAGGGACAATGTTACCGTCAATCTCACCTCAGGCGACGTGCGCACGTTCCGCATCGAGGCGGCGCATCCGGCCTACATCGGCACGCTGCAGCGCGACAGCTTCGAGGCCGACTGGACGGGCTGCACCGCGCCGGGCGATCCCGACGCGCGGGTCCGCCGCAGCCGCCAAAGCGCACGACGCTCTACGAGGACGATCGAATTGTGGGTGGTCGGCTTGACCTTCCACGACTTCTGGCGCCCGGCCGACGAGCAACGCGTGCGCATCGGCGATCGGCGTCGAGACGGGCGATTCACCTCCTGCAGGTGTGGATGATCCGGCCTATGGGCGGCGAGGAGGTGCTGGTGCTTCTACCCTGCAGGACGGCTACTGGCGCCTGCGCCCGATGGCGCCGGCCGAGCCTGGCGCCCACCGCTTTCGGCTCCTCCGTTCCTGATCGGGCCGGTCGAGGTCGACGGGCGGCCCGATCGTCAAGATCAGGGAGGTCGCCTTCGATCCGCAGACGCGCACCTTCACGCTAGCTTCGCGCGCGGCGGCACGGCCGACCGTGAAGATCGCCGAGACTCGATGACAAGCACCACACGCTCGAGGTGACCTTCGACAAGCCCATTGACGGCCGCGCCGTTCGCGGCCCTGCGCTCCATGTATGTGACCGACTTCAACAACGACGTGGCGCCGCGTCGCCGTGCGCGAAGCGGGGCCGGCGGCTGGCGTGAGGACGGCATCATGGCCTTCAAGGGTGCGCGTGCCAGCGAGCTGTGGGCCGGCCGCGTTCGCCCTCACGCCACAACACGAGCTCCCGATCTCCTGTTTTCGGGCTTCAGCGAGCAGGTCGATGGGCCCCTCGGCACCGCCCCCCTCGAGGCCCAAGCTGGCGCCAGGTGCCTCGGCGGTGCCGCGGTCGCCGCCTACCAGACGAGCTCGGGCATGGCGGCGTCACGGTGGTGGGGACGTCCGCGGTGGCCATCAGCTTGGCAAGCCGCGCCGGATCGATGGCGCCCTCGACCATGAGGTCGTCCCTGCGGATGCCGCCGGCGATCAGCAGCCCGTCGACGCCGAGACCGCTGCGCCGCCGCCATGTCGGTGCGCACCGCATCACCGATGGCGAGGATCCGGCGCGAGCGCCGGCGACCGCGCTGCCGACCTCGCCCGGCGCGCGCCGAGTGCGGTCGCGTAGGCGGCAGGATGCGGCTTGCCGGCCCAGAACACGTTTCCGCCCAGGCGTTCATACTCCGCAGCGATGCTACCGGCGCAGGCCAGCCGTGCGGCGCCAACGTCGACCACAAGATCAGGATTGGCGCAGACAAAGGGCAGCGTCGCGCCGCACGCCGTCCGCGATCAGAGTCGCGATAGTCTTCGACGGTCTCACGGCGATCGTCCTTGAGCCCCGTACAAACGATGGCATCGGCCCCTTCGAGGGGCAACCTGCGGCTCGCTTTAATCGCACGTAGCAACTTGTAGTCGCGCTCGCTGGGTCCCACCCAGTGCATGCGCCGATAACCCTTGCTCGGCGATGTGTTGCAGCGCGATGTCGCCCGATGACACGATGGCGTCCCAGGCATCCCGGCGCACGCCCGTCTTCGGCCAGCACGCTGCTCCACGCCACTCGGCTGGCACCGGCGCATTGGAAACGAGGATCACGGTGCCGCCCGCAGCGGCGGAACCGCGCCAGGGCCGCACCGGCTGGCGCGTAGGCCTGCTGCCCGTTGTGCACGACCCCCAGACGTCGCAGAAGATCACATCGTAGCGGCGCACAGAGCGCGCCGGCGTTGCTGAGGATGGCTGGCGTCATGGATCGGACGAAATGTCTCATGGGCGATGCTCGGACGAAACGGATGCGCGCCACTCAGCCGGAGCAGGCTGCCGGCGCAACACAACGGGCGAAATGATGCAGCTTTCCTACGCGCAGAATATGGAGGATTACCACCTCGACCTGATCTTCGCCGGACAGGCGACCGGGGCCTGCATGTCGACGTTGGGGCGGGCCATCCGGTGGCCGACAACGTTTCTTCCATTTCTACCTCAAGGGCTGGCGCGGTCTGGTGGTGGAGCCGCAGGCGGCGCTGGCCGAACTTTATGCCCACGTTCGCCTGCGCGACGCGACGGCCCTGTCCTGCCTGGCCGGCAGGGCCGAGGGCGAGGTCGATTTTCACCTGGTCGAGAAGCTGCACGGGTTCTCTTCGACGGTGCGCGAGCATGCGCGGGCGCGGCCCAGTTCGGTGCCAGCTACCAAACGATCTGCAAGCGCGTGCGACCCTTGGCGGCGCTCATCGATGAGGCCGGCCTCGCGGCCATAGATTTTCTGAAGATCGACGTCGAGGGCGCAGAGGCTGAGGTGCTGGCGGGCATGGACCTGGCTCGGCATCGGCCGCGCCTTCTGCTGATCGAAGCGGTGCAGCCGGGCAGCATGGCGGAAGCCTCGGGGCGCGTGGGAGCCGGCTCTGCTGGCGCCAGGGCTATCGGTTTGCCTTTTTCGATAGGCTGAACCGCTTCTACGTGGCCGACGAGGCTAGGGACCTGCTGGCGCGCTTTCCAGCCGCGCCGGCGCCTTGGGATGGCGTTCAGCACCTGTGGGACCACGGCCGCGCGCCCTTGCGCCCGGACCACCCCGATCACGAGCTCGCCCAAGTCCTGCTCAATGGCTTTCTGGCCGAACTGCTCTGCCTGACCTCGGCGCTGCTTCTCGAAACCTTGCTCGCGCGCGGGTTCGCCGCCAGTGGAAGAGGCAATTTGAACGGCCGCGCGCTGGCTGAGCTGCTGGCGCAGCAACCTCGGTGAGGCGCCTGCGGACGCGAGGTCGTCGCGCTGCTCGCAGACGACCAATTTCGTGCCGCCTGGGGCGCATCGCTTCGCGCTACGATGGCGGTCATCTGGACCGAGCGCCAGGTGGCTGTCGGCAATCTTGGGCTTGAAATTTCGTGGGCGGCGGGCGTGGCCAGGCTCAAATTCTCTTGGCGACCTCGTCCAGCATCACCTCGGTGGCGCCGCCGCCGATCGCCTGCACGCGGGCGTCGCGCGTCATGCGCTCGATCGGCGGTCTCGCGCATGTAGCCCATGCCGCCGTGGAACTGCAGGCAGTCGTACATCACCTCGTTGACCAGCGTGCCGGCCAGCGCCTTGAGCATCGATACCTCCTTGACGACGTTCTCGTTGCGCGTATCGCGCCAGGCGGTGTTGAACAAGAAGCGCGCGCGGCCGCTCGACCTGGGCGCAGCCGCATCGACAGGCGCTGGCGGATCGTCTGCTTGTCCCACAGCGGCGCCGCCGAAGGCCTGGCGCTGCTTGACCCAGTCGAGCGTGAGCTCGATGCGCCTTCATGGCCTCGCCCAGGGCCTGGGCGGCAAGCACGATGCGCTCGTTCTGCAGGTTCTTGACCAGTCGCGTAGAAGCCTCGGCCCTCCTCGCCCAGCAGGTTCTCGTCCGGCACGAAGCAGTCCTCGAACACCAGCTCGGCCGTGTCGCTGCGACAGCCAGCCGTGCTTCTTGAGCGCGCCGCGCGACGCGGAAGCCCGGCGTGCCCTTCTCCACCGCGAAACATCGTGATGCTGGCGGCCGCGCGTCCTGGCTCGCCGGTCTTGGCGGCGACGAACATCGAGATCGCCGTGCACGCCGTTGGTGATGAACATCTTCGCGCCGTTGAGCGCGGTAGCCGCCTGCGGTCTTGCGCGCGCAGTGCGTGCGCATGGAGGTCAGGTCCGAGCCCGCGTCGGCCTCCGTCATGGCGATCGGCGGTGATCTTGCGGCCGGCGGTGATGTCCGGCATCCAGCGCTCGAGCTGCTCGGCGTGCTGCCGGCGTGGTAGAGGTGCGGCGAGGCCATGTCGGTGTGCACCAGCACCGTCACCGCAAAGCCGCCGTAGGTGGAGCGGCCGAGCTCCTCCGCCAGCACGGCGTTGGCGCAGCGTATCGAGGCCCGAGCCGCCGTATTCGGGGGCGTAGCGCATGCCGAGCAGCCCGAGCGCGCCCATCTCGCGTCAGGATCTCGACGCGGCACGCAGCCCTGCTCTTCCCAGGCGTCGCCGCGCGGGCAGCACGCGTCGGCGATGAAGCGCCGGATAGTCGCGCGCAGCATCGCGTGCTCGTCGCCGAAGTAGGGGAAACTTTCGCTGCCGATCGGTTGCGTCATGCTCGCTCCTGGCCCTGTTGCGGATGGCAAAACCGCGCCGCGACGGCGCCGCCTGCTCAGATCACGCCCTTCTCCCGCAGCGCCGCAATCGCTGCCTTGTCGTAGCCGAGCTCGCCCAGGATCTGGTCGGTGTGCTCGCCCGAGCGTCGGCGGCGCGGCGGCGGATCGGGCCCGGCGTCTCCGACAACCACACCGGCACTTTGGCGATCGGCGCCGGCCGCGGCGCGCCGGGGAACTCGGTCGGCTGGAAGAAGCCCATCGGCCTTGATGTGGGGATCGTCGAGCGTCTGCTGCGGCTGAGCACCGGCCCCGCCGGGATCTTCGCCTTGGCCAGGATCTCCAGCGCCTCGGCCAGTCGTAGCGCTCGCGCGCACCAGCGGCTCATGCGCTCGCTGATCGACGGCGCCGTTGTCGCCGCGCGAGATGTCGTCCTTGAAGCGCGGGTCGGTCAGCCAATGCTCCTCGCCCATCAGCTTGGCCCAGCGCTTGAACAGCGGCTTGCCGACCACCTGGCACCAGGATCCAGCCGTCCTTGGTGCGGAAGATGTCGACCGGGCGCCGCCGTCTGGCCGCGATTGCCGGTCGGCACGCGATTGGGCGTCGATCACCGCCTGCTCGATCAGCAGGCGTTGCCGAAGCGTGACGGCCGTCGCCAGCAAGCGCGCCTTCCACCCACTGGCCCTTGCCGGTGACCTTGCGCGCCATCAGCGCCGCCATGGTGCCGAAGGCGCAGTGCAGCGCCGTGCCGAAGTCGACCCACGGCACCTGCGCGCGGTAGGGCTGATCCTCCTCGCCGGTCATGTAGACGGCGCCCGACATGACCTGGCCGATGCCGTCGAAACCGACGCGATCGCTGTAGGGACCGCCGCGACCGTAGGCGGTGACGGTGGTCAGGATGATGTCGGGTTTCACGGCCGTCAGGCTGGCGTAGTCGAGCTTCATGGCCGCCAGGCGTCTGCGGCGGCAGATTGGCGATCACCACGTCGGCGGTCGCCACCAGCTGGCGCACGACCTCTTGGCCTTCCGGGTCGCATGGGATCGAGCGTCAGGCCCGAGCTTGTTGCGGTTCATCTGCAGGAACAAGCGCGCCCTCGCCGGTCGTGGCAACCGGTGCCTGGAAGCGGTCCTCGCTGCCCTCGCGCTTCTCGATGCGGATCACCTCGGCGCCGTGCTCGGCCAGCAGCGCGGCGCAGTAGGGGCCGGCGATGTAGCGGCCGAAATCCAACACGCGAACGCCCTCGAGAACGCCAGCCATTTGGGAACCTTTTGCTTTTGATCAGCAGAACCCGCCTCGAGCTATGTATCAGGATCGTCACAGCTTGGCTGCCTCTTGTGCGCTGCATTCCCTCCTCGGCCCACACCAGCTGGACGATGATGGCGCCGGAGGGCAAAGCAGTTTAGCCTGAAGCGGGCTGACGATCGTACGGGTTCAAGTTCGCGGGATTTGGCAACACGGGAAGGGCGGGCTTTGCCCGGTCCTCCCACATCTGGGAGCAAAAGCATGGATCCGCAGGCACTCATCATCTTTTTGATTATTGGCGCCATCGCCGGTTGGCTCGCCGGCAGTGGTGATGACGGGGGAGGCTTCGGCCTGATCGGCAACATCATCGCTCGGCATTATCGGCGCCTTCGTTGCCGGCTGGCTGTTTCCCAACTTCTGGCCGCTCGGGGGCATCCTCGGGCCCATCGTGCATGCAGCGATCGGCGCCATCATCGTGCTGTTCGTGGTTGGCCTCATCAAACGCGCCTGAGGTTTGCGCGGCGCGCGCGAGGTGTGTGAGGGCGCGCGCGCGCCTCGTGTTCCGCCGGCGGCTGGCGCCGTTAGGGTCGGATTTGACCGGTGCCGCGAACCACGTATTTGAACGTGGTCAGCTGCTCGACGCCGACCGGCCCGCGGGCATGCAGGCGCCCGGTGGCGATGCCGATTTCCGCGCCCATGCCGAATCTCGCCGCCGTCGGCGAACTGCGTCGAGGCGTTGTGCAGCACGATAGCGCTGTCGAGGCCGGCGAGGAAGCGCTCGGCGGCCGCGCTGTCGTTGGCGACGATGCAGTCGGTGTGCTGTGAGCCATAGCTGCGGATGTGGGCAATGGCTCCCTCGACGCCGTCGATCACGCGCACGGCAATGATCGCGTCCAGGTATTCGGTCGACCAGTCCTGCTCGCTGGCGGCTAGCACGCGGTTGTCGGCGGCTTGCGCGGCGGCATCGCCGCTGACCTCGCATCCGGCATCGGCGAGCGCGCCGACGAGCGCCGCAAGGTGGCCGGCGGGCGCCGCCTTGTCGACCAGGAGGGTCTCGGTGGCGCCACAGACGCCGGTCCGCCGCAGCTTGGCGTTGACGTACGATCGCCTTCGCCATGTCAAGCTCGGCGCTGCGGTCGACGTAGGTGTGGCAGAGGCCTTCCAGATGCGCGAACACCGGCACGCGCGCTTCCTCCTGCACACGCGCCACCAGACTCTTGCCGCCCCGCGGCACGATCACGTCGATTGCGCCGTCGAGACCCTTGAGCATCAGGCCGACGGCCTCGCGGTCGGTGGTGGGCACGAGCTGAACTGCGCCTCGGGCAATCCCGCCTCGCGCAAGCCACGCGCGAGGCAGACCTGAATGGCGCGGCTGGAGTGATGGCTGTCGGAGCCGCCGCGCAGGATTGCGGCGTTGCCGGACTTGAGGCAGAGCCCGCCGGCATCCGCGGTCACGTTCGGCCGGCTTTCATAGATGATGCCGACCACGCCCAGCGGGACGCGCACGCGTTCGATGCGAAGTCCATTCGGTCGCGTCCAGCGTTCGAGCACGGCGCCAACGGGATCGGCGAGGCCAGCGACCTCCTCCAAGCCTTTGGCAATAGCCTCGATGCGCTGCGGATCGAGCAGCAGGCGATCGAGGAACGCCGCGCTGACGCCAGCGCTGCGCGCGTCCCTGAGGTCACGCTCATTGGCGAGCAGGAGGGCAGCGGTCTGGGCTCTGATCTCACGCCCGGCTGCGACCAGCGCCGCGTTCTTCGCGTCGCTGCTGGCCTGCGCCAAGGCGCTCGCCGCCTCGCGCGCGGCAAGGCCGATGGCGCGCATCGCCGCGCCGACATCATTGAGCGTTTCGGGCTTGCGTTGTGTTGACAAGGGCGTTGCTTCGGCTGCTGGCACCTCTCGGCTTAGCACTTTCAGGCGCGGCTGAGAACCATGTCATCGCGATGGATCAGGGCGGCGCGGCCCTCGTAGCCAAGAATGGCGGTGATCTCGCCGCTCTTCTTGCCGATGATGCGCACGGCGTCGGTCCAAGCATAGGCGCTGGAGCCCGCGGCCGATCTCGCGCCCGCCGGCATCGCGGATGGCGACGGCGTCGCCGCGCTCGAAGGTGCCGTCCACCCGCGTCACGCCCGCGGGAAGCAGGCTTTTGCCCGCCAGCAGCGCCTTCACCGCGCCCGCGTCGATGTGCACGATTCCCTTGGGCTCGAGTTGACCGGCGATCCAACGCTTGCGCGCCGCCACCGGATCGGAGGAGGCCAAAAACCAGGTGCACGGCGCGCCGCTGCCGAGCGCGCGCAAGGGATGCGCAATTGTGCCCGAGGTGATCACCATATGGGTGCCGGCGGCCAGCGCGATCTTGGCCGCCTGGATTTTGGTTACCATGCCCCCGCGCGACAGCTCGCTGCCGGCGCTTCCCGCCATCGCCTCGATCTCGGGCGTGATCTGTCGCACCTCGGGCAGCAGGCGGCCCTCGATGCCGCAACCGGGCGGTGCCGTATAAAGCCCATCGATGTCGGACAGCAGCACTAGGCAGTCGGCGCTCATCATGGTGGCCACGCGCGCCGACAAGCGGTCATTGTCGCCGTAGCGGATTTCGGCGGTCGCCACCGTGTCGTTCTCGTTCACGACCGGAATGGCGTGCTGACCGAGCAGCGTGTCGATGGTCTGGCGAGCATTCAGATAGCGCCGCCGCTGCTCGGTGTCCCCCAAGGTCAACAGGATCTGCGCCGCGGTGAGCCCGCGCGCCTTGAACACGGCCTGGTAGGCGCTGGATAGGAAGATCTGCCCGACCGCCGCGGCGGCCTGCGATTGCTCCAGCGCCAGCGAGCTGCCGGAGAATGCAAGCACATGGCGGCCGAGCGCAATGGCGCCGGAGGACACGACAATGACGTCCTTGCCGCCAGCTACCAGCTCGGCAACGTCATCGGCGAGCGACTCGAGCCATGCCGATTTCAGCTCGCCACTGCCGCGATCGACGAGCAGGCTGGAGCCGATCTTGACGACGATCCGCCGCGCCTTGGTCCACTCGGAACGTCGAGCCGTCGCACTACCGGGATCGGCAGAGGTTGGGCGCCGTTTCTTGTCCATGTGAGCGAGGGCCGGGGTAGAGCTACGCCATTGCCAGCAACGCATACCAGATCTGGGTGCGGCTGGACCAGCCCGGCGCGTCGCCGCCCAGGCATGCCGCGCTGGGGGCGGCCCGCCCTAGAAATATGGCAGGGGCGGCTTGATGAATGGCTCGCGCGCCTCGCGCAGGCGCCGCACCCTGGCGCGCGCCGCCAGTCTGGCGGCACGGTAGCGAGCCATTCGCGCCTGCAGGCCGGGCTTGCTCGCCTCCCGCTTGGCCAAGTGCGCGCGTAGCGCTTTGCTGACCCGCTCGGGCGTTTGCTGCTCGGTCGCCTCCCGCTCGGCATTGGCCTTGGCCAGCTCGGCCCGCGCCTCGATGAGGGCGCGGTCGCTCGATTGGCTGGCGTTGCGCGCCTGTTGCAGCTGTTCGCGGATTTCGCGCACCGCGCGCTCGGCGGCCAGTCGGGAAGTACGCTCCCGCTCGAGCTCCTCGTTCGCGGGCCGATCACTGGAGCTGATGGATGCCACCACCGTGCGCTCTTTGGCGAGCTGCTCCTGGGCCTCCTGCAAGGAGCGACCGGCGAGCAAATGTTGATTGCGCTCGAAGGCCAACTGCTCCTCGATTGAGCGCAATGCGCGCTCGCTCGCCTCCTTGGCGGCGCGCATTTTGGCCACCTCGCTGCGCACTTCCTGGTCGCTCTCGCTGGCCGCGGCGTCCTTTTGCACCGTCCAGCTGAAGGCGGCGCCGTCCTTTTCGGCAAAACCCTGGTCGGGGGCGCCGAACATGAGCCCGAGGACCACCGGGGCGAGCAGCAGAAGGCTGCTCAGCAGCAAGGTGCGCCGGTGGCTCGCGCCCGGCCCGGAGGGCTTGAGCGTGGCCCATGGATTGTAGGTGCCGAAATTCCAGATGTGGCCTTCCGGATCACGACAGGAATAGCCGCGCCCGGTGTGGCCCTCCGCGTCGATGTCCAGCACGATTTCGGCGCCGGCGGCAATGGCGCGCGCACGGTGCCCCTCGGCATCGGCGACATAAAGGTAGCAAATCTGCGTCTCGACGCCGCCGATCTGATCGGGTTGTTTCATCAGCCCGTCGAAGGCCGATCCCTCGGCGGGGCCCACCATGATCATGCTGGTGCCGATCGTGAGCTCCGCATAGACGACGTCCCCGTCTTCGTCGTCGACCACTAAATGCTTGGCGAAACCGAAGGCCTCGCACAGCCAATCGATCGCACGCGGAACGTCGCTGTAACGCAACGTCGGAATAATGGCGGTCGTAAATGCGTCTAAGGTCGCCGTCATCTTGCGTTCCCAATGCTGGCCGGCAAGTTGGGGCGCGCGGGTGGGCCATCATCTCGCCGCTACGCAAGACCAAGGGGCGAGGAGGGTGCCGACAAATATCAGCCGCGGGCACTTGCCCATTGAACCTACAGCGAAATTCGTCACCAAAACATGAACGCCCGACGCCCCCATCGGTCGGGGGCGAGCGGGGGGCTCTGGGTTGCCGATACCGTAACGGCGAGCCCGCTCGGTGATTAGCCTTTGCCGCAGCCGCGGCGCCCGCAACGCGGCCCGCGCGCGCCCGCGCTTTTCGCGCAAAATTTTTTACGGGTTGCCGCGGCCACCCTCGCCCGCTGGGGCGGGGCTCGAGGCAAGTCTTGGGGGACAAAGTCCGGACGCCAAGTCTGCGGCGGCCATTCCCGGGGCAAGCTTGGGGCAAATCCGGGGCGCGTTGCGGGCCAAAGTGCTCCGCGGCGGGCCGGCGAAAGATGGTGATGCAACCGCTCTGCCGGGCGGGGCTGCCGCTGGGTCGCGGCGCCCACGCCGCCGGCGACCCTTAGGGGCTCGGGGGCCTTCCCGCGCTCGGCGAGGGCCTGCGTCCTCGGCCCCCGGCCATCCCTGATCGGCTCCGCATACTTGAGGTCGAGGTCCCAGGGAAAGAAGATCCAGGTGTCCTGCGACACCTCGGTGATGAAGGTATCGCACATCGGGGCGCCCTGGGGTTTGGCATGAGACTGTCGCGAAATGCGCCAGCGGCAGGAGCGCGCGCACGAGTTTGGCCGTCTTGCCGGTGTCGGTGAGATCGTCGATCAAGAGCACGCCCTTGCCCGTGCCGTTGCCGATGGCGCGCACCGCCGGGGCGATGGTCTTGAGGATCGCGAGCTCACCTTGCACCGAATAGTCGTGGTAGGACGCCACGCACACGGTCTCGACCACTCGCAATCCGAGCTCGCGCGCCACGATCGCGGCGGGTACCAAGCCGCCCCTGGTGATTGAGACGATGGCTTCGAACGGCCCCTTGTCGGCGAGGCGCCAGGCGAGGGCGCGCGCATCACGGTGGAACTGGTCCCAAGATACGGGAAACGACTTGGCTGGGTTGGGTTGGGTCATCGGTCCTAAGCTCGCCAATCCTGCTGGCCTGCGGCTTGGTTCTAGCAGTCGCGGGTGCTCGACGCGAAGGGAACTGTTCGGCTTGGCAGCCGCTGCCGGCGGCTCTACCATCAGGCCTATGCTTCAGGGGTTAAGAGCCAATGCCAACGCCTACGGCGCGCCCCTGATGCGGCGTCTCGACGAACTTGCCGCCTTTACCGAGGTACCGGGTCAACTCACCCGGCGCTACCTCAGCCGTGCGCACTTGACGGCCAGCCGGCAGGTTGCGGCCTGGATGCAGGAGGCCGGCATGGGCGCTGCGGACCGATGCGCTTTTCAGCGTGTTCGGCCGCTACGAAGGGCGGCGGCCGCAAGCCCCGGCCATCATGCTGGGTTCGCATCTCGACACCGTTCTCGATGCCGGGCGCTACGACGGCGCGCTCGGCGTGCTGGCCGCGATCGCCGTGGTTGCGGAGTTGTCTCGGGGCGGTGAACGGCTGCAACACGCCATCGAGGTGGCGGCCTTCGGCGAGGAGGAGGGCTCGCGCTTTCCCACCCACATCCTGACCTCATCGGCACTGATCGGCGCGGTCGGCCCCGAGCTCATGGACAGTCGAGACAAAGACGGCATCTCCGTGCGTGAGGCCGTCGCGGCCGCGGGCGGCAGCGCTGACGCCTACCCAAGCTGCGCGCGCAAGGCTGGCGAAATTGCCGCCTACCTCGAGCTGCATATTGAGCAGGGGCCGGTGCTGGAGCAAAGCGGGCTTGCCCTGGGCGCCGTCACCGCCATCAACGGCTCACACCGCCTGTCGGTGACCGTGTCGGGCTTTGCCGGCCACGCCGGCACCGTGCCCATGTCGCAGCGTCGCGATGCGCTGGCGGCCGCCAGCGAAATGGTTTTGGCGATCGAACACCTGGCCAGCAGCGACAAAGCCTTAGTGGCGACCGTGGGACAGATCGCGGCCATGCCGGGCGCGCAAAACGTGATCCCGGGCAAGGTCAGGTTCAGCATCGACATGCGCAGTCCCTCCGATGCCGTCCGCGATCGGGCCCATCGGGCTTTGCTCACCACGCTAAGCGAAATCGCCGCTCGGCGCGGCGTTGCAGTGGAGGCTGCGACCTACCAGACGAATGCGGCCACGCCGCTCGCCGACGGCGTCATCACTGCGGTCTTGAGGCGATTGCGGCTTGCGGCCAGGCGCCGCTCAGCCTGCCCTCAGGCGCCGGTCACGATGCCGGGATCATGGCCCGGCATTGCCCGGCGGGTATGATGTTTTTGCGCTGCAAGGACGGCATCAGCCACAATCCGGCCGAGTCGATCACGGCCGAGGATGCCGAGATTGGCGTGCGGGCGCTGCTGAGGCGACCCGCCGGCTCGATCATCGGCTGGCGGGGCCAGGCACGGCATGACGGACTGGCAAGCCAAGATCGCCGATCTCGTCGATCAGAATTTTGCCGCCGAAACCGCCTTTCTGCGCGAGCTGGTGCGGCTGCCAACCGACACGCCGCCCGGCGACAATGCCCCGCATGCCCAGCATACGGCCGAGCTGCTCGAGGCCATGGGCTACCGGGCCGAACGGCATGCCGTTGCCGCCGCCGAGGTCAAGGCTGCGGGTCTGACCTCGCTCACCAATCTGATTGTGCGGCGCCGCTTCGGCGCTGGCCCGGTGATTGCGCTTTCTGCCCACGGCGACGTGGTGCCACCCGGCAGCGGCTGGACCAAGCCGCCCTACGCCGGCCGCATCGAAGACGGGCGCATGTTTGGGCGGGGCGTCGCGGTCTCCAAGTCCGACTTCGCCACCTATGCCTTTGCGCTGCGGGCACTGGAGGCGGTGGGCGCCCCCTTGCAGGGAACGGTCGAGCTGCATTTCACTTACGATGAAGAATACGGCGGACTGCTCGGGCCCGGCTATCTCTTGCGGCACGGGCTTAGTAAGCCCGACATGGCGATCGCGGCGGGCTTTCGTATGCCGTCGTCACGGCGCACAACGGCTGCCTGCAATTGGAAGCGACCCTGCGCGGCAGGGCCGCGCATGCCGCCATGCCCGAAAGCGGCAGCGATGCCTTGGCGGCGGCGGTGGATGTGCTCAACGCGCTTTATGCGGAGCGCCGCAGCTATGCCTCTATCCGTTCCAGCTTTGCGGGCATCGCCACGCCCACCCTCAACGTCGGCGTGATCGCGGGGGCATCAACACCAATGTCGTTCCCGACAAGGTCACGCTCAGGCTCGACCGCCGCATTATTCCGGAGGAAACGGCCGAAGAGGTCGAGGCCAGGCTCGCCCAGGTCATGCGGCTAGCGGTCCAGGGCAAGCCCGGGATCTCGCTCGAAATCAGGCAGTTGTTGCGCGCCGCGGCGCTGCGGCCGAGCCTCGGCCCAGGCTCGACTGGCCGAGACCGTGCAAAGGCACGCGAGCGCGGTGTTTGCCGAACCTATTGGCCTTACCGCTAGTCCGCTCTATACGGATGCGCGCCTCTATGGCGAGGCCGGCCTGCCGGTCGTGCTGTACGGGGCAGGTCCGCGCACGCTGTTGCAGGCAAATGCTAAGCGTGCGGATGAAAACATCTTGCTTGCGGATCTACGCCGCGCAACCATTGTCATCGCTCGTGTTTTGCTAGACCTCTTGGGTGCGGATACTGGGCGCGCCATGCAGGCCTGACCAGCCGGGCGCCAATTGCTTTTTATTTTAGGATCTTTCGCGACGTTCGATCCCTCATGAGCACCTATCGTCCCGTTGCGGCCATGCTCGGCCGCACGATCCTGTTCAAATCCTTGGCCGAGTGGGACCGCCAGTTGGTTGCCCGGCAGATGGTCTCCGCCACCTTTGCCCCGAGCAGTTGATTTTCGCCCGGGGGATCCCCCGACGACATTTACCTGGTGCTCAAAGGCCGCGTTCGCCTGTCGGTGTTCTCGTTGGATGGCCGCATGCTCTCCTTCAAGCATGCCGAGGCCGGTGATACCTTCGGCGAGATCGGCCCCTTGGACGGGGTGCGCGCACCGCCGATGCGACCGCGCTGACACAGGTGGAAGTGATGTCGCTGGAGCGTGCCAAGCTCAACGCCGTGCTGGAGGGCAACCGCGCGCGTGGCGCGGGCCGCCATCAAGTTTTTATGCGCCCGATTGCGCGAAACCAGCGAGCTGGCCGAGGGTATCGCCCTGCACTCGATCGAGATGCGGCTCGCCCGCTTCCTGCTGTCAGCGCTCAAACGGCAGCACGGCGATGGCGCCGCGATCCACGCCTTCATCGAGCTTGGCATCACCCAGGGTGAGCTCGCCTTGCTGATTGGCGCCAGCCGGCAAAGGTCAACGCGGCGCTCAATACGCTGGAGCAGGCAGGTGCGATCCGGCGTACCCGCACGCGGCTTTTTGTGATGAGGCGAGTTTGCTGCGGCTCGCCGCCCTCGAGCAGGGCTAAGCCTTAGGTGCGTGCGGGCCACAGGACCCCGCACCTGTGGCCTGCCGTGGGCAATCCTATCGCCGCAGCCCCGCACCGGACAAATCGGCACTGGATTGCCCTGTGCCGCCGACCAACGCGCTTTCATCTAGCGCCCAACCGCTGCTAAGGTCTGTCACTTGCGTGACAAGAGACCGAGCTCTGCTGTCGCCTTAGGCTTTTGCGTGCTCAGGATCGAGGAGCTGCCCATTCGGACGCCACCCCAGGCGGGGCGTCATCCCCCCGCCGCACGCGGCAGGGTGCACTGGGCTGCGGCCGCGCGGGGATCGCCCTTGCGCTTGTCACTCCAGCTGTGGCGAGGCGCCCGTGAGCGCCGCCGGCGGCCCGGCGTCATCACTCGCCGCGCATGGCGAGCGCCGGCTGCTCACCATTTTATTCTGCGATCTCGTTGATTCCTCACGCTTGGCGGGACGGCTCGATCCGGAGGATCTGCGCGAGGTTCTCACCAGCTATCAGCGTCGGGCGACCGAAATCGTCGAGGCCTTCGGCGGCATGGTTGCGCGCTATCAGGGTGACGGGATCCTCGCCTATTTCGGTTACCCGGCCGCCAGTGAGGATGACGCCGAACGTGCTGTGAATGCCGCCTTTGAGCTCAGTCGGCGCATCAACGAGGGTAGCGGGGTCGAGGAAATTTTGCGCGTGCGCGTCGGCGTGGCCACCGGCATCGTGGTGGTCGGCGATCTCATGCGCTCGGGGGCCGCCGACAATCCCTCCATCGTCGGCGAGACGCCCAATCTCGCCGCCCGCCTGCAGGCAGTGGCCGAGCCGGACACGGTTCTGATATCTGCCAGCACGCAACGGCTCACGCGCGGCCTCTTCGACTACCGCCGGCTGGAGCTGTCGGAGGTCAAGGGCTATCCGACGCCGCTGGAGGCCTTCCAGGTGCTCGGGCCAAGCGAGGTGGCCAACCGCTTTGCCGCCCTGCGCTCGACCCTGCCGTTGGTTGGCCGCGATGCGGAGCTCGCGCGCTTGTTGGCCCTTTGGGAAAAGGCCAAAGCCGGTGCCGGCGCCGTCGCCTTTGTGCGCGGCGAGCCTGGATCGGCAAGTCGCGCTTGGCGCTCGAACTGCTGCAACGTCTCAGAACGCAGTTTCCGATTGTCAGACGCCTCTACTGCTCTCCCTATCACAAGGACAGCATGCTTTATCCGCTGCTGACGCAGCTGCAACGCACCGCCCAGATCGATGTCACCGAACCCGCCAGTGCCAAGCTCGAAAAGCTGCAGGCCTTGCTGGTGGGAGCCGGCGAGGACGGCCGGCGCACTGACCGCGGTGCTGGCCGACCTGTTGGCCTTTGCCCGTGCCCGAGCGGCAGACGCTGGGGTCGCTCGGGGCTCGGCAAAAACGCGAATTGCTGTTCAAGATCTTGCTGGAGGCGTTCGAAGAACTGGCGCGCCGCCGCTCGTTGATCGTCGTGCTCGAGGACGTCCACTGGATCGATCCCACCAGTCTGGAACTGCTCGAGACCATCATTGCGCGCCTCGATGGGTTGCCGGCGCTGATGGTCATCACCTCGCGCCCCGGCTCAGACCCGCCATGGCTGCAGCGCGAAAATGTGCACACGTTAAATCTCGGGCCGATCGATCAGGTAGCGCCGCGGCGCTGGCGCAGCGCATTTGCGGCATCGCCGATGCCGGCAACAGTACCGTCAAGGGCATCGTTGCCTCGCGCCGATGGCGTGCCGCTCTTCATCGAGGAGTTGAGCAAGGCCGCCCTGGAGGCCGGTGTCGTTGGCCGTCCGGCCAGCGCCGGGCTTGGCGATGCGGCGGCGCATGGCCTCGGCCATTCCCGCCAGCCTGCACGCGTCGCTCTTGTCGCGCCTGATCGGCTCGGGCCAGCGCGTGAGATCGCCGAGGCCGCCGCCGCCTTCGGTCGCGAGTTCACCTTCGATCATTTGGCGGGCGTGATGACCGAGTGGAGCGCCTCGGACCTGCGCGCCGCCCTTGAGCAGTTGATCGAGGCCGAGCTTATTTTGCCGATCGGGCCGCCGCCCTGACGGCCTTTTTCCTTCCGCCACGTCCTGATCCAGGACGCGGCCTATAGCACGCTGTTGCGGGGTGAGCGGCGCGCCCTGCACGGCCGCATTGCCAAGACGCTGACCGAGCGTTTTCCCGATATCGTGGCGATCGAACCGGAGATCGCGGCGGCCCACTTTAGCAAGGCGGAGCTTTCGAGCCCGCCGTTCAGCACTGGCTGGAGGCTGGGATTCGTGCCGCCGACCGCTCCGCCTTTGCCGAGGCAATCCAGCATTTCTCGGAGGGCGTGAGGATTTCGCACAAACTGCCGCAATCGCCGAGCCGAGCGCGCAAGGAACTGGATTTGCAAATGGCGCTTGGGCCGGCGCTGATGGCAACCCGCGGCTACGCGGCCCCGGAAAGCCTCGAGGTCTTCACGCGCGCAGACGAGCTCGTCGCCAGCGTCGGGACGGTTGCGGAGCAACTCGATGTGCTGTTGGGGCTGTTCAATGTGTACTACGGCAGGGCGGAGATCGCACGCTCCTTAGAGGTAGCGCGCGCCCACTTGGTGCTCGCCGAAAAGCATGGGCAGGGCGCGAGCAGGGCCCATTGTCTGTTGGGGCAAAGCTACTCGGCGATGGGCGCCTTCGGTGAGGGCCAAGCGGCATTTCGACACGGCGCTAGCCATGTTTGCGCGCCAACCGGAGGCGGCCGGCTCCTGGGGCGTGATGGCGAGCCAACACGTCGTGACGCTGGCGCTCAGCGCCGGGGTGCACTTCGCATTGGGTGAGCTCGAGCAGGCGCGCGCCGCGATTGTGGCGGCGGTCGAGCGGGCGCGCGCCATTCAGCACCTCTCTCGATCGCCTTGGCCATCGTGACGGAGATCTTGACCCCCAATCCCGGCGAGGATTTGCAGGCGAGCCACCAACGCGCAGAAGAGGCCGTACAGTTCTGTGCCCGCCATGGCTTGAAGAATTTTGAGGTGTGGGCGTGCTTTTGCCCAAGGCGCGATCATCATGACACGGCGCGGCGATGTCAGCGCCGGCATCGACGTCATGCGGTCCGCGATCGCCGATGCGGAGGAATTGGGCTCGCGCCTGTTCAGGCCGGCACAGCTGGCGACGCTGGCGGGCGCTACGCTCGGCTCGGCGATCAGGCGCACGCGCTGGGCTCCGGTCGAGGAGGCAATCGAGATCGCCCAGCGCACGGGAGAGAAGCAGGCCCTGGCGGCAATCGAACGCGTCAAGGGCGAACTCCCGTTCGCCGCCGGCCGGGGCAGCGAGGGTGAGGCCGCCCCGCGCGCAGCCAGTCGAACCGCCCGGGCGCAGGGGGCGCTGTCCGAGGAGCGCCGCATCGAGGCGAGCCTCGGCAAAGCTGCTATCGAAGCCGCCGGGATCGCGGATTTGTGTAAGCCAAACGCCCGCTGAGGCGCGGGGTTGGTTTGGCACCTGCGCGGTTTATTGGGTTCTTTGAGCCGGCTTGGTCTGGGGGCGCTGGCGTCGGCCCCTCTAGGCCCCTGATACCACCACTGGCCCGCGATCACAACGCCGTCCGAACAGATCTTGCGATCGCCGGCAAGGTGCTCGCCCAGCACGTCGACATAGTCGAACGCGCCTTCCTTGATCGAGAGGATGGTGGCGTCGCCGACGCTGCCCGGCTTCAAGGATGCCGAGCTCGGGCCGCTTCAGCGCCAAGGCGGCATTCACGCGTCGATGGCTGCAATGACCTCGCGCGAGCGGCACGCCCATGACAGAGGAACTTCGACATGGTGGTCACCTGGTCGAAGGCCGGGCCATCGATGCACAGCGCGTGCACGTCCGATGAGATCGTGTCCGGGTAGAAGCCGTTTGCCAGCATGGCGCGCGCGGTCTTGAAGGCGAACGAGCCCCTTGCCGTGGCCGATGTCGAACATGCACGCCGCGCTTGCGCGCCTCGCAGCACCACCGGCTTGACGGTGCCTTGGTGGATCGCAGGGCGCATTCGGGAACGGGCGGAAGGCGTGCGTCAGCACGTCGCCCGGCCGCAGCATTGCCACCACCTCCTGCGTAGCTCGGCGGCGGATGGTCGATATGCGCACATCAGCGGCATGCCAACCTCGTTGGCGACCTGCAGCGCGATGTCGAGCGGCGCCGCGCCCTGGATCGCCCGAGGCGTGCCGCGCCCGACGCGCACCTTGATGCCGACGATGACGTCGCGGTTAGCATCGGCGACGTCGCACCGCCTCGACGCGGCGCCATCAGGCGGCATGTTCTCGCTCTCGCCGACCATGACGGTCTTGGAGAAGCGCGAAGATGCCCGCAAATGAGACGTGCAGATAGGCAAGGATGCGCACCTGCGCTACGGCTCGATCACGTGCTTGCGGAAGCCGGCGAAATTGCCGCGGCCGGCGCTGCCGGTGTCGATCGCGGTCGTCACGCCGGAGCGACGGCAGAACTCCTCCGCGTCGATGCCGAGCGAGGTGCCGCCCCAGTAGACGTGGGTGTGCAGGTCGATGAGGCCGGGCGTCACGTACTTGCCGGCGACGTTGTGCACGGACGTGCCGGCACCGGCTTCGAGGTTCGCGCCAACCGCGGCGACCTTGCCACCGGCGAAGGCCACGTCCATCACGGCATCGATGTTCTGCGACGCATCGACGACGTGCCCGCCCTTGAGAATGAGATCGTAGGCCATGTTTGCTCCACGCGATGTTCGGACTATTCGGGCTGAGTGGCAGCGGTGCGCTCCACGATCACGCCGTAGTGCTGCGGCTTGCCGGTGCTTTGCGAAATTGAAGGTCGTCGCCTTGTAGCTGTTGGCAAGATCAAGATCACAGCGCGCGACCAAGAGCTCGTCGTCCTGGCTCAGCGCCTGCGCCACCACCACCCCGCTCGGGGCAACGACCGAGGAGTTGCCGATCATTTCGCAGCCCTCCTCGACGCCGCACTTGGCGACGCCCACCACCCAGGTGGCATTGGCGTAGGCGCCAGCTTGCAGGGACAGTTGATTGTGAAACTCGCTCAGGCGATCGTGCTCGGGCGCCGGCGGATTGTGCCGGGGCGTATTGTAGCCGACGAGGACCAGTTCGACGCCCTTCAATCCCATCACCCGATAGGTTTCCGGCCAACGCCGGTCATTGCAGATGCACATGCCGATGTTGGCCGCCCATCGTTTTCCAGACCCCCAAGCCGAGGTCGCCGACCTCAAAGTAGCGCTTTTCCAAATGCTGGAAGGGGCGCCAGGGCTCGTGCTCGGCATGCCCGGGCAAATGGATCTTGCGGTATTTGCCGACGATCCGTCCCGACTTGTCGACCAGGATTGAGGTGTTGAAGCGGGCGAGGCGCTCCGCGGCGCCGTTCGATTTCGGCAAAGCCCAGGTAAAAGCCGATGCCGAGCCGCTGGGCCGCCTCGAACAGGGGTGCCGTGGCGTTCGACGGCATGTCGCGTTCAAAGAAGCGAATCGATTTCCTCCGCCTGCGTCATCCACCAGCGCGGAAAGAACGTCGTCAGCGTCAGCTCGGGAAACACGGCAAGGTCGCAGCGGTGCGCGGCGGCCTGCCGCAACAGGTCGACGAGCCGCTTGAGGACCCGCGAGCGGCCATCGCTCCGTTGGATCGGTCCCATCTGGCAGGCCCCTACCGTGATGAGCCGTGACATGCTGCCTCCAATGCGTTGCCGCGCCCGCTTTGCCGTCGCCCATGATTGCCGCAATTGCCGCGCCAGGACCAGAGGGGGGCCAGAGGGGGCGAGAAGGGAACCAGAAGGAAACCAGAAGGGCCGGAGACGCCCGAGGGGCGCGCGGCGCGCAAACCCTCTCCCGGGCTGCGCCGGCGCGACCCTCGTCTCCTGGTCAAGAGGACGCGGCGCGCGCGGGGGCCGCCAACAGCTCCAGCAGGGTCTTCGTTAAAGCGATCGGCGGCTTCATAGGCCACCCAGTGGCCGGCATTCTCGATCAGGCGTACCTTGAGCTCGCGATGGTGCCGGCGCAGGATCTCGAGCCGGGTATCGAGCGAGCCGCGGGCGATGATGTCCTGGGTACCCCAGATGGTATGCACGGCGGCCGTAACATTTCCAAGCGCCCTGGCCAGCCCATCGGTCGTCGCAAACGGCCGGCTGCGAAAGCGCGCGCGCTTGATGTTTTCGGCCTGCAGATGGATGGCGAGGGAATCGATGTTGTCGGGGTTGGCAAACATCAGCACCCGCAGGTTTTGCTGAAACACCGCGGCAACCTCCTCGGCGCTCATGCCGGGGCGCTGCTTGGCGAAGGGTTCGCGAGGCTCGGCGGTGAGGCCGAGCGCGGCCACGCCGACGAGGGTCAGCGTGTCGATCTGCTCGCCCAATCTGGCCGCCGTCAGGCCGGCGACGTGGCCGCCGAAGGAGAAGCCAACGAGCCGCAAATTGCGCGCGCCCGGCAATAGCTGGTCGAGCCCGGCGACGACGACATCGGCGATGGTGGCGGGAATGAGCGGCTGGGGTGGCATCGCCGATTGGCCCAGTCCGGGAGGTCGGGAACCCAGAGCTGATAGTGGCGTGACAGGGCTGGAATGTTGCGCAGCCAATGCGTCCAAGAGCCCGAGCCCCCGTGCAAGAGCAGGAGCGGCTCGCCGCTGCCCCAGACGCGCCAGACCATGCTGCCATCGCCGCAGGCTGTTTTCAGTTTTTTGCCGCTGCGGTCGAGAGCGTCGACGATGGCCGCCGGTAGCTGGCGCCGCCGCCCGGCTTGATCGATTGGCGTTCACGCGGGCATCGCTGTCTCGGCCAGGCGTGCCCAGTAGGAGATGCCGGCGGGGATCACGTCGTCGTTGAAGTCGTATTTGGGGTGATGTAGGCCGGCGCTGTCGCCGTTGCCGATGAAGATGAAGGCGCCCGGCCGGGCCTCGAGCATGAACGAGAAATCTTCCCCGCCCATGACCGGGGCGATATCGCCATTGACCTTGTCGGGGCCGGCCACCTGGGCGGCCACGCCGGCGGCAAACTGCGTCTGGCGCGCGTGGTTGTGCGTCACTGGATATTTGCGCTCGTAGGTGGCGGTGGCGACCGCCCCGTAGAGCTGGGCCGTCACTTGCGCCACTTCGACGACGCGGCGCTCGAGGAGATCGCGCACCTTCGGGGTCAAGTGATCGGGCGGTGCCTTGCAATAGGGCCGACTGCGGGATCACGTTGGCGGCTTCGCCGGCGTGGAACATGCAGATCGAGATGACGCCGGCGTCGAGCGGATCGAGATTGCGCGAGACGATCGAATTGAGCGCCGTGACGATGTGGGAGCCGACCAGCACCGGGTCGATGCACTCGATGAGGTCGGGCTGCATGGCCGCCCTTGCCGGTGATCTCGATGTGGATGCCATCGCTTGCGGCCAGCAGGGGGCCGGGGCGCAGCGCGAATTGACCCACGCCGAGACCGGGCATGTTGTGCATGCCGTAGACCTCCTGGATCTGCCAGCGCTCCATCAGGCCGTCGTCGACCATGGCCTTGCCGCCGGCGCCGCCCTCCTCGGCCGGCTGGAAAATCAGCGCCACCGTGCCGTCGAAATTGCGCGTCTCGCACAGATACTTAGCGGCGCCGAGTAACATGGCGGTGTGCCCGTCGTGACCGCAGGCATGCATTTTACCCGGCGTTTGCGAGGCATAGGGCAGGCCGGTGATTTCCGTCATGGACAGGGCGTCCATGTCGGCGCGCATGCCGATCACCTTGCCCGAAGCCTGCCGGCGACCCTTGATGATGCCGACCACGCCCGTGCGGCCGATGCCGGGCATCACCTCGTCACAGCCTAATTCCTTGAGTTTGTCGGCCACGACCGCGGCCGTGCGGTGCACCTCGTAGAGCACCTCCGGGTTGGCATGGATATCGCGGCGCCAGCACGACACTTCGTCCTTGAGGGCGGCGGCGCGATTGATGATCGGCATCTCGCAAATCCTTGGCAAATAGGGGCGGCGGTCACAGGGAAAACGGTGGAGCCGCGCGGCAGGGAAGCAAATCGCTCCAGACGGGTCAAGGCGGCCCGTGCATGGCCCTTGCCTTTGGCCTCAGCGGCGAAAGCGAAGATTGAGACCTTGCGCCTGCCAGGCGGCCTCGATCACGTCGAGGTCGGTACAGCCGGACGGATTGGCCTTGCTCGGTGCCCAGGCGGCCCGTTGCGGCCATTGCTCGCGCCAGATGCCGAGCAGGCGGTCGAGCTCTGCGAGCGGCTCGGCGTGGTCGTCGACCCGGATATTGAGGTCGGCAAAATCTTCGCTGCTCGTGAGCAAAAGCGCCGCCGATTGCCTGCCGCGGCGGTCGCCGCCGGCGCGCTCGCCCGCCTGCATAGCCCTGAGCAACCGTTCCGGCAACGCCAGCGGGCTGCCTGCGGCGAAGGCCGTGAAGGTGTGCGCCACCACCTCCGCGCCCGCCAACATGTTGCCGGCGACGGAGAATTGGTTTGCGGTGCGGTCTCCGCACCACTCGACGCAGTTATCGCCCGTCCAGTGCCGCCGCGCGCCCAAAGCGGTCGACCGCCTGAACCTGACGCAAATGTCGGCCATCATCGGCCGCGAGCGCGCTCTTTGATCGCCGTGGCGGGGGCTATGCCGCGCGCGAGCAAGTCGAGAATAGCCGGCCCGAGATAGCGGTTGGTGATCGATTGCGTGGCAACGGCGCCGACGCCCGAGCGGACATAGGGGCAATGGGCACCGACGGCGAAGGCGCGCGTCGCCACCGCCACCGCGAAGGCGCCACTGGCGGGATCGTGGGCGACGATCGACCAGGTCATAAGATTGCGCTCGCGGCGGCGCGATCGGGCCTACTTTTTTCGACATTCCAGAACACCACGTTGGTTGCCACCAACACGCCTTCAATGTTCTTGCGAAAGGCGGAGGGCTGCAGGTATTGGCCCAAGATAACGTGGGTCGGGTACTCGGCCGCACGCTGGGAGACCGCCTCGGCCAAAACCTTTTGCTTGGCCGCAACCGTCTCTTTGGCGAAGGCATCGCGCAGGCGTTCCAACTCGGGATCGCAGGGCCAGCCGAAGGTTGCCTTCTCGCAGCTGGCGTTGAGGAAATTGGTCGAGACCGGGTCGAGCACGTCAACGGAGCCCCAGGAGGTCAGATAAACGTTCCAACCACCCGCGGCTGGCGCATCCTTCTTGGCGCGACGCGCCACCAGCGTTTGCCAGTCCATCGCCTGCAAGTCGACCTTGAAGCCGGCCTTTTCCAGGAGCGACTTGGCGACCGGGGCCAGATTGGAGAGCGAGGCGATGTCGGTTGACTGCATGAGCACGACCGGGGTGCCGTCGTAGCCGGCCTGCTGCAACAACTCCTTGGCCTTGGCGGCATTGCTTTCGAGTTTGTCCTCCCAGCCCTGGCTGGTTTCTGAGCGGCGAGCCGCAGGGATAGAGCGACTTGCACACCACGTAGTATTTGGAGTTGCCGATGGTGGACTCCAGAAAGTCCTTCTGATTGAGCGCGTAGGCGACCGCCTGCCGGATCTTGGCGTTGTCGAACGGCTTGTGCAGCACATTGAAGCGGAAGGCGTATTGGCGACCCATGGGTGCCACCACCAGGAAGCGAATGTTTGGATCGGCCCCCAGCAGCGGCAACAAATCGTGCGGCGGGGCTTCGATGAAATCGATCTCGCCGTTGCTCAGGGCGTTCACCTGCGTTTGCGGATCGGCAATCCAAATCCATTCAACGCGATCGACTTTTGCCAGTTTGCCGCCGGCAAATCCCGATGGCGGCTCCGGGCGCGGTTTGTACTTTGGGTTTTTGAGGTAGACCGCCTTCTCGCCCGGCTTCCACTCGTCCTTCTTGAAAATAAAGGGCCCCGAGCCGGTGGTATCAGTGATTTGAGTGTTGGGATCCGTCTCTGCCACGCGCTTGGGCATCATGAACGGCACGTTGGATGTCGGCTTGCCGAGCGTCGCCAGCACCAGGCCGTAGGGCTCCTTCAACCGCATGACGAAGGTCTTGGCGTCGGTTACTTTCAGTTCGCCGACAAAGCTCATCAGTTTTTGCGCCATGCCGTCGCGTGCCGCCCAGCGCTTGAGCGAGGCGACGCAATCCTCTGCCGTCACCGGGGTCCCGTCATGCCACTCAAGGCTCGTCGCGCAGCGTGAAGGTCCAGGTGAGCTTGTCCTCGCTCACGGTCCAGGCGTCGACCATCTGCGGCCTGACCGTGAGCTTTTCATCGAGCGCGAACAGCGTGTCATAGATCATGAACCCGTGATGGGTGCTGATCAGCGCCGTGGTCCAGACCGGATCGATGATTTTGAGATCCGAGTGCAGCGAGACTTTCAACGTACTTTCGGCCGTGGCGGCCGGCACGATGGCCAGATGCGCCGCCAGAACGGCCGCAACAACGGCGCTCCAACCGGCGAGGCGTAGTTTGCTCAAGCGCATGGCTACCTTGTTCTCCGCGTTAAGCCGTTACGCCAAGGGCGCCGGGTGCAGCCAACGCCCGCGGCCGTGGGGCAAGAGCCTCTCAAACCTTCACTTTTTCGTCGGCCAGCACGCGCGCGACGGCGGGGCGCGCCAGCATGTGATCCCTGAAGGCGCGATAGTGCGTCATGTCGGCGACCGGCAGCTCCCGCCGCACGCCCCAGGCATAAAAGGTGAGCGCGTAGGGATCGAGCACGGAATACTGATCCGAGAGCCACTGCCGGCCCTGCAACAGGTGATCGATCTGCGCCAGATAGCCGTGAAAGGCCTTGCGGCCGGTTTCCTGGATGTTCGGGAACAGGCTCGCGTCGCTGGCGTAGCGCTCCGGCCGGCTGATGTGGGCGTGCGCCGGGTGCACGCTGGCGGCGAACAGGCCGATCAGCGATAAGGCGCGCGCTTCGGCCACCGGATCGCTTGGCCACAGCCCGAAGCGCTTGCCCAGGTAGGGCAGAATGGCGGTATTCTCCGTGATGTTCTCGCCACTCTCCAACTGCAGGGCTGGCACGCGTCCCTGCGGATGGATCTTCAGATAGGCTTCGGATTTCTGTTCGCCCTTCGCCAGATCGATGCGCTGAAGGTCATATTTCTCGCCGCTTTCCTCGAGCACGATGTGGGCAGCGAGCGAGCAGGCCCCTGGGGCATAAAAGAGCTTCAACACGTCAACAGCCTCCCGATCAGCTCTGGGTCGAATGGTCGGCGCAAAAGCTAGCCTACCGAGCCGGCAAATTCGAGAGACTTGTGGAATGGCTCGAGTGCGGCGAGGCTCGGGTGCTCGGGGCAATTTGCCTTGCTGGCGGAAGCGAAAAAGGTATGCTGCTCGGCAGACGGCTACGAACAGAGCGATCTTTGGCTTAGCCCGATTCTTGGGGTGTGAGGGGGTTGGGGCAGTGCGGCCAAGTCATCAGCGTGCCTTTGCGTTTGGCCTGGCAGTGAGCACTGTTGCTGCGGTGCTGTCGCTGCTTCCCCTCGCCTTTGCCTTTGAACCAACGGGCTATGGTAGGCCCGCACCGGAGCCCAAGGCCGCCCCGCAGGTCGACCTCGGGCCCGCGCGCATCAGTGCCGTAGCGCTCGGCCAGCTATCGGTTCCTCGGCCCCTTGGCCCCGCCGGCGGATTGCTGCCGATCTGTGCGGATGAGGCCGAGGCCGCCGCCGGCGACGGCGTGCGCCAGATCAAGTGCGCGGTGCCGCCTGGCGGTCTTGGGCCGATCACGGGTCCCATTCTGACGCCAACCGTGCCCCAAGCGCCGGCCGCGCCGGCGCCGAGCCGCCGACGGCGCCCGCCAACGCCAACGAGCCAGGCAAGGTCGCAACTCCGCCGCAGCCCGCTGCGGATCCGGGGTTTCGCTACTATCCTCCCGGCTTGTTGGCGGTCCGCGATGCCGGCGCCAAGCGCGGGCGCATGGATGATCGCAAGGTCTACGTGCCGAACATCATCTTTCCCATCCGGCTCGAGACCGGTCGTTTCGCCTCCATGAACTCGCAGATCTGGGGTTACGGCGGAGGCGGCTACAACGGCGTCGGCGAAGCGGGCGGGACCGAGTGCGATCCGCGCAACTACGACCCGATGCAGCAGCACGACAACTTTTGCGAGGTGCGCGGCTGGAGCATGCCCCTTGTGTCCCAGCGGCGAGGGCCATCAGGGTCAAGACATTCGCCCGCCGAGCTGCAAGGACAACGCCTGGGACGTGGTTGCCGTGGCCGACGGCATCATCACGCTCGTGACCTCGAATACGACGGTGAAGCTCAAAGGCAATGATGGCACCGTCTACGAATACCTCCACATGCACCCCGACTCGATCAAGGTGAAGGAGGGCAGCAAGGTCAAGCAGGGCGACGTCGTAGGCCGTGTCTCCAAATACATGAACGGCACGCGCAGCACGACCTACCATTTGCACTTCAATGTGCGCCAGCGCATCCAGGTCGGCAGCAAGGTGCTCGAGGTTTACGTCCCACCTTATGCCTCGCTGATTGCCGCCTACCGCCGCAGCAAAGGATTGGACGCGGGCATCGACGCGGCCGGCGAACTCGTGCCCGACCCGATGCTCGAGATCGGCGCCGTCGCCCAGGCCCCGCCGCAACCACCGACCCCGAGCGAACCGCAACCGGTGCCATCGACCCCACCCTCCGACCCGGCCCCGACACCACCGGCGCCGACCCCGAGCGCGCCAACGCCACCCACCCCAGCGCCAAGCCCGCCGTCCGAGCCGCCGACGCCATCTACCCCGGCGCCCGAGCCGCCGGCACCACCCACACCCGCACCGAGCCCTGCGCCGACCCCGCCGCAGCCGCCGGCGCCGCCTCCTGCCGCGCCGACCGAAGAGCCCAAGAGCTGGTGGCAGCGCGGCGTCGACAAGGCAACGGAGCTATGGAAGCGCTGGTGGAAATGACCTTGGCCGCCGGCGGCGCTCAAGGCCACGCGCGGCGATGCTTGAGGCACTCAAAGACGGAGGCTTGCCATGCGTGCGCTAGTTATCGCAGCCGCGCTTGCGGCGTGGAGTGGAAGCGCAATGGCGCAAGCGTCCTCGCCGGAGGACCTCGACCGGCTGAAGCGCATGTTGGATGAGCGTCTGCCGTCGGCACCGCGCACCCGCGGCCTCAGCAAAGGCGAACGGCCGTTGCGGTCAGATGATTTTACTCTATTCGCCGCCGCGAGCAGGATGGGCAGGCCAACCCCAGCCTCAATCCCGGCAAGCGTTCGGACTACGACGCGCCGGGGCTCATTGGCATCGCTGCCGCCGTGGCAGGCGAAGGCGACCGCACGCGCGAACCATCCGCGGCGGCAGCGCCGCGCGGCTCCCAACGCGTGCAGGCCCGGCGCGACAGCTATGTGATCGTGCTCAAGACCGATCTCAGCGGCCAGCAGCTCGATGACGCGCTCGCGACCTTGAGCCAGAAATACAATCTGGAAATCAAGCGGGCGAACAAGCTGGGCGAGATCCGCGTTTCCCCGCGTCAGGCGGCAACGCGCAGCCTCGCGCCTTCTCCCAGTTCCGAATCGCTAGGCGCGGCCCTGGAACCCAAGATCATCAAGGACCTGCGCAACGAGCCGTTTGTGGACGCGGCCTACGTCGATTTTCTGGTGAGCCCGAAGTCATTACCGAGACGGACCGACACCAAGGTGCAGTCGGATGGCAACACCTACAGCTGGAGCTGGCGCACCGGTGACACCAGCGACGGCAACTGGGGTTTGAAGATGATGCGCATGCCGCCGGTGTGGACCATTCTCAATCGGGTGCGCAAGATCGACCCCGACCGGTCGCGCACGCGTATGGCCTTTCTCGACGTCGGCTTCGGCACGCACGGTCACATCTCCTATAATGCCGTCTTCGGTGGAATGCCGGCCAACCCGCCCAAGGCCGAGTGTACCTATAGCCATGGCACGCATGTCGCGGGCATCGCCGGCGCCCTGTTTGGCAAGGGACGCGGCATCGACGGAATGGTGCCCGACTCCAAGATCGATGCCATCCCGGTCAGCAGCGAGGTGTGGCTGGAGGGCACTAATCTCGGCCTAACCAATCAGCTGATCCAACGGGCCATGCTGTTCAGCGGGGCGGTCGATTCGCTCATCGACTTTATGGATCAATATCCACTCAAAGCCGGAGAGAAGCGGGTCGTTGATGCCAGCCTCGGCTACAACTGGTCCGCCCTCGGCTTCGAGTTCGGCAAGGACGCCGAGGAGGATGAAAACGTCAAGGCGCACATCTTCAACAGCGCGCGTTCGGTGCAGCGCCTGGCCGCCAAATACAAGGACAGCATTTTGATCGTGGCCGCCGCCGGCAACGATCCGGACGGCCTCGACCACGCCGCATTGGGCGGAATTTGCCAGTCCCTTCGGTTTTGCGGCCACTCACGAATCGCCGACCTACCAGAAGTCCAGCAACATTCTGATTGTCGAGGCCCTCGGCCGCGACGGCAAGCGCGCCTCGTTTTCCAATGCCGGCGGTCACGTCGCCGCGCCGGGCGTTGACATCATGAGCACGCTGGCGGGCGTCAGCGATGCCTATGGGTTGTGCAGCGGTACCTCGCAGGCAACTCCGCACGTGACCGCGCTCGCGGCCATCCTGTTTGAACTTGATCCGAAGAAATCACCCGCCGAGATCGCCGAAATCATCCGCAGTTCGGCGGTGTCCGGCCCGGAAGGTGGGACGCCACGCGCCGATGCCCTTGCCGCCGTCCTCAAGCGAGTCCAAGGACAACATCAAATACCTGGTCGACCTCAATGGCGATGGCAAAGTGGACAGTGCCGACCTCGAAATCCTCAAGACCCATCTTGTCATCCTCGAGGACGCCAAGCGCAACGGCACGCCGGTCCCGATCGACCTCAACGGCGACGGCGACGTGAACGAGAGCGAAGGTTGCTGGCCGTTGATCGATTTCGCCGGGGCCGGCAAGGCCCTCTTATTTCGATCCGCCGGCCCAGGCCGCAGCCGCCGCGGCCCGCACCGATCTGCAAATGCTCGAGGACGGCTGGACCGACACGATCAAGGCCTTCAAGGCGGCCATGAGCGAGGTCGGGCTCGAGCAATTGATTGCGCAATGGCGCGCGGCACAAGGCGGCACTGCGCTCGTCGCCAGCGTCCCCGCGGGGCAGCGCAGCGAGGCGGCCGGTCCGATCACGGGCTCGCTCGCGGCGCTCGCCTGCCACTAGCAACTTTGTCGGCCAAAAGGAGAACGCGGGCCATGCGTGTGTCAGTACCATTCACCGGCCTCGTGGTTGCCGTCGGCGCCAGCATGCTGGCCTTCGGCATGCTGCGCCCGATGCCGAGCGCCAGCGCCCAGGACGTGCGCGGTGAAGTCACCCGTGCAGTCGACGAGCTGCGCAAATCCAATCAAAGCATCGCCGTCGAGGTCGACCGCAGCACGGGACTGCCGACGTCGATCAAGGGTCTGACGCCGAGACCCGATCCCTCCATCGCGCTTACGGCGACGCGCAGCCTCGGCGGGGAGCCCAGCGAAGACGACGTGCGCCGCGCGGTTGAGGCCTTCATGGCCACGAGCCAAATCCGCTCGGCTTTTCCCCAGGGCAACGCGCAAGAGCGCAAGGTCGTCACCCAGGTTCGCCGCGATCCCGATATCAAGGGCGAAGCGTTGCCCACGTCACGCAGCGTCTCAATGGCATTCCCGTGTTCGGTTCCTCCGCCAAGTATGTGGTCAATCCGGCCCTGGCGGTGACCGACATTACGGCCAGCTACTCGACCGTCGCCATCGGCGGCACGACACCAGCATCACCGCGGATGAAGCCGCCACGGTTGCGCGCGCCCACGTGCGCGACCTGTTATCCAAACGGGCGCGCGACCCCGGCCTCGATCGGCTGTTCGCCAGTCTCGATAGCATCCAGCCCAAGTCGGAGCTGACGATCTTCGACCCGGCGCTGCTGCGCACGCGCGGCGCCAATCCGGGCCCGTTGCGGCTCACGTGGCTGGTGTCCGTCGATTCCTTGCGCGTGTTTGTCGATGCCGAGAACCGCAATGTAGTATTTTTCTACCGCGACCATCCCTCGGTCATGGTGCGGCGGGTCTATGATCTGTCCAGCAACAACGTGTTCCCAGGGCAGAAGGTGCTGGACGAGGAGACCAACGAGCGCGTCGACTTGGTGCCGGCAGACGCTATGCGCCGCCTTCCAGAATACCGGTTTCGTGCGCGACTTCTTCTATATCGTGCTAGGCCGCAGCGGCCTGGAGGCGGCTGGCACCAAGGCAAACATGCCGCTCGAGTCCTACGTGCGCTATAGCAGCGAGCAAAATGCCCGCTGGTGCAAGGATCAGAGCGTTGAACTGTCCCAAGGCCAACGTCATGGTCTACGGGCCCGGCTTTGCCGGCGCGCTCGATGTCGTCGGTCATGAGGTGACGCACGGCATCATCGCTCACGAAGCCGACCTCGTCTACGCCGACGAATCGGGTGCGGTGAACGAGGCGCTGGCCGACATTTTCGGCACCCTGATCGAGTTTCAGGCCCGGACGGCGCCGGCAATTGGGCGATCGGAGAGAGCCTGCCGGGCTATTCGGAGGCGAGCCCCATGCGCAGCATGGCCGAGCCGCACCTGAAAGCCCAGGGAAGCGCGTCGCTGTTCAACAAGACCCAGCCGTTTTCGGTGACGAACCGCGGCCAACCCGATCACTATTCCGAGTATGTCGCGCGCACGGATGCCTTGTGCGACACGACCTGGGACTACTTGAACGGCTGCGTGCACTTCAACAGCGGTGTCCTTAACAAGCTCGCGTATTTGATCTCCGAAGGTGGCGAGCACAAGGGCCAGACGGTCGCCGGGATCGGTCGGCAAAAACTCGCGCGCATCGCCTACCGGGCCTTGACAACCAAGCTCAATGCCACCTCGAGCCTGGTGCACGCGGCCGATACCTTCGTGTCGGCGTGTACGGATTTGGTCGGCGCTGCCGCCGGCATCACGGCGCAGGACTGCGTCGAGGTGGAGAACGCCCGCCGCGCCGTCGGCCTCGGCACCGATAGCTGGGCCTCAGCGCACATACGGAAGGCGCGCGGGCGGCGGGGCTGGCACGCCAGAGCTTGGCGCGAAACGTTCGTGCCGGCGCACGGCCGCCCGCGCGCTCTTTTGGCACGACCGACCGCTTGGGCTGCCCCTGGCCCTACAGAGGCCGTGGGTCTGCCTTGGATTGGGATTTGGATTGGGTCGCCTCGGCGCGCGCCGGCCGGTGCGGGCGGGGCCTCCGGCATTAGACCTTGTGGGGTCCTGTGGCCCGAGCGGTTTGGCGTGGTTTGTGCCCGCCACCAGCACCAACCTTTGGGCTGTGCCGAAGTGAACCGCCAATGCTCCAGCCCGTGTTTACCGATTTTCGCACACCATGGCGATCTGTTCGGCCGGCACACCGTGAACCTCGGCCATCGCTTCGATGCAGCCGACGGCTTGTTCGGCGATGCGGCGCTCGCCAGCCTGATCGAGCGTACGCCGGCGCATGCCTATCACGTCAACACCATGGATGTGACGACCCACGCTCCCAACACGCGGCGCGAAGGCACCATGGAGGGCCTGAGCGGCGCAGACGCGCTCGATGCCGTTCGCAACGCGCCACATCGATCCTTCAGCAACAGCCGCACCGGCTCGACAGCCACTACGCCGAGGTTGCTGCGTTCGATCTACGCCGAGATGCCTCGATCCTGATTTCCGTCTCCCAAGGCATGCATGTCAATCACACGCCGATGTCCCCGGACAGACGCTCTGGCAGCTGCGCGGGGCCAAACGCGTCTATGTCTATCCCAACACGCCGCCGTTCTTGCCGCAGGCGGCGCCAGAAAATCGTTTTAGGTGAGGCGCACGAAATCTCCCTCAACTATAAGCCCTGGTTTGATACGCGCCGAGGTCGTCGACCTCGAGCCTGGCCGCATGCTGCATTGGCCGCTCAACTGCCCGCATCGGATCGTCAACCAAGATTGCCTCAATGTCTCGTTCGCGACCGAGCATATGACGCGCGAGCTGCGCAACGCCTACGCGGTCAACTATGCCAACGGAGTTTTGCGCCGAGCGCTAGGGCTCGAGCGCTTGCCCCGGACGGAAAGCAGCCTTGGGCTTTATGCGCGGCTGGGTCTGGCGGCCGCGCATAAATATCTGGGCGCGCAAGCGCGCAGGAAGGTGGGGCGCATCATCGACTTCAAGCTCGACCCGCGGGCGCCGCAGGGTGTGCGCCCGGTGCCGGCATTCGCGCTGGGCGCCTAGCCAACGCTGGAGAAAGCGCAAAAGCGCCCGCCGCCTTGGGGCGCGCGCAAGCCAAAGCAGCCGCGAGCCAAAAAGTCCTCGACCGCGCCACGGCACCGAGACGATGATGCCGCTCCGCAGCAAGCTCGCGACGGGCCAGGAGCGTCTATGCGCCACATCAACGTGTTGAGCATCCAGCGCATCAGTGCCGAGGAACGTCGGCAGATTGAGGCCATCGACCCGGCCGTCCGCCTGATCGACGCTGGCGGCTGGTACGACGGGAAATTCGCGAGACTTGGCCAACCTTTACCTCGGTGCGCTACTTGCCGCCGGGCGCCACGGGTGCGGGCAGCCGGCAGGAGCGCGACCGCCTCCTCGCCGAAGCGGAGGTGATTCTGGGCGGTGGCCGTTTCCGCGTGACCTGCGTGCCCGTGCGCCAAAGCTCAAGTGGTTTCACCAGCGGCCGGCCGGCGCCAGCAACCTGATGCTGGGCGATTTGGTGGGGCAGCGACGTGTTGACGACGACCTCGCGCGGGGCGGGCAATACGCTGGCCATGGCCGAGTACGCGCTGGCCGGCATCCTGCATTTTGCCAAGGGCCTCAATCGGGCGGCGATCGATCGCGACGCCGGTGCGTTCAACCATCGCGCCTATCGCCCGCTGCTGCTTGAGGGTAAGACCGCGTGCATCGTCGGTGCCGGCGGCATCGGCCTGGAGGTCGGCAGGCTCTGTGCCGCGCTGGGACTGCGCGTCGTCGGCACCCGCCGCAGGCCCGCCGCCGCGGCGCCCTTGCCGCCGGGCTTCAGCGGCATCGGCGGCCCCGATGAGCTTGATGGCTTCCTGGCCGAAAGCGATATCGTGGCCATCTGTTGTCAATGGACGCCCGAGACCAACCGCCTGTTCAACGCCGAGCGCTTCGCCCGCATGAAGGCCGGCAGCGTGCTCGTCAATGTCGCGCGCGGTGAGATCATCGATGAGGACGCCCTGGCCGATGCCTTGGCGCGCGATCGGCTGCGTGGCGTCGTCCCTGACGTCTACACGGGCGAGTTCGGAGCGCACTCCCATGGCGCGGCTTTTGGTCCGACCCCAGGGTCGTGATCACGCCACACATTTCCAACGTCAGCGATCAGGACCGGCACGGCGCCATTGACGTGTTCTGCGAAAACCTGCGCGCCTTATCTCGACGGCCGACCCTTGCGCAACGCAATCGATTGGGAGCGGGGCTATTAGCGATAACCGTTGCGGTTAGGGCCGTCCCGCCAGGAAGGCCAGCACGCCCTCCTTGTAGACGCGATCGCCCACGGCCAGCATGTGATCGCGGCCTGGGATCGGCAAGGCTTGGGCGCCGGGGATGAGCTGGGCAAGCTCTTCGGCGGCGCCGCCGATGACGTCCTCGGTGCCGGTTGCAACCAGAACCGGGCAGGCAATTTTGGCCACCATCTCCCCGGCTGATCGGCTCACGTGAGCCGCGGATGCAGGCGGCGAGCGCAGCGAGGTCGCTGCCGGTCTTTTTCCGCAAAGGCGCGAAAAGTGCGCGCCGTCGGGTTGACGACCTCATCAATCGAGCCCGCCTCCAGCGCGTGCGCGATCGGTCCGGTGCCGGCCATCGGCCGGATCATAGTTGCCGCCAAGCCCGCCAAAGACGGCGCTACGCACACGCTGCGGATGGGCCAGGGCGAGGAACGCCGTGAGGCGGGCACCCATCGAGTAGCCCATCACGTCGGTGCGTGCGATGCCCAGGTGATCGAGCAGTCGCCGGGCGTCCTCCATCATGGCCGATGGCTGATAGGCTTGAGCCTCGTACAGCTTGTCGCTCTCACCGTGTCCGCGGTTGTCGTAGGCGATCACGCGATAGCCGTTGCGCCGCAACAAGCTGACCCAGCCGGGATCGAGCCAATTGTACCTCACGCTCGAGGCGAACCCGTGCACGAGCAGCACCGGATCACCGTCGCCCTCGTCGATGAAGCGGATGCAAACGCCGTCCGAATCGAAGCCCTGCACGGCCTGCTCCTCCTACTGCGACGTTGCCAACCCCTATCATCTGGGGCGGCGAGCAACTACATTTGGGGGCGTTCTCGATCCTTTTGAGCAGGGCCGCCCATGGCAGTTTCGATCATCCCGCATCTTGCCAATGATCCGGGCGTGGAAAAGATCTATATTGGCGTCAGAGAATTCCAGTGCATGGGCGCGCGACCGCCCCACGATCACCCCCACGTTTTTCTGGATATGGGGGCCGACCCGCAGGTCTTGTGCCCCTATTGTTCGACCTTGTATATCCACGATGCCCGGCTGGGGGCCGATCAATCCGACCCGCCGGGCTGCCTTGTCGGCGAGGACCGGCCGGGATCTTGAGGCTTGCACGCGGTCGATCCCGTGGGAAATGGGCGACCAATCCTGATACTCGGCGGCGGCATCGCCGGACTGGCACTGGCGCTCTCCCTGGCACGCCACGGCCGCGGCGCCATCGTGCTGGAGAGCCGGCCGCGCCTTCGAGACCGAAGGCGCGGGCATCCAGCTGGGGGCCAACGGGGTCAAGGTCCTCGAACGGCTGGGACTAGCCGAACGGCTGCGTCCCCAGGTCGGTGAACCGGCCAGTCTTGTCGTCTTTGACGGTGGCTCGGCCCGCCGCCTGGCGCAATTGCCGCTCGGGGCTGGTTCGCGGCGCGCCATGGCGCCCCCTACTGGACCATGCACCGCGCCGATCTGCATGCGGCGCTCGCTGCCACGGCGGCGGAACAGCCACATCTTGTGCTACGCGCCGATTACGCGCTCAAGGCGCTCAGGCAAGAGCCGTGCGGCGTGCTGGCCGAAGACAGGGCAGGGGAGCGCCTGGTGGGAGAGGCGCTGGTCGGGGCAGATGGCCTATGGTCCACCGTGCGGCAAACGATTTACCCTCTGCCAGGCCGCGGTTCGCCGGTGCGACGGCGGCACGCGCGCTCATTGCGGTGGCGGGCGCCGGTGCCCTGGCCGAGCCGAACGTGGGACTTTGGCTCGGGGCGGGCGCCAACGTCGTGCACTATCCCTGTGCGTGCCGGCCGCGAGGTGGCCGTCGTCATTATCGTTCGCGAGCCGTGGCCGGCGTCAGCGGCGGAAAGCGCGTCGATGCCAAAGGTGCACTGGCGCCGCTTGCCGCTTTCCACCATTCCGCTCACCGACGTGCTCCAGCCGCGCCCCAGACTATCGCAAATGGGCGCTCTATCAACTTTGCTGCGCTGCCGACGTGGTCCCCTGAGGCGCATCGGCCTGATCGGCGATGCCGCCCACCCCGTGCTGCCGCACCTGGCCCAGGGAGGCGCGCTCGCGCTGGAGGATGGCTTGCTCTTGGGCTCGATGCTGGGCCAGCAAAAGTCGATGTGGCCGCCAGCCTGCGCGAATTTACGGCGCAACGGCGCGCGCGCGCTGCCAGGGTCGAGGCGCCTCAGTCGCCGCAACGGTGAGCTTTACCACCTCTGGTGCGCCGTTGGCCTGGGCGCGCGATGCGGTGTTACGTTTATTGCCGGGTGCCTGGCTGATGGCGGGTTACGATTGGCTCTGACGGCTGGCGCCCGGACTAAGCTCAAAGCCCACGCGCCCAAGACGCGGCCCGTGTGGGTCTTTCACGGCGCCGGGATTCTGCTGGTTGTCGCCGGTCCACGGCGGCTTTCCCAGACAATCGGCGATGCAATGCGCAACGGCTTCCAACGCGTGCTGTTCGGGCTCTACAGCTGGCCTAGTCTGTTGCTCACCCTGACCTGCGTGTTCTGGGCCGGCAACACCATCGCCGGTCGGCTGGCCGTCGGCCAGGGTCACACCGATGCAGCTCACCTTGCTGCGTTGGGTGCTGGTGATCAGGGTGTTGTGGCCGATCTATGGGGGCCAGGTGCACCAGCATTGGCCAAACATTCGTGCCCGCCTCTTCAGCGTGGTGTTGATGGCCGTGTTCGGCTTCACCGGCTTCAATGCCCTCTACTATGTGGCGGCACACTACACCACGGCGATCAACATCGGCATCCTGCAAGGCTGCATGCCGATGTTTGTGCTGACCGGCGCCTTCGTCGCGCACGGCACGCGTGCGACGTTGGTGCAGGTGGTCGGCGCCATGATAACGACGCTTGGCGTGGTGGTGATCGCCACCCGCGGCGCTCCCTCTCGGTCCTCCAGAGTCGAGCTCAAGTGGGCGATGTCTTGATGCTGATTGCCTGCGTGCTTTATGCCTTCTTTACGGTGGCCTTGCGCGATCGTCCGGAAATGCCCGGGCTGCCTTCTTTCACCCTTCTAGCCATGATCGCGGCCTCGGACCTCGATTCCGCTCCGCGCTCTACGAAGCCATGGTCCCAGGTGCGACGGCGCCAACCCTCACGGGCGTGCTGATCATCGCCTATGTGGCGATCTTTCCCTCCTGCTCTGGCCCAAATCTTCCTGTTGCGCAGCGTCGACCTGATCGGCCCGGGCCGCGCCGGAGATTTTCATGAATCTGGTCCCCTTATTTTCGGCAGTCATGGCCGTCACCCTATTGGGCGAGCCCTTCGCCCCGTTCCATGCCGTGGCCCTGGTGGCTGGTCGTCGGCGGCATCCTGCTCGGCCCAGCGCACCCCGCGCCGGGATGTCCGGCCGCGCCGCTGATACCCCGTCATTTTGGCAAGCTGAAATATTCTCACAGCAACGACAAAGCATTGTCGTTTGTCATACTCACCGTCGCCACCTAGCTGCCGGGGCAACGTCAATGACTTTTCGAGGTCGCCCATGCCGCTCGTTCGCATCGCCATGCCCCAGGGCAAGTCGCCGGAGTTTCGCCGCGCAGTCTCGCAAGGGGTCCAATCGGCCCTGGTCGAAACCTTCCGGCGTCCCCCGAGCAGGACTTGTTCCAGATCATCACCCAACATGATGCCGACAACCCGATCGTGCATGCACCGAGTTACCTCGGTATCGCGTACACCGACGATTTGACCATCATTCAGCTGACCGTGAGCGAGTACGCGCAGCCTTGAGCAAAAGCGCCGTCTGTTTGCGCGTATCGCCGGAGACGACTTGCGCACAAGCCGGGGCTGCGGCCGGACGATGCATTTTCATCAACCTTGTCGAGGTCGAGCACCGAGAACTGGTCGTTTGGCAGGGGCGAGGCGCAATGACGCCTCGGGAGCGACCGCGACGTAAGCGAAGCGCCCGCCGAGCGCGCCTTAGTGCGCGCGCGCAGCCAGCGCGGTGCCCGCCGGGCGCGCACGGTTGCGTTCGACAGGTGAGCGCGGATAAGGATGATGCGCGATGGTGCCAAGGCCCGCGAGACAGCCGAGGCATGCTGATCCACGTCACGTCGTCGGTGGTGAAGCTAGTCGACGATGCCGGAGGTGAAAAGAGCAGCGCCGTCAACAGGCTGCCCCAGGTACCGATTTCGATTTCGACGCGGGCACGCTGCCGGTAGGTCGAAAGGCCCATGCCGCGCTCGGATTGCCTCGCCATCGGTGTCTCTTTATGCCATTCGGGTTGGGCGTTTTGAGGCCCTGAGCTTGCGGCTCCTGCGCTTGGAGGCGCGCCGTGCCAGCCATTGCCGGCAGCCAGCCTTAGGCCACCGCAGGGCATGCGCCGGCGGGGTCAGACCTGGCATTGCACACCCGCGCCCGCAACGAATATCCGGCCCCACCGTCTCACGCTAGAATGCGGCCTGCCCGGTGAGACCTTCGTCTTTTTGAGCCTCGAAATGCCCGTGCCAAACACATCTTCCGAACCCCCTTCAACACCGTTCAGCAGCCACATCGCCTTGGGTGTCGCCGACCTCGGCCGTAGCTGGGCCTTCTATGCCGAGGCCCTCGGCCTCATCGTCGAGGACGCCGACCGTGAGATCCTCCATCTGGGCGGCATCGAGAGAGGCAGCATCACTCCTTGGTGCTGCGCGACGGCGAGGTGCCGACCGCGCACACCTGGCTTAAAGTCGGCTGCGAGGAGATCTCGACAAGGCTGCGCGCTACCAAGGCGCAGGGGATCGAGCACGCGCTCGTCGAGGCGACCCTATCACGGCCCTACGCTGACGGTCGTCGACCCCTACGGCATGCCGGTCGAACTTCACTTTGCCATGGAAAGCGCGAGCGACTACTTCCGCGCTCCGGCGCCCGTAAGGGCGTGCAACCGCAACGCCTCGATCACTTTAATGTCCTGGCACCCAACGTCAGGCCGGCAGCGTCGAATTTCATGCCGCGCTGGGCTTCCGGCTCACCGAGTATGCTGAGGAGGATCGACCTTCGGGTTACATTGCGGCGGCCTGGATGCCGCAAAAGGCAATGTGCACGACCTTGCCTTCACCCAATGGCAGGGGCCCGCGCCTGCGCCATCTGGCTTATTGGGTGCCGACGCCGCTTGCAGATCATTCATTTGTTGCGACTGTGGCCACCACCGGCGACCTTGCCAATCTCGAACGCGGATCGGGACGGCACGGCATTTCCAATGCCTTCTTCCTCCACCGTTCGTTGCCCCGATGGGCATCGCCTGAGGTCTACAGCTGCGACTATCAGACCATCGGTCCCGATCATGAACCGATCCGGTGGAACCTGCGCGACCTCGCCGGCCGACGCTGTGGGTCAGCCGGCGCCGCGCTCTGTCTGAGGAAGGCTCCCAGTTTGCCGGCGTCCGAGCCGCGCCCGGCGCTGTTCGAGGCCAACGTGGTCGTTGCCGATTTAAGTCCGGCGGCAGGATGCGCGCTCAGGGTTGTCCGACCTCCTGGTGCGGAACAGCAACACCGCATTGACCGTTGAGCGGAGGCGGCGCTAGTGCCTTGCGCTGCAAACCCGGAGGTCCGATGGCAAGAAGGCCCTTGCGCTCTACCGGGGCAAGCGCGACTTCAAAAGACGCCCGAGCCGAGCGGCAGGAGCCCGCTGGGCCGCGGCCAATATCCACGCTTTGTCATCAAAAACATGACGCCAGTCGCCTTCATTACGACTTGCGGCTCGAGGTCGACGGCGTCTTCAAGTCGTGGGCGGTCACCAAGGGCCCCTCAGCTTGATCCCGCCGACAAGCGCTTGGCGGTCGAGGTCGAGGACCACCCGCTTGACTATGGCGACTTCGAGGGCACGATTCCCGCAGGCGAATATGGTGGCGGCACCGTCATGCTGTGGGACCGGGGCTTCTGGCTGCCCGACGGGAAGGTCGATCCTGCCCAGGCCTTGCGCGCGGGGAACTCAAATTCTCGCTCGCCATGCAAGCTCAAGGGCGGCTGGGTTCTGGTGCGCATGCAGCCAAAAGGTGCGTCCGGCAAGCGCCACAATTGGCTGCTGATCAAACATCGCGACGGCTTCGAACGCGAGGACGATCGCTCCCTGCTCGCGCGTGATCGCTCCGTCGCCTCCGGTCGCAGCATGCAGCAAATTGCCGATGGCAAAGGGCACGGACCCAAGCCGTTCATGGCGGCCGGCGAGCAACGCCCGATCCGCGCGCCCAATGGATCAGCAGAATACCGGCAAAGAGGACGCGCAACGTCCGAGCCGCCGCACGCGCGCGGCCACGGCCCGCAAGAAGTGCTGATGCGCCGGAGCGCGCGGTTTTAGGGTAAAGGATCTCCAAGCCCGACAAGGAGCTGTGGCCGGCGGCGGTGCCGGCGGCGCCGTCACCAAGCTCGATCTCGCCCGCTATCTCGAGCAGGTGGGACCGCGGATGATCGAGCATATCCACGGTCGCCCTTTGTTCGATCATTCGTGCCCCGATGGCATCAACGGCAACATAACTTTCAGCGCCACGCATCGGGCGTGGCGAAGCTCATCACGCCACTTCCGGTTGCTGGCGACCGCAGCCCTACCCGCAGGTCGACCGGGTCGAGGCGCTGATTGCGCTAGCTCAGATCGCCGCCGTCGAATTCCATCCGGAACTGTGCCCCCGACCAGCCGGCTCGACCGGGTCGGCTGATCTTCGATCTCGACCCCGGCGCTGATGTGCCATTCGGGGATGATTGCCGCGCTGACAGGAGCTGCGCGAGCGCATCGAGCGCCTTGGCCTCATCGTTTGCAAGACGACGGGGTGGCAAGTGGCCTCCACGTCGCCACGCCGCCTCCAGGGTCAAACGGATGGCGCGGGCTGGGACGCGGCTGCCGTTTCGCCGCGGCCGTTTGCAGCGACATGGCCAACGATTCCCGCGCGGTATCTCGTAAAGATGAGCAAGAAACTGCGCGCAGGCCGTATTTATCTCGACTACTTGCGCAACGATCTCACCGCAACGGCGGTGCCCCTATCGCCGCGCGCCCGGCCGGGCGCGACGGTAGTCCATGCCGCTCGCCCGGAGCCAGCTGCGCGCCGGCCTCGACCCGGGCCGGTTTACGCCGCCAACGTGCCGAGCCTGATCGCCAAAGCTTGGCCCTGGCAGGACTACGGCGACGCCGAGCGTCCCCTCGAGGCCGCAATCCGGAAATTGTCGGTCAGGCCGCGCAAGGCTTGACGCTTCGCGATGCGCAAGATGGCGACTTGCGGCAACTGCAGACCTGGGCGTTGACCTGGCGTTGCGCCCGATGGAGGCGCGTACCGCGGCCGAGTTGCCGGCGGGTCCCGGCTGGCACTACGAGCCGAAATGGGATGGCTTCCGCTGCCTGGCCTTCCAGTGCCGGCGGCGAGGTCGAGATCAAGGCCAAACCCGGCAAATTCTCGCTAGCGCGGTTCTTCCTCGAGCTATGTGGACAATTTGCGCGCGCTGAGGCCGCGCGCCTTCGTGCTCGATGGGGAACTGACGATCGCGCACCATGGCGCTCCTCTCCTTCGATGCCCTACAAGCTCGCCTGCATCCGGGCCGGAAAGCCGCATCCGGCGCCTGTCGCTGGAGACGCCGGCGACGTTCGTGGCCTTCGATTGCTTGCTCGCGACGCGCGGCAAACCTCTGCTGACGCGCCATTTGTCGAACGCCGTGCCGCGCCTTTGAGGCGCTCTTTGCCAACGACAACGGCAGTGGGCTCGCGGTTGGCTGCTCACGCCGTTCACGCGTCGCTCGAGGCGGCGCGGCGTTGGCTGCGCGGCAAGATCGATCCCTCGGACGGCGCTCGCCGCCAAGCTGGCCCGACTTGCCCTATCTGCCCGGCGTCCGCGCCACCTCGAAGGTCAAACCCTGCGCACGGCGGACTGCGTGGTCGGCGGCTTTCGCTATGACACGCGCCGGCGGGTTGGTCGGCCTCGCTGCTGCTTGGGCTTTGGTGACGAAAAGGGCCTTTTGCATCATGTCGGTTTCACTGCCTCCATCGCCGCAGCCGACAAGCCCAGCCTCGACCAGAAACGTCTCGAGAAGCTGACGGCACCGCCGGGGTTCAGCGGCGTGCAACCGGGCGCGCCCAGTCGTTGGAGCAGCGAGCGCTCGGAGCGCTTGGGAGCCGTTGCGGCCAAGCTCCGGTGGCAGAAGTGCGCTACGATCACTGCCAGGCGGCGATCGCTTCCGGCACGGCACCAGTCTCGTGCGGTGGCGCCCGGACAAGTCGCCTCGGCAGTGTACGCTGGAGCAGCTGTGGCGCGCCGATGCCTCCTGCGCGGCTCGGCGCACTTGGCCTCGACATGTAGTGAGCCCGAATTGACCCACAGTTTCGCCCGCAGCCGCGAGTGAACTCACATCGAGGCGCCCCGCGTCCCGACCAAGTCGGTGGCGCAACATCGGGCCGAGGATCTGGCTGCTGGAGAGAGGGCGCGCCTCGGTGGCCTGCTACGCTGGAACGCGCCTCGATCGCTGCTGGCGGCGACCGGGCGCAATGCGTCTTCCGCCTGCCGCCCATTGGCGGCTGATTTATGGTCTGGCCGGCGCGGGCGTCACGGCCTGGAGTTCTGGCCTTCGTTCGGCGTCTTACTTAGCAATGCGCCGCGCTCGACCGCACCTTTGGCTCAGAGCGCTCCGCCGATGCCGGCTCGGCAGTTGCGCTTCTGGTCAGGCGCTGTTGGCGGCAGGCCTCGACAATCGACGTTCTGATCGCCAAAAGCGACGAAGAACGCGATCTTAACGGCACCTACGGCAGCGTCTATTGCACCTGGCGGGCTGCGCGCCAGAACCGGTCACCGGCTGCTCGGCTTGGTGCCCCGCCGGGACATGTGAGCGCTTTCTTTATTTCCTCTTGCCTACCTTTGCGTGCGGCTGGAACTCTTTGGCCCTTCCGGCGCGCTCTGAAAGCCCGATGGCAATCGCCTGTTTGCGGCTCCTGGACGGTCTTACGGCATGCCGCACGCTCTTGAGCGTACCGCGCTTGCGGCGGCTCATCGCGCCCTTTGACGGTCTTGGCGGCCTTCTTCGAATAACGTCGCACCATCCCAACGCTCCTTGCACAGTTCAGCCTCGAACCCAACGCCCGCGTTGGTCGGTTGTCTCCCGCAGCCCCCAGCGTTAGGCGATCATCTTGCTGCCCCTGCTTGGCGCCCCACCACATCTTCAGCGCCTTCGCCCGCGGCGCGGCGGGAACCGTGCTCTGGGGATCCGCATTGGCGCACAGAGCAATATTCATCCGTGTGGAGGAACTGATCCATGACACTATCAACGGTTTTGCTGATCATCCTGGACTTTCGCCCCGCTCGGGGCCCTACCGTCCCGGCCCCATAGCCGGGGCTGGGGCTACGGCCCATCAGGGCTCGTTGGCGTGGTGCTGGTCGTCGTTCTGCTCGCTGGCTTCGATGGGACGCGTGCCGGCCTGAGGAACGAACGCGCGCGCACCCGGCGCTAGGGGAGTACGAGGAGGAGGGGCGCCCGAAGCCGCGCGCCAGGCCCGGTCCGACCGCAGCCCGTTCACCATCGAGCCGTGGGGCGCGGCATGGGGCTGGAGGTGGAAGACCGGAAGGCGGACTCCGTCAGCCGACCGACAGCGCCCGCGGTCTCGCGCGGTCCCCTGAGCCCAGACGTGAGCGGATGCAGGACCGGCTATACCCTCGGCGCGCACGCCGTGGCAGCATCGGTGGCTTGTGAGCAGGGCGCGTAGGGACGTTGGGGCAGGGGGCCTACATGGATTGGGGCGAACATGCGCGCCAGCGGGACGTCGGCCAGCGTGGGGACTGGGGCCGCGCGGGGGACGGGGGCCACAGTGCGATCTTTCGGTTGCTGTGATGGCGTGCGTGGCGCTTCTGCAGTCGGCCGGTCCAGGTTGGGCGCAGGAGCCAGTACAGCAGTGCGCACAAAATAGCAATACAAACGAACGAAGCAAC